>Ga0247836_1002321_pt1 | contig 27943 bp, 30 predicted proteins | sample LaCruzMarch2015__4_FD_187116 | JGI IMG/M metagenome (GOLD analysis project Ga0247836, IMG submission 187116) | Freshwater microbial communities from meromictic Lake La Cruz, Castile-La Mancha, Spain - LaCruzMarch2015_14m | ecosystem: Environmental > Aquatic > Freshwater > Lake | place: Spain... | reverse complement strand
CGTTGGCATCGAGAACCACCCTCACGACAAGGCCTTGAACACGTCCTCGTCCGTCAGCAGGCCCTGGGCCTCAGCGAAGGGCAGAATTTTCCGGCGAATCGCCCGAAATCGCTCAACGGCGACATACCGCCGCAAAGACTCCCTCACGATGTCACTGACGGCCTTGTTCTCGTCGCGGCTCAGCTTGTCCAGTTCGCTCCGGAGATCGTCGGGAAGACGGATTGTGAGGGTTGTCATGACGCAGCTCCTTGCACGACATTGTAGTGCAAGGGTAAGGGTGGAGCAATTGCGGGCTTACCGGACCTTGTAGACCTTCACGTCGTCGATCCAGGCCGACGGATTCATGAGGAAGCTGAACCAGCGTTTCGTCGGATGGGCGAAGCCTTCCGAGCGGTGGCTGCCGAGTGGCTTCCCGTCGAGGGTCGCCCGCATCTCGTCCCCCTCGGTTACGAGCACGAGTTCGTGCCAGCCGTCGTCGGCCTTCCAGGGGATGTCCTTTGTCTTGGTGGCAAGGAGGGCCGCGAGGTCAGGTGGCAGCGGCTCCTTCCGGTCGAACGAGTCCTCAAAGATGAGCGTGCCGGACTTCAGCCAGGCGGCGTCGTCGCCGGCATGGGCGATGCGTTCGCCGCATGCAGTAAGCAGCACGACGATCGAGAGGATGCCAACAACGAGACGTGCGCAGGGTTTCGAATGGCTCATGGTGCGGTTCCAAGGAGGAAGGGTGTCAGAGGTCGATGTCGATGTCGATCACGTTGGTGCCGGGGTTGACGGTCTTGCGAAGCGTTGATTTTGTTCCGTAGCGGGGTGGGATCCGAACGCCTTGCAGTGCATCGGGAACGGATGTTTTGCCCTCGGCATCCGGCTCGGTCACGATTGCGAGCGAGACGATGCTCTCGCCAGGCATCACGCCCCGGATCCTGGCGTTGAACCGCAGGTCGTACCGACCGGTGGCATCGGTGACACCAATCGAGGCGGACGAATTGGCCACCTGGGGCTGAAACGTCACCATCACACCCGCGGGCGCGGGCTTGCCGTTGAAGGTGACGGCGCCCGTGGCCGTGGCCCCCACGCTGGGCCACCTCCGGTGGAATTGATCATGTCGCTCACGAAGCGCACGGACGCGTCGCACAGGACGAACGTCGCCCCGCCCGGGTGGTTGCTCCCGAAGCCGTCGTAGGCCCCTTGGTTGACCTTGTAGCGTGTGAACCGCACGAGCGTCACGGACGAGGTATTATCGCCCAACTGGCTCGACGTACCGTCGAGAATCTCACGCAACGGCCGGCCACGGAGCTTGCGGATCGCGCCGGTGGAGCTTTCGATACACGGGCCCAGCATGGCGGACGTGGTTCCCGAGCAGCCGAGGCCGTAGGGGCCGCCACTGGCCGCGTAGTTCGACTTGCTTGATCGATACCCCGAGGACGCCGCCGTATATCCGCCCGCTGCGTTGTATTCAGCTTCCGGCGTGAGCGTGGGCAGGGCGCAACTTGGGCAGATGAGGGTGGAAATGGGTTGGCGGGCCACCACCGCAGCGGCACTCGTACCGTTGATGAATGTGACCGTGTGCGAAAATCCCGCCAGCGAACCATTCGACAGCGAGTCGTAGATTTCGGATCGCTCCATGAACGGGAGCACGAGAAACGGCCAGCCGTGGCCTTCGAGGAACTGGCTTCTGCCCCGCGCCGTTTCGAAGGTCACGGACGCCGCCTGGGGAGGCAGCACTTTCTTCGCATCGCAGTAGCCCTGCACGGCCAAGCCGATCTGCTTGGCGTTGTTGCTGCAGGCGTTGCGACGGCCTGATTCACGGGCCGACTGCACCGCCGGCAGGAGGAGGCCAACGAGCACGCCGATGATCGCGATCACCACGAGCAGTTCGACGAGTGTGAACCCGGTTTTTCGCATGGAAGTGAGGCAGCTCCAACCCCGTGTGACACCTTATTTTCGCAGAATTTGGTACGGGAATCACCGCGGCGAAATGCGTAAAAATCCTTTGCAATCGCGCATCGCACCCCCGACGTTCGGTACCGTGAGGGCATGAAACACGCCGGGTGTCTGCTGCGGCTAGTCGCGACGGCACTCCTGTGGCCGATCGTATCGCAGACCGTCGCGGCGGCGCAGGAGCCGCTCTGGCGGCATGTGGCCGACACCGACGACGTGTACGATCGTCGCGGCGTCAGCCTGGAATTCGTCGGACCGGCGACGGAGCGGCGGCTTGTGGTGCGAGCGACGGAGGCGAGGCCCTACGTATGGGCTCTGATATCCGCGCCCGCAGAGAAATGGAATCTGGGCACACGGCGGGCCATTGAGGCTGCCATCGGAAACACAGGCACTGATTCCATCGAGGTGGCGCTGTGGGTCGTGGCCGACGCCGGTTGGGAATCGATCGCGGACTTTGCAGTCTTGCAGCCGGGCGAAACACGAACATTCTCGTGTCCGCTGCGGGCCACGTTTCCCGACGGCACGCCGAAACTCGACCCCGCGCGTGTGCGGGGCGTCCAGGTGATGCTCAGGAAGCCGGCCGCGGGGCAGACGGTCGAGGTGGCCGATCTCACGGCGGTCGGCGATGCAGCCCCGTGGAGTCGGCCCGCGGGGAGACTCGACGTGCCGATCGTCGAGGACGGGCCGCCGGCTCCGGGGCGGCGCGTGCGCTACCGCCCTCTGAAGGTGGGGCCGGGAATCGAGACGCCGCCCGCGGCACTCCTCTACCTGCCGAGCGATTGGCAGCCGGGAGGGAGCCACCCCGTCGTCGTCGAATACCCGGGCAACGTCTTCTTTACGCCGGCGTGTTACTCGACCGGCCTCCCGGAGCAGTGCGTGATTGGCTACGGCATGACGCGGGGCCGGGGCGCGATTTGGATCAGCCTGCCGTTTGTCGATGCTCGTGGCCACGTCGCCGAAAACGGGTGGGGCGACCCGGATCGCACGGCTGAGTTCTGCGTGGCTACGGTTGAGGACGTCTGTGAACGATTCAGCGGCGACCGCGAGCGCCTCGTGCTCACCGGCTTCTCACGAGGTGCGATCGCCTGTGGCTTCATCGGCCTGCGCAACGACCGCATCGCAGCGCTCTGGAAAGGGCTGCATTGCTGCCAACATTTCGACGGCGATGGCTGGAACGGCGCGACGCTCGACGGCGCCATCGAGCGGGCGAGCCGGTTCCGGGGCACCTCGGTGTTTCACACCGATAACTCCGCCGACAAGGTGAAGCCGGTCACCGACGCGCTCCGTGTGCCGGTGACATTTGTGTCATCAGGCTTGGGCGCCCACTCCTGCGCCATGTTTCTCGACGACCGGGAGTCGACCCGACGGCTTCGGGACTGGTTTACGCACCTGACTGCGAAGGATGCCGAGGGGCGAGCACCTTCGCGGCCCACGCCCACGCCGTGATCCAGATCGGTACCGAGAGGCAGACGACTCCCCCCGCCAGAAGCGCATAGGTGAGTGGCGTCGTGTCAAAGCGGCTTCGGCCGGCCAGCGTCTGCACGAGCGCGAACGTGCCGAGAATCACCGTCCCGACGGTGGCCGAGGCGACGAGGGGAAACCGCCGTTTCTGCGGCAGGCCCGCCGCGCGGGCCGCCCACGCGAGAAGGGGCAGCCACTGGAGGGCGTGGATCACCGCGCCGTGGGGAAACTTCGGCACGCCCGCGGCACCATAGACCTCGGGCGACTGCCCCGCTGCCATGCGGATGTCGCCATACACGCTGATCCAGATGCCAAGCAGGCACGACCACACGAGCAACACGAGCCCCGCCCGGGCGGCGAGGAGCATGTCGGGCTCGAGCGGCGTGCGCTGGGTGAAAAAGCGCACCGTGAGGTCGATCGACACGAGCGTGACGAACAGAATCAGCCCGCCCATCGCGTCGTAGAGAAACGAGTCGAGCGGCGTCGAACGGTTGAAGTGGCTCGCCACGCCCCGCCAGGCCTGCAGGTCGATGAGCGCGACCTCCACGAGCAGCGCCCAGGCCGTGGCTGCGGCGAGCCAGTGGTCGGCCCAGCGCCGCGGCAACTGTGCCCAGGCCCAGCCCATCGAGAGCGCCGTGAGCCCGCCCGAGATGCCGAACAGGATCGGCTTCCGCCAGGTGACCGGCCCCTCCCACGGGCCGCCCGTCACTGCCCAGATGGCCACATGCAAAAGGCCGCTGGTGACGAGGATCGCGCCGATCTGAAACAACGGCCGCCCGCGGACGTCGTGTCGCCACTCCCAGATCGGAGATGCCAGAAAAGAGCCTGCCATGAATGGCATCAGTGTAGACTTCGCGACCATGAAGACACGCACCTTTGGACGGACGGGCTGGCAGGTTTCCGAAATCGGCTTTGGTGGCTGGGGCATCGGCGGCGGCCAGTGGGGCGGCGCCGACGAGGCCGAATCGATGGCCACGCTCCACGCGGCCCTCGATCAGGGCATCAACTTCTTCGACACGGCCGACGTCTATGGCGACGGCCTCTCCGAGCGGCTCATTGCCCGGCTCCGCCGTGAGCGACGCGAGCCGTTTTACGTGGCCACGAAGGCGGGCCGGCGGCTGCCCGCCCAGACGGCGGCCGGCTATTCCCGCGAGAATCTCACGGCGTTCATCGACCGCAGCCTGAAAAACCTCGAGGTCGAGACGCTCGACCTCGTGCAACTCCATTGCCCTCCGACCGAGGTTTACTACCGCCCTGAGGTGTTCGGCATCCTCGACGACCTCGTTGCCGCCGGGAAGATTCGCTTCTACGGTGTGAGCGTCGAGAAGGTGGAGGAGGCCCTCAAGGCGATCGAGTATCCGCACGTGCAGAGCGTGCAGATCATCTTCAACCTCTTCCGGCTGCGGCCCGCGCAGCTGTTTTTCGAGCAGGCGATCCGCCGGCAGGTGGCCGTGATCGCCCGCGTGCCGCTCGCGAGCGGACTCCTCTCGGGAAAGTTTTCGCGGGCGAGTGCCTTTCCAGCGGACGATCACCGAGCCTTCAACCGCGAGGGCGCCGCCTTCGACAAAGGCGAGACGTTCTCAGGCGTGGATTACGAGACGGGCCTCGCCGCCGTCGAGCGGCTTAGGCCCTTGGTGCCACACGGCATGACGCTCGCGCAGTTCGCCCTCCAGTGGATCCTTGCGTTCGAGGCCGTGACCTGCGTGATCCCCGGCGCGAAGCGGCCTGCCCAGGTCGCCGACAACGCAGCGGCATCGGGACGCCCGGCGCTCGACGCGGCCACGATGGCCGCCGTGCAGGAGATCTACGACGACTCGATCCGCCCGCTCGTGCACCATTTGTGGTGAGATTGGGCGCGCCGGTGAAGGGCTGACCATGCTCCATCGCCGGACGTTCGCTGCGGGCCTCCAGCCCTTCGCTCACTCGACTCCGACTTCGCTGCGACATCCATGGCTGCGCTCGTTTGCATACGCCGGCTCACGGAGCACGGTCAGCCCCTCACCTCCCCAATTGGAAAGGGGAGGCGAGGGATTACCCCGAGCCGGATTGGGAGTGTTGACGAAAGCACGACAGGCTGAAGCCTGTCCTACAACACGCTACAGGTTCATCCCCACGAAGCCGCCGGCGGCGTCGCTGGCGGCTTGCTCGCGGGCCAATCGCTCCAGGGCGCGGGAGAGGTCGCCGGCGGCGATGTAGCGGTCGAACTCGACTTCGACGGCGTGCTTCGCCGAGAGTGCGAGCCACTGGACGGCGGGCTGCGTGAGCCAGTCGCACGTCTCTTTTTCGAGGCGGATGTCGAGGTCGCTGCCGACGGTCTTGCGGTCGAGTTCGTCGGTGATCACCGTGCCCTCGATCGTGAACTGCACCCAGCCGCTGGCCGGGTCGTTCGTGAATCGAAACGTGCAGGTGGAATTCGTGAGATAATAGGTGTTGCGCGTGCCGTGGCGGGCGACCGCCCGCTGCATGCGTTCGAGGCGGATCCGGAACGCCGGCGAGGCGTCGAGCGGCACGTCGAACCGGGGCACACCGCGCAAGGGCGTGCAGTCGAACGTGATCGTCACCGCGGGCTGAGCAGGTTGATCCGACATGATTCGCACAGTGTATCCGACCGTCGCGGTGCTGGCAGCCTGCATGCTCCTGGTCGTGGGAGGCTGTGGGCGTCGGGAGCCGGCAGGTGCAGGGCCCCCGACGAGAATTCGTGAGACCCGGCGGTTGATGGGCGTGCCCTGGACGATCACCGTGTACGCCAGCCAGGCGGCGGCGCCTGCGGCGATCGCCGCAGCGTTTGCGGAGATCTCGCGGCTCGAAGGGATTCTGTCTGACTACGATCCAGACAGCGAACTGTCACAGCTCTCCGCCGCAGCCCCCACCAGCGGTCCGGTGGCGGTCGGGGACGACCTCTGGCGGGTGCTGCGCGAGGCGGTTGCCTGGCGCGATCGCAGTGGCGGTGCGTTCGATCCGACGATTGGACCGCTCACGACGTTGTGGCGGCAAGCGCGGCGATCGGGGGTGATGCCGCGGGCCGACAAACTCGCCGCCGCTCGGCAGGCCGTCGGCCCCGACACGCTCGTCTTGGACGAGGATCGTAGGACGGCAATGCTCGTCGCGCCGGCGATGCGGCTCGACCTCGGCGGCATCGGCATGGGGTATGCGATCGATCGCGGCATGGATGTCTTGGCCATGCACGGGATCACGTCCGCCATGATCGATGCCTCGGGCGATATCGCGGTGTCGGGGCCGCCGCCAGGAGCCGACGCGTGGACGATCGAGGTGGATGCACGTGTGGATGAGGATGGCGCAGGCCGGGAGACGGTCGCGCTCGTGAACGCGGCCGTGACCACTTCGGGCGATGCGTTTCAGGCCGTCGAGATCGACGGCGTGCGCTACAGCCACGTCGTCGATCCGCGCACCGGCCTGGGCGTCGCGGGGCTGGCTGCCGTGACCGTGATTGCAGCCGACTGCACGACGGCCGATGCGGTGGCCACGGCAGCCAGCGTGCTCGGGACCGAGGCGGGGCTGGCGTTCGTCGAGACGGTGCCGGGGGCCGCAGCACGGTTCGTCGCATCGAGTGGCGGAGAGCGGCGCGAGGCTCGCTCGACTCGCTGGCCTGCCCAGCTTGCCCAGCCTCGTCACTGAGCGGCCGACTGTAGCGATTGCCCCAAGTTTGCGGGCTGGAGCGGCCGATACCACCCTCGCTGTCGCTGCGCCTGGGTGCACGAAGCGGGCATGGAGTCGGGGGGCCCCATGCCGGGAGACGCTGCCATTCGGCGGCGTTATCCCTCCGGGCGCAGCGGCGGCATTTTGACCGCACCTTGAACGAGCCCCCCGTGAACAAAACGGCCCGCACAATCTGGGCGATCCTGACGAGCGTCTCGCTCCTCGCGGGTGGGTGTGCGCCGCGGCAGCCGTTCTACTTCTTCGAGGACGGCGATCTCTCGCACTACGTCGGGGCGATCCAGAAGCTCGAATATCCCGACACCGAGCAGCAGCCGCTCGACGAGGCGGCCGGCACGCACGAGCCGATGATGCTCTCGAACGCGAAGTTCGACCAGATCTGGGAACTGTCGCTCGAAGAGGCGATCCGCACGGCACTCGAAAACGGCAAGGTGCTCCGCAACCTCGGCGGCCGGTTCGGAAGCTTCGGCGGCCCACGGCCCCAGACGGGCGAACCGCCCGTGTCGCTGCTCACAGCGCCGGCGGGCACGCCGAGCATCTACGACCCCGCGATCACCGAAACCGATCCCTTCCGCGGCGTGGAGAGCGCGCTGGCTGCGTTCGACGCCCAGCTCTCGGCGAGTTCGACCTGGCAGAACGGCGTGCGACCGCAGAACGTCGACCCGCTCTTCCAGACGCTTCTCTTCGTGCCGGTGCTGCGGACCAACACGGGCATCACGACGGCCGGGGTCTCGAAGCGGACAGCCACCGGTGCCCAGTTCGGCTTCTCGAACACCGCCCAGCTCGACGCCACGAATAATCTGTTTCGTGACGTGCCGTCGCTCTGGACCACGAGCTACGACTTCACGTTCAGCCAGCCGCTCCTCCAGGGTGCCGGCGTGACGTACAACCGGATCGCCGGCCCCGACACCTTTGAGAACACGTTCGGCCGGCCCAACTTCCGCGGCGTGCTCTTGGCCCGGATCAACGCCGACATCTCGCTCGCCGACTTCGAGGCGGGTGTACGAAACCTCGTCAGCGACACCGAGCAGTCGTATTGGGAGCTGTATTTCGCCTACCGGAATCTCGAGGCCCGCAAGGTGGGCCGCGATAGCGCGCTCGAAGCGTGGCGGAAAGTTCACGCGCTCTACGTGGAGCAGTCGCGGGGCGGCGAGGCCGACAAAGAGGCGCAGGCCCGCGAGCAGTATTTCTTTTTCCGCAGCGAAGTGGAGCAGGCCCTCACCGACGTCTATCGCTGCGAAAATCGCCTCCGCTACATGATGGGCATCTCGGCGAGCGACGGGCGGCTCATCCGGCCGTCCGACGAGCCGACGACGGCCCGCATCGCGTTCGACTGGCAGCAGTCGCTTGTGGAGGCGCTGTCGCGGTCGGCGGAGCTTCGCCGCCAGAAGTGGATCATCAAGCAGAAGGAACTGGAGCTGACCGCGGCCAAGAACCTGCTCTTGCCGCGGCTCGACGTGGGCGGCCGGTGGCGATTCCTCGGCGTCGGTGAGGATCTGTTCGGCGGTGGCGCGTATCCCACGAACACACCTACCGCTGTGAATCCCAACGCCGTCACATTCCAAGACACGAATGCCTACTCGACACTCATGAGTGGACAGTTCCAGGAATGGCAGGCCCAGGCGCAGTTCTTGATGCCGATCGGCTTCCGCCGCGAACTCGCGACCGTCCGCAACCAGCAGTTGCAGCTGGCACGCGAGCGGGCTCGGCTCCAAGACGAAGAGCTCGAGGCCTCGCACGCGCTCGTCGAGGCGGTGCGGAACGTCGACACGAATTTCGCGCTCGCGCAGACCAACTTCAATCGGCGGGTCGCCGCCGAGCGGCAGGTGGAGGCGGTGCAGGCGGCATACGATGCCGGCACCGTCACGCTCGATCAGCTCCTCGACGCCCAGCGCCGCCGGGCTGAGGCCGAGAGCTCCTACGCCCGGTCGATCGTCGATTACAACCGCTCGATCGCCCAGCTCCATTTTCGGAAGGGCTCGCTGCTCGAATACAACGGCGTGTTCCTGGCCGAAGGGCCGTGGCCGGGCAAGGCCTACTTCGACGCGCATCGCCGCGCCCGCCAGCGGGACGCGAGTCTCTACCTCGACTACGGGCACTCACGGCCGGAGGTGTTTGGCCGGGGACCGATCACCCCAAACTTCGAATCGGTGGGTGCCGATGCCCGCCCGTTCCAACTGCCGCCCCGCGACCCGGCGACTCGCGAAGAGCCGACGCAGGCCGATCCTGCTGCACCCACCTTCCCGGGCACTCCCGCCGACAAGGGCACGGGGGCGCCCGAGCTGCTGCCCACGCCGCCCGCGGCATAACGTAGGACAGGCTTCAGCCTGTCGCTCGCCGGCATGAAGACAGGCTGAAGCCTGTCCTACGGGCGGGCGAGCGGCGATCGCGCCGCTTCGAGCGCGGCGGCGAGCCGCTCTGGATCAGCAGCCCGGAGCCGCTCGAGATGCCTGCGCGCCGCGGCCAGCGGGCAGGCATCGAGGTACCCTGCCACGGCCCGGCGGACGAGCGGATCGTCGCGGCCGAGCGTTTCCCACAGGCCGGCGACTGTTTCGATGGGATCCCACGCTCGGTAGCGAGCCAGATCGATCGTGGCATCGGCGGCGACCACGGGAGCGTCGAGCAGCCGGGCCGTCGCCGCGGCCACGCGCTCGCGGGGGAGCGTATCACCGAGGCTCTCCCATGCGAATCTGAGAGCGGCGAGCAGATGACGCTGATCGACCGGCCGCGCCGTCGGCGCGAATAGACCGAGCCGCTCGAACTCGTCGAGGCTTGGCGGTCCCTCGGCGACGAGCAGCCCGCCGAGCAGGCCGTCGAAGCCGGCGCGGAAGTCATCGGCCGGAGCGGCGATTGCCGCGCGCAGTGCGGCGAGCAGGTCGTGGCGCACGTGGACATCCGGCGTCTGGGCCGCGACGATCCCCACGGCGAGGCCGTAGAACCCGCGGCGGCGGGCGTCGATGCCCGGCTCGCCGACCCATGCGGCGAGCCGGGCCGGATCAAGCGCATCGGCCGCCTCACGAACCACCTCGAAGGGAGCCAGGCCGAACTCCGTGAATGCATCGGCGGCGATGGCCGGATCCGGGTGCTCGAGTCGCGGAGCAAACCAGCGAAGCCGTTCGGCCGTTGGAAGCGATGTCGCCGGGGCGGCTGCCGCGTAGCCGAGCACTGCTTCGTTCGCCGCGATCGCCGACCAGCGAAGGCCGCCGTTTGCCGTGACCCCGAACATGATCGCGGTGCCTTCCATTGGACCGGGGACGGCGGCAGTCACCTCCCGGCTCTCGGGAGGGAGCGTTCCGCGCAGCGTCTGGGCGAGTGTGAAAAACTGGCACGGAAACCCGTCGGGGCCCGGCTTCACGCCCTCCCGTGCTTCACCGATCGCGACGATGTCGGCGGCATCGCGGCGCATGGCGAGCGACTCCCCCACGACGTTGCAGAATGGGCAGCCGACCGCCGTGTGGCACAACAGGCCGAGCCCGAGCAGCAACGCGACTGCGACGGAGCGGGAGGCCGAGGAACGCATGGCATCACACGGAGGCGGCCGCTGGCTGCTTTTCCTTCTGCATCCGCTGCCGCCAGTAGGGGGTCGTGCACAGGAGCAGCTTGCCCGTGCCCTGGTAGACGTACGACAGCTTCTGCCCCGAGAGCCAGTAGCTGAGCCACGACTTCGCCGGGCGCTTCACCGACAGGGAAATGCCACCGGTGCGGCCGATCACGAACGGGCCGTCCGCCACGAGGCGGTCATCGACGAGCTCGACCTCCTCCACGGGGCCATCGACCGCGAGCACGACCTGCCCCTCGCCCTTGAGCGCGGTCTTGTACCAGAAGAGCCCCTGATCGGCCCAGTATGACGTCCACACCCGCTCGCGGTGCACCGTGAGCTGCACCTCGCCGTCGCTGGCCCAGAAGCACTTCGTGTCGAGGATCCAACGCTCGCCTGGCACGACCTGCATCACGTGATACCCGCCGAGCGAGGAGTCGAGATACACGCTGCCCGTGCCGAAGTACCTCGGCCGCAACAGCGACTCGTCGGAGAACAGCGACACCCACCAGGATTTCAGTGACGGCCAGGGCACGTCCATTTGGACCTTGCCCTTCATGTGGTTGAGCGCCCCGCGCTCGGCGCGCACGTCGTCGTCTTCGAGGTCGGCGCGGACCCACCGCATCCCCTCCGTCTCTTCGATCTCAAACTGGGCCATCGATCTTCACCTCCGCGCCGCGCTCGAGGCCGCCCTTCGTCCAGTCGCACTTCCAGCCGGGAAACGCAAACTGCGGATAGGGCTCGGGATCGATCGGGGCCGGTGATTCCGCCACGATGTCGAACTGCCGGTCACCGCGGATTTGTCCGAGCCTAAAAAAGCGGCTGCAATGCTGCGTCTTGGGATCGAGCCGCACACGGCCGCCGGGGCCGGCGAATTCGAGGCCATCGGCGAATGCCTGCCGCACGGCAGCGGTCTCGAACGATCCCGCTTTCTCCACCGCCTGCTTCCAGAGATGCACGAGGCAGTAGCCGGGCTCCATCGGATCGTCCGTCACCCGATCGAAGCCGAACTCGCGACGGAAGTCGGCGATCCAGCGACGGTTGGCCTCGGTCGGCAGCGACTGGAAGTAGCACGAGGTCCCATAGTGGCCCTTCACCTGCTCCGGCAAGAGGCTGCGGAGCTCGTCCTCGGCAACACTCGTGGAGACGACCGGCAGCTTCGCAGGGTCGACCTTCTTCGCGGCGAGCGCCGCGAAGAAGGCGAGGTTCGAGTCGCCGTTGATCGTGTTGAGAATGCAGTCGGCGCCTGACGCGACTATCTTCGTCACTTCGGCAGTGAAATCGGCGTGATTCAGCGGATAGTAGGCCTCGCCGACCGGCTTCAGGCCCTTGGTCTCGAGATACTTCCTGGTGACGTAGTTGGCCGTCCGCGGGTAGACATAGTCGGAACCGAGAAGATAGATCTTTTTGCGACTCCCACCGTCCGGCCCGAGCAGCCAGTCAAGAGCCGGAAGGATCTGCTGGTTGGGCACCATGCCGCCGTAGACAACGTTTTTCGACGACTCGTTTCCTTCGTACTGCACTGCGTAGAACAGCAGCTTGTCGCGCTCTTCGAACAGCGGCAGCACGGCCTTCCGGCTCGAGCTCGTCCAGCAGCCGAAGACGGCCACGCAGCCGGCGTCGAGCAGCGACCGAGCCCGCCGTTCGAAGAGATCGAGCCGTGACTTCGGGTCGGGGGCCTGGACGTCGAGCTGACAGCCGAGCACGCCGCCGGCCGCATTGATCTGTTCGCAGGCGAAGAGTTGCACGTCGCGCAGCGACCTGGCGCTGATCGCGAGCGGCCCGGTCTGCGAATGCAATAGCCCGAGCGGCACAGTGCGTGCCCGTGGTTGGATCCCGAGCGAGCAGCCCGCGAACAGCGCCGGGGCCAGCGCCCGCGCCGCAGCCAGGGTGGCGGCCGAGCCCTGCGCAAGCGCGGCTCGGCGCGTCGGCCGGCCGGCCACTCGTTGCGGCATGTCGGAGTGTGGCGTCATGCGTCGTCCATCCGCCGGTAGATGACCTCGAACGGCTCCGCCGTGATGCTGACGTCGCCCCGAAACGGCTGGTTCATGTCGAAGATCAGGTGCATCATCGTGCCCAGGTAGGCCGCGAGGATGCCGCCCAGCACGAGCTGCGTGACGAACCGCATGTCAAACAGCCAGCAGATCGCGATGTTGAGGATCGCCCCCAGGATCATCACGAACCACATCGACGCGGGCAGCGACGACTTGACGGAAAAGAGCCGCATCCGCCGCCACTCGAGAAAGTTGTTGAACTGCCTCAGCGCCTCGGCATGGATGATCTCCTGCGACGGAGTCTGCGGCTGGAAATCGAGGAGACGTTCGTGAAACGCCTCGGCCCGGATCGTGCCCTCTTCAGGCACGATTCCGCGCTGCTGGAGCGGCCAGGCATACTTGATCACGTAGCGGGTGTAGTCGCGGAGCAGCCAGCGCAGATTTTGGCCGTGCGGCTCGGGATACTGCGACACGTCTTCGTAGAGGGCCGAGAGAGCCGCCGCCTCACGGGTGACGTTGGCCGCGGCATCCGACACGTTCTGGTAGGCCGTGACCGCGATCAGGCCGAGCAAGAGGCCGTAGAACACGCAGAAGCAGGAGAGCACGTAGCCGACGATGTCATTCGAGCCGGGGGTGTTCTTGACGAACTGCCGCAACACCGGCCGAAGAAGGATCGAGCCGATCCAATAGAAGCCGACGAACGCGCCGATAAAGAGCAGCGACAGCCGCGTTGGCGGGATGTCGTAGAGCCAATACCAACTTTCCGGATCAAACCAGCGGGTGTTCATGGGCACGATGGTACCAACGGCCCGGGCCTACCGCACATCTTCGCCCTCGAGGGCATAGATCGCGAGGTGCTTCCCGTCGGGCCCCCGCAGCTCCTCGAGGCGAAACGTGCCCGCCACGGCGACCGGGCGGATCGAAAAATTGGCGGTTTTTCCCGGCTGCATCCGGACCACGACGCAGTCGTAGAGGGCGGCGCCCGGTCCGAAGCAACACTCCATGTTGTCGCGGACGAGGACGAACTGTGCGAGGCCCGTCTGCTGGAAGCTCGGCAGGATGTAGCCCCGAATGCGGATCCGCGCCTCCTCGAGCGCCGTCACCCGCTCGGGGAGCAGGTCGCGCGTGAAGGGAGCTCCCTTCTCCATGTCGAACTTGATGTCGTCGAACGAGATGTCACGGATCGCTCCGGTGCGATTCGATGACGTCGTTCCCCCTGGCGCGGCATCGGCGACGGCGGGTTGTGTGGCGATGTGCGTGGCCTGTGGTGCAGGACCGCCGCAGCCGGCCGCGAGCACGATCGTGCAGAAGGGAATGAGGCGGGTATCAGCGAACAACGGCATCCTCGAGATGGTAGAGCACGCCGCCGTCGAGCGTGGCCGTACCGGCTGGCCGCACGGCAAACCGCCCGGCGATCTTGCGCAGCCGTGGCGAGAACTCGATGCCCTGGGCATCGCGAAGCTGCACGAGCACGCGGTCGGTGATCTTGGGATTGCCACCGAAGCAGCAGTCGCCCTGGTCGCGCACGAGGAGAAACTGCACGATCCCGCGCTGCTGCTTCCCGGGATACATGAAGCCCTTGAGCAGCACGTCGCGGCCGTCGAGCGCCCGCGCGGTGTCGGGAATCGCCGTCGGCGGATCGCCCTCCAGCGGCTGGAGCGCCGCATAGCTCAGCCGCTCGAATCCCGGCGGCAACTCGGCTGCATAGATGATCGCGTTGGAGGCGAGCCCGCCCACGAGCGCACACGCGGAGACGACGATCGCAGCCACCGCAAGCGGCCGGCCGATGAGCTCCGTCGGCCTGGCAGCGATGTCGCGCCAGGCCACGATGCCGAGCACGATGCCGAGCACGGGCACCACTGCGAGCCACCAATCCAGGAAGGCCAGTGGCGACAAGAGTCCGAGCACCGCTGCCGCGATCGCCGAACCGCCGATGGCGCGATACCGTTCGTCACCCTCTGCGGCGGCAGCGTGCGAAAGCGAGCCCGGTGATTCGAACAGACCACTTGCCATGGCTTCCTACGGCCGCGACCGGAAGGCCGACCGCGCTGCGACGGCCACGATGACGACGAACGCCGCCCATGCCGCCCACTTCACGAGTTTGATGCGTTCGCCGGCAGCTGCCGTGGCCGACGAGTCGGCTTGAGACTCGTCGCTTGCGTCATCCACTCCCTCGTCGCCGATCACGGGCGCGATCCGCGCAGCGAGGGCCGCGTCGTCGGGCGATGGAACAGCAGGAGAGAGCGTGACCGGCACTCCTTCACCAGGATCACCCTCGGGGTCATTCGCCGGCTTTGTCGGCGCGAGCGCCCCGGCGAAGCCGGCGAGCGTCGCAGCCCGACGCACGGCCTCGGGGTCGATCTTTTCCAGGCGCGTGATCACCGCGGCAGCCTCCGGCAGCGGGCAGGCTCGGAGGTAGTTCACCACCGGCTCGCGGACGAAGATGTTGTCGGCCTCCGCCTTTTCGAAGAGCTCTGCCAGGCGGTCGACGACCGACCAGTCTTCCCAGCGGGCCAGGTCGGCGATCACGAGATCGGCCAGTTTCGGCTCGTCGAGGAGGATGCGGAGCGACTGCAGCACGCGAGCGCGCGGCACGATGTCGGACTCTTCGCCGAGGAACCGCAGCGCCATCACTGCGGCATACGTTTCGGTGAACGGCACGTCGCGGCCCGTGCGATCAAGGAACAGCCGGTCGATGAGGTCGAGCCCCTCGGGGCCGCGGAGTGTGACGTAGCAGGCAATGAGGGCATCGAGCCCGGACCGCACGTCGGCCTGCTCGGGCTGGAGGTTTTCCCCCTTGAGGATCTCGGCGATCCGCTCGGCGTCGGCCTTCGTGCCGCAGACACCGAGCATCGTGGCGTAGAGCCGGCGTCGAGTGGCCTGGACCTTCGGATTCTCGATCCACGCGAGGAGCTGCGTGGGATCCATCCGGCTCTCAAGCGCGCGAACGTCTTCGTAGGGGGCGACGGCGAACTCGTCGTAGGCGTCGCGGGCGAGCGTCTCGTCGGTGTCTTCGAGATATTGTTGGAAAAACGCGAGTCGATCGGCACCCTTTTCCGGGAGGTCGCCGAGTTTTCGCAGGTACTCGACCGCCCGGTCGCTCACCCCGATCGGGCTCGACCACACGAGATTCGGCGGCTCAACTCCCATGAGCAGGAAGAGCGACCCGACCGGCTTCTCTTCGAGCAGGATCGTCTCGATGGGCTTGGCCTCACCCCCGAGCAACCCCGCCTCCTCGACGAGCCCCGAGCCCTTGAGCACCTCGACGACCGCGAACTTCCCCTTGGGCAGCGGCCCCTCGGCCCGCGGCGAGAGCGCCGCCGCGGGTGGCCCCTCGACGAGCCGTGCGATCACGGCCGCCTGGCTCTGCGCGATCTCCTGCGCGAACGTCAGCGACACGGCCGAGCAGAACGGACACGCCTCGACCCGCCTCGCCTGCACGAAGAGGGCGAGGAGGAGCACGAACACCGAGTATCTTCGGGGCCTACGCATGCCGTCAGTGTACCGGATATCCCCCGCGGGGACTCTGCCCGAAACACCCAATCCGGCGAGGGGCTGCCCCGAGGCGGCTACAGCGTGAACCAGTCCCAAAGACAGGCTCAAGCCTGTCTTCCGCGCGGCCTACAGCCCGCGGTCTTCGAGGAAGTTGAGCAGGTCGGCGACGCGGTTGGAGTAGCCCCACTCGTTGTCGTACCAGCTCACCACCTTGACGAGGTTGCCGAGGCCGATCGTGTCGACGGCCGAGAAGATCGAGCTGTGCGGGTCGCCCTTCATGTCGGTCGAGACGAGCTCCTTGTCGGTGTAGCGCAGGATGCCCTTGAGCGGGCCGTCGGCGGCCTTCTTCATGGCGGCATTGATGTCGGCCGGCGCCGCGTCCTTGCCCAACAGGGCCGTGAAGTCGACCACGCTCACCGTCGCCACCGGCACGCGGAATGCCATGCCCGTGAACTTGCCCTGAAGGGCCGGAATCACGAGGCCGACCGCCTTCGCGGCGCCCGTGCTCGAAGGCACGATGTTGAGGGCCGCGGCCCGGGCGTCGCGGAGATCCTTGGCGGCCGTGTCGACCGTCTTTTGCGAGTTGGTGTAGGCGTGCACGGTGGTGAGCAGGCCGCGTTCGATGCCCCACGTCTCGTGGAGCACCTTGGCCACGGGCGCCAGGCCGTTGGTGGTGCAGGAGGCGTTGGAGATCACGTGATGCTTCTTCGGGTCGTACATCTCGTTGTTCACGCCGAGCACGATCGTCAGGTCTTCGTTCTTGGCCGGGGCCGAGATCACGACCTTCTTCACGCTGTCGCGCTTGTGGGCCACGGCCTTCGTGGCGTCGGTGAAGAAGCCGGTGCTTTCCACGACGATCTGCACATCCTGCGAGCCCCACGCGATCGCGCCGGGATCCTTCTCGGCAAACACCTTGATCTTCCGGCCGTCCACGATGAGGTCGTTGCCTTCGTAGCCGACCTGACCCTTGAAGGGGCCGTAGTTGGAGTCGAACTCGAGCAGGTGGGCGTTGGTCTTGGCGTCGGTCAGGTCGTTCAAGGCCACCACCTGCACGTCGCCATTGAGGCCGTACTTCTCGTAGATGGCGCGAAACGTGAGGCGACCGATACGACCGAATCCGTTGATGCCGACGCGAATAGACACGTGACTGCTCCTGCGGGGAGAGAGGGCGGGGCGTTGTGGGGAGATCGAATGCCTGCGAAGGCCGCGGAATATACACCGCGTCGCGCCAGGGCCTCAATCGGGCCTTGAATTCACCGGTGAATTACCGCGCTCGGCTGTGTTCGCGTAGATTGCACCTCATGACTGCCCCGGTGATCGAACTGCGAAGTGTACGAAAGGCGTTCGTCGCGCCCGGCGGCGAGATCGTGCCTGTGCTCGATGTCGAAGCCTTTGCCCTCATGCCCGGCGAGCAGTGCGCCCTCGAAGGGCAGAGCGGCTCCGGGAAGTCGACGCTTCTGAACGTGATCTGCGGCATCATGCGGCCCGACGCGGGGAGCGTGCTCGTCGGCGGCCGCGATATCGCCCGGGTCGACGAGGCCAGCCGCGATCGCGTCCGGGCCGACACGCTCGGCCTCGTGTTCCAGCAGTTCAACCTGCTGCCCGGCTTTACGGCGCTGGAAAACGTGCTCGTGGCGATGTCGTTCGGTTCGGCGCGGCCCGATCGCACACGGGCGGCCGACCTCCTCGGGGCCGTCGGACTTTCCCATCGGCTCGACCACAAGCCGGCCGCACTCTCGATCGGCCAGCAGCAGCGGGTGGCCGTGGCCCGGGCGCTCGCCAACCGGCCGCGGGCGGTGCTCGCCGACGAGCCAACGGCCAGCATCGACTCGGCCCATCAGCAGCAGGTGATCGACCTGCTCCGCGACGCCTGCCGCGAGCAGGCCGCGGCGTTGCTCGTGGTGACGCACGATCCGACCGTCGCCGGCCAGTTCCCGCGCCGCCTCAGGCTTGAAGACTTCAACCGCGCGGCCCGCGCCCCAGGGAGGCCCGCATGACGCTCTTCGGCATCGCCTGGCGCAACATCCGGCAGCGGCTCCTCACGAGCGGCCTCACGGCGCTGTCGCTCGCCCTCGGCGTGGCACTCGTCGTAGCCACGCTCGTCACCGGCCGGATCGTGAATCAGGCGTTCGAGTCGGGCTCGGGCCTCGGCTACAACATGATCGTAGGGGCGAAGGGGAGCCCGCTGCAGCTCGTGTTGAACAGCGTGTATTTCATCAGCAAGCCGATCGAGAACGTCTCCTGGGCCTTCTACCAGGAGTTTCTCCCGGCAGCCGAGCGGGCCGACGGTGTCGACGGCACCTACGCCGCCAGCACGCAGACCGCGGTGCCGATCTGCATGGGCGACTACTTTCGCGGCCACCGCGTGGTGGGCACGAATTCCACCTTCTTCGACCGTCTCACCCGCGGCGACGGCCGCCCCTTCGAGTTTGCGGCCGGTGCGAACTTCCGCGACGACGACTTTTTCGGCGGCGTACTCGGCGCCGCCGTGGCGGCGAACCTGGGCCTCCGGGTGGGCGACAGCTTCGCCCCGACCCACGGCGCCGACGATGGCGCCGTCCACGATCCGTTCAAGGTGGCGGGCATCCTGTCCCGCACCGACACCCCGATCGACCGCGGCGTGTTCGTGAACATGGAAGGGTTTTATCTCCAGGACGGACACGCCAAGCCGCTGCCGGAGGGAGAGACGCCGGCCTCTCAGCCGGAGGCAGGCCTCGCGGCCAATGCCTCGGGCCACGTGCCGCTGCCGTTCAATCAGCGGGAGGTCACCGCCATCCTCCTCGAGACGGCCTCCCTGCCCGGTCTCCCTGCCGAGCTCATGGCGATGGGCCTGCGGACGGCGATCAACGAGGGACGCGACGGCCAGGCCGCGTTGCCCGTCGCCGAGATTCGCCAACTGCTCGACCTGTTCGTGAAGCCGCTCGAACTCCTGCTCCTCCTCGTCACCGCGCTCGTCGTGCTCGTGTCGGCGATCGGGATTCTCGTGAGCATGGTGGGCTCGTCGCTCGAACGCAGCCGCGACGTCGCGATCATGCGGGCTCTGGGCGCCCGTCGCTCCCACGTGCTCGCCACGGTGCTCATCGAGGCGGTGCTCCTCGCCGTGGGCGGCGGCCTCGCCGGCTGGATGCTCGGCCACCTGCTCGTGGGCGCGATCGGCCCCTGGATCACGACGAATGCGGGCGTCACGGCGAGCATCTTCTCCGCCGCGCCGCTCGCCGAAGCCCTGCTCGTGCCGTTCCTCGTGGTGCTCGCGATCGTGGCGGCGCTCCTCCCCGCGATCGCCGCCTATCGCACCGACGTCGCCAAGTGGCTGCAGGGCCCGGGGTGACGGCCCGTGAACGCTCGAGCCGGCGTCACCGCACCGGGACAGTCGCGTCGGTCTCGAACGACTGGCCGTCGAAGCTCGTGAGCTTCACGTAGATGCGCACGTGGTCTCCGGCCGGCGGGCGGCCCTGCCACGGGAGCGTGAAGTGCAGGCCGCGGGCCCGCGACGTGCGTCGGAAATGCGCGAGAGCCTCGGCCGATGGGACATCCCACTTGGCGAGCGGCGCGCCTTCCGGGCCGCCGGGTGTCGCAGGATCATAGGCCACGATCGAGACGTCGCCCCCGGCCGTCACGAGCCGTTCGTCGGCATCGCGCGGTTCAAACACGATCGCCACGCCGTCGCTTGTGCCGTCACCGTTGCCGTCGAAGCAGGCGGTGCGGGCGGGGTTGATGATGAGGTGCGTGATTCGGCCCTCGGCCGAGAGGCTCTCCTCGTGCGACAGCCGTTTGATGTCAGACCCGCCACTCGGCGCAGCCGATGCGCCGCGGGCGCCCGGCTCGTCGGGGAGCGGCGGCACGCCGTCGAGCGTGGGGGGCGCGATCGTGGCGGGCGGATTGCTCCCGCCGGCCGGCGGCCCGAATCGAGGGCCGTCGCCGGCTGGGTCGGCACCGACCGGGGGCACGCCCGTGGGCTCGGGGAGCGTCATCGGGGGGGCCACGATCGTCGGCGCTGAAATGGCGGGGGGCACGAGTGCTGGCGGCGCCGCGGGCAAGGGGCCGCGGGCAGGCGCGGCGACGGCCGCCGGCACGTCGATGCGATTGGGCAGCGAGGCGTCGGGGTCGACGATCCCGAGCTGCTTCTTGAGGCTGCGATTTTCGGCGGCCACCCTGTCGAGGCGGGCGCACTTCTCCTGGATTTCATCCTGGAGGACGTAGATCTGGTCTTCCTGCATCCGCAGCTCGCGTTCGAGCAGCTGCTGGCTGATATCGGACTTGCAGCCGGGAGCCATGAGGCTGCCAACCAGGATCGCGATCCATGCGAATCTGTTCATGAGGCGCCTCCTGCGCGTCAGACAGTCGAATTGTCGTGTTGCGATCAGCCGGTGCCTGCCGCCGGACGCGGCGACGTGGGCATGCGGTCGATGACTTCGTCGATCAGCCGGTAGTCGCGCGCTTCCTGCGCCGACATGAAACGGTCGCGGTCGGTGTCCTGCTCGATCTTCTCCAGCGGGTGGCCGGTGTGCTTGAGCAGGATGCCGTTGAGCTTGTGCTTGATGTTCTTGAATTCCTTGGCGTGGATCATGATCTCCTCCGCCGTGCCTTCCATGCCGGCGAGCGGCTGGTGGATCATGATCCTGGCGTTCGGTAGAGCCCGGCGCTTGCCCTTGGCTCCGGCCGTGAGCAGCACCGCCCCCATCGAGGCGGCCTGCCCGATGCAGTAGGTGGCCACGTCGCACGTGACGAACTGCATCGTGTCGTAGATCGCCAGCCCCGCCGTCACACTGCCGCCGGGCGAGTTGATGTAGAGGTGGATGTCGGCCTTCGGATCGTCCGACTGCAGGAACAGCATCTGGGCGACGATGGCGTTGGCCACCTCGTCGTTCACCTGCGATCCGAGGAACACGATCCGGTCCTTGAGCAGACGGCTATAGATGTCCATCGCCCGCTCTTCGCGGCCGCTCTTCTCGATGACATACGGAATCAGCGGCATGGGTCAGTCCTTCTCTTTCTCGTCCTCGGCGACGGGCGGCTTCGCAAGGATCTCGTCGACGAGGCCGTATTCCTTCGACTCGGTGGCCGTGAGGTAGCGGTCGCGGTCAGTGTCCTTGGCAATCCGCTCGAGCGGCTGCCCGGTGTGGTGGGCGAGAATCTCGTTGAGCACGGCCCGCGTCTTGATGATCTCGTCGGCCTGAATCTCGATGTCGCTCACCTGGCCCCCGACCTGGCCGTAGGGCTGGTGGATCATCACCTTGGCATGGGGTAGTACGAACCGCTTGCCCTTGGCACCACCGGCGAGCAGCACGGCGCCGCCGCTGGCAGCCAGGCCCACGCAGTAGGTGGCCACAGGGCAAGACAGGATCTGCATCGTGTCGTAGATCGCCATCGTGGCCGTGACGCTGCCGCCCGGCGAATTGATGTAGAAGTGGATGTCCTTGCGGCGGTTTTCGCTCTGCAGGTAAAGCAGCTTCATGACGAGCTCGTTGGCGTTGCCGTCGTAGATCTCTCCCTGCAGGAGGATGATTCTGTTTTCGAGGAGCAGATCGCCGAGCGTCATCTGGCGCTGGCGCTGGTAGTCGCGCTGGGCGCTCGAAGCCGACGGAGAGAAAAAAGGCTCGTGCATGGCGTGTCTCGAGGGAATGGAGGCCCGGCCTAGCGGCGGGCTCCCGGTCGGGCTTCGGCGGCTTCAGCGTGCTTGGCCGTCGGAATCTCCTCCTCGCCCACGACGCTGCCGCACACGGCGTGGTCGACGGCGTCGGCGTCCGGGCGGGGGAACTCGAAGGGAGTGTCGTTGAACTTCGCGTTGTGCTCGATGACCTCGAGCGTCTTCCGCTCGATGATCTGGTTGCGAAGCACATCCATCAGGCCACGCTTCTCGAGGCTCGCCCGCACCCGCCGCGGGGGCTCGCCCGACTGGGCCGCGATGGCACGGATCTCCTCGTCGTAGTCGGCGGCTGAGTCGGCGATGCCTTCGGCCTCGGCGATCTTCTCCAGGATGAAGTGCTCCTTGAGAGCCCGGGCCGTGCTCGCGAGGGCTGACTGACGCAGTTCGTTGACGTGTCTGCGGATCGAGTCGTCGTCGAAGCCGCTGCGGCGCAGTTCCAGAATTGAGCGCTCGAGCTCGCGGAGGCTCTGTCGCTTGAGCAGCTCCGGTGGGAGGTCCCATGTGGCCGAGGCCGTGAGGGCGCTGGCCACCTGCTGCCGCACCTGACGCCGCCGATGCCATTCGAGCTGGCCGTCGAGCTGCTTCTTCACCGCCTCGCGGAGCGCCTCGGCCGACTCGAAGCCGCCAAGCTCCTCGAGCACGGCCGCCGTGAGCTCGGGCAATTCGAGCTTCTTGACCTCGAGCACGGTCAGTTCAAGCGTGACTGTCTTGCCGCGCAGGGCCTCGACCGCGGCCTCGTCCGAAATCTTCACGTCGGCCGTGACCGTGGTGCCGGGCACGGCTTTTTTGACGAGGGCATCGAAGCCGGAGAGCGACGCATCGGCGAACGAGAGCTTCGGCCGGACGACGATCTCGAGCTCTGTGGCCTCGGAGAGCACCGTGCTGCCGTGGAGAAACCGGAGATTCGCCACGATCATGTCGCCCGCTGTGGGGGCGCCATCGTGCGGCACGAGGCGGCTGCGTTCCCGCAGGATGCTGCCGAGCGCCTCATCGACGTCGGTGTCGCCGATCGACCGCATGGGGCGGTTGATCGCCAGACCCTTCCACTTCGGCATCTCGAACTCGGGACGAACCTCGATCGAAAATTCGAAGGTCATCGGCCCGTCGTCGGGCAGGACGACGGCGTCGAAGTCGAGCTCGGGTTCGCTGATCGGCGAGAGCTTCTCCTGCTCGGTCACCTGCGACATGGCGGCGGCCAGAAGCCGCGACCGGATCTGGTCGCCCAATTCCGCCTTGAACCGGCTGCTGACGAGTCGACGGGGTGCGCGGCCGGGACGAAAGCCCGGCAGGAGCGCGGTCGGCATCAGTTCGGCCACGGCCTCTTCGAAGTGCCGATCGATGTCTGCACGCGGGATCGAGACCTTCACGCGGCGTTGGCAGGTGGAGACGCTCTCGACGGCCACGTCGAGGTTGAGCGGCTGTTCGGTGCCGTCGTCGGCGGAGGGAGCGATCGCGGTTGCGGAGTCAGACATGATTCATTGCCGGTGGAAACGACCGGATTCGAGGGAAGGCGTGGGCCGCGGGAGCGGGCGCCCGAGAACAATCCTGCCCATATGAAGGGAAGCGGGTGATGGGATTCGAACCCACGACAACCACGTTGGCAACGTGGTGCTCTACCAACTGAGCTACACCCGCGCTGGCCGTGCAAAGCGTCGCCACCTGCACGAAGCCCCGCGATTATAGGGGCCCAGGGAGTGGCCGCAAGATCACCCTTTGGGTAAGCCGGGTTTTTTGAGCAATTTGGAGCGGGTCGTTTTCAAGCCGAGCGAGCCGGTTAGACTCGGTGACAGTCAGGCCTTCCGGTGGAGGAGACTCCCGGTGAACGTGCGGTTCGTCGTAACCAAGCCAGCATCGAAGGCGAAGACCTTTCCCGTGCGGCTCCCGATCGTCGTCGGCCGCAGCGAGGAGGCGAAGTTTCGCATCCAGCAAGACCGGGTGAGCCGCAAACATTGCGAATTTTTCGAGCAGGACGGCCGCGTCTATCTGCGCGATCTCGGCTCGACCAACGGCACGCTGCTCGACGGCGAGTTGATCGAGACGAGCGTCAAGATTCCCCTGGAGTCGGGCGGCGTGGTGCGGGTGGGCAGTCTCGAGTTTCGCGTGGACTTCGACACGTCGACTGCCGCGGCGCCGAATCGGCCCGCGGCAGAGATCGACCTCGTGAGCGATATGACGGTCGGGATCGCACAGGCCGCCGATTCCGAGCGACTCCAGATCGACCACGCTCCAGACGAGCCGAGCCCCGACATGCCGGCGATTGTGACGGCGGAGCGTCCGGCACGAGCGGACGCGAGCCCACACGTGGAGGTTGCGTCCGATGCGGCACCGACCGCGGAGCCGGAAGCAGCCGTGCCTGTCGTCGGCGAGGAGGCCGATGCGAAGCAGGCCCCGGCGCCGGACGACGGTGCGTTCGGGTTCCTCGGTGCTGCCGAAGAGGCTGCGCCTTCGTCCAACGACGACCAACTCGGCGACTTTCTCAAGGGGCTTAAGTAGGGGCGGCGTGAAGCTCCTACGGGCGGCGGGCCTTGTTCTTCGGAGGCGGCGGCATGACGGGGTTGGCGAGTGTGATCTTCAGGCTCGTCACCAACAGCTTCCCGCGCTGGTAATACTGGCCCTCCGCCTCGACGTGGTCGCCGGGGGCGGCGAGGCTCACGTTTGCCGACCGCACCACGAGTTCGGCCTCGGCGGGCACGGTGACATCGAACTTCTCCCGCCCCGCGATGATCGTGACGACATCCCCCTCGACGTCCTTGATCGTACCCGCCAAGAGATAGGTTCCGGCTGGCCGCTTGCCGGAGAATCGCTTGGCGCCCGCATCGGCGATGCCCAGCCCGCCGGCCATCACGCCAGGAGCGCCGCCATCGGTGAAGGCCACCTGGAGTGCCGGCTCGGTCACCTTGCCGAACTCGTCGAGCGTGATGGCGATGTTCACGAACTGCTTGGGCTGGAGCATGTCGCGGCTCGCTTTGCCAGTCACCTCGATCTTCGCGTTCGGGGCCGGCATGGCGTGCCATTCGTTGCCCCCACTCGGGAGCCGCAACCTCAGCATACCGGGACCGACCTCGATGACTTGTCCGTTCTGGTCTTCTTTCTCGAGCGACTTCAGCGGGCCGGGCGGCTGGGCGCGGAGGATCGTCTGGGGCATGAGCCCAAGCCCTGCGGCGAGCGCCGCCGCGATCACGTGGCGATGGAAAACGCAGCCCGACCAGCAAGAACCGTCCATCTGGCGTTTCCTACAAATTCGAAGCAGACTCTGACCCATTACGCCACACTATAACCGCCCGGGTTTTCACACCGGAACCGATCCCCGCCCCGGCCCAGTCTTGACCATGCCCCCCGCTCCCCGCCGCATCACGATTCTCGACCTCGCTGCCGCCAAGCGCGACCGGCGGCCGATCACGATGGTCACCGCCTACGACTGGTCGAGCGGCCGGCTCGTCGATGCCGCCGGGGTCGATTGCGTGCTCGTGGGCGACAGCGTGGCGATGGTCGTGGCCGGCCGGGACTCGACGCTCCCCGCCACGCTCGACCAGATGATCTACCACGGCGAGATCGTCGCCCGCGCCGTGTCGCGGGCACTCGTCGTCGTCGACCTCCCCTTTCCGCTCCAGCACCTCGGGCCGCGCACGGCCGTCGAAGCCTGCGCGCGGATTCTCAAGGAGACGGGCTGCCAGGCCGTGAAACTCGAGGGCACCGCCGGGCAGGCCGACGTGATCCGGGCGATCGTGGCCGCTGGCATCCCCGTGATGGGCCATGTCGGCCTGCGGCCCCAGGCCGTGCATCAGCTCGGCGGGTATCGGATGCAGCGCGACATCGACCACCTGCTCGAAGACGCCCGCGCCGCCACAGACGCCGGGGCGTTTGCCGTGGTGCTCGAATGCATTCCGTCCGCAGCCGCCCGCACGATCACCGCGGCCCTCACCATTCCCACGATCGGCATCGGCGCGGGGCCGCACTGCGACGGCCAGGTGCTCGTCTATCACGACCTCATCGGCCTGTCGCTCGACCGCGTGCCCAAGTTCGTGCGCGGCTACGCCGACGTGAAGACGCAGATCGCCGAGGGCCTTGCCCGCTGGAAGCACGACGTCGAGGCGGGCACGTTTCCGGGCCCGGCCGAGACGTTGCCGTAGCGTTTACGGCAGCACGACTTCGTCGGAGATCACGACGGGCTTGCTTGCCGACACGGCGCCAGCCGGCAGCGGGCCGGGCGAGCCGCCCGGGCCTGCGGGCAGCGACGGGGCCCCGACGCCTCCGACGGGCCCGCCTCCCATGGGCATGCCGCCCTCGACCACGGCGCCTTGGCAATCGTTGCACCCGCCGGCGACGCCGCCTGGCATGGCGTGCGGCATGCCGCCCGCCGACTGGCAGCAGTCCGACGGCTGGCCGCACGGCCGCATCGCCGGAGCGGCGGCGGGCGTGATCGCGGCGCCCGGTGGCGTGAAGCCGGGCGGATAGTGCCCGAAGCACTTCTCGTATTTCCACACCTCGAGGGCGATGTAGCGCTCGTTGAGCGTCTTGCAGCCGCCGGCGCCCGTTGCCGCGAGCACCGCGCCGCCCACGAGCATGATGTGTCCGAGATTGCCGATCCGCATCGCACTGCCTCCGTCGTCACGCCGCCTGAGAAGGCGGCTGGATAGGTATGGCGTCGTGCGCTTCGCCGCGACGCCTGGCAAACCTACCCCACGGGGGATGCGCGGCAAGAAAAAAACGGGGGCCGAGTCGGGGCCTGATGGCGGTCGGTGGAAAACTGTACGGATCGTGCGGAGAGCGACTTCCCGCCCGGCTGGGTGCCGGCCGCCGGCCGCGGTGCATCAGCCCTTGCGGTGGCGGATTTTGGCCCGCATGCGCCGCTTCTTCTGGCCGAGTTTGCGTCTGCCCTTGCCGGTCTTCTTGACACCCATGCTGCACTCCACGGTCGGAAAATGGTCCGGAGAAATTCCGGACTCTCGAGCCGCAGTTGTAGAATGCGCCTGCTGCGGCTTGCAAGGACGTGCAGCCATAGCGGCCCTCCCGCCCCGGCTCATGCCATCGCCCAACCCTCGCCCCATGATCGCGTTCTTTCCCACCTATGCGACCCGGGAGTCCGCGGAGGGGCCGTGGCGGGCTGCCGTGGCGGGCATGGTCACCCGCCCGCTGCCGCTTCGCAGTCGTCGGCGCACGATGGCCCTCGCGGTGCTTCGGCGTCTGCTCGACCTCGACGCCGAGCAGGCAGGCTCGGAGGTGTTTCAGCGTCGGGCCGAGGCGTTTTTGTTTCAGCGTGTCGTCGGCCAGCCCGTGCGGGTGTCCGTCGCCGGGCGTGTGTACGACGCCGGGCAGACCGATCGCACCGGACACTTCCACGCGGTGCTCGACCTCGACGAAGCGCAGGTGCGCGAGGCGACGAGCAACCTCGGCGCTGACGGACGGTGGATTACCTACGAGGGTCTGGCGGTGGACGGCGACGATCACGACGCATCGCCGACGCCCGGGGGTCGGGTGCATCTCGTCGACGGCACGGGTCTCTCGGTGATCTCGGACATCGACGACACCGTGAAGGAGACCAACGTCGCCAACCGGCGCGAGCTTCTGGCCAACACGTTCATTCGTGACTTTCGCGCCGTGCCGGGCATGGCCGACGTGTACCGGGCCTGGCAGGCCCGCGGGACCACGTTTCACTATGTGTCGGCGAGCCCCTGGCAGCTGGCCGAGTGTCTCGAGGGGTTTCTCGGCGATGTCGGCCTTCCCGCCGGCTCGCTCCATCTCAAGCTCTTCAGGCTCAAAGATTCCACGCCCCTGGGCCGGCTGCCGTCGCGCAAACGTTCCAAGCGGCGCACGATCGAGCGGATCATGGAGGAGTTTCCCGACCGACGGTTCCTGCTCGTCGGGGATTCCGGCGAACGTGATCCCGAGGTGTATGCGGCCGTGGCCAAGCGGCGTGGCGACCAGGTGGCGGGGATCGTGATCCGCCAGGTCGACGGCAAGGCATCGCGTGAAAAAATCCGCTCCCGGCTCGACCGCCTCGCCCGTCGGCTACCGCCGGGGCGGCTCACCGTGTTCAACGCCGCCGAAGAATTGCGGGGCCTGCCCGTTCACGGGCTCTCGAAGGCGTTTTGAAAGTGCTCGACCTGGGGCCGTCCCTCGGGCCCGTCGAACGTGACGGTCACCACGTCGATCCGCACCGAGCAGTCTTCGAGATGGTGGCGGCGAATGAAGGCCGTC
>Ga0247836_1002319_pt1 | contig 27985 bp, 32 predicted proteins | sample LaCruzMarch2015__4_FD_187116 | JGI IMG/M metagenome (GOLD analysis project Ga0247836, IMG submission 187116) | Freshwater microbial communities from meromictic Lake La Cruz, Castile-La Mancha, Spain - LaCruzMarch2015_14m | ecosystem: Environmental > Aquatic > Freshwater > Lake | place: Spain... | reverse complement strand
CCCTCGAGGTTCATATTGACCCCCACCTGTGGTTCATTTTGACCCTCAAGTATCTTCTTAATGATGTCCACATTTAACTTCATAATTCTAATTCTTACGGTCGGACGATTTACAATCACAATATTATCCTTGGTTAAATCTCCAATGATTCTCTTGACTTGTCTCCCCGACAAACTTAATTTTTTACATAGATAATCATTTGAGACCCTTGTTTCAGGATAACTTGTCAAAAATGATATCAGTAAATTATGACTCATATTATATCCAAAATCTCTATATTGGATAAAGTTATATTTTTTTAAGTCCATAATGTAATTTATTATTTGTCATTGGGAGAACTTGTTTCTCCCTTTTTCATTTTATCTAACCATTCCCTCATCAAATCTTCAACGATTCGTTTCATAATTAGTCGTTTTTTTACACAATAAACTTTCATCTCGTAATGTAAGTTTATTTCAATCGGTATCATTTTGTCTGTTTTCATAATACAAATATAGTCATCTATTGACCCTTAGTCAAGTCATGATATATTTATTGAGTATGGGAAACAAACGTATTGACACATACCTCTCAAGGAAACTGTGGAGGGAAGACGGAATCTACTACTTCTGTAGGTTGTGTGGTGATTACAAACGTGAGGATGAATTCTATAATTCAGTTCATACTCCATTTGGTAAGACCTATAAATGTAAAATCCATTTTGTTAAAGAGAAACCACAGAACAACCCTGAGTTGGATTATCTGAAGATGAATACAATCACAGATTCAGATTTCCAACAGACCGAAGTTCTCCTGAAGAATCTTGGTTACACATTTGGACCAACAGAACTTCCTGTATGGAAACAATTTGAAATAAAACACAATCTTTAAAAATTATGATAGGAGCAAGTAAAATCAATCAGACAACAGATGACCTCGACCGTCTACAAGAAATGTTTGACATGGGTCTAAACAACAGTCAAATCTCAAGAATCTACCGAACCAATTCGGGTGAATCATTATCTCGTGTTCACATCTCTCAAATTCGTAGGAACAAAAGATGGAATACAGAGAACCATTCCTTTGTAATGAAATATGAACTTGGAGGTAATTACCTCATTGAAACTGAGGTTATCGACACCATATACAAAACCGTAATTGGTATGGTATTCACAGACACCTCCAATTTGTATGTTTATTTGACATATAAGAACGGTTCTCTACAAAGTGAGGGTAAGATATCACTGATGATAAAACAACCCTCCACAGAAGAACTTACGAGGTTTCATAATCAATGGGTATTTGATGATGTCTCACAACTTAGATAGAAAATATCAAAAGGACGGTATTGATTATTGTTACTGTCTAAAACATGAGGGTTACCAGCCATGTTCTGAGTTTGCGGTAAACAATAAAAAAATCACCGGATTCAATTATTACTGTCGCAAATGTATCAACAGTTATCAACTAACTCGTAGGGACAAAGTAATCCGTCATAAAATCGTGGACGGTGTTGAGATGTGTTTGTGTTCCAAACATGAGGAGTTTCACCCCTGTGACGATTTTCAACGAACCAAAGGTGGTCACGGTTACCAATACAACTGTAAGGTGATTACCAAGATATACAACGGACCAAGGAGTAATGACCTCGCACGTAAGAACGAAAAGGAACAATCAATGGAGATGTTAACCCTACTTGGATACGATACCAACAGTGAGATTCCAATTTATCAACAATTTGAAATTAAACACCAATTATGACACAATACGATAAAGAATTACAATATGTAAGAAAGGTTATAAACTCAGTTCAGAACCAAAATCAACTCAGGGTTGCTCAAGTCCTAAAGAATAACTTCATATCAAAATACTGTGTCTTGGTATCTCCAACAGACCCTACGTTTTTATCCCTGATAAATGAACTCAACGAATTGGAAAGAACAGTTACCCGAAAAATTAGTTCGGATTATTTGTTTTAATCAAATCTGTTTTTTATATTTGTGATATGGGACAACAAAAAGAAAACTACGAGAAAACGATTCCTGTTTTACAGAAACAGAAATTCGCTAAGGATTTAGATTTTTACCTTCTGACCAAAGAAAAATCACAAACAATTCAAACCTCAATTAAATCAAAAAATGGATAACAAAGAAAAACTCATCATCCGACAATCATCACTCAATAGAACGATTGAATTCTATTCTAATATGGGATTAGAACCCACAATGTTGGAATTACTTGCGACATCGGAACACTTGGTTCAATATGTTGAAAATGGTTTAACAAAAGAAATTATTGAAAAAACCAAAGGTGTGGACAAATTTATTAAAGACAAAAAAAATGGGTAAGGTAAAATACTATGAAAACGTATATTCAAATCCTAATGATTTGATTCTTCACTTCTTGAGTGACGTGTTAGACGAAATGAAAATGGATTTGGAATCCGTTGAGGTGACCATCCGTCAAAACGATAACTATGCGCTCATCATGGATAAACACGACAATGTGTTTTACGTCCGTTGGATTGAAGGAAATGTTGATGATGACGATATTATCGTCATTGATTATGAAGTGTTCTATGAAGAACCACTAAATGACAAACAGATTATTTAATCTTTTTTCTTAGATTTTACGTTCTTCCAAATCATAATTAGATTGAGTCCGATAGCACTCATTAACGAAACAATCGTTAAAATTTCTATCGGACTCATTACTGTCATTCCGACACCGACCATCGTAAGTGTATTTGCGATTACGGTATCTCTTTCCATATTATTCACCTGAATTGGGACCACCACCATACCAAAAAGGAATAGGACAGTCAAATACGTTTAAGAACCCACCACCATATTGACCCCTAAATCTTCTTGAGGTTGGAAGGGTAATTGATGATTTAAATGCTCCTGTGAATTCAGGAATCAACTGACCTCTGTTTACTCCGATTTGACTATACGCAGGGTATTTCCATGACTCAAATACAAGGTGTCTTCTCATGAGGTTGTCGAGGAACTGTGCTCTCTGTTGTGCTTGTTCCTTCATGTAACGGAACTCCTTGATACCAATGGATTCGGATTGCTCAGAACGGAATTGTTGGAGACCGATGTTTACCGCTTTTACGAACAAGTTGTCCAAGACAAGATAATATGAGAACGCAATCAAGGTAGGTTGAATGAAATTATTCAATAACTCCCTGTTATATGTATTCGCAGACAACTGAATATCACCCGTATAAACTTGGTCTAAAATCTGATTGTAGAAATTAGTCCCCAAGGTCTCTTGAGTGAAAATCATCTGTGCTGTCGCTATCCCGTATCGGAGTTCTTCAGAATCAATATTTGGGTCCAAAGGACTTGAATCCTTCAGACGTTGTTCGGAAATTAAAAGAACATTAACCATTATGATAAGATTGGGTTTGGTATGATTGATAGGTCAATCTCCTGACCTGGATACATAAGTTCCATAACAGGTTGTAATTCCCTTATTAAGAACTGTTGTAGAGGTTTAATTGTCGTTGTGGTGAACAACTTATATGCGGTCTCGATTTGTTCTGCTTGTGAGGAAAATCCTGTTGGTGTTGGAAGACCCAAAAGTGATGGGTCTGGGATACGGTGACCTGCAAGAATATTCTCTCTAACCAACGAGAAAATCTCAGAGAACATCCCTGATTGCATGTTTTGAGCAATCTGAGTAATCTCAGGTTTCTCTCCTTCAGGACCACCCCACGATACTATGATACGACCTGTGTTTCGTGCTCCTGTGTAACGTTCCTCTAATCTCTGTAAAACGTTCTCTTGTTCGTTCTGAGAATCAGGAGCAGACTCAGGGAAATGAACCCAGAGTGACGGAGCAGCGCCGTTGGAAATATTTGATAAATTGTATTCAGAAATCGCTCTTGATAGACGGATATCCAATAACGCTGAGGAGTATTCAGGACTACCATAAAACATATAACCCGGTTGATAAGATTTCATGTGAACAATCTGACGGTCAGTAAAATCATTTGGGTCAAACTCTTTCAGTTCAACAATACCCGCTTTTTTCCACGTTAACCAATCATTACAAAAATACCAAGTGTCAGAATATAATTCTGAGTTCTTTGGTTGACCTGCTCTCATGTATTTGGACGGAATAACATGGAACCCTGAGATACCTTCTCTACGGTCTTTTTTCCACACGATTTCAAGGAATAAATTTCCTGTTACAATAAACTCAAAAAACATCTGTTGGATAACATCATTCAATGTCTCCTTGGTATTGATTCTATAATCATTTACGAATCCCTGTCCCGTTGCATTCATTACCTTAGAACGAATACAAGCGTTATTAATTGGTGAGTAATCTACATAATGGTAAAGTCGTTGGACTTCCATATTATCCGCACCCCAACTCACAAAAGGGTTTCCTTTATACAGTTTCTCCTCCCATCTGTCGATGTTGTCTAAGGAGAAATTCATTTGGTCTATTTTAATCATTAGTCGTTATTAGGATTGTATATCACATAATAAGTATCCGTTGTTCCTGAGTAAACGGTAGGGTTATTCTGATTGGTTCCAACAACATTTACCAACGTCTCATAAACAACGTCATGAGACAACGCAGGATTTAAATTGGTTGTTGAATATTGTTCATAAACTTTTAGTGCGTATTCACCGGGAATTAAGTGAACATTGGTTTCACCACAAATGGTAGCACCGGTCAATACCTCAGGAATTGAATCGTCTATATCAATACAAAAAAGGTCATACGCTGGTTCGTATCCACTAATACTTGGTGGAACTCTAAACGGAATGAAACGAAACCTCTGATTGGAAAGTTTGTGAACCATCGACCATAGGTAAATTACGTTCCCTGTAAGTGTTTTGTTACGAGAACATACCGCTGCTGCTTGGTTGTTTTGATTTTGATTCAGATATATCATCAGTATTCGTATTCAATTAAATCACCGTTCTCTGCTTCCATTATATCACCTGTTTCATAAAGAATGAAGTGTGGTAATGCACTTGGAGTTGGAGTAGGGGTTTTAGTTGGAGTCGGTGTTGGTGTTTTAGTTTGTGTTGGAGTTGGTGTTGGACTAAACGGAGGAACAGGTTGACACTCATCCCAATCATTTGCATTGGATGTCCATACTTCAGTTATAGCACTCCAAGCACAATTAAAAGGTATAGGTGATGTTGTCGGTGTTGGAGTAAGAGTTGGACTCACAGATACCGAAGGTGTGATACTTGGGGTATTTGTAGGACTGATACTTGGAGTATTTGTTGGACTGATACTCGGTGTGTTGGTAGGTGTGATACTCGGGGTATTTGTTGGAGTATTAGTTGGAGTTAAACTAACAGATACCGAAGGTGTTATAGTTGGGGTTGTTGTTGGAGTATTTGTTGGTGTTGTTGGAAAAGGAATTGAATCTGAACATAATCCTATAACCGCACCTCGATAACCACCATTACCTGTTATGGTTAGAGAAGTAAAATTACTTGGTGCGTTAATATTGAATTTAGCGAATGGTGTATCGCTAATACTTGCACAACATCCTAAACCTTGTGCTACGGTGTTTCCTGTAAATGTGGTGAAACAATTTGAACCTACAAATGATAATGTCGGATTACCTTCACTTGTTGTAATATCAAATAATTCTTCATTAAGACCACCTGCACATCCTCCACCGTATATTACAATATCAATATCGTTAACACCACTTGTAAAGTTCAAGGTGTATGAGAATGGATAAATTGGAGGAGGACATGCACTAACACCACCATAACCTACATAGATTCCACCTGTAGGTGGGAATATCGTTCCACCACAACAAAGTTGAGGACTGAAGACATAAGGAGTTGCTGCACCACTAAAAGATTGTGTAATGGTAATTCCATTGATTGTATCAGGAGGATTTACAAAACTATTACACAAATATTGCGGAGAAGGAGTTAAAGAAATAGTCGGAGTAATACTCGGTGTGATACTTGGAGTAAGAGTTGGTGTTAAACTTACAGATACCGAAGGTGTAATACTTGGGGTAATACTTGGGGTATTTGTAGGAGTAAGAGTTTGACTAATACTTGGAGTTATACTTGGAGTTATACTCGGTGTAGGTGTTGGTGTTGGAGTTGGTGGTAATGGTGTTGATGATGGGTCAGGAACGAACCTAACTATAATATCCAATAACGCTCGGTTCTCACCGAGATAATCACTAAACTTTTTATTGAGGAAAACCCTACCCATAACAAATCTTTTTTTTATTTATTATGTGAATTTTAGGTTGTATAGTTTGAGTTCTGAGTGATGTATATTTCATTAGCAAACACATCAACATACCATAAATCAAAACTATTGTGGGTTAGATTATCTCTACCACCATTATTGTAATTTACAATATAACCTGATGCCGTTACAGATGTTAGATTATATGTTCCTGTGTTATCAAATAATATTCTATATCTACCACCATCTCTGATGTTAGTTAAAGTTAAAGTTGCGTTTTGGTCTAATACTATTTTTTGTGAAGATGATACATCAAAATTGATAGTAAATCCTGAACCACCTGAAGTTGTATTGATTAAATCAGATGTATTACCTACCGTTTGTAATGATTTACAGAATAAAGTATTTGTAAATCCTGATGGGTTTGAGTTTAGTCCTTGAAATACAACACAACCTACATTATCCGCAACTGAACCATCACCTATCGCAACTGCATCATCCGCTGATGCTAATGCGTTTCTACCTATCGCAATACCTTCTGTTGCAGGTGCGGATGCTTGTGCGTCAGTTCCAATCGCAATACTCCTATCACCTACAGCAATAGCACCGTGTCCCAATGCTACAGCACTTGTTCCCTGACTATTACTATTTTTACCCATTGCTAAACCCGAATTTCCGTATGTCTCTGCGTTTTCACCTACAGATAATGTAGATGCTCCGAGTGCTTTAGCACCTGTTCCTAAAGCGAATGACTCTTGAACCGCTCTTGAGTCTGTTCCAATACAGATGTAGTTATTTCTTGTTCCATCTCTGTTATCATTTCTCGCTCTATATCCTATAGCAATTGAGTAAGGTGAGGTCGCTTCAGCACCATTACCAATAGCGATTGCACTCTCTGTGGTTGCAGTTGTTCCAAGAAGTGTTAACCAAGATGAAGATTGAACTGCATTATTACCATTTAATGAGGTCATACCCAACACATATTTCAGTTGAACTTTTGATGTTGTAGTTTCACCACTATCATTTTTTACCAACCAGTCATTAAATGTGGATGCTGTTGTAGTTGGTAATGCGGATATTTTTAAGTTAGCCATATTGTATAAATTGTTAAATTATCTAATTGTGTGTAATAAGAAACCTGCTGTAATGTTTGCTGATGTTGATGATGATAAGGTTGCTGCTTCAGTTGAGGTAAAAGTTGAAGGGAAGGACGCAGTATTGTAAACCCAAGTTTGAACTGTGGTAGTTCCGATATTTTGTGTTCCCAAGAATGCTGCAGTTCCTGCGGTATTCAACACCCAACCTGTATTAAATGTGACAAACTGTGTAAAGTTGGTAGTGGTTGTAATAGGTGCTGCAAATCTAATGGTTGGATTTGTTGCTGCGTTATATCTTGTAAGAACGAAGTAAACTCCGGGTCCTGTTCCTGAAAATGTGAATGGTGTTGGTAAAACCATAGTTTTTACACCTGTTGAGGTTGTCCCTGTAACGGTGATTTCACTCATTATTTTTTGATAAGGGATATAACCATATCCATCCAAATATTGTGAATTGTAAAGAGAAATATCTACCGTCTCTGTTGCGTGTAGTGTTGTGCAGTTAACCGTAATAGCGGAATAAGTCTCAACACCATTATCATAGAAATATGTTGAACATAATTGATTTTGGTTTGAACCAGGAGAAGCTGCTAATGTCCCAAAACCATTACCATAGTATTGACCAACACCTGCTTTATAGAAGGGTAATAAATTACCTCCTTGTATTCTGTTTTCAGCGATTTTAAACCCCGTGTCATTACCCAATCCATCTTGAATTGATTGAACGGTCTGTGTAATACCTGTTGTTGAATCAGCGAGTTTTAATAAACCCTGATAGGATAAGTTAATTTGTAGTGGGGATAATGCACTCATACGTTTTTCTTATAAATATTTTAGTTTGTTTCCCCCGAAAAGAACTGTGTAAAGTAGTTGGGGGTATCTCCTGTTATGGGTTGATATGGACCTAACCAGTCCACAAGTGGTAATGTTTTAACCCAATCCAATTCAGGAAACTCTGATGCTTCCATCTCTTGAGTTGATATGACCCATTCACCATCTGTCATTTGGATAGGGTAGAAATACCAATCAGGAGCAACCATTTCTCCTATAAGGGTATCTTTTTGTATAATTGTTAATAATCCTACTTTCATAATTAAACTTGTCTTCCTAATGTTGTTTGGAAGTTCTGAATCGTTGTGTATAGATTTGATACTTCACTATCTGTTAATTTTGTTCCTGTAGTAACAAACGCATATTGTCTTGTTGTTGGTGATTCAACTAATCCACTACCAATCCAGTTTCTTGCCATTAAGAACAAATCACCGTTTGGTCTTGATGTTGATGTTGTTGCAGAATTACCAAGTGATGTTGAATTTCTATAAAATTCAGTATCAGTTGAACTTCGTCTTGTTATGGTAAATAATCCTTGAGAATCACTATTTGAGAATGTTCCTTGAGTTTGTGCGTTTACAACACCTCTTGTATCATCCAATGTTGACCTTGAGTTTATTTGAGTTCTTTGTGCAGCAACTTCATAAACACCCATATCGAATTCGTTAGTCGCTTCTTGTTGGTTTGTTCTTGAATAGAACGACATATGGAAATCATCCAATGTTCCAATACTACTTGGGTTAGAATTCAAATCACCATAACCTGTTGAACCATTTGAAACAACACCATTGGTAGAGAATGTTAAACCACCATTCCAAGTGATATTACGGGTTCCAGGGGTCTTTCCGTTGACTGATTGACCTCCACTACTATTTCCACCTAAAAGTGGGTAGAATGAGTATAATTTACTCCATAGACCATAATTGAATAGGTCATAGAATAATTGATATGTTGCTCCTGATGATGTAGCGTCAAGAGTTCCCCCACCTGCAATTACCGCAGACATATAGGTCTGTGCTTCACTCACTCCTTGAGGAGTTGGAGTTGGAGTAGGAGTTGATGTTGCAGTCACTGATGGACTCGGTGGTATAGGTGATGACGTTGGGGTTGGTGTAAGTGTTGGTGTTAAAGTTGGACTAACAGATACAGATACTGATGGAGTATTCGTAGGTGTGGTTGTTGGTGTTAAACTTGGACTAACAGATACAGATACTGATGGTGTATTAGTTGGGGTTGTTGTTGGACTAATACTTGGTGTATTTGTAGGTGTTGTTGTCGGTGTTAAACTTGGACTAACAGATACGGATACAGATGGAGTAATAGTTGGACTAACTGAAGGACTAATACTTGGGGTAATACTTGGTGTTAAACTTGGAGTAACCGAAACCGATATTGACGGAGTAACCGTTGGGGTTACTGTTGAAGTCGGACTTGGACTCAATCCAGGTGTTGGGGTAATTGTTGGAGTAATACTTGGTGTTGGGGTAGGTGATGATGTTGGAACAGGTGATGCGGGAACTTCATTGTCAACCGACATAACAAGATTCCATACAGGTATATTTTTTTCACCAAGAGGTTTTAACGCTTCTTGGAAATCAAAAGGTTTTTTCTTTTGGGAAATACCCGATACGGGTCTATAACTTCTTCCGTTCCACTTCATATTTTTAATCTGGCTTTAAAAAAAGGGGGAGGTTATCCTCCCCCCTTCTTATGATAAATATCACGGGAAATTACTGAACAGTAATACCTGTGAATAATGCTCCTAAGGTTGTTGTTACCAACAATTCTTGAGTAGCGACTGGTTCACCACCTTGAATAGTCAAAGCGTTTAATCCGTTAAGGTCTGTATATGCTTGACCTGTAGCAATTCCACCTGAGATGACCAACGCTCCGTTGTTCCATGCTCCTGACCAATATCTACCGTTATTATCTTTTACGATGAACACGATATTATTTTGACCAACCAATTCAAAGAACATATTTCTAAGTTCCTTGTCAAGTTTTGGAAGATTCATTACCAATGTTGGTGTGAATACAACTGAACTTGAAGTGGTGTTAATGTTGATATCTTCTGTGAAGGCAGAACCCTGTTTTGTTAATTCAAATTTGTAGAAAATTCCTGTTCCTGATGCTGAGGTAATTTGAGAATCAACGTTCTCAGTATAACCTGTTATTGCAGCAGTTCCTGAACCCCCTAAAATCCATACTGTAGATATACCACCTGTTGACGCTGTGCGACAATCTAAGGTGTATCCGCTTGATATAAAGCAACTCATTTTTGTATAATTTTAGTTAAGGTTTATTAGTTTGCAACTACGAAAGAATCAACGCTGAATACGCCGAGCCCGTATGTAGCATGAAGGTTAAGTTTTACAATGTCCTCGAACGGGTCATAGAGTGCGCGTTGAGTGAAAAATTCGGAATTCATACCTACCATTACGTATTGCGCCGGTCCTGCGTATACTTTACCTTGACCAGTCAAACCTTGAGTTGGAATTACTCTACAGTTAGATGCAGGTAACATAACACCCCAATCAGCACTATCTGTTCCTACTGATGTGTTATCAGTAAACAGGTTGATGAATGAGTTGTTTCTCATGCTAGCAACAAGCGCTCTGTAGTCAGAATAACCACAGTAAATTACAAGGTCATCTCTGTGAAGAACGTTCTCAGGAATTGCTCTGTAGTATGAAGAGAATACATCCAAACCGTTAGTAGCAGTAGCACCTGTGTAAGCAACTCTTGTTGCTCCGTTTCCTGATGTAATTAACGCAATTACACCATCAAAACATTGTGAGTTATAAATTGTTCCACCTGATGCGGTTGTGTTTCTCCATAATTGTAGTTCAATTTGGTTAGCAGTTCTGTTAGCGATATCAGTTAAGATAACCTCCTCAAATGGAACTGTCTCTTGGAAGTTTGCGTCAGTTAAATACTGAGACAAATAGGTATCAAACAACGAGTATGGGCATAATTGTTGGTTTACCTTTTTGCTACAAAGATTAACAGTTACAACATCTTGTGTTGTATCACCTGTCGGAGTAAATCCACAAGAAAGGTCTTGCAAAATTACATCGTTAGTTACGAAACCAACCAATTCTGTGGTTCCCTTTAAATTTACTCTTACAGAACTATATTTTGGAAGTGTAAGACCAAGAAATGCTTTAATCATCATATCATCTCCATACTGTTCGTATGTGGGAAGATTTGACAAATCGTAGTTAAAAGAGAAGTTTTTTGCTTCACCTTTTTTTAACATTTGTTTTTTCATTTTTTTTATTGTTTTTTTTTAATTCTTTAATGCTTCCCTTAAAAATCTCACCTTTGCGTCCATTATGTTTTCTTGTCCAAAGGTTTTTTTAACCACTGGATTATTATGGACAGGAGAATTTTTAAATTCTTCATAATCTTTTTTATAGGATTCAAAATCCTTGGAAAAATTGTTTAACATTGATAACATTTCTGTCATCGCTTGTTTCATGTTTTTCATGTCACTTTTCATGTCTCCAAGACTTCCTTCACCTTCTTCATCAGGGTATTTAACCCCCGTGATTACACCCTCACCGTCTACCACCAAAGTGATACCGGATTCTGTTGTGTGTTGACCTTCGGGTGCTGAAACTCTTTCTCCACTTTCTGTAATAACATAGAGTTTTTGACCAACTGCGAAATCACTTTCCTCGTCAGTTTCAATTTTAGTTCCGTCAGTTAAGGTTGCTTTTGATAGGACTTCTGTTTCGATTTCAACATCCGTCGCTGCATCTACCACAGGACTCGATTCCTCTACCACAGGTTTGTCCTCAATCTTTGAAATGATTGAATCCTCACCAACGGTAAGAATCAACCCTTCACGAGTTTCGTGTGAACCTGATGGTGCGGGAACCAATATCGAATCTTCACCAACAACAAAAAGTCCTTCACCTACGGAGAATGGACCTTCTTGATTATTTGTGATTTCGGTTGAACCGTCTACCAATTTAGTAACCATGAACTTTTCGGACTTAAATTTTAATCCTAACAAAACAGCGATTTTGTTGATTGCTTCTGTTGCGTTCATTTAATCAATTATTTGATTTAATATGTTTATGATTTGTTCTAATAAATACTCATCGGTTTTAACCTGTGAAAAATTCATTAAGAAATTACCTTCTACGGACATTCCTTTGACTTTTCCATTTTTAATAAGTTCATTCCAAATCTCATTTCCCTCGGGGGTTTCGAGGATTTTATACCCCCCCATCCATGTTCCAAACGGAATCTGTTCTTGGGTAAAACCAAGTTCATATGATTTATCCTTTTCACCTTCAACAATCCATGACTCCACCATCACCGCATCACTGTATTTCTTATCTGAATGTTCGTAGTTGGTTGCTCGGGTTCGTTGTTCTATCATGAACTTTTGTTGAATCTTAAGAATTGTCTCAAGAGTAAATTTTACAAAATACTTTTCATTTGACACTTCATCAAAACGAGGTATTAGAATATTAGGTATCATCAGTGGAGTGTAAACCATCCTTTGGTCCGTCTTGGTAGCGAACATCTGATTGGTTTCTTTACTGAATCCTACCTTACAAACATCACCAAAACAATCTAATGACTTGGTATAAGAAACTGAGTTCATGTTTTGTTGAGATACTATGTAAGCAATCTCACTTTTACGTTTCGTCTCTTCGTTGTAATATCCTTGGTTAGGAAGTTCTTTTGGTGCTTGTCCTGCAAGACCCTGAGCGTATCCTTGGTCCGCTCGGTTTCTACCTTGGAATAATGCTTTATACCAAGCGTGAACACAATTCGGTCCACCTTTATACAACCACTTAGAATACGGTTGTCTGTTATGTCCAAATTGGGTGTTTAAATCCCTCAGAGCATCGATTTGTGCTCTACGGAACCATCTACCCTGAATGGAAGTGCAAAAGTCTCTGTCAGGACTTCCTCCGAGTTTTCTGTTATACTCAAAATAAGTCACAGGTGTAGGGTGATTCAACCCGTAAATTTCAGATTCAGTAAATCCTCTAAGTAGGGGGTTGGTGACCGCTTCAAATTCTTCTTGAGTCAGGTTCTCTTTTAGTTTGGTGAATTCTTGTTTCATCAACAAATCTTCCTCTGTCCATTCAAAATCTTCTTCATGTAAATCACATCCACATGAGAATAACACAGGTTCAATCAACATACTGTCGGTGTCTCCTGATGATGGGTAATTGTCGTAACTTGGTAATCCTGTAACATCGTAATCGAACTTGATACCTACTCCATCTAAATCTTGAATAACTCTGAAGTTATTATCGTAGTGTCTTTTGATTCCAAGTTCTTTAATTTTTTCAACCTTTTCTTGGTTACTTCCTGTGGTGTAAATATGACTCGCAGGGAATCCATATTCGTTACTAAGGTCAATCATTTCCTTTGAGGTCATTGAACGTGCGGATATGATATAAATCAGAGACCCCCTTTGGAGTTCCTGTTTCAATAACATTTTACCACCACGAGTATCTAATGTATCATCCCAATCAAATGACACTTTGTCAGGAGAGAATTCCCTGTTCTCCCACATTCCATAACATTGACCTAGCGCTTCATCCTCGGTCTTACCTTCGTTAATTAGATATGGAATACAACGGGAAATAAACTCATCTTTGGGTTCACCGATTGTTGGGTAAACAAAATCTTGGATACCCATTTCTTCTTGTTGGTCAAGAATCTTGTCGACCCATGTTAACGCTTCCTGACCACCCCAAAGTCCCATAGCAATCGTTCCATTGTCATCCCAATTACCCGTGTCATAGGTCGAAGCTCTTGATAGGAATGACTTCATTCTCTTGATGGTCTCCAATGAGATTTCCTCTTGGTTACACAACTGTTGTGCACGAACCTTTCCTACTTGAGTCCCTGCTGGATTACCACGTTTCTGGTTCTCCTTGATTGCTTGACATGCTTTGGAGGAGACATAGTCGGGTGCTTTAAAGAATTTGTATTTGGAGAAATACATAAGTTCCTGTTCTATCGCAGGGTATTCAACCCATGCTACCTCGAACACACCGGTGTTTCCTGATAATTCAGGGTCTATCTCAAGTTCTATAATTTTATACATTGTTAATAAATATTTTGATTAAATCTGACTGAGTTTTTCAAGTCGTCTTGCTGTCTCTTGTTTAGCGGTGATATCCGATTCTACAACGTATGCTCTAATTGGGGTATTACGTTGTTTTGCGATTGCTTCCACGATACGTGAATCATCATAACCTGGTCCGATTGGTCTTCCACCACCCGATTGGTTAATCTGACTAAGTAATCCCATATAGTTTATAGTGGATACACGGTTGATTACTGATTCATTACCTTCGAGTTCAATACCTCCTTGTTGAAATCTAACTCCCCCGTTTTCATGTGAAGGACCAAATACCATCCCACCACCTTGTCTCTTTAACATACCACCACTTCGGTAACTGTCAATGTTTGCAAGTTGGGTTGCGATGATTCCTGTCTGAACCGCACTGAGCGTCGCAACCAACGCTGCTGCTACGAATGACCCTGGTGTGGGTCCATATACCGCAACTGCTTTGGTGATTGCTTCTGCGGTGTTTGATAAAGACTGAGCAAGTGAAATCCTAAGGGATGTTTTTGCTGCTTGTTTCTCAAGTTTTGCTCTTTGTGTTTGGTAGGACTTTTCTGCTTCAATTCGTTTCTGATTTGCTGCGACACTGTCACCAACAATACCCTCAGTTATTCTCTTATTTCTCTTCTCAAGAACATCAAACTGAGCGTTATAGTATGCTGATGTGGTTTGTGATAATGTGTTTAAAACCGATTGAACTTCTTGAAGAGCACCGAGAATATTTACTGTGATTTTCTCCTTGATTGCTCCTTCAACACCTGATAATGTATTGTCAAAAGTTTCGGTTACAACAATACCGTATTCATCTAATTCTTCACCTGCGAGTTCTAAAGTTGATTTAAGATTTTTCAATTGTTTAATTGTCATCTTATCAAATTCAATAGGTAACTTGTCGGTAGCGTCTAACCATTTTTGTAATGCTTCTTTACCACCGATTTCAACGATTTTCTTTGCGCTGGTTACACCCTCAGTCAATGCGGATTGGAAGTCATATCCTGTCGCTTGTAAGAATTGTTTGAATTCTTCTTCGTTTAAAGTTTTTAATAATCTTTTAACTTCCTGTAATTTCTTTTTGTATTCCTCAGTGTTCTCATTAATTTTTTTACCACTGTCACTTACCTCAGTATTGAACTTAAGGATAGTCGATAAACTTGTATTGATGAGACTAATTAAACCTTGGTATTCCTCCTTTGAATCAAGAAACGCTTGATATGTTTTTTTCTGTTCGTCAGTTTGTGCTAATAAGAACTTTGTAAATTCTTCTTCTAAACCTAATTGTGTGGTTATTTCTTTTGATAGAGATTCTCTAAGTTTTAGATTCGCAACAGATTGAGTGAACGCACCTTTATCAACAAGCGCTTGTAATCGACGAGATTCTGTAATTTGGTTTTGAATTAGTAATTGTGTCTTACTATTATCTAATTGTTTCTCACCAAACTTAAGTTTACCGATTGCTCGAATACCTGCATCAATAGTGTTGAAATACAACACAATATCTTTCTGTTGTTCAGGACTAAAAACATCAAAATTGATATCATTAAATTGTTTTTTAATTGCTTCAATCGATGTTGGAAACTTATCAATAAATTTAATCGCTGTAATAGAACCATCAACAATAGTTTTAAATACATCTTTATATTCTTTATCTGTGTCAAGAGGACTGAATACATCTGACAGGGGAGAACCTTTGATAATCCCTTGGAGTATGGTCTCAATCTGTTTTAGGTTATTGATTTCCTGTTCTTGGTTTTTAAGAATCGTAGGTTGAGATATGGATTGAAAATCAAAGATTGCTTGTAAGGTTGCTTTTTGTCGGTCTACCGCTTCCAATCTTAATCTTTCAATCTCAAGTTGTTTAACATTTAAGACCTCTTGTTTCTCTTTCTCCTTGGTGATGTCTTTTTCATCGTCTCGGATTTTACCCATTACAGGTTCAACTTGATTTTGGATATCAAAAATCGCTTTTGAATCCTTAAGGTCCAACGCTTTTAAATTACTGATTTCTTTTTGAACTGATTTCTGTTGGTCCTGTAAACCAAATAATCTACGTTCTACACCTTCTTGGAAAATTAAATTACCACCAATACCGGTTGAACCACCACCTGAAATTAAAACCTTTTGTGATTCAACTTGGTCTTTTTTTGCTTTTGTAATTTGTTGTTGTAAAACTTTTTCTCTATCGGTTAACTCAAGAAGTTTTTCTGCTCGTGATGTAATACGACCTTCAAGAGCACGTGCAGTTGCTGCACTTCTGATTGCTTCTGCTAACTGTTGATAACTAATTTTTACCTTACCGTTGAGTATTTCTTCATCTTCTAAGTTTTCAAAATACTTGGGGAACTGTTCCCTGAGTTTATCTAACGCATCCTTACGGGTTTCATAACTCAAGTTTGTATTCTCAATGGTTCTTTGTAGTGACCTAAAAGACGATTGTTCTTTTGCAATATCTTTGGTCAATGCTTCGTTGAATTCTTTCTGTGCTTTCTTCGCATCATCGGTCGCACTCGTCAACCCGATGAACGCTGTAATAAGTAATCCAACACCCACAAGGATTGCGGTGTATGGGTTAGCAGCAAGGGTTGTGTAGAACGCTTTGGTTGCAGCGTTTGCAGCAAGTTCTGATTTCGCAACCGCATAGTTAGAAATCTCTAACGCTATGTTCTCAACCACGACAGCACCTTCCGCAACCCCACGAGCAGCGAATGCAATCGTCAGTGCGTTTTGTGCTGAAGTCACCGCTTTTAAGGAATCTTCTGACCCATCTCCGAAGAGTTGGATTGCAGCAGTAGCAGCAGCAAATGAGGAACCAATCGCTCCTCCTAATTTACCAAAATCACCCAATCGACCTTCAAGGTCTTTACCCTCAGTTTGTTTTTTTAACTGACGTAATGAGTTATCCGCAGTTTTAATCTCACCCGATAATTTCTTAAACGCAACACTACCAATTTCAAGTTCTGATAACTGACTTCTTGCTGATATTAATACCTCTTCAAATTGAGTGAGGTTTGAGATTGCTTGGGGGACACCGTTCAAGACGATGTTTAACGCTATATTTTGCATGTTTTATTAACAAGAGGTTTGTAATACTCTTCCATAAATATCAACCACAACAAAGGTGGTCGTAGATGTTGTCTGTCTTACATAGGTTCCCATTGGAAGAACTTGGTAAGAGGTTCCTGTGTCTATGAATACCTTGTCCAAATTACCTAAGGTTCCTGACCCAAACGAATAAATGGTGGTTAGTGATGGTGTTGTTCCATTACATACCAAATCTTTGTCTGTCGATACGTAAGCAAGACCATACCAAAACGGTTCAGGTGATGGATATCCTTCGTTAGGGTCCAAGATATAGATGGGAGCAGGTGGTTCAATCTTATAGTATGGACTTGATTCCTTAATCAAAGAAATCTGAGTAAGTCGTTTATTCACCAAGTCAGCATCCGTGATTTTTTCAATCGTAAAATAGGAATCTTTAATCCATATCTTATCGTTGAGTTTTGTTTCATATACATCAATCGGTCTGAAGAAAAACTTTCCTGTTAATCTCTTATTTGTTGGGTCATAGAGATTCTCCACATAGGTCCTCCAAAACGAGTTATAGATGGTAAACGGAGTGAACTGTAGTATCTGTGTGGTTGAGTTACCAAAGAAGTCAAAAGTCCCTCTAAAGTTTAAATCTGATATTACCTCACTCACCCCTTGAGATTCCAAGGTTGATAGGTGTGATACACATGGGTAGGTTACCCATTCGACTGGTGTGGAACCTGATAACAAATACCATGACCCTTGGTCTGACTTCAACGCATCCTTATACGCATGTCTGTTTCCCACCCAAAAGAATAAATGGGGAATTGTGGAGTAGGGTGCTTGTTGTTGGTTGTTCAGGTAATAGAACTGTGGTATGATAAAGTTCGGTGCGTTGGTTACCCCTGAGGTAGGACATGAACCAAACGGGAGTTCATAGACTTGTTCACCGGTAAAAATGTTTGATGGTGAAGTAAATCTCTCCCTACCGAAAACGTAATCAAAACGGTCTGTAAACTGTTTGGGTAGGAATTCATTATCTGTGAACTTATAAGTCCATGTAACGTCTTTGGAGAGGTCAAATGACAGAGGTTCAATTCTAACACCTGAGTCCAAATCCATGATTTTTGTGAAGTCTTTTATGGGTCTTCCGTTATCATCAAAATACCAATTATACGGTTCTATTCTAATAACTTTCTGAACCTCATCCTGAACGATAATTAAGTTAAACAGGGTGATGATACTACGAAGGAATTCAAACGCATTTACGTTTGGAATACCCAAAGTCATATCCACCAATTCTGTGATAATTGTTGGAGATTGGTAGAGTTCATACATTGGGAGTAAGTCAGTGATTGTCCCGTCATCATATCCAAGTATTTCATAATTTCCTTTGTTTTGAGAAAAACAAAATGGATTACCAAATGTGGTCTTGTCAAATATAAACACACGGACAAATTCGCCTGCGTTTAAGGTATCAGAGAAGAACAGATTCACCGGTAATGGACCTGAACCACCCAATCCTGCGTATGCTTGAGATAGTTTGATTGGTGAGGACTCAAAGAACATAGTCCCTGTAGTCAAAATTGTATTTGGGTCTGTTCCCTTCCATGCTTGGATGGTGATGTCAGGAACTAATATTGCGGTCCAAATACAGAAATCCAACGTTGATAAATTGAATCTTAGATTAAACCCATATTGACCTGAATACGGAACCCTGAACGTATTACCTCCCGAAGATGTGTAGTTATTCAATGGGTCATAACCACCGTTAATATCATCAAAAAATTGAATCTCATGACGGGTATCTTTATTGTAGTCAAATGTCTGAACCCGAGTATTGTTACCGAACGCTTTAAAGATGTTTTGGTTTGTTACCCCTGATGCATACTCAATTCCAATCTTACCATTTTGGAACGTATCCATATACATTGAAGTGAAGTATTCTGAATTGAAAAATTCACTGTTAACCGTATATGATGTGGTATTAAAAATTCTATCCAACACATCCTTTACCTGAAGTGCAGGTTTGAACATACTCGGTGAAGCAGGAAATGATGCACTATCAAATGATAAAGGACCGTCAAAGTCATAGGTGAATGTTGGGGTTGCTCCTGAGGAACTGTCCCCCTGATAATCCAATCCGTAGTTGATAAGTGGATAAAGAATCTTACCCCCAAATAAACCTGTTACACCATCGTTTCTACACTCCCAAGATTCTGTGATTGAACTATACACGTGGTCGTGATTTAGGTCAGTCCAATTTAAATCCTGAAGTTCTATGTTACGAAAATCTGCGGTGAAGTCGGATACCTCACCCAAGACAAAAATCTCATATACCCTTTCCTCTGTTGAGGTTGTTACAGAGTTCAATCTCATTACCCCTTGGAAGATGTCTGTTCCACGATATTGAACCACACAAGGTATTTTCTGTAACGGGTTGAATTCACTCCCATTGACCTCGTAGTAATGTTCAAAGATGATAGCGTTGTTTGCGGTATCGGGAATCAAAATTGTTCTTGAATAGGGAACCCTACGAGTAGTTAAATTCGTAAGGTCATTCTGTTGAATAATAAGGGTAATTGGGACATCCTCAAACAAATCGAGTTGTGTCCATGTATTACCTGATAATTGAACCAAAAGGGTGGTATTCATTATTTACCTAAAAGTTTGATATTATTGGAATAAACGTATTGTAACTCCAAGTTATAGATTGTTCTGTTACCCTGAATCTTTTTCTCAAATTCTGTGTTGAGGATATTCACCGGTGCGAGTCCTCGGTTTGTTGTGATTTCGTATACAAGATTTGATGTGTAAAGTTCTTCTAACCATTGGAAGGTTGGTTGATTACAGAATCCTGAGTTTACTATCACGGTCTCTACCATCACAACCTCAGAGTCGTTTAGTCCTCTTGAGTATTGTGTTTTCTGTGGGTCAGGAGACCCCCAATCAATATTGAGGGACTTGTATTGTTGACGTGATATTGATAGACCTTGGAAACGGTTAAACAACATCGTATAGTAATCAAAGTGTCCGTATCTGTTTAACCACATCAACTGAAGATGTTGGTTTGAAGAACGTGTTGGACCACACGATACGTTGAATGTAAATATTTCGGATACAGGTGTGAACTGTGCACAGATTCCTTGTGTGTATCCTGTTGGGACTGGTTGTGGGATTAAAGCCATAATATTTTAATTTTTAACAAGGACCTAAGTTAGTAATAGAAACACCACCTTCAACATTAACAGAACCTTCACAAGCACAAATTATTAGGGTTCCAAATCCAGGTAGTGAGTCAAATTGCGCTTGATTATCGCAGTCAATGTAAGATACTGTAGTTACATCTTCTCGCTCTGAGTCAATTTGGTATTCAACACAAACACACGCTGGTGTTGGTGTTGGTGTTGGAGTTTTAGTTGGGGTTCTTGTTGGTGTTTGTGATGGGGGAACACAAGGTCCTAATTCACTAACAGTTGAGTATGTTGTTTCAACGGTCCCTTCACAACCACATATCGTTGTCGCACTATTTCCTCCTAAACTAAACGTAACTCCCTGACCAAGACAGTTTATGTATTGAATGAAGTCAGTCAATAGGGTGTCGTTTGTAACTATGTATTCTACACAAATACAACTATTACTTGGAGTTGGAGTTGGTGTTGGTGTGATTGGTGGACCACATGGACCTCCTGTTAAGATTTGCATCTCCACTTCAGTTACAGGGAATTCACAAGAACATAAATTGTAAACTAAGTTGGGTTGGATTAGAATATTTTGTGGTTGTTGTGTATAACAATTTATTATTGTAACACTCGCTACGGATTCTCCTGTGTATGTTATTTGATACTCGGTGCAACCTGAACAGATTCCTACAGGGGTTGATGATGGTGTAGGAGTTGGAGTTGGTGTTAAGAACTGTGTAGGTGTTGGAGTCGGGGACGCAGGAATCGGTGTTGTCGTTCCTGTGAACTTACCAAACAACTGAACGGTGTATTGTGTTGTTCCACTCGGGAAGTTAGGAATGTTTAGAGGTCCTGCTCCCACATAAAGTGTATTGAACTCCGTGACCGCAGACAACGGGTCAATCAGAAATAGGTTCTGATAAACGTTCGTGCATATAGTTCTTGGACCCCCTCCGTTGGTCGTGAGGTTTTCATACCTCTCGGTGGTGATTAGTGCTCCTTGGTCGTCATAGTAATTATACTCACTATAATATGGTTCTGATAAACCCATTGATGTAAATCCACTCCACAGATAATAGTTTGTGAATCCCAAGGTAAAATAGTCATTGGGTGTGATATCTAATATTCGTGGTGCGTTGGTTAGGAACAATCCTGATGTTGTTGGATATATCCCTTGTGGGGTTCCTGATAAAACAAATGGATTGATGTTAAAGTCTTGTAGGGTTGCGTTTGGATTGGTTCCCATAGTTGAACGGAAAACCTTGTATCCCTGTGACGCTACCGCTGGTAAACCGATTGAGTTTCCATATCCTGTGAAACCTGTTATCGGACTGATTGCAGAATCCGAATACTCATAACCTACCTTGATTTGGTAGAAGATGGTTTCAACGTTTGCTGGTCTTGAGAACGGGAATGTTTGGTGTGTATAGATTGGGGTCGTATCCCAATATGAAATGGGTAACGAATTGGTATAAGTTTCCAATATCTGTTGAAGGTCAATAATCCCCAATCCGAATGGATTTGGAGAACACTTACCTGAGAATACAGGAACACCGTCAACTTCCAAATTGTAGACATACTTGAATTTGAATGTCGTTTGTGGGTCATAGGTTGAACCTGAGACGGTGAAATAGATTCCGTCTGATAATACGGGTTGGAATTCCGCAGGCGTATTTAGGAATGAAATGCTCATCTTTGGTTTGTTTGAATGATAATTTTTTTCTGTATAAAGTCTTCAAGAATTGTTCTTCCGTAAAGACCTAAATAATAAACAATTCTTTCTCGTGCTTTATTAAATCCTTCATCGATAAATTTGGTTGGATAAATACCGTATTCACCGATACTTCTTTGAACCATAAATGCTCTTGATTGATTTGTTATGAACCTACCACGGGAATCTCTAAATTGAGACAGTCCTCTTCTGTAAGTCCATTCTGTTATTGCTCTTAAAGGTGGGTATCTGAGTGCTGGATTTTGTTTCTTACCCCTACGACCATCGTTAACGAATCTCCACTCAGGAGCGTTTGGAAACGACAATCTTAGTCTTGTCTGACCTTGGGGGTCATTCACAAAATCTACTGTCACTGAGTTGTATAAACGACCTGTATCAACACGGTTGTTTAATGGTGTTGGGTATTTACCTGACACAGGTTTTCTCTGTCCATCAAATCCTCTTGACGGTCTAATTTTTAGAAGTTCTGATTGGATGTCATCCTTTAGAATGTCTGCGATAAGTTCAAGGTAATTGGTTGATTGACTCATGACTTATTAAGATGGTGTTACCGTGGGTGTGATTGTTGGTGTCGGAGTAGGACTACTTGTCACCGTTGGTGTTGGAGTCTCATCGTAGTAATCACATGCGTTTAGGTCTTCGAATACCATGATTGGAACCTCCATCGCAACACCTGCTACGTGGTCACCGAATCTCTCAAAGAACGGTATTGCTTGAACCGGTAGATTGATGTCAAAATTGTTATACAATTCAGGGAAGGTATGGATACCTCTTTTAACATAGGATAGGAATCTACGTGCTTGAAGACTCATATCTGAAACACAATCCCTTTCATTACTTAAATCCCAATTCAAGATGTCAGCAAAAATCAACGTCATGTTATATGTCGTTATGTTGTCATCGTATTGAATCGATTGTGGGACCGCAAACATAAACGGATATTCTACAGTTCCCCCTGATATATGAATCTGTCCAAAATCTACCAAGTTACCATACGAAAACGTATTCATAATTGGTGAGTCGACTTGGAAGTCTTGAAGGTAATCCAAGACCTTATGGAATGTTGTATATTGGTTCATTAGTTTTTCTTCATTTTTGATTCAAGTTTCTTTATCTCGTTCTGTTGTTTAATTATTCTATCTTTTATTAGAGACGCAGTGCTTAGACATAAATACATATTCGTTTCAAGTAATCGGTCCCACTTTGTCAGGTCTTCTTTACAGAGTTGATACGTGAGTTCAAAGTAAAATCGGGTAGTGGACTCGGAAGCACAAATGACGGGAGTATCTTCCTCAGTGGTTTCAGATACTTCTCTATCTTCATCTTCACTTTCAAAGAAGTGTTTATACGTGTGGTGAATTCTTTTAATATGTGCAAAAAAAAAGCGGACACTGAATACCAAATTATAACATCAACCTCTTTCATGACCTCTGAACGAGAGTCAACTTCTGAGGATTTAAACTCCGTGAGTTTGTATTTTGTTCCGTTCTCAATTTCTATTGGACGGTATAATAAAGCAAGAACCTTATGTAAGTTCTCATACATTTTATCCTGTTGAGAATAGACCTCCAAGTCAATCCACTGTCCCCATTTCATATTGGACCAGTCGTTCTCCAATCCGTAGGTTACACCCTTGTAACTGAAGGTAAAGATAATATCGTTTGTGGGAGGTTTTAACAGGTGTTGTGATAGTGCGGACTCAACGAACCTAATCTGTTCAACAGGGAGTTCCCTGAGTTCATGTGCGGTCAAATCCAAATACAATGCTAACAACTCAGTTTGACTGTTATACTTGATTGGGTTCTTCATTATTTTTTGGTATTTCTCAACCGTCAAATGAGGATTGATTTTTACCACTTTATCGTCTATTAAAACTTCTATCATATTACTGTAAATTTTCTTGGTTTGTTATCTATGAACTCAGACATGACATAACGTAGTGCGTCTAATCCGTGGTCCGGTCCATCAGTTGAATTTGTTATCCGTCCTGAACGGTCTTTTCTATATCGGTAGTTATCAAACTCGTTGATAAGATTGGTTGAGTCCTTGTGAACAAAGACTTTGTGTTGACGTAATTTTTGTATTCCGAACAAAACAGAGTTCGCTCCTTTCCTGACTCCTCTGACATTTAGTCCTCCTCGTTTTAGTTCTTCTATTGATTTAGGTTCCGCACTATCACAAACGATGTCATTGTTTCTGTTAATACCCCTATCTTTTAATAAGTAGATTAGGTCCTCATTGGTGAGACCTCGTTCATATACCAGTTCCTTAACGTAGACCTCTTTGTCTTTTACAAAGACCTCCACCACCGCACACGGGTCTTGTGAGAATCCAAAGTCAATTCCGTAGTAGGTGTATTTGATTCCCTGTGGTAAGGTCTCGTAGGTGTTTGGTTTTTGGTATACAATTTCTCTTGGAGGAACGATTTGTGACTCTGAGTATATCAACCATAAGTCGTGGTCCGTTTCCTTCAGAGAATTGATTGAATCAATTATTCGTTGGTCAAGGAACGCATTGTCCCTCCATGTCGATATCAACACACAACCGTTGTCTCTTTTCTCATAGTCCAATCCCCACCAATCTGTTGGGATTTCAGGGTTGTATGCACCCATCACATACTTGGTTGTTCTGATGTCCAACTGAACAAATGAACTAATTGATACCGTATTGACCTCATCGATTAGAACGATGTCACTTCTCATACCTCGGAGTTTACCGGTGGTGTCATCTAACCCCACAAATCTTACTAATGAACCATTATCAAAACGATACACCATATCGACTTTATTATACCTTCCGTCCACCCACATATCCAACTGTTCCATAACCTCCTTAAAATCGATTAGAATGGTGTTCTTGATGGATACTTGGGTCTCACGTGCTATGGTTACGGTGGTCTTTGGATTGGATAGACATTCCACCACAAGAGTTTGTATTGCTGCTATGGTTTTCCCTGAACGAGATGAACCCCTCAGGAAGATATATCTGAGACCTTCCTGAATCTTAAGTTGTATTTGAGCGAACAGTTCATTTGCTTGGAGTTTCATATCTTGTATTGTTACCTTCCCTGTCCGTGGTATTTCTTCTTGTAATTCCTTGATAACTTATTGTTGGATGTTCGGGTTTTAGAATGAACACCGGGTCTTGAGATTTTAGGTTTTACAATTTTGGTTGTGGTTGACTGTGATTTTTTCATTCATCAATATTCTTCCTAATAATTTCCACTTGAATTTTGTTATCCGTTGGGTTGATTTTATCACCTTGAGTTGTGATGTCAATTTGTTTTTCATCGGACCAGTTCTCACGGAATTTGTTCTTCATGATGATGGTCCACAGTCTTTGATTGAACTTGTTGGACTCTCCTGATTCGATTGCTTTATGTGCTTGTTGATACCACCATTGCTCACAATCCCTTTGATAGGTTTGGAATACATGGTTGTAATCTTTGTTTCTTTTCAACATCGCATAGTGTTGGTCCCATGATAAACCGAGTTCTTGTAGGAACGCAGTCACGTGTGAACCTCTCCTTCCGTGGTCAAGGATTATCTCCTTCCACATAGGATTAATGTAGGTTTCCGTTCTTGGTCTACCTATTGGTTTTTTATTCGATTCCATTGTAGTGTGGTTTGATTGATGATTTTATGGTGTTGATTGCATGTTCAATCGTCACCTCACCCTTTGCGTTTGGGTAGATAGAATAGAACCCAAACATAATTTGTTTGTGGTCAAGGTCATCCATCTCTTCGATGGTCTTCTTTTTAATCACATCACGATAAATGTCGTGTGCGAGGTTAAGGTGGTCTTTTGATTCAAGATTGTTGAGGACTTGTGGTTTTCTTCCTTTGCAATTACATCCCATAAATATTGTTTTATATCCAATAAATATATCAAAAATGGTTCAGAAAGAAACAAAAAAACCCCACCATTTCTGATGAGGGTTCCCGACAAACACAGACAATGTTTTACATAGGTGGTCTCTTACAACCATATCTTAATTTGTATCCAATCTTTTTACAGATTCTATAATAGACAAATCTTGAGGTTCCCCATTTCTTTTCAAAGTCTATAACACTGATACCACTCAAGACATCTTCACCATACTTTTTATCTCTAAAAATTTTAAATTGTTTTTTACGTTCTTCATAGTCAGAGTAATTCCAATCATCAATCTTGTAAGACACGTTTTTTAATATCTGTTTAATATTCTGTATAGAGACTTTATTTCCAAATATCTCATTGAGTGTTTCCATTGTGATGGGTTCACCATAATAATATGTATCTCTCATCTCTTTCACTTGGTCCATCGTAAACCGTGCGCGTAATTTCATAGCGGTCTCCCTGCTCTTGGTTTTGTGTTCCTCGGAGTTTGTCCAAATATTCAGTTTCTCATAATTTTCAAGTCGTTTGTCACTGTTTTTAGAAATAACTTTCCGATTTTTTAGGTCGGAAAGTTCTCTGTGTAGTAGGTCTCGTAGTTCAGGTGTCATGGTCTTAACGAAGGTAATCAATCTCCCACGAATCTACGTAATCAAACGGTGATTCCAATACGGTGTCCAACATTTTTTCTATGGTTCGGATTGAACGTTCGGTCATCTTGTTCCAATTCTGATATGTCCAATGGAGGATGTTTTCTTTGACCTCATCGGTTGCGTGGTCAAGGTTGATGTTGTTAATCAATACATCTGAAACCAGTCCCCACTGTTCACTCCAAGACAAGTGGATGTCAGCATACTTCACACGGTCACGGATAGCGTTCCTATGGACCTGTAACATGTTCCTACTACCACCCTTCTCTCTCATGTCCTTTACGTCATCCGCACTCGGGAGTGGGAAGTTACTTGTGAAGATGAACTTGAACCTATTAGTCGGAACCACAAATCCCATACGTTGAGGGTCTGTGTGTGCTTCGATTGCTTGTTGTTGGATTTCACTGAGGGTTGCGATTTGTGATGTGAGGTTCTTCTCGTATGCGAACTGTTTGAATCCTGTCAATACATTCTTCATGATGTTACAGTTCTCCTCGTTCTTGAGGATACCATCACAGTCATCCACAGAGATGATGATGTTCTGTCCCTTGGGAACCAAATGGTTGATGACCGCAAGTTGAACACCAAACGCAAACATAGACGTTGAACCGTTGATGGACAGGTGTTCGTTTCCTGACTCCTTCAAAAGTTTCTCCACGGTAAAGGTCTTACCGAATCCTGGTAGTGAAAACAGGTAGGTGTGTGGGAACTTGGAATCAAGTGGGGTTTTGATACCACGAGTAACGATGTTCTCAATATGTTTACGGATGTTAGCGCCCTCTGTAAGTGCGTTGAGTTGGTCTTGGTTGAGGTTGTATTTCATGTGTGTTATTTTATTAGGGTGTAAAGATACTACAAAGTTTCATTACTTAAAAATGTTTTTGCAACTTTTTTATGTTTGTAGTAAATTGATTTTGACTTAGTATTATACTTAAGATTCCATTCAGTGTATCCTAAAGTTAAACTGTCTTGATATTTTTCAGTCAGTGATTTTGTTTGTTTTTTAAGTATTGCTTCTTTCTCGTAAAGACTATACGTTCTACCTACACGTGGAAAATTGTATTTTTGGAAGTGTATGATAATATTTTTGTTGGATTTGTTGTATTTTTCACCGGTTTTTTTCAAACCTATCAATTTACAGGTCTCATACATTTCTTTAACCTGTTCGTAAGGAACACAACTTAATTCACCATTTAATAACTGTGCGTCACTAGTATAGTTGAATGCTTTCCGATTTTTTAGGTCGGATAGTTCTCTGTGTAGTAGGTCTCGTTGTTCTTGTGTCATACCAACAAAGATAGTGA
>Ga0247836_1002307_pt1 | contig 28066 bp, 29 predicted proteins | sample LaCruzMarch2015__4_FD_187116 | JGI IMG/M metagenome (GOLD analysis project Ga0247836, IMG submission 187116) | Freshwater microbial communities from meromictic Lake La Cruz, Castile-La Mancha, Spain - LaCruzMarch2015_14m | ecosystem: Environmental > Aquatic > Freshwater > Lake | place: Spain... | reverse complement strand
GCCGGGTAAAACGGCCAAAACGGCGGAAAACCGACCTCAATGAGCCCTCAATCCGGTTCTCTACGCCGTCATGGCGCTCGGAAGCGCGGCGACCTTCAAGCCGCGCCTATTGGGCGACAGGCTCTGAAGTCAGGTGAATCAGCTCCGATCGGTATGCCGATGGTTGGCCCGTCTGCCGAAAAATGTGCCCGCGGCACACTCGCGACCTGCTTCAGCATTGCAACAGGCACCTCGACCAATTCGTACATAGCCTTCCGCTTGAATAGCCTAAGCTGAATAATGCTATCCACGGTGCCAGTGTACGACGCGAAAAGTTGCTTGGTCTCTTGTTCACGCGCGGCGGCGCTCCGAACATCCTGTATCCAGGCAGCTTCGCAAAGCTTGGAGATATGGAGGCGGTCCAGACTAAGGACCTTTGGTGCGGTGGATTTCAGGCTGATTCTACGACCATCGACATCAACGTCCCAGAACCTGTTACCATCTGGGGCGGGAGTGACGGTGTGTCCCGCTGCCTCGGCTGCCCTGACGAAGGCGGCTTCGAATGAACTGGTGGCCAATGGAGCGTTCAGAAAATAGTGATGAATCAGCAACGTAGTGCGAAACTCATCCGCAAACCTCTGACTAATTGAGCTGGTCGGTCCGAGTTCTTCAACGCAAGGCCCGCGCATGGCAGAGAGCAAGTCGTCAAGATGTCTCTGTTCAGTAGAGGTCGGCCCCGGCGGCATTTTACGATCTCTCTAGGGCTATAGGCCGTTATAATTCATATACGGCAACCAGTTCGTGCCGATCAACTCCACTACGCAGCAACCTGGACCACCGACGCGTCGGAGCCGGCTAGCCTACGCATGGCAAGTTCAACATATTCAGGATTCAGCTCGATGCCTGCGTATCTCCGTCCCATTTGATTCGCCACTATTCCAGCTGTTCCTGATCCGAAGAATGGGTCCAGTACAAAATCATCTTGTCTAGTTGAGGAAATTATACACGGCTCGATCAGACGCGGGGGGAACGCTGCGATGTGACCGCCACCGGAGCCAGGGGACGTGTTTACGCTCCATACAGACCTAAGGTTGCGCCCGTTGGCCTCGCGGACGGAATCTCTCTCATAGAAATAGCGCTCATTCTTTGTGAACATGAAGAGGTACTCGTGGGATCGCGTGGGCCGATCACGAACGCTCTCCGGCATCGCATTGGGCTTGTTCCACACGACATCGGTGCGAAGATACCAACCGTCGTCCTGCAGGGCGAAGGCAAGACGCCAAGGAATGCCCAGAAGGTCCTTCGGCTTGAGGCCGTCAGGTGTCACCGGCCGCACGTTCATGGCTCGGGCGCGGTTCTTTTTGTCGGGGGCACGCCAGCCACGGTTGCCGCTCGTAAAACCGTCGCCGATATTCAGCCATAGAACGCCATCGTCCTTCATTACGCGGCGGACCTCCCTGAACACTGCGACCAGGCTATGGATGAACTGAGGCAAGGTCAGTTCCAAGCCGATCTGATCGTCGATGTTGTAGTCTCTCAAGCCCCAGTACGGTGGTGACGTCACAACGCATTGGACCTGTTGGTCCTCGATGCACCGAAGCGAGTTCAGGGCATCTCCCTGGAAGATTGTGTTCTGCGTGAGCATGCGACGAGACGGCCGGCTGGTAGTCTCCAACGCTGGATGTGTACGATCGGTCACGTGCAGATATTCCTGGGACGCTACAGACGAACGCCCATCGTAGACGGTTACTTTCAGTGTGCTCAAGGCGCCGCCTCCAGAGTTGCGGCAACGTGAGAACAAAACAGAAACAAGTCAAGCCAAATATGTGCTTGATTCTTGGCGGGCATCCAGACTGTGCAAAACCACATGCACAATGACAAGCGCCCGTGTCGTGGTTAGGTACGGGTATGCGCTTCACTGACTCCTTCCTCGATGAAATTCGTCAGCGCCTGCCGATTTCGCAGGTGGTGGGGGAGCATGTCATTTGGGACAAGCGGAAGAGTCAGCCGGGGCGCGGGGATTTTTGGGCGTGTTGTCCGTTCCATGGCGAGAAAAGCCCGAGCTTTCATGCCGATGACCGGCGGGGCATCTACAAGTGTTTTGGGTGCGGGGTTTCGGGGGATCATTTCCGGTTTCTGACCGAGAAGGCCGGGATGAGTTTTCCCGAGGCGGTGGAAAAGCTCGCCGGGATGGCTGGCGTGCCGATGCCGGCGCGGGATGCAGAGGACGAGAAGCGGCAGGAAGTCCGGCGGTCGCTGTATGACGTGATGGAGATCGCCACCCAGTACTTTGAGGCGGCGCTGAGTCACAATATCGGGGCGCGGGCGCGCGGCTACCTGCACGATCGCGGGGTGTCGCCGACGGCGGTGACGAAGTTCCGGCTCGGCTATGCGCCTGACAGCACCAACGGGCTGAAGGAGCATCTTGCGGCCAACGGGGTGACGGCGCAGGAAATAATCGATGCGGGGCTGGTTGTGGTGCGCGAGGAAAATCCGCTGCCCTATGACCGCTTCCGCAACCGGGTGATGTTCCCGATTTCGGATTTCCGCGGCAAGGTGATCGCGTTCGGCGGACGGGCGCTGAGCCCCGACGTGCCGGCGAAGTACCTCAACTCGCCCGAGACCGAACTCTTCAAGAAGCGGCAGAACCTCTACAACGGCAATACCGCGCGGGAGGCGGCGCGGGCGGGCAAGGCGGTGATCGTGGTCGAGGGGTATCTCGACGTGATCGCGGCCGTGATGGCGGGGTTCGAGGGGACGGTGGCGCCGATGGGCACGGCGCTGACCGAGGAGCACCTGCAACTGCTGTGGCGGATGAGCGAGCAGCCGATCCTCTGCTTCGATGGCGATGCGGCGGGACAGCGGGCGGCGGCGAAGGCGACGGACCTGGTGCTGCCGCACCTCGCGCCAGGGCGGACGGTGAAGATTGCAACGCTGCCCGAGGGGCAGGACCCGGACGATCTGATCAAGGCCGAGGGCAGGGGGGCGTTCGCCGAGGTGATCGACCGGGCGCGTTCGCTGAGTGACATGATCTGGAGCCTCGAGACCAATGGCGGCATTGTGCCGGAAACGCCGGAGGAGCGGGCGGCGCTGGAGCAGCGGCTGCGGGCGCGGGCCAACGCGATCGGCGATGCCTCGGTGAAGCGGCACTATTCGCAGGCGTTCGACGACAAGCTGCAGGCGTTCTTCGTGCCGGTGCGGCGGCAGCGCTACGAGGGGCGGCAGAACAACAGCTTCAACAACAGCAACCGCAATGGCGGGCGGGGGCAGCCGTACAACTCGCTGCAGCGGGGCAATCCGCGGCTGGTGGTGTCGGATACGCTCAGGAACTCGCGGCTGATGAAGCCGGGGCGGGCGGTGGAGGCGACGCCGCGGGAGGCGGCGATCCTGATGAGCCTCGTGAATCACCCCGGGCTCGTGGACAACCGAATCGAATCACTGGCGTCGCTGGAGCTGTCGTCGCCGGGGGCGCGGGGGCTGCTGAGCGCCATGCTGGACCTCGTGACGCTCGATCACGATATTTCGCCCGAGGGCCTGCGATCGGCGCTCGGTGCGCGCGGACATGGGCCGGCGATCGAAAAAATGGCCGACATGCTGGCCCGCCAGGGCATCTGGCAATCGGGGGTGGAGATCGCCGACGGCGATGCCGAGACCGGGCTAAAACACGCGCTGGCCTTGCATTACAAATCGGTTGAGCTAAATAAGGCCCTGAAAGCAGCCGAAGTGGCGCTGGGCGACGACCCGAGCGAAGAAACATTCGAACGGCTGCGAGACATCCAGAACCAGATTGCCACCGTCGATGGCACAGAAGCATTGATCGAAGGGTTTGGTTCGTTATCGGGACGCGCGACACGGAGCTTCTAGGGAGGTTTCGGGATCGCGCTCTTTCGCATATGGGCGAATCACCCGCCCGCGAGATCGATGACGGACAAGTGACGGCTCGCCCGGAGCCGCTGCGCCAAGGTCCCTTTACCTTGTTTCAAGCCATGACCACGTAACGACTAGCGGAGCCCGAGCAGCAGGCGGGCCCCCCGGAGCAGTGAGCTAGATGGCCACCAAGGCAGCAACGCAGACCAAGGCAAAAGAAAACGAGAAGCCGGAGGCCGAAAAGGCTGCCGGCAGCGAGGCTCCCGACAGCCCGTTGCTCGACCTATCCGATGCCGCGGTCAAAAAGCTCATCAAGACCGCCAAGAAGCGCGGCTACGTCACCTATGAAGAGCTGAACGCGGTGCTGCCGTCGGAGGAAGTCACCTCCGAGCAGATCGAGGACATCATGGCGATGTTCTCGGACATGGGCATCAACGTCGTCGACGAAGACGAGGTCGAGGAAGCCGAGCCGGACACGCCGGAAGAGGAATCGACCGAACTCGCCGAGCGGACGGGCACGGCGGTCGCATCGAAGTCCAACACCCGCGAAGGCAGCGACCGCACCGATGATCCGGTGCGCATGTACCTGCGCGAAATGGGCTCGGTGGAACTGCTCAGCCGCGAGGGCGAAATCGCCATCGCCAAGCGCATCGAGGCCGGTCGCGAGACGATGATCGAGGGCCTCTGCGAGAGCCCGCTGACCTTCCAGGCCATCATCATCTGGCGCGACCAGCTGGCGAACGCCGAAATCCTGCTGCGCGACATCATTGACCTCGAAGCGACCTATGCCGGTCCCGACGCCAAGCAGGCCGCCCCGGTGATGCCGGCGGAAGTCGAGCGCCCGTCGGCGGCGAGGGAGCAGCCCAAGGCTGCCGCCAAGCCGGTCGCCCGAAAGAGCGGCGACGACGAGGACGACTACGTTCCCGAAGAGCCGCAGGCGCCGCAGGACCCAGTCGACGACGAGGACGACGACTTCGAGAACTCGCTGTCGCTCAGCGCCATGGAAGCCGAGCTGAAGCCGCAGGTGGTGGAGACCTTCGACCGCATCGCCAGCGCGTACGGCAAGATGCGCAAGCTGCAGGACCAGCACACCGAGGACCGGATTGCCGGTGCGGCGCCCGCCACGGCGTCGGACATCAAGAAGCTCGGCGAGTGGCGGAGTGAAGTGATCACCGACGTGAAGTCGCTGTCGCTGAACACCTCGCGTATCGAGAGCCTGGTCGAACAGCTCTACGACATCAACAAGCGCCTGGTGCGCCTCGAAGGCCGCCTGCTGCGGCTGGCCGAGAGCTATGGCGTGAAGCGCGAAGCGTTCCTCGATGCCTATTACGGCACCGAGCTCGACCAGAACTGGGTGGACCGGGTTTCGGCGCTGCCGGGCAAGGGCTGGGGCGAGTTCGCCAAGCGCGAAGCCGATACCGCCAACGAAATCCGCGGCGATATCCAGACGCTGGCGACGGAAACCGGCCTCGACATCGCCGAGTACCGCCGCATCGTCCACAAGGTGCAAAAGGGCGAGCGCGAGGCTGCGATCGCCAAGAAGGAGATGGTGGAAGCCAACCTCCGCCTAGTGATCTCGATCGCGAAAAAGTACACGAACCGCGGCCTGCAGTTCCTTGATCTCATTCAGGAAGGCAACATTGGCCTGATGAAGGCCGTGGACAAGTTCGAGTATCGCCGCGGCTACAAGTTCTCGACGTATGCGACGTGGTGGATCCGGCAGGCGATCACCCGGTCGATCGCCGACCAGGCCCGCACCATCCGTATCCCGGTGCACATGATCGAGACGATCAACAAGATCGTCCGCACCAGCCGCCAGATGCTGCATGAGATCGGCCGCGAGCCGACTCCCGAGGAGCTGAGCGAAAAGCTGCAGATGCCTTTGGACAAGGTGCGCAAGGTGCTGAAGATAGCCAAGGAGCCGATCAGCCTCGAGACGCCCATCGGCGACGAGGAGGACAGCAACCTCGGCGATTTTATCCCGGACGTGAACGCGATCCAGCCGATTGATGCGGCGATCCAGTCCAACCTGCGCGAGACCACGACCCGCGTGCTGGCGTCGCTGACGCCGCGCGAGGAGCGCGTGCTGCGCATGCGCTTCGGTATCGGCATGAACACCGACCACACGCTCGAAGAAGTGGGTCAGCAGTTCAGCGTGACGCGCGAGCGCATCCGGCAGATCGAGGCGAAGGCGCTGCGCAAGCTCAAGCACCCGAGCCGCAGCCGGAAGCTGAGAAGCTTCCTCGACAACTGAGTTGACGGGGCCCGGAGCGATCCGGGCCTTTTCGTTCCGGTCGGCCGGCGATCGGCCGGGGCTTCGAACCGCTATGGCTTCGTGATATGGTGACGCCATGAACGAGCTGTTCCAACGTCGGCAACTCGAACCGGAGACGACGCAGGCGGCTGATGGCATGCCGCGTCGGCCTTGGACGCTCGCCGAGATCGAGGCGATGGTGGTCGCAGGCATCATCGACGAGGATGAGCGGTTCGAGCTGATCGGCGGTGAGGTGGTGCCCATGTCGCCCAAGGGCGCTCGCCATGAAATTGTGAAGATCGATCTGAATGAGCACCTTCAACGGCTCGGACTGATCGACCTGCGAATCGTCCAGGAGACCACGCTTCGGCTGGATGAAAAATCGTTCATCGAGCCGGATTTCGTGGTGTTTTCGCGATCGGTGGCCGTTGAGGACCTGCGCGGACACCATGTGCTGCTGGCGATCGAGGTGGCGGACTCAAGCCTGCACTACGACCTCGGCCGGAAGATCGGCATCTACGCGGCGTGGGGCATTGCCGAGGTCTGGGTGATCGACGCCGAGACGCTGGTCACCCATGTGTTCCGCAAACTGGGCACCGAGGGGTACGGGCACCGTTTCGCGACGAAGCCGGATGACACTGTGGCGGGGGCGCTGGTCCCGCAGGTGCACGTCAGTCTCGCTGCACTCGGGCTGAAGCCTCTCTGAACACTCCGCCCGGTTGATCGCGATCAAGCCGAGGGCGAGGAAACTGGCCTAGCCTCACCTGACTGAGGGGCAGGGCGCATGTCGGACAGGGTTGATTTCAAGAAGATCATGAAGCCCTACTGGCAGCCGCCGGTGGGCGAGTTCGTGGTGGTCGAGGTGCCCCGGCTGAGCTTCTTCATGGTCGACGGGAAGGGCGATCCCAACACGGCCGAGGACTACGGGACTGCACTGAAGTGGCTCTATTCGATGAGCTATGGGCTGAAGTTTGCCTCCAAGGCGGCTGGGCGAGACTACGGCGTAGCGCCGCTCGAGGGGTTGTGGTGGGCCGACGACATGACGAGCTTTGCTTCCGGCGACAAGAGCAAATGGTCGTGGACGGCGATGATCATGCAGCCCGACTGGATCGACGAGACGGCGGTGGCTGCGACGCTCGAGAGGACGAAGGGCAGGCTGGCCCAGCCGCCGCCAAGCCTGCGGCTTGAAGCGTTCGAGGAAGGGCTGAGTGTCCAGACGATGCATATCGGCCCATACGCCGCGGAGGGGCCGACGATCGCGCGACTGCACCAGGAGTTCCTGCCCGCCAACGGTCTGGTGGAGAACGGGCATCACCACGAAATCTACATCAGCGACCCGGGGCGCACTGCACCAGACAAACTCAAGACGGTGATACGACAGCCGGTGCGGCGGCGCTGAGCGTCGCTCAAGCGCCAGTGAACCCCGTCGCGGTGGACAAAGTCTGCCCTACGTCCTAAAGGCAAGGATGGTTTGTTACGCGAGGCGGCGATGTCGTTCTGGAAGAAGATTTTCGGTGGTGGCGGGGACGACGCGGGCAAGAGCATCGAGCCGGCGGTGGTCGGCGAAGAAAGCTACAAGGGCTTTGTGATCAAGGCCATCACCATGCCGGCGGGGAGTGAGTACCAGCTGGCCGGAGTGATCGAGAAGACCGTGGGCGGCGAGCTGAAGAGCTACAAGTTCGTGCGCGCCGACCGGTTTTCGTCGAAGGAAGACGTGGTGAGCTTCTCGCTGGCCAAGGGCCGGCAGATCATCGACGAGCAGGGTGAAGGCGTGTTTGGCCAGACCTGGCCGGCGCCGTCGCAGGCGAACTGAGCCGCTACCCGATCCACTGATTTTTCGCGCTTTCGGATGGAGAGGTCTTCGGCTTCTCCCGGAGGCGCATTGCATGGAGTTTGACTGACATGGCCAAGAAACCCACTGCACGGCAGGAGTTCGTGCTGTTCAACGTCATCTACGAGGATGGCAGCCAGCGCTCGAACCGCAAGGTGCCCTCCGACCTGCTGGGCGGCCTCGACCGCGACGAGCCGGCGCGCAGCTTCATCATGGAGCAGGATCGCGAGATCGGCGAGAAGTCCGGCCTGCCGCCGCTGCCGATCAAGTCGCTGGTGCGCAGCGGCAAGTAACTATAGCTGCGCCTTGATGTCGTCGGCGATCGGCAGCTTTGTCTGCCGGGCGCCGAACAGTTCGCCGGTCGGGCCGAAGCTGGTGAGAATGCGCAATGCGTGGCTGGCGTTGAGGGTGAGTTTGTCAAGGCGGGCGGCAAGGGAACGGACCCGCCTGGTGCGCCCGGCCACGCGGGCCGGCTCCAGGTCGCTGCGTCCAGCGGCGATGGAAGGGGAGGCGAACATTCCCAGTTGCACCGCCAGCGCCGGGACCGACTGGTAGATGCGGGCCCGATAGATCATCCCACCGCCGCGGCCGAACAGCATGCGGTCGACAGCCAACCCGTCGAGGTCGGGCCGAGCGAGCATCTGCGCGGCGAACCGGGCAGTGATGAAGTAGGCGCAGGTGCCGAGACTGGACGACATCAGGCGGTTGATGGAGATGCCATCGATCGTGGGAAGCGGCGGGCCCAGCAAGGCATCGGACGGATGCGACTCGAACTGCAACGCATCGAGGCGCGACGCGAGGTTTGGAGATGCGAGGACGTCGCGCAGCGACGCCGAGAGAAGCGCGTCGTCCTCGACGATCAGGGCACCGGCCAATCCGCGGTCCAGCATCGACTGCCAGATCTTGCGATGGCTCAGGCTGCAGGCGAGTTCTGTGGGCGACATGGTGGCGGCGACCGCTGCAATGCGATCTGGCGCGATGTCGGCGGGCGTTGTCGCCGAAACGCGGTCGGCAGCGATGCCGATGCGCCGAAACTGTTCCTCGATGTGTTCGCGGCGGTCTAGCCGTCGGTCGAGGTTGATATAGAAAGCGGCGAGAGAGGGTGACATGGGCAGTTGCTCTCGCATGGTTGGCCGGGTGGCGTCCAGCGGCGGTGTCGAATGGACACGGTTTCCCTGCGACAGCGAACGGGAGCGGGTTTGATGGCGAACGACGGCAGATCGCAAGGCTCGGCGGAAGGGCTCAGGATCGTCCATGTGGAGCTGGGCGGGCGGATCGTCGGCGGACCGCAACAGGTGATCTACCTGGTCGATGCGCTGGCTCGACTCGGTGCGGACAATGTGCTGGTCGCGCTGGCCGGCGGACCGTTGGCTGCGCGGTTCCGCGAGGCGGGGCACAGGGTCCAAGGGCTGGATTGGAAGGGCGACACCGACCTCTCGCTGCTGCCGCGGCTGCTCGCGATAGTTCGACGGGAGCGTCCGGATGTTGTGCATCTTCACGCTGGCCCGGGCGCCGCGCTGGGGGGACTTGCGGCGCGTCTCGCCGGGGTGCCGTGCGTGCTGTCGCGCCGGGTCGACAGTGTGCCGAGGGGACGGCTGAGCCGGTTCAGCTACAGCATGCTGTACGATCGCGTCGTCTGCATTTCGCAGGCAATATTCGACGTGCTGCTGAAGCGCGGCGTGCCGCGCCAGCGGCTGCAGCTCATTCGATCGGCGGTGCGCGCGAGCGACTGGTTGGCGCCGGCTCCACGGGACGAGTTTCTGGCTGAGTTTGGGCTTCCGGCCGATGCGATCACCATCGGCGCGGTTGCGCAACTGGTCGCGCGGAAAGGGCATCGCACGCTGCTGGAGGCTGCGGCTGCCGGGCTGGGGACGCGCGCCAGACTGATTTTTTTCGGCGCGGGCGGGCTGAGGGACGAGCTTGAAACCGAGGCAGAGCGGCTCGGCGTTGCCGAGCTGGTGTATTTTGCCGGACACCGGAGCGATCTCGGCAAATGGATGGGCAATCTCGACCTGGTGGTGCATCCGGCGCTGATGGAGGGGCTCGGGGTCGCGTTGCTGCAGGCCGCTGCGGCGGGCGTGCCGGTGGTGGCCTCGGCTGTGGGCGGCATACCCGAAGCGGTGCTGGACGGGCAGACCGGCCTGCTGGTGCCGCCGCGCGACCCGGCAGCCCCTTGGCGCTGCGATCCGCGAATTGCTGGAGTCGCCGGATCGGCGGGCGGAGATGGGACAGGCGGCCCGGCGGCGGGTGCTGGCGGAGTTCGACGTGTCGGCAATGGCCGATCGTCACGTCGAACTCTACCGTGAGCTGGTTGCTAACCGGCGCTCGCGCTGATTGTAGCTGCCTGCTGGCCCAGCGCCTTGTTCACTGCTGGTTTCACCACTGTGCCGAACAGTTCGATGGCTTTCATCACCTTGGCGTGGGGCAGGGTGCCGACGCTGAGTTGCAGGCCGAAGCGGTCGTGTTTGAACCATTCGTGCTGCATCAGGATCTTGTCGATGACCTGCTGCGGCGAGCCCATGAAGTAGGCGCCCTGCGGGCCGGCGCCGGCTGCGAACTGGGCGCGGGTGGTGGGCGGCCAGCCGCGTTCCTTGCCGATGCGGCTCATTGCTTCGTGGTGGGCGGGGAAGGCGGTATCGAGCGCGTCCTGCGAGTTTTCGGCGATGAAGCCGTGCGACGAGATGCCGATGGGGAGCTTGCTCGCATCGTGGCCGACCTTGTCGGCGGTACGGCGGTAGAGCTCGGTGAAGGGCTGGAACTGCTGCGGGTTGCCGCCGATGATGGCGAGCATCAGCGGCAGGCCGTAATGGGCGGCGCGGGCGACTGAGTTGGGCGTGCCGCCGACGGCGACCCAGAGCGGCAGCTGTTCCTGTACGGGCTTGGGGTAGATGGCGATGCCGGGGATGGGCCTGGTGTGTTCCGAGCCGGGCCACTCGACTTTGCCGCCCTCGCGGATCTTGATCAGCTCGGCGAGCTTTTCCTCAAACAGTTCGTCGTAGTGCTCCAGCTCGTAGCCAAACAGCGGGAAGCTTTCGACGAAGCTGCCTCGGCCGGCCATGATCTCGGCGCGGCCGTTGGAGAGCAGGTCAAGGGTAGCGAACTGCTGCCAGACCCGGATCGGGTCCTCGGAGCTGAGCACGGTGACGGCGGTGGAAAGCCGGATGCGCTTCGTCAGCGTGGCCGCGGCCGCGAGGATGGTGACCGGGGCGGAAGCGACGAAATCGGGGCGGTGGTGCTCGCCCAGGCCGTAGAAATCGAGCCCGACTTCATCGGCGAGCTTGATCTCCTCGAGGAGGTCTCGCAGGCGCTCGGCCGGGGATTGCAGGTGGCCGTTGTTCAACGGGTCGGGGGTGTTCTCGGCGAACGAGTAGAGGCCGATTTCCATGGCTGGTCCTCGCGGGGTGTGGTTGCGAGGTAGATGGCCGGGGTTCGGGTGCGGCGCAAGACGGCACAGGGGTGATACCGGCTTCCATCTCCCCCCACCCTAGCTGCGCTACGTCGCTTCGCGACAAGCTCCGCTACCCTCCCCACAAGGGGGAGGGAGATCAGTGCACAGACCAAGAAAGAGCCACCCTCTCCTTTTGATGGAGAGGGCGACCTGCTCAGACGTTGCTGGTCGGGGCGTAGGCGTTGGCGGCCATGGGTGGGGCGGAGGATTCGAGGCCGGCGGTCTTGTGGATTTCGGTGACGAGCGCCGGATCGAGTTTCAGCTTATAGGCGAGGGCGTCGAGGTAGGCGCGCTCGGCGGGGGTGTCGGGCTTCATGGCGACCAGCGAGGCGGCATAGATCTCGGAGGCGTGCTCGGGGGTGTCGGCGCGCGAGGCGACGGCGTCGATATCGAGAGGGCTCGACAGTTCATCGAAGACGAAAGCCTTTTCTTCGGCCGATAGCGGCATGGCTTCGAGGCGCTGGAAGATGCGGCTCTTTTCCTCGGCGTCGATCTGCCCATCGGCCTTGGCCGCGGAGATCATGGCGCGGACGAGGGACTTGCCCAGCTCCTCGCGCTGGTAGGAGGCCTGCGGCGGCGGCACGAACGCCTCTTCGGAGGAGGCGGCGGCAGTGCCGGGCTTGTTCTTCTGGTAGTTCTGCCACGCGGACCACGCGAGGCCGCCGACCGCGGCCACCGCGCCGGCCTTGGCGACGTTGCCGACCATCTTGCCGAGGCCGCCACCCGACATCAACATGCCGGCCGCCATGCCGGCGGCGCCGGTCATCAGGTTCTTCTGCATGTTGGGGTCGGACTGCAGGGCTTTGACGATGCCGTCGATGTTGAACATTGGCTCCTCCGGTGTGACTGGTGCTGCTGCGCAATTGGGGAGCAGCGCAAGCCGGTGCAAGGGGGTGCGACGGGTTGCCTTTCGAAAGCACGGCATTAGTGTCTGCGCCGTTCATCTCCGACGGCAAACCAACAGGAAAAGATGATGGCGACAGGGCTCGATGAGATCGACCACAGGCTGCTGGCCCTGCTGCAGAAGGATGACCGCACCCCGGTGGCCGAACTCGGCAAGACGCTGGGCGTACCGGCATCGACCCTGAACGATCGAATCCGGCGGCTGGGGAAGCTTGGGATCATCAAGGGATTTCACGCGCAGCTCGACCCGGAAAAGGTGGGGCTCGACCTGCTGGCGTTCGTGTTCGTGGGCTGGAGCGATCCCGAGACGGAGGCGCGGTTCCTCGCGGCAATCGCCGATGCGCCTGAAGTGCAGGAGGCGCACCATGTGACCGGCGCCTGGAACTACCTGATGAAGGTGCGCCTGCAGACGACGCGCGACCTCGAGGGGTTCTTCGCCGATGTGCTCAAGAAAGTGCCCGGGGTGCAGCGCACCGAAACGCTGATCGCGCTGTCATCGCCCAAGGAAACCACGCTGGTGGTACCGCCGCAGCCCAAGGGGTGATCAAGGCTGAAAAATGGGGAAGCCCCGGCATGGGGGGTGCCGGGGCTCGTACCGCTTCAGAGGGAGGGCTGAAGCGTATGTCAGTCGTTCTTGTTGTTATTGGGCCGTTGCGGCCGGGGCCGCGTCGATCGCCGGAGCGGTCGTGTCGGCCGGAGCAGCGTCGGCGGGGGCGGCCGGCGCAGCATCAACCGGAGCCGCGGGGGCTTCGGTCATCGGAGCCGCTTCGGGAGTGACCACGGCCGGAGCCTCGGTCATCGGAGCGGTATCAGCGGGGGCCGTGATGGCCGGGGTGTTGTTCACGTCAACGCTGGTGGTCGACGGCGTCGAGTTGGCCGAGAAAACCAGGTAGCCGATGGCGAGCAGGGCGAGCGCCACGATGATGCCGACGAACCAGCCAGTTGCGCTAGACTCGCGGGTGTGGGTAGTGGTGGTGCGGTTAACGCCGTCAGTGGTGTAGACGGTGTCGCGGTCGGGAGTAGCCATTGTGTAGCTCCTTGTTGAGTACCGTATGGCCCGAAGAACGCGTCGATTTGCGATGTGGTTCCCGATTGCGTGCGTGCTTGCTGCTTTGATTCAGCTCACGCGCCTATCCATATGATTTTAGTGAAGAGTTTTTTCGCCGATCGACCGGGGTGAACGGTCGGGGCGAGGCTCAGGCTTCGCCGGCCGGCTGCGTTTTCTTCGCATCGGCAGGTTTCCCGCTCCTCGCGATGCTCTTCGTCATCGCCGAGATGCGGTCGATATAGGCGAGGAACAGGGCCGAGATGATGAAGGTGATGTGGATCAGGGTGTACCACATCAACTGATCGCCGGTGTGGGTGCCGACGTTAAGGAAGATCTGGAGCAGGTGGATCGAGGAGATGGCGACAATAGTGGAGGCGACCTTGATCTTCAGCGAGCCGGCGTCGATCTCGCCCAGCCAGTGCACCGAGCCATCGTTGTCGAAGCGGGAAACGTAGCTTTCATAGCCCGAGATGATGACCATGACGACGAGGCTGGCGACCAGCGCGGCATCGATGAGGCCGAGCATCTTGAGGATGGCGTCCGTTTCCCCGATGTCGAAGGCGTGACTGATGAAGTCCCAGAGCTTGACGCCGAAGGTGAGGGCGTAGACCGCGAGCGCCACGGCCAGCCCGAGATAGAAGATCACCAGCAGCCAGCGCGAGGCGAGGATGACGGCTTCGAGGGCGATTTCGAGACGCTTGGGCATGGTCATTCCGGGAGCTTGGTCGAGCGGTGCAGAGGGATACTCGAATCTCCCCGGCAGGCAAGGGGGGTAGCGCTGGAGACAGCCTGAAGGCAGAGAAAACGGGCCGGGGATTGCTCCCCGGCCCGTTCGACTTCATGCAGCCGGCTTAGTTGCGGCCGGCGACGGTGATGAGCGGCGTGATGCGCTTGACCGCAACGCGACGGTTCAGCGGCTCGGCACTCTCGGTCTTCACCTTCAGGAAGCGCTCGCCATAGCCCTGGGTGACCAGGTTCTCGGCAGGCACGTCGTAGAAGTCGGTGAGGATGCGCGCCACGGTATTGGCACGTGCATCCGAGAGGATCAGGTTGGGCTGATCGCCGCCGACGGCGTCGGTGTGGCCTTCGATGAGGAAGGTCTCCGCCGGGTTGTCCTCGAGCAGCGCCAGCATGGCGTTCGCCACCTTGCTGAGCGCCCCGACCTGGCTGCGGGAAATCGTCGCCGCACCCGAGTCGAAGGTGAGGCCACCGATCTCGATGCGGCGCACCGAGTCACGCAGGCGGGCCGATTTCTTGACGTCCTCGATGGTGTAGATCTCGCGGACCCGCTCTACCGGCGGCTGACGGAAGAAGAGTTCGACCTCGTCTTCGTCGGAAACGTCGGCGTCGATGATGTAGTCGCGGATCGAGATGGTCAGGCGCAGCGGGGGCAGGTCATCGCCCGGGTCACGCCAATTGCCGAACTCAAGATCGTCGTCCTGATCCTCGTCGTAGTAGGCGAGGATGTACTCACGGCCATCCGGCGTGATGCGCGAGCGCTTCAGCACTTCGCCCCAGCGGTTACGGATGGTGACGATCTGCACGCCGTTCGGACGGGTGATGGTCTCCTTGATCCGGCCGTTCGACAGGCGCTGGTACTCGACCTCGTCCTCGTCATTATCGGTGAGGCGATCGAAATCGTTGCTCTGAATAACGATGTTGATGCCAATGTTGAAGATGAAGCCGTTGTTGGCGTAGTCCGGCCGCGGACGGCTCGGACGATCTTGATCATCGTTGCCGCCATCGTTGTTGTTAATGGTGGTTTCGTTGTTGATGATGGTCGTGTTGTTGTTGATGATCGTGACGTTCTGCGGCACCTCGACCGGTGCGAAGGCGTCGGCGGTCACGGCTTCACCCTGCGTTTCGACCAGCGACTGCACCTCGACCGGGGCAATGTCCGACTGAGCGGCAGCGTCATCTTCCGGCGGCGGAGCGGCAGGCTCTGCCGGGGCAGCGGGCTGCTCTTCTGGCTGTGCCTGGCCATCGGCTACCTCGGCCTGCACATCCTTGGCGCTGTCGAGGATCGGAGCGGCTTCTTCCGGAGCCACCGACTCGGGCAGCACTTCGACGGCGTCCGGCGACACGGCTTCGTCAGCGCCGGGCATATCGGCGATTGACGGAGCTGCCGGTTCGGCCGGAGCCTGCACGGCCGGGATCGGAGCCAGCTCTATGCCGTACTGCGCAAGGCAGGCGGCGACGTCGGTCTGGCCGAGGGCGGCGCAGATTTCCGCGAACTGGTTGTTGGCGGCGTCGATGGTCGACTGGCCGGCAGTGTCACCAGCGTCGAGCTGGGTGATGCCGACATTGTAGAGCTCGAGCGCACTCTGCAGCTGGGCCTCGGCCGCAGCGGCGGAGTCATCTGCAGGAGTCTCATCGGCCGGGGTGTCCGGGCCGACTTCGGCTGCGGGCTCGGGCGTTTCGGCAGGCTGTTCGGCCGGGGTTTCAGCCGGGGCAGCGGGCTGTTCGGCCGGAGGGGCCTCGGGCACCGGCGGCAGTTCCTGGCCGATACACGACTGGATGTCCGGGTAGCCGTTGGCTGTGCAGAGGCCGAGGATTTCGGCAGCGGCGGCGTCGGCCGCGGCCTTGCCACCAGCATAATCGCCGCCGGCGGCCTGGTTCAGGGCAGCCTGGTAGCGATCGAGAGCGGCCTGCAGGTCGGCGACGAACTGGGCCTGCTGGTCTTCTGCACTTGCCGCAGCGTCTTCGGCGGCTTGAGCGTCAGCTGCTGCCTGTGCGTCGGCGGCTGCCTGCGCGTCAGCGGCGGCCTGAGCTTCTTCGGCTGCCTGTGCATCGGCGGCTGCCTGTGCATCGGCGGCTGCCTGTGCATCGGCGGCTGCCTGAGCATCAGCGGCGGCCTGCGCGTCAGCGGCTGCCTGAGCATCAGCGGCGGCCTGCGCGTCAGCGGCTGCCTGCGCGTCAGCGGCTGCCTGCGCGTCAGCGGCGGCCTGAGCATCTGCGGCGGCCTGAGCGTCTGCAGCTGCCTGTGCATCGGCGGCAGCCTGAGCTTCTTCTGCCGCTTGCGCATCGGCGGCTGCCTGGGCTTCCGCCGCTGCCTGAGCTTCGGCTTCCGCGTCAGCGGCGGACTGTCCATCGGCCTGGACGGCTGCGGCACACTCGTCGGGGCTCGTGTAGCCAGCCGCGATACAGGCTTCGAGGAACGCCTGCTGAGCGGCGTCGATGGCGCCCTGGTCGCCGGAGGCCTGGGCCTGCTGCAGTGCCTGATACTCGGCCTGCTGGGCCATGGCGGCGCCGGGCATGAATGTGAACACGGCAAGACTGGTGCCGGTGAGGAGCCATTGTCTGATGCGCATGGCTTGTTCCTTTTTCTGGAGTCAGTTGGTCGAGAAGTGACGCTCTGCATCTGAACCGAACCTGAACGGCCGGCTTGCTTGCCCGTGCTGGCGGACCTTCCCTCTAATCCCACAATGCGTGGGCAGCCGGTCGGTTCCACCGAGCGAGAAGGGAGGCATGAATCGTGGCACGAGTGCGGCCCGTGGACGGAAAGCAGCCGGTCCGGCTCGATTGACTTGCGAGGCGCGTGATAGCCTCCTGCGTCATGCGCCAGGTTCAGCACATCATCGAAGTTGCCACTCGTGGGCCGGGACTCATCGAGATCACGGCAGAGCTCGAGAGCTTTGTCGGGCAGGCCGGGTTCGAGATGGGACTGGTGACGGCGTTTGTGCGGCACACCTCATGCTCGCTGCTGATCCAGGAGAATGCCGACCCGGACGTGCAGCGCGACCTCATGACGTTCTTCCGCAAGCTGGTGCCGGAAGGCATGGACTGGGTGGTGCATGACGCCGAGGGGCCCGACGACATGCCGGCACACATAAAGTCGGCATTGACGCAGGTTTCGGTGGGTATACCGGTGAGCGGGGGCCGGCCCGTGCTCGGTACGTGGCAGGGTCTCTATCTCTTCGAGCACCGCGCGCGGCCGCACCGGCGGCAGGTGGTGCTGCATCTGATCGGCGAATAGGGGCCATCTCACTTGGACTTTTCGAATATCTGGGGGCTGCTGCCCTTCGTCGCCGGGCTGCTGGTGACCGGCGTCCTCTCTGGCATTGCAGCAGGTTTGCTCGGGATCGGCGGGGGCGCGATCATCGTGCCGGCGCTGGCGATCGCGCTGGGCTGGCTCGGCTTCGACGGCGACGTCGTGCAGCATGTGGCGGTGGGGACCTCGCTCGCCATCATCATCCCTACGGGGATCATGAGTGCGCGCTCCCATCACAAGCGCGGGGCGGTGGATGTCGATATCCTGAAGCTCTGGGCGCCGATGGTGGTGGTGACGACGTTCGTCGGCGGCCTGCTGGCAGGGTTCTTCTCCGGCGATGTGCTGCGAATCGTCTTCGGGGTTATGGCGCTGCTGATTGCCGCCAATATCCTGCTGCCATTCCAGGAACGGCTGATGGGGCACCTGCGGAACTCGCCCACGACCCACCGGATCTCGGCGGCGATTGTCGGGTTCATCTCGGCGCTGATGGGAGTGGGCGGCGGGGCGCTCAGCGTGCCGACCATTCATGCCTTCGGGGCGACCATGCACAAGGCCGTCGGTACGGGCGCAGCGATCGGCGTGTTCATCGCGCTGGCGGGCACGCTGGGTTTCATCATCTCGGGATGGAGTGTCGAGGGACGACCGCCGCTCAGCCTTGGCTATATCAACATCGTGGCGCTGGTACTGGTCGGCGTGATGGCGGCGCTATTCGCCCCGTTGGGCGCGGCGCTGGCGCATCGGCTGCAGCAGCGGACGCTCAAGCTCGCCTTTGCGGCATTCCTCTGCGTCATGGGGCTGAACATGATCTGGAAGGCGATCACGGGCTGAGGGGCGGCGACCAGCCGATGGCTGGAGCGTATGCGTGCGTGACTGCCCCCTCCACCAGCTTCGCTGGTCCCCCGTCCCCCGCTACGCAGGGGAGGACCACCGGCGACCTCGGCGCCACGACCTCGATTTCGCGATTGCCCCAGGTGAGAAGGGCGACGCCTGAGCCGCCCGACTCCTGATCAGCGAAGTTCTCAGAACTCGACGGCCCACGTGACCTGGACGTTGACCGAGAAACTCAACTCGCCGGTGGCGACGGGGACCGGGGCGGAAGACGCTGCCATGTCCATGGACTTCATCATGTAGGGCTGGGGCTGGTCGTAGCCCTGGCCCTCGGAGACCGACTTCAGCAGACCGAGGGTCTCCCCGGCGGCTTCGGCGTAGAGGCCCGCCTTCTCCCTGGCGTCGGCGAAGGCGGCCTTGCGGGCCTCGTCGAGGAGTTTTGACGGGTCGGCGACGGCGAAAGTGATGCCGTTGATGGTGTTGGCGCCGACGGTCACCTGCTTGTCGAGCACGGCGCCGAGGGTCTCAAGGTCGCGGATGCGGACGTTGACGGTGTTGTAGACCTGGTAGCCGTTGATCTTGGGCGGCAGGGTGTAGCCATTCTCGTCGCGGGCATCGGTGTAGACGTAGTTGGGCGACACCGAGAAGCCCGAGGTCTGCACGTCGCGCGCCTCGATACCGGCCTCCTCGAGGGTGGCCAGCAGCTCGTTCATGGCAGCGGTATTTGCGTCGAGCGCCTCGCGAGCGGTGGCGCCCTGCGTGGTGACGCCCGAGCTGATGAAGGCGGTATCCGGAGCGGCGGACACTTCGCCCGTGCCGGTGACCGAAATCAGCGCAGGTTCATTGGCGGCGAAGGCCGGCAGGGACAGGCTGGTCGCGAGGAGCAGCGGAATAAGGGCGATGATGGGACGCATGCGTCTCTCCTAAATGGGCAGGCGGCGAAGCAAATCGTCCGCACTCTGCCTTGCTATGGTCGCGCCGATGAACGGAACTTGAATGGCGCTTTGAAGATGAGACGCTGCTGGTGCGGCGAAGCTTGGGTGGGGCCGAAGAAATTTCTCAGCTGGCGCTGACCAGTGCAGCAGCGCGGCCGACGACATCCTCGAACATCGGGGTGGTGAGGACGCCGGTGTTCGTGTTGTAGCGGGAGCAGTGGTAGCTGTCGAAAAGCTTGGCGCCGGAGGTGAGAGCGTGCTCGGCGCCGTGGGTGAAGGGAAAGCGGCTGCGCTTTTCGCCGAGCGTGGTCAGCAGCGAATCGTGGGCGATTCGCCCGAGCGCCAGGTAGGCGCGGGGCTGCGCCGCATCGATGGCGGCGGTGAGGAACTGGCGGCAGGTGCGGATTTCGTCGCCGGTCGGCTTGTTCTGCGGCGGGACGCAGCGGACGGCGTTGACGATCAGGGTGCGCTGCAGCTCGAGGCCATCATCGGGGCGCTGGGCGTATCGGCCGGTGGCGAGGCCGAACTTTTCGAGCGTGGCGTAGAGCAGGTCGCCGGCATAATCGCCGGTGAAGGGGCGGCCAGTGCGATTGGCGCCCTTGAGTCCGGGGGCGAGCCCGACGATGACGAGGCCCGGAGCCAGATCCCCCCAGAGGGGGACCGGGGCGTTGAAGAAATCGGTATAGCTGCGCTGGTTGTCGTGCCGGAAGGCGACGAGGCGCGGACAGAGCGGGCAATCGTGCGGCGGGTCGGCCGGTACGGGCGCGGCAGGCGAAGAGTGGTCGGGCAAGGGGGCCGTCGGGGCTGGGACTCAATCAGCCCTTATGGTCCACGGTGGCCGGGGCGCGGTCAACGGCTGCCGGGGCGGGGCGCTCGGCGGCAGGCGCATTGCGCTCGGCGGCGCGCTCCGGATGACGGTCGACGCTGCGGTCGACCGGCGCGGTACGGCCGACGGTCTTGGCCAATTCGGCAACATCGAGGAAGAAATCGGCCTGGCGGCGGAGATCGTCGGCGATCATCGGGGTCTGGGTGGTGAGGGTGGAGACCACGGTGACCCGCTTGCCCTTGCGCTGCAGCGCGGCGACGAGCGCGGTGAAATCGCCATCGCCCGAGAACAGCACGAGGTGATCGTAATACTGGCTCATCTCGAGGGCATCGACGCACAGCTCGATGTCCATGTTGCCCTTGATCTTGCGGCGACCGGAGGCGTCGGTGAACTCCTTGGCGGGCTTGGTGACCACCGTGAAGCCGTTGTAATCGAGCCAGTCGATCAGCGGGCGGATGGAGGAATATTCCTGATCCTCGACCAGCGCGGTGTAGTAGTAGGCGCGCAGCAGGTAGGACTTGGACTGGAACTCGGCCAGCAGCCGGCGGTAATCGATATCGATGCCGATAGCCTTGCTGGTGGCATAGAGATTGGCGCCGTCGATGAAAAGGACAACCTTTTCGCGCGGATCAATTGACATAAAATACCTCCTCCCTGGGTAGCTGGCCTCTCAGGCTGCCCAGGATCAAAAAACCTATTCCGACCGCAATGGGCTGGGGGGTAGCTCGTTCGGGGCCGCTACTCTCTAAGTTCGGAATACGCTCTTAATCCGCGGGCGTTTGCAACCACAATATATCGTGACGAATAAGCTCCAGTTTAACTCTGATCCGCCAAGTCCATGGGATACTTCGGTAAAACACGTCATTCGAACGTCAGAGACGGCTGTGGGTATCGTTGTCTTGACATCATCGGCACGAGTGGCTTGTGCGAGCGCAGGGGCTCTGGTATGTGGGCCGCTTGATCCTACACCACCCCGGAGACGTACGTGGCCCGCGTCACAGTCGAAGACTGCATCGAGAAGGTCAACAACCGGTTCGACCTGATCCTGATGGCCGCCCATCGGGCGCGCATGATCGCTGCCGGTGCGAGCATCACGGTCAACCGCGACAATGACAAGAACCCCGTCGTGGCGCTGCGCGAGATCGGCGACGGCGCGATTTCGCCCGAAGACTTGCACGAGGACCTGATCCATTCGATGCAGAAGTATGTCGAGGTCGACGAGCCCGAGAGGCACGCCGCTCCGCTGCTCGACGCGAACGCCGAAAACGATGGCGACACCTTCAATACGATTTCCGAAGACGAGCTGCTGCGCGGCATCGAAAGCCTGGCGCCGCCCGAGCGCCGCGACGATTGATCGGTTACTGATCTCGGCTATATAGTTGCGAGGCGCCGTGCTTAACCGCCCGGCGCCTTTTTTGTTTTTCCCGATCTGCCGAACAGGCATCGCCGCTTGAGGGGAGCGGCACGACCATGATGCGTCAGTACGAACTCGTCGAGCGGGTACAGGCCTACAACCCGCAGACCGACGAGGCGCTGCTCAACAAGGCTTATGTGTACGCCATGCAGAAACATGGCACGCAGAAGCGCGCGTCGGGCGATCCCTATTTCGCGCATCCGCTGGAAGTGGCGGCGATCCTCACCGACCTCAAGCTCGACGATGCATCGATCGCGGTGGCGCTGCTGCATGACACGATCGAGGACACCGACGCGACGCGCGCCGAGATCGACCAGCTGTTCGGCGCCGAGATCGGCTCGATCGTTGATGGCCTGACCAAGATCGACCGGCTGCAACTGGTGACGCGCGAGGAAGCGCAGGCGGAGAACCTGCGGAAGCTGCTGCTCGCCATTTCGGCCGATGTGCGGGTGCTGCTGGTGAAGCTGGCGGACCGGCTGCACAACATGCGCACGCTCGACGCCATGCGCGACGACAAGCGCAAGCGCATCTCCAAGGAGACGATGGACATCTATGCGCCGCTCGCCGGGCGCATGGGCATGCAGGAGATGCGGCAAGAACTCGAGGACCTGTCGTTCAAGCATCTGCAGCCCGAGCATTACCAGGCCATCACCGAGCGGCTGGGCGAGATGAAGGCCGACTTCGCCGGCACCATCACCACGATCACCGCGGAGCTGCTCTCCAAGCTGAAGGGCGCGGGGATCGATGCCCACGTCAAATCGCGGGTGAAGTCGCCGTGGTCGATCTACACCAAGATCGAGCGCAAGCAGATCGCGCTCGAGCAGCTCTCCGACATGATCGGCTTCCGGGTGATCGTGCCGACGGTGGAGGACTGCTACCGGGCGCTGGGGATCGTGCACACGAACTGGAAGGTCGTGCCGGGGCGGTTCAAAGACTACATCTCGGTGCCCAAGCACAACGACTACCGCTCGATCCATACCACGATCGTGGGGGTGGGGCGGCAGCGTGCCGAGCTGCAGATCCGCACCGAGGAGATGCACCGGATCGCTGAGCTGGGGATCGCGGCGCATGCGCTCTACAAGGAGGGCGCCACCGACATCCACAAGATCGAGAACGAATCGAAGGCCTTCGCCTGGCTGCGGCAGACCATCGGGCAGCTGACCAATGGGTCGTCACCGGAGGATTTCCTCGAATATACGCGGCTGGAGCTGTTCCAGGACCAGGTGTTCTGCTTCACGCCCAAGGGCCGGCTGATCGCCATGCCGCGCGGCGCGACGCCAATCGATTTCGCCTATGCGCTGCACACCGATATCGGCGACACGACGGTGGGGGCGAAGATCAACGGGCAGATCGTGCCGCTGGTGACGCACCTCAGCTCTGGCGACGAGGTGGAGATCATCCGCGACCAGAACCACCTGCCGCCTTCCAACTGGGAGACGATTGCGGCGACCGGCAAGGCGCGGGCGGCCATCCGCCGGGCGGTGCGGCAGCAGACCGGACAGCGCAACTACGCGCATGGCGAGCACCTGATGGCGATGCTGCTGGAGCGCGAGGAGATAAGCCTCGACGATGGCGAGTTCCGGCAACTGGCCGAAGCAGCCGGGATGCCAGGCAAGCGCGAACTGCTGGTGGCGCTGGGCGAGGGCAAGGTGTCGGTGCAGGACCTCGACGACAAGCTGCTCGACGTGAAGGGCGTGAAGCGGCGGCGCAAGAAGCTCGACCTGCCGGCGCCGGACAAGGCCGAGGGCTGGTTTGCGCTGCGGGCCACCGACCTGTTCCGCTTCAGGGTGCCGGGCAACCCCAATGCCGGACCGGAGGCGAAGGCGGCGCTCGAGGAACTGAACTTCAACACCAGTTGCGCGGTATCTCTCGAGGGCGTGGTGCCGGGCGACCGGATGGTGGCGATCATGCGCAAGGGGGAGGGGATAACCATCTACCCGATCCACTCCGATACGCTGGGCGACCTGTATGACAGCGACGTGGCGTGGATCGATGTGCGCTGGGACATCGCCGGGCGCGAGGACGAGCTGCATCCGGTGGCAATGGCGCTGCAGAGCCAGAACAAGCCGGGCGGGCTGGCGCAGATCTCCTCGGTGATTGCCCACTGCCGGGCCAACATCCATAATCTGGTGATGCGAATGGAATCGCCGGACTTCCACAAGATCACGTTCCTGCTTGAGGTGCGTGACCTGGGACAGCTCACCGACGTGCTCAACTCCCTCAAGATGCAGGCCGGCGTATCCGATGTACGCCGCGCCACGATCGCCGAGGCCGAGCAGGTGATGACGCTGGAGTGGAAGGCGCCGGCCAAACAGAAGGTGACCGGGTGACGCAAGAAGAAGTGCTGCAGGTTTTTCGCGACGCGGGAGCGCTGCTCAACGGCCATTTCATCCTGAGCTCGGGTCTGCGCTCGCCGGTGTTCCTGCAGAAGGCGCGGGTGTTCATGCAGCCGGCGATGGCGGAGAAGCTGTGCAAGGCGCTGGCCGAGAGAATCCGCGCCGAGGGGTTTGGCGACGTTAGCCAAGTGGTGTCGCCGGCGGTGGGCGGGATCATCCCCGGCTACGAGACGGCGCGGCACCTGGGCGTACCGGCGATCTATACCGAGCGGGTGAACGGGGTGTTCGAGCTCCGGCGCGGGTTCGAGATCGCCAAGGGCGAGAAGGTGATCATCGTCGAGGATATCGTGACGACGGGGCTGTCGATCCGCGAGTGCATCGCGGCGCTCAAGGGGTTTGGCGCCGACGTGGTGGCGGCGGCGTGCCTGATCGACCGCTCGGGCGGCGAGGCCGATGTCGGCGTGCCGCTGGTGGCGCTGACCGAATACAAGGTGCCGGCCTATCCGGCAGACGCGCTGCCGCCGGAACTGGCGGCGCTGCCGGCCGTGAAGCCGGGGTCGCGGGGGTTGGCGTGATCATCGGGCTTGGGAACGACCTGTGCGATATCCGGCGCGTCGAGAAGACGCTGGAGCGGTATGGGGAGCGGTTCACGCATCGGATCTTCACGGAGATCGAGCGGCAGAAATCGGATCGGCGGGCGCAGCGGGCGGCGAGCTATGCCAAGCGGTTCGCGGCCAAGGAAGCGTGCTCGAAGGCCCTCGGCACCGGCCTTAGTTTCGGCGTCTATTGGCGCGACATGGGCGTCGTGAACCTTCCCTCCGGCAAGCCGACGATGAAACTCACCAACGGCGCGGCCCGGGTGCTGGAGCGGCTTGTGCCGCCGGGCATGAAGCCACATATCCACCTGACGATCACCGATGACGGCGGAATGGCGCAGGCATTCGTCATCATCGAAGCCCTGCCGGTTGACCAGGTCGCGGCGCTTACGTAACGACAACTGGCCCAACTCAACGGGCAGAGGCACGAGATGACGATGTCGAAGATCGCGGCGGCCAAGCCCGTCAAGAAGAAGAACGAGCTGGTCGAGACCATCGTCGTGATCATCGAGGCGCTGGTGATCGCGCTGGTGTTCCGGACGTTCCTCTACCAGCCGTTCTCGATCCCGACCGCCTCGATGCAGTCGACGATGATGATCGGAGACTACTTCATCGCCAACAAGTGGGCCTACGGCTACGGCAAGTACTCGTTCCCGATCGCGCTGCCGTTCAACGGGCGGTTCCTCGAGATCGGACAGCCCAAGCAGGGCGACATCGTGGTGTTCCACAACATCACCGGCGAAGACTACATCAAGCGCCTGATCGGCATGCCGGGCGACCGGGTGCAGGTGACGGAGGGCCGGCTCTACATCAACGGCACCATGGTGGAGCGTGAACTGGTGGGTCAGGACACGGACATCAACGACCGGATGCAGCCGATGTCGGTGAACATCTATCGCGAGACGCTGCCGAGCGGCGTCACCCACACGATTCTCGAGCACTCGGACACCGAGCCGCTCGACAATACGGACGAGTACGTCGTGCCGGCGGGCCACTACTTCATGATGGGCGACAACCGTGACCGCTCGGCCGACAGCCGGGTGCTGAGCCAGGTCGGCTACGTGGCCAAGGACCAGCTGATCGGCAAGGCCGAGGCGCGGTTCTTCTCGATCCGCAATAACCTGCCGCCGTGGCAGCTGTGGGAATGGCCGGCGAATGTCCGCTGGGACCGCATGTTCCAGTCGGTTTACCAGTAAGGGCATGGCCAAGGCGCGTTCGCACGAGCGGCTTGAGGCGCGGCTGGGGTATCGGTTCGCCGACCCGGCGCTGCTCCAACGGGCGCTGACGCATGCGAGTGCGCTCTCGCCGTCGAAACGGATCGCCAACAGCTACCAGCGGCTCGAGTTCCTCGGCGACCGGGTGCTGGGGCTGGTGGTGGCGGACCTGCTGTACCGCCGGCTGCCGGAGGCCAACGAGGGTGAACTGAACCGCTCGCTGGTGCGGCTGGTGCGCAAGGAAGCCTGCGCGGCGATCGCCCGAGAGCTGGAACTGGGGCGCGAACTGAACCTCGGCGAAGCCGAGGCGCGGACCGGCGGGGCGGAGAAGGATGCGATCCTCTCCGACGTGGTCGAGGCGCTGTTCGCGGCGGTTTATCTTGACGGCGGCTTCGGCAAGGCGTTCGAAGTAGTTGAACGGTTGCTCGGCTCGCAGTTCGAGGTATCGCTCAACCTCCGCGCCGACCCCAAGACGACGCTGCAGGAATGGGCGCAGGGCCGGGGGCTGGAGCCGCCGCTCTATGTCGAGATCGAACGGACCGGGCCCGACCATGCGCCGGAATTCACCATCGCGGTCCGGCTGGGGAACTTCCCCGACGTGACCGCCTCCGGGCCGAGCAAGAAGCTCGCCGAACACAAGGCCGCCGAGGCATTTCTCATCCGCGAGAAAGTCTGGCGCGAGACGCCATGAACGAGAACGACAACGAAGTCGCCAAGACCGACGTCATGCTGCCGGAGGCCGGCGAGAACACGCGCTGCGGCTTCGTGGCGCTGGTGGGCGCGCCGAATGCCGGCAAGTCGACGCTGCTGAACGCGCTGGTGGGCACCAAGGTGTCGATCGTGACGCAGAAGGCGCAGACGACGCGCGCGCAGATCCGCGGCGTGGTGACCGAGGGCGAGAGCCAGATCGTGTTCATCGACACGCCGGGCATTTTTGCACCGAAGCGGCGGCTGGACCGGGCGATGGTCGAAGCGGCATGGGCCGGGGCGGGCGACGCGGACTACGTGGCGCTGATCCTTGACGTGCAGAAGGGCGTGACGCCGGAAATCGAGACGCTGCTCACCAGCCTCGCGGAATCGACGAGCCCCAAGGTGCTGGTGCTCAACAAGGTCGACCTGATCGAGCGCGAGAAGCTGCTGAAGCTCAGCGAAGACCTGAACGGGCGGCTGCGGTTCGAGGCGACTTTCATGATCTCGGCGCTGTCGGGCAGCGGGGTGAAGGATTTCCTCAAGTGGACGATGGATCGCATTCCGCTCGGTCCTTGGCACTTCCCGGAGGAGCAGCTCACCGACCTGACGCTGGCGCTGACCGCGGCCGAGGTGACGCGCGAGAAGCTGTTCCTGCGCGTGCACGACGAGATTCCGTACAACGCCACGGTGGAGACAGAGAAGTTCACCGTACAGAAGGACGGCTCGTACAAGATCGACCAGGTGATCTACCTGGCGCGCGAGGCGCACAAGAAGATCGTGCTCGGGGCCGGCGGGCAGACCATCAAGTCGATCGGCGCCGAGGCGCGCAAGGAACTGATGGAAATGTACGAGGTGCCGGTGCACCTGTTCCTGTTCGTAAAGGTGCGCGAGAAATGGGGCGACGACCCCGAGCGCTACCGCGAGATGGGGCTGGAGTGGACGAAGTAGGGCGGCGCGCGGCCGCGACCCCTCATTCGGCTGCCGCCACCTTCTCCCACGAGGGGAGAGGGCGATGAGGTACCACGCCGGGGTTGCCCATGCAGTGGGACGGTGAGGGGCTGATCATCGGGGTGCGGCGGCATGGCGAGGCCAATGTGATTGCCGAGGTGATGGTCGAGGGGCGCGGCAGGTGCGTGGGGCTGATCCGAGGCGGACGCTCAAGCAAGCTGGCGTCGACGCTGCAGGCGGGCAACTCGGTACAGCTGACCTGGCGGGCGCGGCTCGAGGAGCACCTGGGGACGTTCACGCTGGAGCTGACCGACTCGCGGGCGGCGGGGCTGATTGCCGACCGGGTGCGGCTCTATGCGAGCCAGCTGGTGTGCGAGCATCTGCGGCTGCTGCCGGAGCGCGATCCGCATGACCGGCTGCTGGGGATGGCGATAGGGTTGCTCGACCGGCCGGCGACGACGCGGGAGCTGGGGGCGGCGCTGGCCCGGTTCGAGCTGGTGCTGCTCGACGAACTGGGATTCGGGCTCGACCTGATGAGCTGCGCGGCGACCGGGACGACCATCGGACTGAGCCATGTTTCGCCGAAGACCGGGCGTGCGGTGAGCCGGGCTGCTGCGGAGCCGTACCTCAACCGTCTGCTGCGGCTGCCGGGGTTTTTGATCGGTGAAGGCGAGGCGGATGTGGACGCGGTGCGCGATGCGTTCGCGCTGACCGGCCACTTCCTCGACATGCATGTGTGGGGGCCGAGGCAGCTCGACCCACCGGCGGTGCGCGACTCGGTTATCGACGCGGTGAGTCCACATTGACCTGCAAGACTTGCATTTCGACGACTTAAGGCTCAGCTACCCCCGCATGAGAGGAAACCAGCACCATGGCGCGTAAACCCAACTACGACTTCGAGCGCAACGAGCGCGAGCGGCTGAAGAAGCTGAAGAAGGCCGAGCGGGCCGAGTCGAAG
>Ga0247836_1002304_pt1 | contig 28078 bp, 24 predicted proteins | sample LaCruzMarch2015__4_FD_187116 | JGI IMG/M metagenome (GOLD analysis project Ga0247836, IMG submission 187116) | Freshwater microbial communities from meromictic Lake La Cruz, Castile-La Mancha, Spain - LaCruzMarch2015_14m | ecosystem: Environmental > Aquatic > Freshwater > Lake | place: Spain... | reverse complement strand
AGCGGGAGAATCGGATTTTTCTTTGAGTAGAGGAGGGAGAGACGCACCGGTGGTTCTGAACGCGCCGCTGTGGGGATTTTGAAAAGGAATGCGAAATGGGAACGCCAGCTTCCCCGTTGGCATCGCTGGCCGGTGCGGGCGAGGGGGACCTCGGCGGTCGCGGGTGAGAAGAATGCGAGGGGCTGCTGCCGTTACTTCCTCGATGCCTGTGGGCCTGTGTTTCACCGGTTGCAGGCGGTCTCCTGCAGATTCGATTTTCCTTAGGCTTCCGGAGTCAAGATGCGCTCCAACTCGGCCATGCGGCTGAGGATTTTGGTGCGCTCCTCGCGGTGCTCGTCCATTTCCATCGGAGGAAACATGCTTTCGGCGTAGTAGGGGAGGTGGCCGGAGGTTTTATACATTTTCTCCTTGGCGAGGTGGGGGCTACGGACGCGCACATACCCGGCGGCGAATTCGGCTTCTTTCGCAAGTTTTTCCAGTTCCTCGACCAGCACGGTGCCCTTCGGTAGCCAGAGCGGCATGCCAGGGCCGACGTATTCGGAGTCGATCGCGTAGAGTCCCATCTCGGCGCCGATCTTGCGGTGGTCGCGCTTTTTGGCCTCCTCGAGCATGGTGAAATACTCCTCCATGGCGGTCTTGTTTTTGAATGCTGTGCCGTAGATACGCTGGAGTTGGGGATTCCGCTCGTCGCCTTTGTAGTAGGCGCTGGCGACATGCGTGAGCTTGAAGGCGCCGATGTTGCCGGTGCGCATGACATGCGGTCCTGCGCAGAGGTCGGTGAACTCGCCGTTGCGGTAGAGGGTGATCGTTTCGTCTTCGGGGATATTCTGAACGATATCGAGCTTGAACTTGGATGCCACGCCACGCGGGGCGAGGGATGCGAGTTCGCCACGCTCGGCCATGGCGAGGGCGTCTGGGCGGGAAATCTCGACGCGTTCGAAGACATGGTTGGCCTTGATCTCGCGTTTCATCTCCTCCTCGATGCGGGCGAAATCTTCCGGCGAGATGCGGTGGGAGAGTTCAAGATCGTAATAAAATCCGTTCTCCACCGGCGGACCTGCTGCAAACTGGGCCTCGGGCCAGATTTTCGAGATGGCCGTGGCAAGCACGTGGGCGGCGGAGTGGCGGATGCGTTCGAGTTCAGTCATGGGATGTCGAGTTGGAAGGATTCTTAACCAAGAAGGTCACGGAGTGGATAGGAGAGGGGATGCCATTAGGCTGAGTGGAATCGCGGCGGATGGGATGAGTTGCGGGATGCCGTTTTGCACGGGGTAGGCCATGGCGGCGTCTATGCGAATCCACGCGGCTTCCAGCTTGGCGTGTTCTGGCATTTTCCGAAGTTTAGCCAATTCCCCACTCGTCGCCTCGCGCAGCGGTTGACGCGTTTGCGCGCAGATGAACGGGGATTTGGCGACTTCCATAGTGGCGCAAGCTCAATATTTCGGCATCGAGGTATCCACGCGGTCGGCCCACGCGAGGATTCCTCCGGCGACATTGAGGAGTTTCGAGAATCCGGCCTTTTGCAGGTGCCGCACTGCTGTGGCGCTGCGAGCCCCGACTTTGCAGTGGATGATGATTTCATCCGCCGTGTCGAGTTCGCTCATGCGCGAGGAGAGTTCGCCCAGCGGAATGAGCTTGGCTCCGGGAATGCGGGAGATATCCCACTCGTAGGGTTCGCGCACATCGAGCAGAACAAACTTCTCGTTCCGGTCGATACGGGCCTTGAGCTCTTCCACTGTGATCTCCGGCACCGGCAATTCGGCTTCCTCCTCGGCGCGTGCCTGGGGAATGCCGCAGAAGGTCTCGTAGTCAATGAGGTCGGTGATCGACGGATTTTCCGAGCACACGGGACAGCTTGGATCCTTGCGGATTTTGAACTCGCGGAATTTCATCTTCAGCGCGTCGAAGTGCACGAGGCGGCCGATGAGTGGTTCGCCAATACCCACGATCAGTTTGATGGCCTCAATCGCCTGCATGACGCCGATCACTCCCGGCAGAACGCCCAGCACGCCACCCTCGGCGCAGCTTGGCACCATGCCTGGCGGTGGAGGCTCTGGGTAGAGGCAACGGTAGCAAGGGCCTCCCAAGTGCGGGGCAAAAACCGTGCACTGCCCGTCGAAGCGGAAGATCGAGCCGTAGATATTTGGCTTCTTCAGAAAAACACAGATGTCATTGCTTAAATAACGCGTGGGAAAATTATCCGTGCCATCGATCACGATATCATAAGGCTCCACGATCTCGCGGGCATTCTCCGCCTGAAAGAGGGCGTCGTGGAGATTCACCTGAACATTCGGATTGATTTCTTTGATGCGGTCGCGGGCGCTGTTGAGCTTCTTGCGGCCGACATCCTTCGTTCCGTGCAAAATTTGGCGCTGCAGGTTCGAGTAGTCCACGATGTCGAAATCGACAAGGCCCATGGTGCCAACGCCTGCGGCTGCCAAGTAAAGAGCGATTGGCGAGCCCAGTCCGCCGGTGCCGATGCAGAGCACCTTTGCGGCCTTGAGGCGCTTCTGGCCCTCCATGGTTACTTCAGGCATGATGAGGTGCCGCGAGTAGCGGGCCACCTCATCGTTGCTGAAGTCGATTTTTTCCACACGGGCCGGATCAAGAATACTTTTCATGTTTGATTAAAAATGAGCCTGCAATCATAGCGTTCATGCGTGTGATTGCAAGAGACCGCCCTGCCAAATAAAACATCCCGCCTTGCAGAGATGCCCGCTGTGCGGCAACTATCTCTACCCTTACATGATCCCGACCGAGCACCACGACCCCGTCAACGCCCGCATCCTTGCCGTTTCCGAAGACAAGATTTCCGGTTTTCCCCGCGAACCTTTTCAGGAAATTTCCCGACTGAGCGGTGTCGAGTTGCCCGTTGTTTTGGAGCGTATCCGCGCCATGGTCGAAGCGGGAACGATCCGCCGTGTCCGCCAGACGCTTCTCGCCACGAATCTCGCCGAGGGCGCTCTCGTGGCTTGGAAAGTGCCTGCCGAAAAGCTCGAAGCCGCCTTTGAGTTCATGTTCCGCGAAGATCCCTTCTCCGGGCATGTCGTCATCCGCTCGACGGATGCCAAAATCCCCGGCGAGGCTTACAAACTCTGGACAACCCTAAAAGTGCCCGCCGGCCAGTCGCTCGATGAGCATTGCCGTCTTCTCATGACCCTCACCGGAGCGGAGGCCTACCGGCTCATGCCTGCCAAGGGCATCTTTGCCCTTGGTGTAGGCCACGTGCGCCGCAAGAGCATCGAGCCCGGCGACAAATCCGAAGGGCTTGCCCGAATGCTCAAAACAGGTGTCGTGCATCTCACCGACCACGAATGGCGCGTTCTCATGACCCTCAAACGCGAATTCGCCCCCGGAGAAATCCGTGAGCCCGCCTGGGTCTCCCGCGCTGAAGAGGCCGGGGTGACACTCGAGGAGTTCCATGCCGTTGCCGAATCCCTCCAAGAACGCAAGTTGCTGGGCCGTTTTTCCACCTTCCTGGAACATGTGAAACCCTCGCAGACCGGCGTGCGCGTGACCCGTTTCAACGCCCTTTTCCATTGGGCCGTTCCCGTCGGGCGCGAAGAAGAAGTCGGCGCACAGATCGGCCGCCACGAATGTCTCACGCATTGCTACTGGCGCGAAGGCGGTCCCGAGTTCAACAATGTGAACATCATGGCTGTCTCCCACGGCACGGAGAAGGACCGCGTCATGCAATTCAAAGCCGCCATCGATGCCCACCTTGTCGAGGCAGGCATCCCCGTTTCCTACACCAATGTCTTCTGGGGCGGTCGCAGTGAAATCAAACCTTCCGAAATCTCACCATTCGCCTACAAAAATTGGCATGAAAAACACCGCGCCTGATTGGGGGCGGGGAGGGGAATCCATTTTTAGAAACACTATGAATCCTACAACCACAGCATACGGAACATGGAGCGGCGGGCGGTTCATGCACTTCGGCGAGACGCTCGGCGAGGAGCGCTTCATCCAATGCATCGAAACCGCCTACCAGGCCGGGATACGAACATTCGTCACCTCCGATGTGTATGGAAACGGCAAGGCCGACGAGTTGCTCGGACGCGCCCTTGCTGGGATCGATCGTTCCACCTACAGCCTGGTCGGAATGATCGGACATGATTTTTACGAGGGGCAGCGCCTCGGCTCTCAAGGATACCCCCGCTTCACCGACCCCAAACTCCGAGGGCCTGAAGGCTTCGCCGATTTTGTCCGCATGGCGGTCACCAAAGAACTCGAGCGCTGCGGATCAGACCACTTGGACCTCTTGATGCTGCACAATCCCGACGAACTCGGTTACACCTCCGAGGCTGTCTGGGGCGCGCTAAAAACCGCGAAAGACGAGGGATTGACGCGCTTGCTCGGCATCGCGCCGGGCCCCGCAAATGGCTTTTCCCTCGACTTGGTTGGCGCATTGGAGCGCTTCAGCGATCTCATCGACTGGGCCATGCTCATTCTCAATCCCCTCGAACCTTGGCCGGTCGGATTGACCCTGCCCGCGTGCGAGAAACACGGGGTCAAGGTCATGACGCGTGTGGTGGATTACGGCGGCGTCTTTCACGGCGATCTCGGCCTCCCGGGCCATGGATTCAAGCCCGGCGATCATCGCACCTACCGACCCGAGGGCTGGGTTCAGCACGGCATGGAAAAAGCAGAGCGCATGCGGCCCCTTGCCAAAAAATACCACCTTACCCTGCTCCAGTTCGCCGCGATCTGGAATCTCAGCCATCCCGCCGTGGAAAGTGCGGTTCCGACTTTCATTCAAGAGTCCGGCGAAACCGCCAGGCCGATCGAGGAAAAAATCCGCGAGTTCGCCGCCCTTCCCAATGTGCGTTTCACCCCCGAGGAGGTCGAGGAAGTTCGCCGCATCGGTGACAATACCGGTTGCATGAAACTCAAGGGTGCCAGCAAGCGGCATGCGGTCAGCGAGCGAGTCGACGAATGGCCGATGCGCAACGACCTGCTGGAAACCGCCTCGCGCTACGAACTGGGAACGGATTGGTAGCCATCCGCCCGCTGTTGCTTCTCCTACGAATTCCCCGCAGAGATCGAAGCAAAAGGGGGGAGATTCCGCCCTATACCAACGAGCCTTACACGGAGATTTTGGAGAGTCTTGATGGGGGCGCTTTCCTGAACTATAATTCTGCCCTCAAGTGACTCCCGCTTTTAACTCTCCAGCGTCCGCGAGTGTTGTTGTCACCGCCCACCTGGACGGGCCGATGCTCCGTGAATGCCTCTCGGCTGTTGATCGTCTGAATCCGCCCCCGTTGGAAGTGATTGTGCCAATTGACACTTAGAGTCCCGGGATTCGGGAGGTCTCTGGGTTCCTGGGATTCCATCCCGCGGAAGGGTCGTCGGCGCTCCTGGTGTCTCCGCGACGCGGGATACGGGAGCCGCCAGTGCGAGCGGTCGTTGGCTGGTCTCGCGGGAAGTAGTCGAAATTTCAAATGCCGCATTCGCCGAGACCATGGCGCTGCCGCGCCTTTGGAGGGGTGGGGTCGCCCGGCTTCGCCGGAGATTTTCATTACCGGCAGAATTTGTGGCCCTTCTCGAAATTCGCGGTTCAATTTTTCACCGCTTGCCCATCCATGCTGGGCGGGCTCTTTCCATTTCCCAGCGAGTCAGGATGTTTTTTTCGAAGCTTTGATTGCGATTCTTAAAACTAAAAGGTTTACTTTCTCTTAAAAAAGTGTATACTTTGCAAATATGGCTGATACTTATACAATAAAAAGCGCACAACAACATTTTTCTGAAGTAGTTAAAGTTTCCGAAGAACATCCGGTGACAATAACAAAGCAAGGGAAGGCGGTGGCGGTGCTTGTTTCGATAGAAAGGATGGAGGCCATCGCCGAGACTATGGAAATTCTCGCGGATTCAAAAGCCATGGACGCTATACGGAAGCATCGAAATGGCCAAGCTACTTACCATGATGTGTCGGTGTTGGATGCTCTATGATTCGGGTCAGGATTCAAGAGGAGGTGCTTGACTATTTGCGGAGTCTTCCACCTCAACCTCGGCATGCTTTGAAACTTGCGATCAAAAAATTATCAGAGGAGCAGGGGAATATCAAATCCTTAACCGACGATTTAGAGGGGTTTCATCGTTTGAGGGTGGGATCGTATCGCGTGATCTTCGAATATTCCGTAATTGCTGGAGAGCGAGTTATAACTTGCGTGTATGCGGGTTCAAGAAAATGGATTTACGAAGTTTTTCAAAATAAAATTATGGAGTGATGAGATGTCAAACAGTTGGCCTCATACCAAAGTTTCCAAGGTTAGAGATTTGAGAATGGCAACCTTCGCGGCTTGTTCTCGGGGAGCGCGTCCGCCCTCGGGCGCAGTCGGGTGAGCCTCGCGCCCGACATGGGAAACAAGTCCAAAAGCTACCGGCTTTTTTGGTCGCAATTTTTTTGAGTCACCCCGCGAGGGCGCGGGCTTGTGCGCCCGGGGGAGGACGCGCTCCCCGAGACCACTGGCTGTCGCAGGCAACCTCTGCAAGAACAATGAGACGCAATGGCGGATTGCTTGAGATTCCACGCAGTTTGCCGTGAGCGCCTTTGTTTTTAAAAAGCATGGCGCTGATAACGGAGAATACTCCACTCGCTCTCAAACGCTTTCATGTGGAGGGGCCTTTTCAGAGACAAGGATATCCATGCCCTCGCGCTTTTTGTCCGAGGAGAGAACCTGCTCCTCGTAGTAGTTACGCTCGGTGTTGACTTCCCAGGGGTCGAGTTTGGGGCGGCCGAGGAGTCGCAGGGCGGCGTGATGGCCGGCGAGCATGGAGTGGTCCTGGTTGTTGTAGCGGTGCATGCCGTTGCGGCCCACGGTTTGGAGGTTGGCGAAGCCGTGGAAGAAGGTGCGGTAGAGACGATCGCTAAAGCGGTTTCGGACCCAGTCCTTAAAAGAATCCTCGGGCAGGAAGGGCTTGATCCTCGCCTTCACATAGCTGGCGAACATCATGAAGCTCTCGAAGACGCCGAGGTTGCCAACGGTGTTCAGGATTTGGAGCGGGTATTGGTAAAACTGATCTCCGTAAAAAATGCGGGACATCCGTGGCACCTTGAGCATCGGCTCATCCATCATGTCGGCCCACAGACGCTGCACATCCTCGCTCTTCGTGAAAAACCGGCGGCCACCAATGTCGATGCGGTTCTCGCCCCAGCAGTGGGTGCGCGAGATGCCGCCGATGTGCGGCGAAGCCTCAAGAAGGAGTGGGTTTCTTCCCTCCTTCGCCAACTCGAAAGCCGCAGTGAGTTAGGCGGGGCCAGCACCGATAACGAGGCGGTGGGCGGTCGTAGGAAGAAATTGCACTCGGTAATTACGAGAGCTGCGCGCTCCTCGGTGCAAAAGGGGTTTCCAACAAACTAAGCCCTACTCCTACTGAATTTTCTTCCGCAGCACGGGGTAAGCGAGTCACCCGCGTTTCTGCGCAGTCGGCGGGAAGTATCACGCCTACTCACCTGCCTTGTGGCCTCTCAAGCTATCGGTTTTTTGAGTCCGCTGGAAAACCGAAATAGTCTCTCGCGTTGCCGTGGCAGATGGCTCTTACGAGCGGATCAAGCAGGTTTCTATCACTCGGAAGGAGACCCTGTTCCGCTTCGTTGCCGAGAATGTTGCAAAGGATACGCCGGAAATATTCATGGCGGGGGTAGCTCATGAAACTTCGGGAATCCGTGAGCATGCCGACGAAGTGGCTCAGCAGACCGCAACTGGAGAGGGCATCGAGTTGCATCTCGATGCCGTGCTTCTGGTCAAGAAACCACCATCCGCTTCCAAATTGGATTTTGCCGGCGATGGATCCATCCTGGAAATTGCCAATCATGGTGGCGAAGGCGTAGTTGTCGGCGGGGTTGAGGTTGTAGAGGATCGTGCGGGGGAGATCGCCGTCGCGCTCGAGAATGTCGAGATAGCGGGCTAACGACTGGACTTGCGGGAAGTCTCCGATGCTGTCGAAGCCGGTATCGGGGCCAAGATTTTTCAGCGCCCGTGTGTTGTTTCCCCTCAACGCGCCCAGATGGAGTTGCTTTGTCCAACCCTTGGCGCAGTCGAGGCGGCCGAAAAAAATCATCAGATTGCCAGCAAAGCGCTTCTGTTCCTCGTGCGTCGGAACTTGGCCCTGGCGGGCTTTCTCGAAAATGCTGGCAGCTTCGGAGTCGGTCGCAAATTCACCCGGGCAGGATTCCAGGCCGTGGTCTGAGAGGCGGCAGCCCATGGCATGGAAAAAATCATGTCGCTGGCGCAGAGCAGCCACGAAACCCTGGAAGGTCGAGGTGTCCAATGCCGAGACGCCTGATAATCGATCGCACCAGGCATTGAATGCGGAGGGGTCCGATAGCTTCATGGCCATGTCGGGGCGGAAGGTGGGCAGCACATGGGTTGCTATTTCCGCGTTGGCTGCAACCGCTTCGTGGCTTGCCAAGTCGTCCGCCGGATCATCCGTGGTGCAGAGGACCTCGACTTGGAATTTTTTAAGAATGCCCGATACCGAGTGCTCGGGTTGGGCCAGTTGCCGGTTGGCTTCATCCCAGATTTCCGAGGACGTTTCCTTTGAAATTGGGCAATCGATGCCAAAGTGGCGTGTGAGTTCCAGATGGCTCCAGTGGTAAAGGGGATTTCGCAGGGTGTGGGGAACGGTGGCGCACCAGGCGTCGAACTTTTCCCTCGGATCCGCATCTCCCGTGCAGAGGCGCTCGGAGATTCCATTGGTCCTCATGGCCCGCCATTTATAGTGGTCGCCTTGAAGCCAGATTTCAAAAGCGTTTGCGAACCGCCGGTCGGTTGCGATGTCCAGCGGCGGAAGGTGGCAGTGGTAATCGATGATCGGCAAGTTCGCCGCCACCTCATGGTAGAGGCGCCTTGCCGTGGCGCTCTGGAGCAGAAAGTCGTCGTGAAGGAATTTCATGGATTCAGGCGCGTGCCTCGAACTTTAGCACTTCGTTTTAAGAGGCGTCTTCATGCGAGCAATCTATCGGACGACCCTTGCGCCGCCGCCTTTCATCAGTTTCTCTACTTCCTTCTGAGTAGCCATAGAGGTGTCACCCGGTGTGGTCGATGCGAGCGCGCCGTGCGCCGCTCCATAGTCCACCGCAGCCTGAGCATCGTTTTGCGAGAGGAAGCCGAAAGCGAGGCCACTGGCAAAACTGTCGCCCCCGCCAACACGGTCAAGAATATCAAGCTCTGGGTATTTCCGGCTTTCGTGGAAGGCCCCGTCATGCCAACAGATCGCGCTCCAGTCGTTCCGTGAAGCCGTGATGACTCGGCGCAGTGTGGTGGCGGCGACTTTGAAATTGGGAAACTCTTTCACCGCCGTTTCAATCATCCGTTTGAAGGCATCCGTCTCGATGGCGCTGATATTGTGATCGAGGCCCTCCACCTCAAAACCGAGGGAGGCCGTGAAGTCCTCTTCGTTGCCGATCATGACATCCACATACTTGGCGATCTCGCGGTTGACCTCACGCGCTTTTGCCAAGCCGCCGATGGATTTCCAGAGCGAGGGCCTGTAGTTCAGGTCGTAGCTCACGATGGTGCCGTGGCGTTTTGCAGCCGTCACCGCTTCGATGGTGATCTGCGCCGCCGACTCGGACAACGCGGCAAAAATGCCGCCCGTGTGAAACCACCTGGCTCCGAGTTGGCCAAAAATGTGATCCCAGTCGTAGTCGCCGGGTTTCAGCTGCGAGGCGGCACTGTTCCCGCGATCTGGATTTCCGACCGCGCCGCGTATTCCAAAGCCTCTCTCGGTAAAATTCAGGCCATTTCGCACGGAGCGGCCGATGCCGTCATCTTCGCGCCATTTGATGAATTCGGTATCCACGCCGCCTTGCATGATAAAATCCTCAATCAGGTGGCCGACCTCGTTGTCCACCAAGGCGGTGCAGACAGCTGTGCGGAGACCGAAGCATTTGCGGAGTCCCCGCGATGTGTTGTATTCGCCGCCGCCCTCCCAAGCTGTGAATTGGCGGGCGGTTCGTATGCGGCCCTCGCCGGGATCGAGGCGCAGCATCACCTCACCGAGGGAGATTTGGTCGTAAAGGCAAGTGGAGGAATCACGGAGTGGGAGTGACATAGTGTTTTGGTATTAAAAAGTTACGGATCTGAAGTTATTAATGTCCCAAGCAGCTTCGCCAAGTTCTTCTTGGATGTGTGCGAAGCCTTCGACCTCTGCTCGCGTGAAAAGCAATCCCCCATGGACATCGGTGAGTTTGGCCGCCTCGGCCTCCAGTTGACCCGGCAGGATGCAGGCCTCATTGCCATGGCCGAGAATATCCTCCAGGCACGCCTTGAGGTTTTCCGACTGGGAACGGGCGGATGCGTAATCGTGGCCGCGCATGGCATCGGGATGGATGCATTGGAAGAAAAAGGTCGAGCCCCTTTTCTCGTTGACAGGTCCACGGTTCGTTCCGCGAAGGGAAGGCAGGGATCCACCGATCAATGCGGCGTAGATTTCGTCAATGAGGCCGAGTCCATAGCCTTTGTGGGCTCCGAATGGCAGGAGGGCGGTCGCTTTAGTGGGATCGGTCGTCGGCTTGCCTTCCGCATCCACCGCCCAGCCAGGAGCAAGTTCCCGCCCCTCACGGGCGAACTGCTGCACACGGCCCATGGCCACCGAGGAGGTGGCCCAGTCGATGACAATCGGAAATCCCACGGCGTCTTGGGTCGGGAATGCCCAGGAGTGCGGATTGGTGCCCATCGTGGGAGTCTTTCCACCGAAGGGAACAACCTCGGAAGTTGCCGAAGTGCAATTTGTGTAGGCGATGTAGCCCTTCAGCGCGGCGTCGATCACGTAGCCTCCGCCCCAGAGATAGTGGGTGGCATTATCCACGCTCACCATGCCGATGCCGAACTGGTCGGCGAGCTCCATGCAACGCTGCATGGCCTTGTAGGCGACGGCCTGACCGAGTTTTTTATATCCATCCCAGATCTCCGCTGCGGCAAAACGGGAAGGCAGGACCTCGATCCCAGCTCCTGGCACCCATTGCCCAACCTTGCTGCCGAAGAGGTCATCAAGGTGGATTGCTTTCAAGGCATTGTGCGTGCGAATGCCATGGCGCGAGGCGCTGTGGCAGAATCGCGCGGCGTCGGTGGCTTCCTCTTCGGAGTATCCACGCTGGAGATAAGCCCTGCGGACAAGGTCGTCGTGGAGATTCGCATCCACCACGAAGTATTCATTGCTGGTGTTCATGATTTTTAAATTTTGTTGGCTTGGGCGAGTGCTGGACGGCCTTCCAGGACATTGATCATATTTTGCACAGCCATTGTGGCTTGGCGCACCACACTTTCAAAAGTGCGGGAGCCGATGTGAGGAGTGATTACCGTGCCCCGGCAATGGAGGAGCGGGTGGTTGGGCTGCGGCGGCTCCTCGTCAAGGACATCGGCGCCGTATCCCGCGATACGCTCCTCGTTGAGGGCTTGGGCCAAGGCAGCGCTGTCGACCAGTTCACCCCGGGCGCAGTTGAGGAGAACGAGGTTCTTTTTGCAAAGTTTGAGGCGTTCCGCATTGATGAAGCCTCTGGTTTCGGGCGTGAGGTTCATGTGAAGTGACAGGATATCGCTGAGCGAAATGAGTTCGTCGATATTCTCCACCCGTCTCACGCCATGCTGCTCCGCAAAAGCCGCGTCCCAATAAAGGTCGTAGCCCAGGACTTGCATGCCAAAAGCGCGTGCGCGCGTGGCAACCTCCTTGCCGATGCGACCCAGCCCGGCAATGCCAATGGTCTTGCCCATGAGTTCGTGGCCCGTGAGGCGCTTCCATTTTCCCGAATGAACGGCAGTCGTCTGCTCCACGATATCGCGGTAAATCGCAAGGAGGAGTCCGAAGGTGTGCTCGGCCACAGTGGTGTGGTTCACGCCGGGACAAAAGGTCACAGGTATTTTTAAGGCGGTCGCGGCATCCACATCCACCCTGTCGAGGCCAATGCCGTATTTTGCGACAACCTTGAGGCGTGGCAGGGATTTTTCCAGAACCTTGCTGGTGATTGCATCGTCTCCACAAAGGAAGGCATCGAAGTCGCCTGCGAGTTCCAGCATACGGGATTCGGGCAACGGGCCGCGCTCGCGGATGATTTCAAACCCCGTCTGTGCCAGAAGTTCGTGGTGTGGGCCAGGGGTGTCTTGGAAGGATGTGGTAGTCAGAAGAATTCTCATGGATTGAAAGGCTGGAAAGGATTTGCATCATTTCTGTGGGCGTGCGGCCAGCCAATCAAATTGGCATAGCAAAAACCTGTATATGTTATAAAATGCTATGCTTGCCATTAAAGGCGGGATAGCCATTTTTTCACGACTCTCATGACCAGACGCGAGCTTTTTCTTCCCGGCCCCGAGGCCCCGCATTGGCTTCCGGGCGGTGATGCCCCCGGGGGTCTGCTTTATCTCGCTTGGGGGCATCGCCAGTATGGCGAGCATCCGATTCCACAGCGTTTGCACCATGGCTGGACTTACATGGCTGTTTTATCCGGACGCCCGGTTTTGCTCGTGGGTTCGCGACGGCAACCCATCGACAGCGGGGGGCTTATCATAGCCGGGCCGGATGTTCCCTATGGTTGGATCGACCAACCCTCGGCCGCCTGCAAACTGTTGGTCTGGGTCTGGTCGCGGCCTCCGACTTTTCAGATTCCCGTGCATGGCCAGTCCTGCTGGCTTAGGAAATGCCCGCTCGCCGCCATGGATGATATCGAGAGCATCCACCTTCGCACCCGTCGAGAAATCCAGCAGGTGGACTCCCACTCCAGTCGTGCCTTGGAAGCCTTGCAAACTCTCGTGGATGCCGCCTTCGAGCGCTCTTTGGGTTTTGTGGGCGACCAGTCCCTGCGGTCTTCCCAGCGTCTCCATCTTGCAGAGGCGTGGATGCGCAGACATCTCGACATGCGTGCTCCGGTGCGGGCCTTAGCGGATTATCTGGGAGTTTCGCCCATGACACTCCAGAGACTCTTTCGCGAGGCCGGAGGGCTCTCCACCGGGCAGGCGTTTCTCGAAATCAAGATGAAGGAGGCTTCCCGGCTCATTAAAACGGGCAATTCCTCTATCAAAGGGGTGGCTCTCTCGCTCGGTTACAGCCACTCAGGAGATTTCACGAGGGCCTTCACCAAGTTCTTCGGTTTTCCCCCCTCGGAGTTGCTGTGAGCAACAGGTCGAGGCGCGATGGATGCGTGTTTGAACGGATTTCTCAGACTGAAAACGAATGGGAGACTGGATTCCAGATGGGTAGTCGTGTATCTCTCGGTAGAAGATGAACACGAATGGCCGCGCGAAATTTTACCGCTCAAAACGGTTTTGGGTGATCGCAGTCGTGGCCGCAGGACTGGTTGTGCTCGGCCAAGGCGCGTTCCTGTCGTTTGCAGCGCGCCAATTGGTCGAGGTGGCGCTGGCTCGGCAGGGATTGGCCTTTCAAGCTACCTCCCTCCGTGCGGGTGCCTTCGCTCCTGTAGTGATTGAAGATGTTTCGATTCGCCCCTTGCAGCCCGATGTGGGCGGTGCGCTCGTCAATGCGGCGCGCGTGGAGGTGCTGTGGAACGGGTTGGGGGGTCTTTTCTCTGGTAGGGAAAATTGGATTCGCTCCTTCTCTGTCGATGGAATGAATGTGCTTCTGGATTCGCAGCGTCTGGATATCGCAGCTTCAAGATCCGAGGTGGGGTTGGTGGATGCGGCATCGCTCATTGGTCTTTTTGCGCCGGGTGGAGCGTGGCCGGATGTGATCGAAATTCGTAACGGTCGAGGCGAAATTCTGGGCGAAAATTTCCGCCATGTTTTCGAGGGGGTGAACCTCTTGCTCAATTCCCAAGCCCACGGTCGCCTGCGTGTCGAAACAGTCAGTGTCCAAGTCGGCGCTTTCAACAAGGTATTCGGCCCTTTCTTGGCGCCCACCACTTGGGATCGGGGTGATGCCAGCTTAGCCGGTCTCGATTTGCTGCCGGGAGTGACACTCACCGATATGTCGCTGCGCCCCGGGACCCGCTCTGGGCCATCGCTTTCTTTCAGCGCCCGTGTGTTCGGCGGAGGATTGCGGGGCGATGTGAGCCTCGCCAAGGGGGGCCGTGGGAAGGCGTGGGACATTGCCGTGTTTGGTTCAAATATCGCGATGGATGGGATTCCCGCTCTCTTCGACCTTCCAGGGCAGGCGAGGGGGACGCTTGTGGAGGGCCGTTTCACCTTCCGCGGTGACACGGCGAGGCCAGCAGACGCCGAGGCCTCCCTGCGTGTGTTGGCGAAGGATTTTCGTTGGAACGAGCGCGGGTGGGACTCGCTTGAAATCGGAGCCAGTCTCATTCACCGCCGTCTTCTCGTTTCCAATTTCGACCTCCGTCAAAAAGAAAATAAAGTGACTGTGAACGGTGAAATCTCGCTGGCTGAAGGGTGGTCCAAGATTTCCGAGTCTCCCTTCCTTGCAAATGTGCGGGCAAACATCCAAGAACTCGATTCCTTGGCTGGTCTCCTCGGGGGATCGCTCGGGAAGGCATCCGGCCAACTTACTGCGGAAGGCTCGCTGAGCGGGCGCCCGGGCTCGCTGGACGGATTTCTCGGGATTCGCGGGACTGGCATTGTTTACCATGCGATCCCTGTCGAGCGGATGAATCTCGAGATTTTATTCCGAAAAAAACAAATTGATTTAGTGGGTTGTCGGATGGTTTCGGGCAAGGACACGCTTCATGCAAAAGGCACCGTGGCACTCGCTGCTCCGCACGATTACTCAGCCGAGCTGCGCGCCAATCTCCAGGAGGCGGCCACCTATGTGCGTCCCTTTTATTCCGAAGGCGAGGGTGCCGTGTCTGGCGGCGCGATGGGTATCGAGTGGAAGGGGCAGGGGATGTCCGGTGCGCATTCGGGTGAATTCACCGTCGAACTCTCAAAATTCGCCTCCTCGCTCACTCCAGCCGGGCTGACTGGACGCTTCGCAGGGGCCTACTCACCCGAGAATTTGTATTTTTCGGACCTCGACCTTGAAAATGGAACGATGCACCTGAGAACGAGGGCGAATTTTTCGGCTTCAGGCCTGACTTTTGAGGGCGTTGAGTTGACCCTCGCTTCCAAGCCGCTGCTTTCGGGTTCGGCCTTTCTGCCCGTGGATGCTTTTGCCATCGCCCGCGGAGCGGATTGGAAAGCCGCCGTGCTGAAAAGCAATGACATGTATTTTCAGGCCAATACGCCGGCCGAGATCGACCTGCGTGACTTGCTCCGTCTTGCGGGTCAGGACTTGCCACTTGTGGGTTCCTTCAAAGTGCAGTTGGAGGGCTCGGGGCCTCCCTCCAAGCCTCATATCTCTGCTCAAATCAAGGGCCGTGCTGTCGCATTCGGCGGAGCGGATGTGCCCTCTTCCGCAGTTGCTATCGATCTGAAAACAAATGCAGGAGCGGCCGTCCTCGACGGGCGCATCGAGTCTGGCGGCATGGCTCCCGCAATTCTCAAGGCCTCATTCCCGCTTGGGCTCTATCAAGCGGCTGATGGAGCGCTGCGCTGGATCGACACCCAAGCGCCCTTTGATGCCGCGCTGGAAATGCCTCGTCTGGATTTGGCGTTGGCGCGTCCGATTCTTCCCTTCCTCAAGCGCCTCCGTGGCGAAATTTCTGGTCATGTCAAAGTGACCAACACGATCGAGACTCCAACCATCACTGGTGAGGCCGAGGTGCGATCTGCGAGTTTTGGCTTCGACGGCCTTGCATCTGGAGTCGAGCGCCTCCATGGAAAAATTGCTGTCGCCGACGGGCTCTTCCGTTTTCAAAATATTGAGGGAACAGTCCGCAAGGGGCGATTCGCCATGGAGGGAGGTTGCGAGTTCTTGGAACCTTGGAAGCCCAAGTGGAATCTCACTTGGCTCATGGATCAAGTGCCACTCGCGAGTCACTCTGCCGTGTCGCTCTTGGCAACGGGAACCCTCCAAGCCTCGGGGGACAGCACGAGCGGGATTTTATCTGGCGCTCTCGGGTTTGAGGGGTCCTCGGTGAGAGGCATATTTTCGCTTCAGCCATTGCTCTCCCAAAAATCGGTATCCGTTCCTGATTTCCGTGCCACCGCTGGAATTCTTTCCAACCTCACTCCCTCCACGGATTGGTTGCTGGATGTGAAAATCGATGGCGAATCCGGCGTGGAAGTGCTGGGAGGAAGGTTCAGTGCCTTCCTCATGCCGGATTTGCGATTGCTCGGAACAAGCGGTCAACCGTTGCCGGTCGGTCGCATCTCGCTTGTGAACCTCGATGCCTCAGGTTTTTTTATTGATTCTGGTGCTTTGTATTTTCTGCCCGATCAACCGTGGAATCCCTTCCTCCTCGTCGAGGCGGAAGGCTGGTTTGCTAACCAATCGATACGCGCTTTTGCCTTTGGGCCATTGAGCGAGTGTAAATGGATTCTTTCGACTGCTGAGGGTTTTCATGAGACTCCCCATGGCGCGTTTCTTGCCGTGGATCGGGGGCTCGCCTCCATCGCAATCGAGGGCATGCCGCCGGTGGATAAAAACCTCTACGAAGCTTCTGCCGGAGGACCTCAGTTTCCTGTGGGGTCGTATCTGGATGCCGACTCACTCTGGAGGCACGGGATCAAATTCAGCGAAAGTATGGACTCTGCTCTCGGCTCTGGAATCTTCGCGATGGATTCCTTCCGCTCGGGGTTTGAATGGCGGTTGGTGCCCGGTTTGTAGCTCGATTCAGGGGGTGCCCCGGATCAGCTCGATGAAGCGTCGGCCCGAGTCTGTGAGACGGGGTGATCCCTTCGAGCCTGCTATGATGCCTCTGGTCGCGGCATGGTAGGCGTAGGGCGTCTCCCGAACCCAATCCAGACGCGCTTCCAAGGGCGGTTGGTGAGCGGCGACGGCTTTCACGGGCACACCGTATTGCGTAAATGAAACCGTCCATCCTCGAGGCGTTGCTGGCTCGCCCTCTGGCACGAGCCAAGGGTAGTTGCGAATCATGGAAAGCTCCGGTGAGTCGGCGATGGTGATCTGGTAGGCGGGCTCTTGGTCGAGGATGTGCTTTTTGAGCGAGAAGGCGGGGTTTTTTGCCGACTCCAGAAGGATGCAGGAAGGGTCCAAGCCCACGAGATTGTATCCGTGGTAGATGCCGTGCTTATTGGGCGAACCGGAAAAGTAGCGTAGATACCAACTTTCGAAGCCCTCGTTCAAAAGAACCGCGATTTCCAGATGGAGGTGGGCTCTTTCCCGATTGATGCCGGCGCCGGTGTAGCCCATTCGGCCGATGATCGCACCTTGGCTGACCTCTTCGCCGGGTCTCGCCTGGATGGACCCAAGGTGCGCGTAGAGGGTATAAATCGGGCTTCCCTCGATGGTGTGGCGGATCACCACATAGCGCCCGTAGTTTGACGCCCCCGCTTCATGGTTGGTGTGGACGACTGTTCCAGCCGCGCAGGATTTCACATCGTCGAGCGGATTTCCTGAGGCATCACGGCGCACCGGGGCGATATCGATGCCCTCGTGGAGGCTGTTGTAAACAATTTCGGCTCCCGCGCGCTGCGGGCCGCGCACATACCCATAGGAACCGCCTTCCCAGGGCTTCGTTTCCACACCCTCGAAATTGCGATCCACATACATGTAGAAATTCTCGGGCCGATTATCCAAAAGAGCCTTGTTTTCCGTCGGCCAGTCAAAGAGTGCCGCATAAAGCGGGGCGATGCCGGCCAAGAGGATGGTCAAGAACCGACGAATCATTGCTCGGGCACTTGTTTGGCCTGGCGGCGTGGCTTTTTGCCAAACTCCGACTCGTTCCCGATGAGGGGGAATTGTTTTTGGAGAAGTAGGATCTCCTCGCGCTGAATGCCACCTGGGACATAGAGGATACCGTCTTTTACGGCCTCGCTGATCTTCATGTTTGCCGCGACTCGGCCGTTGATAAGAATGATGGCTGTGCGCCCCTTTTCTTCGACGCTGAATTGATGGAGCTTGTTCGCTCCATGGGCATCGAGGCGGAAATACGCACCCGCCTGGCCGTCGTTTCCTGGAAAGGGATGGAAGGCTGTGATATCGCGCTCGCTGGTGACGGGGACATTACGCATGAAAATTTTCACTGGCGGGTTGTGGAGTTGCACCTCGCTGGAGAAGGACGGCCCATCGGTTGAGCTGCCCTCGCCATGCAGACGGATAGATAGGGTGGGGCTTTTTTTCGCGCCGGCATGAGCTTGCATAGTTGCGAAGAGCGCACAGAGAATCATGATGAGCCTGAGAGTTTTCATATTTCGAATGCCGACCCGCCTTGTGAGGTAGGAGCCTATGAGGATTGATAGGATTTGCAACTGCCTCATTGCTTGTTTACGGATAGTCGGATGAAGCTACTCGCTCTATTCCTCTGCCTCGTCTCCGTGCTTTTCGTCAGTGCTCAAGATGCTGCAACGCCCTTTGCCGAGCCTCCTCCTGATGAGTCCACACCATTTTTTGTCTCGGGCGGTGCGGCGCTTGAGGATGCGCTTTTGCTCGAGCAACGGAACTCCCCCGCGACGGGGTATCCCCGCATAAAAAAGAACGCGGATTCCGCCTTCGAGCAGATGCGCCGTTTTTTCAGCGGGTTGGCTCCAAAATTCAACCTCCTTCCCTCGGCCGCATCCGTGGACACGGCGACGCTTGTTGTGAGTCCCCAAGACCCAGTCTTGAAAAACCAGAGGGAACTGGCAGTGACCTACACGGTTCGTAACAATTCCAAGGAAATGACGCGGATGGAGTTCTCTAACGGTCAGAGAATTGAAATTCTCGCCAAGACACCATCGGGATCAGTGGTCGAACGCTGGTCGGATGATCGGAGCTTTGAAAAAGAGGAAGGCATCGTGGTCATTAATCCCCGGGAACGCATCGAGTATCAGGAAAAAATCTCTACCCGTGAATTGCGTCCAGGACAAACCTACACGGTTGAAGCTGCCCTAAAAACGCAACCGGACTACGTCACAAGCCAACCCGTAAATCCGAAGTAAAAAACAAACTCGCTTGCGTGAAAAATCTCTTTCCTTTCGGTATCGGTTTTTTGCTCCTTGCGGTGCCTCCACTCCACGCGCAAGAGCAAGAGAAAAAGCTCCTCGACCGAATCCAGCGTCCTGACATGCAACTCGCAAGCCCTCTGCAGGAGAAGCCCTTCTCAGGCGTCTCTGGTGTGGGAATGAAGACCTCCTCGTTCGCAAATAAAACCCACGGCACGGCTCAATCCGGCATGATCCGCGACTTTCCCAGCACCCGCTCATTTCTGGGAATCAAAAACCCTTGGTTCGGGCAGCGATCCTACAAAGCGAAGAGCGCCTTGCTCTCTTCGCGCTTGGGATTGGACATCTCGGAAACCTACGCGCTGAAATCCGCTGCGACGGATTCTTTCTCTGGGCTGACGAAAAAAGCTAACACCACGAAGCAGCCGGTCTCCACCAAGCCTTTCTGGGTTCAAGGTGAGGCCCAAGGCTCCCTGCAGCAGATTTCCGACAAGGTCAAAAAGCAAATGACGATTGACGATGTGCGTGAGTTGCTGAACAAACCCCGTTGAGCATTATTTGACATGTCCGATATCGATTTTCTCACCCGGGGTGCCGCCAAGGTTCTCAGCACCGAAGACCTCGCCGCAAAGCTGAAGCTCGGCCGCCCCCTCCGAATCAAGCTGGGAGTGGATCCCACGGCCCCGGATATTCATCTCGGCCACAGCATCGCCCTTTCAAAGCTGAGGGATTTTCAAGATGCCGGGCACGATGCGATCCTGATCATAGGCGACTTCACCGCCATGATTGGCGACCCGAGTGGACGCTCCGTGACCCGCCCGCAACTGACGCACGACCAGGTCATGTCGAATGCGAAAAGTTTTCAAGAACAGGCCTTCAAAATCCTCGATTGCGCGCGGGCCAGAATCGTCTTCAACGGTGAGTGGTTTGAAGGCATGAGCTTCGAGGAGGTCATCAAGCTGAACAGCCGCGTCACCCTTCAGCAGATGCTTGTTCGCGAGGATTTCCGCGACCGTCTTGATAAGGGCATACCGATCCGTGCCCATGAAATTCAATACCCCATCATGCAAGGCTGGGACTCCGTCATGATCAAAGCCGATGTCGAACTCGGCGGCACGGACCAACTTTTCAACATTATGGTCGGCCGGGATCTTCAGCGCGAGGAGGGCCTGCCGCAACAGGTGGCCATGGTCATGCCCATCCTGGAGGGATTAGATGGGCATCAGAAGATGAGTAAGAGCCTCGGCAACTATATCGCCCTCACGGACGCTCCCGGCGATATGTTCGGCAAAATCATGAGTATCAGCGATGAACTGATGCTGCGGTATTACGATGTTCTGCTTCACGAGGTGCCGCCCTCGGGCATGCACCCTATGGAGGCCAAGAAGGCGCTCGCACGCCGCATTACCAGCCGCTACCACAGCGAGGAGGCTGGTGGTAAGGCTCTTGAGGATTTCAATACCCGTTTTAGCGCACGCGACCTCGACTCGGCTGACCTCCCTGTTTTCGTCCCTGCCGGAGCGCGGGACTTTCCGAGTCTCGTCGTGGAAGCGTTTGCCACCTGTTTTCAATCGACCCGTTCACGCTCAGACGCCCGCCGCCTCATCGAGGGTGGGAGTGTGCAGTGGATGGGCGAAAAAATCACCGATCTCAAGGCACAGTTGCCTTCAGGCTCCGAAGGGGTTCTCAAGCTCGACAAGACCCGCGCCGTGCGTGTGAAAGCTTAGGATGCCTTGAGACCCAATTTCTATCGTCGCCGATTGACACCGAATTTCGGCTTGAGCTGGAAGGTCTTCCGTCGCCTTTTTTTGATTGGCGCCACAGCTCTCATTCTTTTCAAATTCATCGGCTGCGTTCAGGAAAATCTCGCATGGCAGGAAGCCACGCACCTGGCTGCGCTCGCCTCCGAGGATTTGGCCAATGATCAACGAGAGTTGGCGCGCGGCAATCTGAGCCTCGCTCTGGGCATGAGCCCGCGCCATGTCAAGGCGTCCAGATCCGCCGCTTACCTGGCCGACCTCGAGGGAGATTCACGGGCCGTGTCATACCACGAAACTATTCTTGCGAGCCGCGACGCGGATGCGGATGACTGGCGCAGGGCGGCGCTCTCCGCTGCACGCTCTAAAAACGGCGACTTGGCACTGAAGTGGGCGGCGAAGTATTCCAAAATGACCGGGGATGCCTCATTTCCTCACCTGGTGCGCGCTGAACTCTACGCGGCCCAAGGAAATCGCGAGGAGCAGGAGCGTGAATTGCGCACAGCGCTTGCCGACCGCGAGTCCATCGAAACCCTGAACGCTCTCGTAGCCTTCCTTTTGGCCCAAAACGAAGATGTGTCTCTTCACTCAGCCGAGGCGGCGTCTCTTCTCCGGAGAATCAGTGCGATGGATTCCGGCCCTGCGGGTCTTGAAGCACTCCGCTTGGCACTGTCATCCGGCATCCTTGAACAAACCGAGCTTCAAGACTGGTTGAACGCCTACCGGTCGCATCCCGCTTCCAATCCCGCATCCACTCTATTCGTGGATGAGATCGAGTTGCGGCTCTTTCCCGATTCGCGCCAGCGTGTGTTTGACAGCGTCGTTTCCAGAGGGCGGAATCTTGCTCCCTCTGCCCGAGTGCCCTTGGCGCTCTGGTTGCTTCAGAATGATCAAGCGGCCTCTGTCTTGCCTCTTCTGCCGCTCGGCGATGCGATGCAAGACCCCTTAGCGTTTCAATGCTGGATCAACTCCGCCATCGCCATGAAGATGTGGGCTGAGGCCGACGACGCGCTCCTCCATGCCTCGAACCCGCTGCCGCCCTATCAGACCCAGGCCCTTCAAGCCACGATTGCTGGCATGCGTGGCGACTCCTCCAAGTCCGAAAAAATCTGGAGCGAAGTTCTGGCAAGCAACCGCACGCGGCCCGCTGTGCTACTCGAGCTTCTGACCAGCCTCACACGCGCAGGTGAGTGGAAAACCTTCTACGCGGAGTTGCCCGTCCTCCTGAACGACCCCAAGTGGGCCATCAAGACCGTCGAGACTCTCATACCTGCAGTCCGCCAGCATCGCGATTCCACCCTGATGCTGGAATTTTACCGCCGGACATTGAAAACCCGTTTTCTTGTGAGCGAGGCCCTCCCGATGGATCGTGCCGCCTACACCCGCCTCGTTCTTGGCGAGTCTGTTCCGCTTGAGGAGTTGGAGAATCGCACAAAAAACTATCCCGAGAACCCTGCCTTGCGCGTCACATATGCCCTCGGTCTTCTGAAGTCTGGCATGAAAGTGAAGGCCCTTTTTCAGTTGAAAGATGTCGAACCCCCAGTCCAGATTGCTGCTCTTCTACCCCACCAGAAAGCCGTCTACGCGGCCATCCTCGCTGCAAATGGCGAGGCCGAAGAGGCGCAGGCTCTCATCAAAACAATCTCCACCTTGAGTCTCACCCGCCAAGAGGAGGCTCTCCTCGAAGTGTCAAAAAACCCGGCAAAGTCCAATTGACGCCCCTGCTACCGGTATTCATGGTCTCCTCTCTATGAAATCGGAAAGGATTTTTGCATTTGTCATGGCGGGTGGAAGTGGAGAGAGGTTTTGGCCGATGAGCCGTCAGAGCACTCCCAAACACCTCTTGCGCCTCCTTGATGACAGGACGCTTCTTGAAACGACCGTGCGGAGGCTCGAAGGGCTTGTGCCTCTCCAAAACACCTTTGTTCTGACCAACACCGCGCAAATCGATTCCACCCTCGCTGCTGTGCCTTTTTTGCCTGTTCGGAACATCATTGCAGAACCCGCGAAGCGCGATACCGCTCCGGCCTGCGCCTTGGCGACAGCCATCGCCCGTGCATTGGATTCAGATGCTGTCTGCATCGTGTTGCCAGCAGATGCCATGATCCATGACAGTGCAAAATTTCGTGCCTGCTTGAGTGATGCTGCGGATCTCGCGGCAGCCGGTGATGCCATCGCGACGATCGGCGTCCCCCCAGCCTTTCCCGCAAGTGGCTATGGATACCTCGAAACCGCAGATGCGCTTCCACATGGCGCGCAAAGTAGCGCGATTCATACCCTGCGGCGCTTCGTGGAGAAGCCGGATATCGAGACGGCGGGCCAGTATCTTGCTGCTGGGAATTTTCTTTGGAACGCCGGTATCTTCGTCTGGCGCGCCTCGACATTCCTCGATGAGGCGCGCCGCCAACTTCCCCCGCTCGCCGACTTCATCGAGTCCATGCACACGATCGATGATCTGCCCACGCACCTCGCCAACCGCTTCTCATCCCTGCCAAAAATCTCCGTCGATTACGCAATCATGGAAAACGCCCGCAGCGTTGCCGCTGTGTTGGCGAACTTCGACTGGGACGATGTTGGAGCCTGGACGGCCCTCCCGGCGCACATCACGCCCGACGCCGATGGCAACTGCAAAAGCGGCCCTGTCGTCCATCATAGTGCCCACAACAACATCGCCGTTTCCAATGGCCGCCTCATCGCCCTGTGCGGTGTGGAGAATCTCGTCATCGTGGAAACCCCAGACGCCATCCTGGTCTGCCATAAAAACGCCGTCCAAGATGTCAAAGCGCTCCAACCACTACTCCCAGCAGAATTGAAATAGAAAGCGCGGGGGAAGGGCACTCGCGCTTCGATCTTTAGGCTCAAACACCATGATATGGAAGAAAAGCGTGTGGGACGCAAAAACCAAGGGGAGCATGGGCGTCCCGCCCGTGTTGACACTGATTTCCGTTTCAAATGCAGGCGGCTTTTTCCAAGCCGTCCCGCGAGGGCACGTGAAGGTTCTCCCGAAGGCGGGCGTAGTCCCCTGGACTTTTGGGCGGTTGGAAACCCCGCCGCTGCAAAAGTCCAAGAGCGTCCAGTTTCAGTATCAGAGCGCGATGTCGAACCGGTCGAGATTCATGACCTTGGTCCATGCCGCCACAAAATCCTTTACGAATTTTGCTTCGGAGTCGGCGGTAGCATAGACTTCCGCCAAGGCTCGCAGTTGCGAGTTTGAACCAAAGATGAGATCTACCCGCGTGCCATTCCATTTGAGATCGCCGGTTTTCCGGTCGCTTCCCTCGAAAAAGTCGGCGTCTTTTGAGACGGGTTTCCACTCCGTGGCCATGTCGAGCAGGTTGACAAAATAATCGTTCGTGAGAGTTCCCGGGCGTTTCGTGAAAACCCCGTGCCGTGAATTTTCAAAGTTCGCTCCCAAGGTGCGGAGGCCGCCTATGAGCACCGTCATTTCCGGTGCGGTGAGTGTGAGCAGTTGGGCTCTGTCGATAAGAAGTTCTTCGGCTGTGACAGAGAATTTCTTGCTCTGGTAGTTGCGGAAGCCGTCTGCGATGGGTTCAAGCACCGCGAAGGACTCGACATCCGTCTGCTCCTGAGCGGCGTCCGTGCGTCCCGGGTTGAAAGGCACCGTCACAGCGTGGCCGGCTTCTTTGGCTGCCTCTTCCACTCCAGCGCAGCCTGCGAGCACGATGATGTCTGCCAGAGAAACTTTTTTGCCGTTGGGCTGAATGCTGTTGAACTTGGCTTGGATGCCTCCCAGTGCATTGAGCACTTTCGCCAGACGAGTGGGTTCGTTGACCTCCCAATCCTTTTGGGGGGAGAGACGAATCCTGGCGCCGTTTGCGCCGCCTCGTTTGTCGGATCCACGGAATGTCGAGGCCGAGGCCCAGGCTGTGCTGACGAGTTCTGAAACGGTAAGACCGGCATCAAGGACTTGTTGCTTGAGCGAGGCTGCGTCCGCCTCGTCGATGAGTGGGTGGTCTACAGCGGGGATCGGATCCTGCCAGATGAGTTCCTCCGCTGGCACATCGTCTCCAAAATAACGCGAGCGCGGTCCCATATCGCGGTGTGTGAGCTTGAACCAGGCGCGGGCAAAGGCGTCTGCAAATTGATCCGGATTCTCCAGAAAACGGCGCGATACTTTTTCGTAGGCTGGATCAAACCTCAGGGCGAGGTCGGTCGTCAGCATGGTCGGCAGGAGACGCTTCGCAGGATCGTAGGCGTGTGGGATGGTCGCTTCAGCGTCTTTTGCGACCCATTGGTGCGCCCCGGCGGGGCTTTTCGTGAGTTCCCACTCGTAGCCGAAGAGATTCTCAAAGTAATAATTGCTCCACTGCGTCGGCGCCTGCGTCCAGGTCACTTCCAAGCCGCTGGTGATGGCATCCTCGCCCTTGCCCGAGCGGAAGCTGCTCCTCCAGCCGAAGCCCTGCTCTTCGATCGGGGCGGACTCGGGCTCTGGGCCCACATGTTTGGCATCACCTGCGCCGTGTGTTTTTCCAAAGGTGTGCCCGCCAGCGATGAGGGCGACAGTTTCCTCGTCGTTCATTGCCATGCGCGCGAATGTTTCACGGATGTCCCGCGCGGATGCCACAGGGTCGGGGTTGCCATTCGGGCCTTCAGGATTCACATAAATGAGGCCCATCTGCACGGCGGCGAGGGGATGTTCCAAATCCCGGTCTCCCGAGTAGCGGTTGTCCTCGAGCATCTTTCCTTCGGATCCCCAGTAGATGTCCTCCTCGGGCTCCCATATGTCCGCGCGCCCACCGGAAAAGCCGAAGGTCTTAAATCCCATGGATTCCAAACCGACATTGCTCGAGAGAATCATCAGGTCTGCCCAAGAAATTTTGCGTCCGTATTTTTGCTTGATCGGCCAGAGCAGGCGGCGTGCCTTGTCGAGATTTCCGTTGTCGGGCCAGCTATTGAGCGGGGCGAAGCGCTGGCTGCCATTTCCCGCTCCTCCGCGTCCATCGCCGGTGCGGTAGGCGCCGGCGCTGTGCCAGGCCATGCGGATAAAAAACGGACCGTAGTGCCCGAAGTCTGCGGGCCACCAATCCTGCGAGTCGGTCATCAGGTCGGTGAGATCCTTTTTCAAGGCTGCAAGATCGAGGCTTTGGAATTCCTTGGTGTAGTCGAAATCCGCTCCCATCGGATCGGACATGGAGGATCGCTGGTGCAGGATGCGAAGATTCAATTGGTTTGGCCACCAGTCGCGGTTCGTTTTGCCGCCGCCGGCGACTTTACGCGATTGACCGTGATTGAAAGGGCATTGGGATTCTGTGGACATAGTTTTTAGGGATTTTTGGATGGGTGGAAAGATACGATCTCGCACTCGATCCGGTTGTTTTTGGTATGGAAAAATAAAGACTGTGTGAGTTTTCGATTTTATGGACTTTTAGTGATCCGGTAACCTCGAATCCGCAAATACTCGGGAACTGTGTCGGAATTCATTTCTTCGTCTGTGAGGGGAGTGATCACAAAACCCGGAGTCGTTGAAGCGGTGACATTCTTGAGTGTCTCGGAAGCGCCTGTCTGGGCATGAACGACCAGCGAGCATCCCGCAGGAATCGTCACATTTTCCAGACGCACATCGCCGTTGAGTATCAGAGTCGCATCGCCAGAAATGCTGCCGCCATGGATTTTGTCACGCACCTCCGCAAGCGTCAGTGCGAAGGAGGGCCTCAGAATGACCCGTGGGCCGCTTGTCAAAGGAACTCCCCGAATCATTTGACGCGGGCCTTCCTCCACCTGCATGCCTGCGGCCCGGAGTTTGACGCGCCCGGCTTCGTAGAAGTCGTTTTCCGCGCTTGAGGCGCTTTCTGGAGGGCCGTTTTGCGCGACCTTTTGTGCCGCATCAGTCAGGTTGTTTTTGCAAGCGCTGAAACACCACACACGGTTAAAAATAGTCACTCCCACTTTCTCACCCGAGGTGAAGTTTTTGGGAAGATCCTGCATGAGGGTTTCCAGTCGCGCGGGCTTTTTGAAAGCCGTGCAAGTCGAGTCAGAAAATTTCGGATTCACAAATTCCGCCACGACGCCACCTGAGGATTCGAGCACCTTCAAGTAGGGTTGGAGTCGAACAACGAGCAGGTTGATATTCCCCGGGAACCTTGAAAAACCCTTTTCGTCCGGCACATCGCCCTCGGGGCTCACAGTCGCGCGGAGGAGGGGATCGAGGAGGTTGTATTCCACATTGATTGTCAGATCTGGAGCGTTATTCCGGACGAGACGGGCTATGCCTCCCACGGCCTCTCCGGGAATGCGGTTCACGGCGATCGAATTGAAGTCGTAACCGCGCTGCTCGGACACCCCGATCGCAGCAAAAGCGGCATTAAAGACCTGGCCGTTTGTGTCCTGAATGAAGAGCAGGTAACGCACGCCCTCCTCGGCCAGTTTTTTCGCCGTGCCGCTGGTGTGCAGAAGGGTGTGGATATCGCCATGGCCGTGCGGCTTCAAAAGGAGTGCGTATTTTTTTTCAAGCGCCAGGCTCGCATTCATGTCTGAAAGCGCCGGCACGAGTTCCTGCTTGAGAATGGTAATCTGGTCGGCATGCAATCCGAAATTGTCATTCGCGGCGAGCGATGCCCGTGTGCCCGTATCCGTTTCGCGGCTCGTCATGATGATGAGTGGGATTTTTCGCCCGAGACGATGCGAGGCTGCGAGGATCACGGATGCATAATGGGCGAGGTAGCTGGTCGTTTCGGTGACCTCCACCGGAATATCAAGCTTGATGCCATGGTAGCCCAGGCGTTCGCCCAAGCCTCCGGCAACGAGCACCACAGCCGTTTCACCAAAACAGCGCAACCCCTCGGCTTCTGCCGAGTCGTAGTCCGCCCCGAAGGAAGAAAGATCCACCAAATCAGGTTGTGTCGGTGTGCAGCCCTCAAACGGGTTGGCTCCCTTTGCCGCCTCGGCAAGAAGGTGCCGCGCATTGCGGGTATAGGAGGTCAATCCTCCCGGATAGGCCTCGTGCGCGTTCAGCAGGCTTGCCATGAACCGCCGCTTCTCTTCGCCGTTGACCCCTGGCTCATCCCAGTTGGCGAAAAGGTGTGCCTGCCCATCCGATACCAGTTCCCGCGCCAACTGGAGTTCCGCTTCGGAAAAAAGACCTGCCGCCGCATTCGCTAAAAATGCCGACGGTTTTTGAGCGCTCGAATTCTGCATAGAGCTCAAAGCTGAACCGAAATCAACCGGCATTGCAATTTTCAATCCTTCGCACAGCAACAGCCACAACCCGACCATGCGAAAGACACTCGAAAGATCGAAAGATTGAGTTGTCAGACCTCCTCGGACGCTGTATCAGTCGTCCTCTTTCGGCGGGGTAGCCAAGTGGTAAGGCACGGCTCTGCAAAAGCTGTATTCGTCGGTTCGATTCCGACCCTCGCCTCATTTTCCTTTCTGAGCCGCACTGGTAAAGGCTCTGCGGGTTTTGGAGTGGTG
>Ga0247836_1002297_pt1 | contig 28117 bp, 20 predicted proteins | sample LaCruzMarch2015__4_FD_187116 | JGI IMG/M metagenome (GOLD analysis project Ga0247836, IMG submission 187116) | Freshwater microbial communities from meromictic Lake La Cruz, Castile-La Mancha, Spain - LaCruzMarch2015_14m | ecosystem: Environmental > Aquatic > Freshwater > Lake | place: Spain... | reverse complement strand
CCTGGCCGTGCTGGGCCGGCTGCTGGTCCCGGACGGCTGGCTGTTCGTCGATCATGCCGAATGGAATATCCCGCGGGGCGCTTTTCGGATGCAGGAGTTCGACGGCTGCGTCGGCTTCCGTCCCCCGAGTGCGCCGGCCGCGGGCGAATCCGCAGCCGGGCCGCGGGCCGGCCGGGTCACCGATGCCCCGTCCCGCGGCGCGTCGACCCCGTCTCCAACCCGGATCCCGGCCCCCCCCTTGCCAATCAAGGCCAGTGGACCCGCGGCGTCCCCGGTGCCGCGGCCGCTGCCGCGGCCGGCCAGGGCCGCCCCGGCGGCGCCGTTACGGGGATCGGCGCTGAGCACCCATCTGGCCCAGGCCCAAGTCCATTACCGCGCCAAGCGCTTTGCCGAAGCCTTGAGCGCCTTCGACGCCGTACTGACCGCCGATCCCGGCCACCCGCTCGCCCGGCTCGGCAAGGCGCGGGTGCTGGCGGACTGTGGTGAGGACTTCGAGGCGCTGGAGATCGCTGAATCACTGCTCCATGGCGCCGCGGCCGGCGGCCTGAAGCTGGCCCCGGCCGATCAGGTGGAGGCACTGGTCCTGATGGGTCTCTTGCTGCATAAGAAAGGACTGAAGGACCTGGCCCAGGGCTATCTGCGCGAAGTGAAACGGCACGACCCGCATCACCCCAGCCTGGGACTGCTGCGACCGCATCGACCAGGAGACGCGGATGCCTGAGGAAACGCCTTTGCAGACCCCGTTCCGCGTCCTGATCGTCGATGATTCACCGACCATGCGGGCCGTCTGTACCCAGTCGCTGACGCAGGCCGGCTTTCGCTGCACCGCGGCCGACGGCGCCGAAGAGGGCTACCGGCTGCTCGGTGAGGCGCTGGCAGCGGGTCAACCCTTCGACGGACTGCTGCTCGACTGGTTGATGCCGGGGATGAACGGCTGGGAGCTCCTGGAGCGCATCGCCGGGGAACGCCGCCTGGACGCACTCGCGGTGATGATCTTCACCGAACAGCCCGACGACCGGGCCTACCAGCTCGCGAGTCTGCGGCCGAACAACGACATCCAGCTCAAGGAAGACCTGACGCTTCTGCCCTATCGGATGCGCAAGTTCCTGACCACCTACAGCGAGGCCGGCGGCATGGGCGACTGGCGCGCCCGCCAGCTCCTAAAGAGCCGCGAACCGCTGGGCGGCTCCATCCTGTTCGTGGACGACTCACCGACGGTCTGCGCCAAATACGGCGACCTGCTGCGCAACAACGGTTACGCGGTCCTGATCGCCGACTCCATGGCCGCCGCCCTGGAATTGGCACGCCGCCACAAGCCGCAGCTCGCGGTGGTGGATTATTTCATGCCCGGCGGCAACGGCGATGCCCTGTGCCGCGCGCTGCTGGAGGATGACCGCACGCGCGACATCACGGTGGTGATGCACTCCCAGCGCAAAGAGGTCATCGAAGACGCCCTGGATGCCGGCGCCATCGATCTGATCTGGAAAGACGACCCGATCAACATCTTCCTGATGCGCATCGCCTCCATCATGCGCACCCTGCGGGCCAACCGGCAGGCCAAGGACCTGGACATCCTGTTCGCCGCCACCCAGGCCCTGGATATCGGGGTGATGTCGGCGACCCCGGAGGGCTTCAAGGCGTTCAATGCGACCATGGACCGGTTCGCCCGCGAGTGCGGCGGGCTCGACCGCTTCGACCCCCAGGGTGTCGCTGCCCTGCCCCATCGCTGCACCGACCGGGACGGCCGCCGCCGCGCATTCAACATCCAGAACGTCGCCGGTGAGAGCGGCGGCCGGGTGGTGCTGGTGCAGGACGTGACGGTGAGCGCCGATCAGGCCGAGGTGCTGGAGCAGGCGCGCGACCGGGCGGTGGAACTGGCCAATGCCAAGAGCCAGTTCCTGGCCAGCATGAGTCACGAGATCCGCACCCCGCTGAACGGCGTCCTGGGCATGCTGGAGCTGCTCAAGGGGACCGCCATGAGCAGCGAGCAGGAACATTACGTAGACACCGGCATCAATTCGGCCGAGGGGCTGCTCGGGGTGATCGGCGACATCCTGGACTTCTCCAAGATCGATGCCGGGCGCCTGGAACTGGAGCGCACCGCCTTCAACCTCCCGGAACTGGCGGAGGAAGTGATGCAGATGCTGGCCGGCAAGGCCATGGGCCAGGGTCTGGAGGCGATCTGTCACGTCGAGCCGGAGGTGCCGACCTCGGTGGTGGGGGACCCCACCCGGTTGCGCCAGGTGCTGATCAACCTGATCGGCAATGCCATCAAGTTCACCGAATACGGCGAGGTGGGCTTGCGGGTCTGGCTGGACGATCCGGACCCGCTGGCGCCGCGGATCGGCTTCGCCGTGTGCGATACCGGGATCGGTGTCGACGCGGCGGCGCGGGCACACATCTTCGAAGCCTTCCGGCAGGCCGACAACAGCACCACCCGGCGCTTCGGCGGCACCGGTCTGGGGCTGGCCATCAGCAACCAGCTCGTCCAGATGATGGGCGGCACCCTGGACCTGGAGAGCACCCCTGGTCAGGGCAGCACCTTCAGTTTCGTCATCCCCCTGGAACAGGCATCCCCGGACGCGGCGGCGCCGCCCTGGCGGATGGCCGATGTCAAGGCGCTCGCCGGACGGCGCGTGCTGATCGTCGACGACAATGCCACCAACCGGCTCTATCTGCATTGTATGTGTCGCGCCTGGTCCATGATCTGCACCGAGGCGGCGGACGGGCCTCAGGCACTGGAACTGCTGATTGCCGCCCCCGGCGCCGGCCCGCCGTTCGACCTGGTGCTCCTGGACCGCCGGATGCCCGGTATGGACGGACTGGAAGTCCTCACCTGGCTGCGCGCGGACCCCGGCGGTCTCGGGGTCCGGGTGGTCTTGCAGACGTCCATGGACGAGGCGGGCGAGGCGCGGCGCGCCCGCGAACTCGGTGCCGATGACACCCTGGTCAAGCCGGTGCGCCGCCACCTCCTCCTGGAGACCCTGTCCCACCTGTTCGGCGGCGGTCATGCCGACCCGGCCGAGGTTGCACGCACCCCGGCGCGCATCCGCCTGGACGACTGCCGGGTGCTGGCGGTCGAGGACAATCACGTCAACCAGATGGTGTTGCGCGGTATCCTGGAGCGGTCCGGCTGCACGGTGCGGATCGCCAACCACGGCGCCGAGGCTCTCGACATCCTGGCCGACCAGTCGTTCGATATCGTACTGATGGATTGCGAGATGCCGGTCCTGGACGGGCTCTCCGCGACCCGCGCGCTGCGTGAACGCGAGCGTGCGCAGGGTGTGGGTGGGCCTCATCAGGTGGTGGTCGCACTCACCGCTCATGCGTTTCCGGCGGAGCGCGACCGCTGCCTGGCCGCGGGCATGGACGATTATCTGCCCAAACCGATTCGCGCCCCCGACCTGCTCGCCACCCTGGACCGCTGGTGGACGCGGGCCGCGCCGACCGCGGCGGCCGCGACCGCGGCTTCCCTGGTCACGACGAGCGCTGCACCGACCCTCGACCGCGCGGTCATCGCCGACCTGCGCGAGGCCATTGGCGACATCACACCGGTGATCGAGGCCGCCCTGGCTGACTTGCCGCAACGGCTGGCGACCCTCAGTCGCGCCGTGACTGACGCCGCGAATGACGGCATCCGCGCTGAGGCTCACGCCCTGGCGGGTGCCTGCGGCAATCTGGGAGCACACGAAGCCGCCCGACTGGCACAGGCGCTGGAAACCCTGAGTCGCTCCGGCGACCCCGGCGGCGCCCCCGAACTGTTCGCCGCACTGGACGCCGAGATCGGCCGGCTGCTGCCGGCGCTGGCGGCCTTGCTGGAGGAGGAGACCGGTGCGGTCAGCATGGCGTGACTCCGGAGACCTTGGCGTTCCGTCCGCAGCAAACGGATTGGCCTACTCGCGTTTCCTACCATTCGATCGCAGAAAACTGCATCGCTTCATGATCGCGACGCCTGCTCGTCGCGCGTGTCAACAATCTTCATGGTCGAGGCAATGTGTTGCGCCTCCACCATACGCCAGACGCTCCCCTGCCAGAGGAAGCCCTCAGACGAGACCGCGGGATGCGTCCAGGTACTGAACGACACGAACTAATCCTTCCGTTTGACGCATCAAGTCGATGGGGCGCGCGTTGAGCCCCCGGTTCTCTCGATTGAGCCACTTGCGCGCCGTGTGCTCGTCACCAACGATCGAGTCCAGGGAACGGAAAGCGCGTACAAATAGCAAGGCGAACTCCCACTCTTTGGGCCGCTCGTCGAGCTTGTACTCGCCGCTGTAGAGCCGGGTCACGGTGGGCGCGCTGACCCCCAAAATCTTGCCCAACTGGCCACGCGTGATGTCAAGCCGCTCGGCGGCGCGGGCCACGGCCTTGCTCAGAACGGCGGCCGCATCAGGGTTGCTGAGCGCGTTGTGTGCAGTTACGACCATATCGACCTCCTTTCAGTAGAAATAATTTACAGCTATTTTTCTCTAAAACGCGTCCAGCGCGAAATGCGTAATATTCATGGTGTGTTTGGTCTTAGGGGTTTCACCGACTTCGGTGGAGACGCGGTTTAGCTTTCATATTTTCTAGAACGTTAAACCGCGCCAACTCCAGCAATCGTTAAGTCTGCGGGGGCCGATCGCATCCAAAAACATCGCATACCGCGCTGGGCGCGGTTTAGGAAGAAAAAATGCTCAACTCCACCCCAGTCCGCACGCCCGCGCCAGCTCCGCGAAATTCCGGTGCGCCCGAGCAATCAGTTCATCGCGCAAGGTCAGCCGGGCCGCCGCGGGAATGGCCAGCACGTCGCCGGCCCGCCACGGCACCTCGGCGAGCGGCGGACAGCGCGACTGCCCCGGCAGGTCCCAGGTCTCCAGATAGAAATCGACCTTGCATGGCCGATCACTCAATCCCAGATGCGGTACGGCAAAGGACTGTGCGGTGATGGCGCCATGCAGGCTGGTGCCGATGAACACGGTCGCTTTGGCGATCGTCAACATGATCTCGAAGAGCGAGGCGTCCGCGCTGACGACCCTGGCTGGGGTGCGCAGCTTCCCCTGAATGGTGCGCAACGCCACCTGGTCATCGAGCCCGACATAGCGGCCAATCGGCAGCAGCACGACGGGCAAGCGGTACTGCGCGTGGATCGCTTCAAGCGCGGCAACGATGGCGTCCAGATGCTTGCGCGCATAGCGCTGGTTGGACTGGAAACACAGGTAAGGTCCGGCGTCGAGCAGAACGCGCAGTGCGCTCGAGGCCCGCGTCTCCAGCCAGGGGATCGGGTACTGCTCCGACATCAGGATGGCGCTATCCGGGGCAAGCACAACGGACAGACGGCGTTCGAGCGGCGCAAACAGGCGCTTCGTCTCTGCATCCCTGACCGACAGATAGGCTGCCTGTCCCAGCCGGTTCAGGGTTTGCTCCTGCACGCGCGGCGGCAGCCGGGCGAACTCCGAACCGCCGACGGCGTTATAGGCCACTTTCACCGGAACGGGGAAATCCCCCGGACCCGCCACCCACGGAAAGGGCGCACGGCCGCCGAACGAACGGCGGCTCAGCGCATTGACGGCGCTTTCACCAATCAGGCGTTGCAGGTAGTAGAGCGCGGCATTGCCGGTCCGCCCCAGCAGGTTGGCATACATCGCGCTCCAGTCGACACCGATGGTGCCGCCGCCGGCAAAGATGATGACCGTGCCGGGGGCGAGCGCGCCCGGCTGGTAGAGCGCCTTGAGTGAGCGCGTCGCCATCGCCCCATAACGTCTGAAGTCGCTGCCGATGAGCGCATGAACCGCGGTGATCGTCCGCGGACTATGCGCCGCCAGTGCATTCCCGACGACCATCGGGAACAGCAGATCGCCATAATTGAAACGGTCGAAGGCGCCGAGCAGGATGGCCGTAGGCTGGTCGCCGCGGATCATGAGCGGGAACCGTTGTTTAACGCTTCAGGAAAGCCAAGGTACTCATCCATTGCTCCGCGAAGAAGACGCGCAGAATGGCGAGATAGATCATCAAACCAGCGCCGACCTCGGCAACGAGCCGGACCGCTGCCGGTGCGTCGGCAACCAGCAATTTGACGCCGAGAACCCCGGCGGCCATGCCGGCCACGCCGAGCACCGCCGGACGCAAGCCGCGGGCAATGCGGCGAAACGACGTGTCGATCGCTTGCTTACCCAATTGGATCGTGACAATGGTGACGATGGGTTCGGCAATCAGCACGGCCAGTACCAAGCCGATGACTCCCGCATTGGCGCCGATAAGGACCAAGCTGAAGAGCAGAACCCAACTCACCAGGGTCGACCGCAAGACGAGACCGGGGTATCCGATGCCGCCGAGCACCTGCCGGATGAATGATGTAAGCCCCCTGAACGGCACACTCAGCGACAACAGCGTCAGCGGCACGATGGCCGCTGCCCATGACTCACCGAACAGCGTCAACACGAATGCCTCGCCGACGCAAGCCAGTCCGATCATGAGCGGCAGCAGGGCCAGCGCGGCGATGCCGATGGATTTCTCCATGTAATGCGCGACCGCCGCGGGCTGGCCCTGAAACTTCGCGAACGCGGGGAAAATGATCGGGTTGATGACGGCCGAGATCTTGGCCAGCGGCAGCAGCGCAAATTGCATCGAGACGACAAACAGTCCCATCGCTTGGGGCCCGAGCCGAGGCCCGGCGATCAGCACCGGAAGCAGGTTGGCAGTGATGCTGACCGCGCCGGCCAGCGCCATGGTCCCGCCGAAAGCGATCATCGTGCGCACCGGTTGGAAGCGCAATGACGGCACCACGAACCAGGGCTGCATGACCATCAGGATGACGGCCAGGAGCACGCGATGGGTCAGGACGCCGATGATCAGTGCCCAGACCCCGGCACCATAGACGGCGAGGAGCAAGGTTGTCAGGGCGGACGCGATGCCGGCGGCCAGTTCCGCGAAGGCCTTGAGCTTGAACTTGAGTTCACGGTCAAGCAAGGCGTCCGGAATCACCCGGAAGGGAAACAGCAGAAAGACACACGCCAGCACCTGCGCCAGGGATTCGAGACGGGGTTCGTTGAAATAGTCGGCGATCAGTGAACTGCCGAAAAAATAGGCGAGGAACAGCAGCCCGTTGACGAGCAGCAGCCAGCCGAACGCACTGCGCACCGCGTCCCGCCCGAGCGTCTTGGTGTGCACCAGCGCCCGTTCCAGACCAAAGGTGCTGAGCAGAAAAAGAAACTCCAAGGGTGTTTCCAGCATGGCGTTGAGGCCGTAATCAGTGGTGCTGATGAAACGCACGACGACGATGGTCGCAATCCAACTGATCGTCTGAGCGACCATGCGCAGCAGCGTCGCCCAACGCAAGCCCGACAGGATGGTGTCGATGAGCGCGGCATTGTCCTGATCACACATCATGAGAATCCGTCGCTGATTGCCGCCCTGGAATCAGCCTTGATCATCGTTCCGGACCGCTTCCGCCGCGAGGCCGGGGGGAATTTGATCCACAGATGTACACAGATGTACACAGATAAACACATTATGCTGTTCTCCATCTGTGTTCATCTGTGACATCTGTGGACAAATCCGGGTGATCGCTTCGCCCGGAACAGCAATCATGGGCTTCAATCGGGGGATGGATGCCGGCCGCGTCAAGTACCCCCGGCGATCTCCAGGGTCGCGACCGTCCCCAGGGCAGCGCGGATCTCCTCCACTGTGATGGCGCGTGCCCGCCACATGTCGTCGAGCATCCCGAGGCAGGTGAGACGCATGACATTGGTGTCCGGACCGCGCAGCCAGAGATGATAGCCCTCCTGAATCAGCGGTGTACCGCCGCCCCCGTCAGTCGATTGGGCAAGCTGGAAGCGGACCGGCCCGGGTCGCTGGAGGCGCGCGACCTGGGTCCACAGGTTTTGAACGCGGACGATCCTGAAGGTCTGGGGCGCGATGGTTTGGGCGCCCTCCCGTGACATGGTGCGGACTTCCAGCCCGCAACTCGGCCCCGCGTTCGCCCCGGCCGGCCGGACCCGGCCGCTCAGGAAGAAGATCCGGGCACGGTCCTGGGGCACCTGCACCGGTCGGTTTAAGGTCAGGGTACTGCCCGGCGGGATCGCGGCCCAACCGCCGGCTGCGTCCTCGCGCACCTGGACCGGAACACAGCCCACCAACAGGGCAGCCAGCACGACGACACCGAATGGATGGAAATAACGCCTGCTCATCGCTCACCCTCTTGCAGATTGCTTGGGAACCGTTCATTAACAAGCGAAACAAGTCCATAAGGGGCGTCTCGGTCGTTGTCGTTGTCGTTGTCGTAATCGAGTTTACGATGCCCGCGAAAATTCTCTCACACCGCATCGATCGTTGGTCCCAGCGAATCGAAACCCGACAAATAGCGGACTACTCATGCCTGACTTGCATCGCTTCTCCGATTACGGCAACGACAACGACAACGACAACGATTGTATTCGCTATTTTACTGATGTGGCTCGTGACCAGGCTCAGTCCAGACTCACCCGCACCTGGGCCACCACCGCCAGCGCCTTGGCCTTGGCCTCGGCGATGTCCTGACCGCGCGCCAGGGCGACACCCATGCGGCGGCGCCCGCGCACTTCGGGCTTGCCGAAGAGGCGCAAGTCGGTGCCGGGCTCTGCCAGGGCGGCAGCCAGATTGCCGAAGCGCGGGCGGTCGGAGTCGCCCTCGACCAGGAGCGCGACTGAGGCGGCCGGGCCGAGCTGGCGGATCTCCGGAATCGGCAGCCCCAGGATGGCGCGCGCGTGCAGGGCGAACTCGGACAGATCCTGCGAGATCAGCGTCACCAGACCGGTATCATGCGGACGCGGTGAGACTTCGCTGAAGATGACCTCATCGCCGCGCACGAACAGTTCCACTCCGAAGATCCCGCGCCCGCCCAAGGCCTCCGTGACCCGGCCGGCAATCTCCCGCGCCCGCGCCAGCGCATCCGGGCGCATCGGCTGCGGCTGCCAGGACTCGCGGTAGTCGCCGTCCTCCTGACGGTGGCCGATGGGTTCGCAGAAACTGGTGCCGTTACGATGGCGCACGGTGAGCAGGGTAATTTCATAGTCGAAGGGGACGAAGCCCTCCACGATGACGCGTCCGGCGCCGCTGCGCCCGCCGCCTTGCGCATAGTCCCAGGCCGGGCCGATTGCATCGCAAGTACGCACCAGACTCTGACCCTTACCGGACGAGGACATGATGGGTTTGACCACGCAGGGCAGACCGATCACCTCGACCGCGGCGGCGAAGTCGTCCGGGGTGTCGGCGAACCGATAGGTCGACGTGGGGATGCCCAACTCCTCCGCTACCAACCGGCGAATCCCCTCGCGGTTCATGGTCAGCCGCGCTGCCCGGGCGGTCGGAATGACGGTGAATCCCTCGGCCTCCAAGGCCACCAGCGTCTCGGTGGCGATGGCCTCGATCTCCGGGACGATGTAATCCGGCCGCTCCCGTTCGATCACGCGCCGCAGTTCTGCGCCATCCAGCATGGAAAAGCTGTAGGCACGGTCGGCGACCTGCATCGCCGGCGCATTGGCGTAGCGATCGCAGGCAATGACTTCCACGCCCAGGCGTTTCAGTTCGATCACGACTTCCTTGCCAAGCTCGCCGGCACCACACAGCAAGACCTTGGTGGCGGTGGGGGAAAATGGGGTGCCAAGCGTCGGCATGAAGCGCTCTCCGGTTGATGCAGTCCGTTGGTCGCGGACGATTTGGAACGACACCGTGAGACTACGGCGATTGACGGAAATTGCCTAGGGCTCAATGCCCAGGGCGCGCAGCCGAGCGGCCAGACGCTCCGCCCGATCGTGCTCTTGCTGCGCGCGCTCCCGCTCCTGCCGCGCCTGTGCCGCCTCCTGTTCGGCCCGAGCGGCGGCCTGCTCGGCCCGAGTGTCGGCCTGGTCGGCGCGGCTGCGCTCCTGCCGCGATTGCGTGGCTTCCTGGTCAGCGCGTGCGGCCTCCCGCGCGGCGCGTGCCGCCTCCCGCGCGGCGCGTGCCGCCTCCCGCGCGGCGCGCGCCGCTTCTTGATCGGCACGTGCACGTTCCAGCCGCGCCTGCGCGGCCAGCTCCACCGACGTCCGGAACGGCCGCCCCTGAGGGTCGAAAATGTCCAGCGATGCGCCGCTCAACGCGAAACGGATCCCAAGCCGCGGGCTGGTCCAGCCCTTGATGTGCGACATGCGTTGTAACTGCCCGCTCTGGCGCAGCCAGACCTCCAGGGTGTTGGTGGGCGGGTCGTAGACGTAATACTCCTCGACCCCGTAGGCATCGTAAAAGGCCAGCTTATCCGCCATCTCCTTGACACTGTTCGCCGGCGAAAGGATTTCGAAAACTACCTGGGGAGCGATCCCGCCCTCTTCCCATTGCTTGTAGCAGCGGCGAAACCCCTTGGGTCGGCCGATCACAACCATCACGTCCGGAGCCAGCGGACCGGTGACCCGGCGGTCGGGCACCGGGTACCAGAAGAGGTTGCCGGCGACGAAGACCGCGGGATCGGCGGCGAAGAGGATTTCCAGATTCTCCTTGATCTTCACCAACCATTCATACTGCTCGGTATTCTCCGCCATCGGTTCGCCGTCGCTCTCCGGGTAAGGGTCATCGGGGTCGAAATGGGAGAGGGGATTCATTGGTCGGGTCCTCCTCAGGGTTGATCGAGTCGGTAGTGCTTCTCCACCGCCTCCAGCACCTCCCAGGTGCAGGCGAGTCCGGCCGGGAAGCGGATCAGATCGCCGCGGCGGAACTCCTGGGGCACACCGCCCTCGGGAGTCACCAGGAAGCGGCCGCGCAGGACGTAACAGGTCTCCTGCTGGGTGTAACGCCAGGGAAAGGTCGCCGGCTCCCGACGCCACAGGGGCCAGCCCTCCACGCCCAGAACGTCGAGTTTGGCGGGGGATGGTTTGTGTTCCACCAGGATATCAAGGTCGTTCATGATGGTGCACTCAGGCAGCAGACGCGGCACTGACTGCCGCGCGGTGTGTAGAATAGAACGCGGGAAACTGTCGCGCCCGGTTGCCCGGCAGGTTAGACGCCACCCCACCAGCGCCGCAAGGGGAAAGCCTGCATCGTGGGCGATTACCGGAACGTCCAGCACGCAGAATGTGGCGCTGCAAACAGGGCTGACCGTCGACCGGCCTCCGTGCGAGCACGCGCGGCCGGCCCCGGCGCCAGGCGGGCGGCCCCACTTCAACCCGGTTTTTGTGCAGTCCCGACCGCTGAAGGACACTGAACATGATGACTGAACGACTCGACGCTCTTGCGACCCGCCTCGGGACGCTGCTCATGGCCCGCGGACTGCGCCTGGTCACGGCCGAGTCATGCACCGGGGGCTGGGTCGCCAAGGTGGTGACCGACGTCGCCGGCAGCAGCGCCTGGTTCGATCGCGGCTTCGTCACTTACAGCAACGCCGCCAAGGAGGCCATGTTGGGGGTCCGTGCACCCACCCTGGAGGCCAGCGGCTCGGTCAGCGAACCCGTGGTCCTGGAACTGGTGGCCGGAGCCCTCGAACGCAGCCAGGCCCAGGTGGCGGTGGCGGTCAGCGGTATCGCCGGACCCGGCGGCGGCAGTGACGACAAACCCGTGGGGACGGTCTGGTTCGCCTGGTCGATTCCGGATGGCCCGCCCTGGACGCGGCGCCTGCAATTCGCCGGGGATCGCGACGAGGTGCGCCATCAGGCGGTGCGGTTCGCCCTGGAAGGCCTCATCGAGCGGCTCGCGGGTCCGAGCCGGTCGGATGGCTGAGCGGTCCGGTTCAAGTTCTGTCGGGCGTGAATGCGCTGTGCGATAATCACCGACTTTCCAAGCTCTGGACACCTGCCGTCGGCGCAATCGGTGCCCGGATTAGGACCAACGGAGACCCGATGGACGAGAATCGCAAAAAGGCTTTGGCCGCGGCCCTGACCCAGATCGAAAAGCAATTCGGCAAGGGTTCGGTGATGCGCATGGGCGACGTGGGCGCCGTGCGCAGCGTCGATGTGGTCTCCACCGGCTCGCTCGGACTGGATCTCGCGCTCGGCATCGGCGGACTGCCGCGCGGCCGGGTCGTCGAGATCTACGGGCCGGAATCCTCGGGCAAGACCACCCTCACCCTGCATGTGGTCGCCGAGATCCAGAAGCTCGGCGGCACCGCCGCCTTCGTGGATGCCGAGCACGCGCTGGACCCGGCCTATGCCCAGAAACTCGGTGTCAACATCGACGAGTTGCTGGTCTCGCAGCCCGATACCGGCGAACAGGGGCTGGAGATCACCGACATGCTGGTGCGCTCCGGGGCGGTGGACCTCGTGGTCGTCGACTCGGTCGCGGCCCTGACCCCCAAGGCCGAGATCGAGGGCGAGATGGGCGACTCCCATGTCGGGCTGCATGCGCGCCTGATGTCCCAGGCCCTGCGCAAGCTCACCGGCAACATCAATCGCTCCAATTGCCTGGTGATTTTCATCAATCAAATCCGTATGAAAATTGGCGTCATGTTTGGCTCGCCGGAAACCACCACCGGCGGCAATGCCCTCAAGTTCTACGCCTCGGTGCGGCTCGACATCCGCCGCACCGGCAGCATCAAGAAGGGTGACGAGGTCATCGGCAACGAGACCAAGGTCAAGGTGGTCAAGAACAAGGTCGCGCCGCCGTTCAAGCAGGCCGAGTTCGACATCCTCTACGGCGAGGGCATCTCGCGCGAGGGTGAGATCGTCGACCTCGGCGTGGCCGCCGGCATCGTCGACAAGTCGGGCGCCTGGTACAGCTATCAGGGCAACCGCATCGGCCAGGGTAAGGACAATGCGCGGGTGTTCCTGCGTGAAAACCCCGACCTGGCCAAGACCATCGAGGCCCGGATCCGCGAGCAGATGCTCCCGCGCCCGGCCGACGATGCGCCTGTCGCCGACCCCGTCGAGGCCGCGGAGCTCGAACCCTGAGCGCGCTCACCCTGACCGCGTCGGATGACGCGCCGACTCCCGCGGCGACGATCGAGGCCGAATCCCGCGCGCTCAAGCTGCTCGCCACCCGTGAGCACTCGCGGCTGGAATTGGAACGCAAGCTGGCGGCCCGCGGATACGATACCGCGGTCATTGCCGCGGCACTCGACCGGCTGGCCGCGCACGGGGCGCTCGACGAGTCGCGGCTGGCCGAGGCCTATGTGGCCGAGCGGGCGCGCAAAGGCTTCGGTCCGCTGCGCATCCGCGCCGAACTGCGCGACAAGGGCCTGCCGGACGCGGCCATCGACCCCCAGTTACACGCCATGAATGACGCATGGCCGGCCTTGCTGACGCAGGCCCATGACCGGCGCTTTGGGCCGGCCCCACCGACCGATCATGCCGACCAGGGTCGGCGCGGGCGTTTTCTGGAAAGCCGCGGATTTCCCGCCGAGCTGATCCACCGTCTCCTGCGTCGGCACGACTGACCGATCCGTTCCCGCGGTCCATCCGAGTATCCTTCATGACCACCAGTTCCGACCTGCGCGCCAGCTTTATCGACTATTTTGCGCAACAGGGCCATCAGCCGGTCGCTTCCAGCCCGCTGATTCCAGCCAATGACGCAACGCTCCTGTTCACCAACGCCGGCATGGTCCAATTCAAGGACGCCTTCCTTGGCCGCGAGCGCCGTCCCTATACGCGTGCCGTGACCTCCCAGCGGTGTGTCCGCGCCGGCGGCAAGCACAACGATCTGGAGAACGTGGGCTACACCGCCCGCCACCACACCTTCTTCGAGATGCTGGGTAACTTCAGCTTCGGTGACTATTTCAAACGCGAGGCCATCCACTACGCCTGGGATTATCTGACCCGCGTGCTGCACCTGCCGCCCGAGCGGCTGTGGTTCACCGTTTACACGGAAGACGACGAGGCCGCGGCCATCTGGCTCGATGAGATCAAGGTCGACCCGCAACGCTTCTCCCGCTGCGGTGCCGCGGACAACTTCTGGTCCATGGGCGACACCGGTCCCTGCGGCCCCTGCTCCGAGATTTTCTACGACCATGGCCCGGCGATTGCCGGGGGTCCGCCCGGCGCGCCGGACGCGGACGGCGACCGTTACGTGGAGATCTGGAACCTGGTCTTCATGCAGTACAACCGTGCCGCCGACGGCACCCTGACGCCCCTGCCCCGGCCCTCGGTCGACACCGGCATGGGCCTGGAGCGCCTGGCGGCGGTCATGCAGGGGGTGCACAGCAACTACGACATCGATCTGTTCGTGAAGCTGATCGCCGCGGCCGCCGCGATCACGGGATGCGCGAACCCTGCCGACCAATCCTTGCGCGTCATCGCCGATCACATCCGCTCCACCGCCTTCCTGATCACCGACGGCGTCACCCCCGGGAACGAGGGTCGCGGCTATGTGCTGCGCCGCATCATGCGTCGCGCCATCCGCCACGGGTATCGCCTCGGCTGCACCGCGCCCTTCTTCCATCGGCTGGTCGCGCCCCTGGTCGCCGAAATGGGCGACGCCTATCCCGAACTGCGCACTGCCCAGGCCCAGGTGGAGCGGTTGGTGCGACTGGAGGAGGAGCGCTTTGCCGAAACCCTGGCCAACGGCATGGGCATCCTCGAGACGGCCATCGCCGGGCTGGCCGACCGCCGTATCCCCGGTGCGACGGTCTTCAAGCTCTACGACACCTACGGCTTCCCCATCGACTTGACCGCCGATATCGCCCGCGAACGCGGCCTGACACTCGACCTGGAAGGCTTCGAGCGCGCCATGGATGCGCAAAAAGACCGCGCCCGCGCCGCCAGCCAATTCGGTGCGGGCCAGGACGTCGCCATCGACATCCAGGGCCAGACCGAATTCTGCGGTTACGACTACCTGCATGAGACCGCGACCGTCGTCGCCCTGTACCGGGACGGCCACTCCTGTGATGCCCTGGAGGAAGGCCAGGACGGACTGGTCATCCTCGACCTCACCCCCTTCTACGGCGAATCCGGCGGTCAGGTCGGCGACCGCGGCTGGCTCACCGGCGAGAGCGGGCGCTTCGAGGTGGCCGATACCCAGAAAAAGGCCGAAGGCGTGATCTATCATCTGGGGCGGGTCGTCATCGGCCAGCTCAGGGTCGGCGACAGCGTCGCGGCGCAGGTGGATGACGCGCGGCGTCATGCCACGGCACTCAACCACTCGGCCACCCATCTGTTACATGCCGCCCTGCGTCAGACCTTGGGTGATCATGTACAGCAAAAGGGCTCATTGGTCGGCCCGGAGCGTCTGCGCTTCGACTTCTCGCACTTCGAGCCGGTCACCCGCACGCAACTGCTCGCGATCGAGCGTCTGGTCAATCGCGAGATCCGCAAGAATCATGTGGTCGAGACCCGGATCATGGACTTGGAGGACGCCAAGGCGACCGGCGCCGCGGCCCTGTTCGGCGAAAAATACGGCGATCAGGTGCGGGTGCTGCGCATGGGCGATTTCTCCACCGAACTCTGCGGCGGCACCCACGTCAAGGCCGTGGGCGATATCGGTCTGTTCAAGATCGTCGGCGAGGGCGGCATCGCCTCCGGCGTGCGGCGTATCGAGGCCATGACCGGCGCGGGCGCGCTCGACTGGGTCGAGGCCGATGAGGACCGGGTGCTGCGCCTGGCCGGGCTGCTCAAGGGCGGACGCGAGGATCTGGACGATCGGGTCGCGACACTCATCGAGCGCGGCCGGACCCTGGAAAAGGAGCTGGATCAGATCAAGTCGCGGCTGGCGAGTTCGGCCGGCAAGGATCTCGCCTCGCAGGCGGTGGCGGTCGGTGCGGTCAAGGTCCTGGCCGCGCGGATCGACGGCGTCGATCCCAAGGCCCTGCGCGAGACCCTGGATCAGATCAAGGATCAACTCGGCTCCGCGGTCGTCGTCCTGGCCAGCACGGCGGACGGCAAGGTGAGTCTGGCGGCCGGCGTCACCAATGACCTGACCGATCGGCTCAAGGCCGGCGACCTGATCCGCGAGGTGGCCGCCAAAGTCGGCGGCAAGGGCGGCGGACGGCCCGACATGGCGCAGGCCGGCGGGACCGACCCCGCGGGTCTGCCCGCCGCCTTGGGGCTGGTGGAGGATTGGGTCCGCCAGCGGCTGGCCTGACCGGCCTTGATCACAGTTCCGGCCACGCGGCATCGTAGGGTGGACAAGCGCAGCGCAGTCCACCAGAGGCGGCGCGGATTTCGGCGGACTTCGCTAGCGCTTGTCCACCCTACGGCCGGAAGAATGATCAAGGCCGCCTGAGGCCTGATCAGACACCCGCCGGGCCGCGCCGGTCGAGATCGCGCCGCGGCGCGCCACATTCATTTAAAATACTGACTTATTTCCCATTGCAGCAGAAATTCTGATGGCTTTGATCGTACAAAAATATGGCGGCACCTCGGTCGCCAACAGCGAGCGCATCCGCGCCGTCGCTGACCGCGTCAAGCGCTGGAGCGACCAGGGAAACCAGGTCGTGGTCGTCGTCTCCGCCATGTCCGGGGAGACCGATCGGCTGATCGGGCTGGCAAAGCAGGTTCAGGAGCAACCGCTCCCGCGGGAACTGGACGTGCTGCTCTCCACCGGCGAGCAGGTCACCATCGCCCTGCTGACGATGGCGCTGGATGCCCAGGGCTGCCCGGCGCGCTCCTATACCGGCGCGCAGGTCCACATCCTGACCGACAGCACCCACAACAAGGCGCGCATCCGCGACATCGACGCCGCCCGCGTGCGCGCCGACCTGGATGCCGGCCGGGTGGTCGTCATCGCCGGGTTCCAGGGCATTGATGCGCAGGGCAATATCACGACACTCGGGCGCGGCGGCTCGGATACCTCAGCAGTCGCCATCGCCGCCGCCATCAAGGCCGATGAGTGCCAGATTTACACCGATGTGGACGGCGTCTACACCACCGACCCGCGCGTCGAACCCAAGGCCCGCAAGCTCGATCGCATCACCTTCGAGGAGATGCTGGAGATGGCGAGCCTCGGCTCCAAGGTCCTGCAAATCCGTTCGGTGGAATTCGCCGGGAAATATCGGGTCCCATTACGCGTGCTGTCCAGTTTCGATGAGGGCGCGGGCACGCTGATCACATTTGAGGAAGACACCGTGGAAGACGCCAAGATCGCCGGCATCGCCTTCAGCCGAGATGAGGCCAAATTGACCGTCCTGGGCGTGCCGGATCAGCCCGGCGTCGCTCACAAAATTCTCGGGCCGATCGCCGATGCCAACATTGAAGTCGACATGATCGTCCAGAACATTGCGCCGGATGAGACCACCACCGACTTCACCTTCACGGTGCATCGCAACGACTTCGACCGCGCCTTGGACTGCCTCAACAAGACGGCCGCGACGCTGTCCGCACGCCAGGTCGTCGGCGACAAGCGCATCGTCAAGATCTCCCTGGTCGGCGTGGGGATGCGCAACCATGCCGGCATCGCCAGCACCATGTTCGGCGCCCTGGCGCGCGAGGGGATCAACATCCGCATGATCTCCACCTCCGAGATCAAGATCTCGGTCGTCGTCGATGAAAAATATCTGGAGCTCGGGGTGCGCTGCCTGCACGACGCCTTCGAACTCGACCGCCCGAATCAGGCGGGCTGATCCGTTGGCGCGGGTGGTGCAGGAAACGCATCACGCTTTGATGGCCTAAAAATAATTTATTTGGCTGAGAGATGTCATGGAATTGCAGCAAAAGCTTGGGCTCAGCCTAAGCTATTGTTAGAATCCCAAGTGGGGGTTGTGCACCCCCTGCTTGGTCTGGGTGTGGTTGGTGCCCGCGCAACCGGGCGCGGATGATTGCCGCGGTTACGTTCGGGCGCACCACGTATGTCGGATAAAGGAACGAAGGGAGAAAGCAACGATGTTGATCTTAACTCGCCGTGTCGGCGAGACCCTTATGATTGGTGACGAAGTCACCGTGACAGTCCTTGGCGTAAAAGGTAACCAAGTCCGCATCGGCGTCAACGCCCCGCGGGACGTCGCCGTGCATCGCGAGGAGATCTACGAACGCATCAAACGCGAGCAAGCGGAAGCTGGTCACGGGCCCGCGCCCGGCACCAGCGAAGAGGCCGCCGCGCCAGAGTAACTGGTAAGCGAACTCTGACCGCGCTATAATGTCGGACTCGTATCTTGCGAGTCCGATAACCTCGGTCGGCGATGGTTCTGATCATCCGGAATCCACCGCGGCCGCAGGATCAAGCCGACAAGGAGACGGCAGAACACGCCGTCGCTGCTGGTCTCAAAGCAGTTGTTAGCGCGTTGGTTCGAAGATTTTTTGGAGAGATGGCCGAGCGGCTGAAGGCGCTCCCCTGCTAAGGGAGTATGGGTCAAAAGCCCATCGAGGGTTCGAATCCCTCTCTCTCCGCCATTTTTAACGGTACTGATACCCCCCTGCCCAACCGAACCCCCTCCCGCGCCGGACGCTGGCCGCGATGCCTGGTGTGCCGGGCAGCAATTCCAAGTTTGGGCAGCATCGCGCGACCCCTGTGCCGGGTCCCTGACACCGAGCGGCGCGCCGGCCTTGATCGTAATCCCGGCCAGCGGCGTGCGTAGTCAGGGCTTCCAGCCCTGAGGATGTCAGGCCAGGATGGCCTGACTACGCACCCGGCGAGTCCAAGTGGCCGGAATCTTGATCGAGGCCGGCGCGCCTTATCCAACCGACAACGCAGCCGGTTTCGTAGGGTGGGTAAGCGCAGCGCATCCACCATCGGTCCCGCCGACGGCGCCATGCCGGTTACTGCCGCCCAAAGTCGAAACGACCGGCGCGCGTCCTGGTTCACACAAGATCACCGCCTGCCGCTGTATACTCCATCAAGAACAGCGCAAGAGGAGTCCTTTCGCCCTTGATCGACGCAACCGCCGTTGGCTGAGTCGAGGCTTAAGGCATCCGCTCCGTCCGTCCGTCCGTCCGAATTTCGTGAAAGTCCGTCGGAAATCGGACCCGCAGCCTGACGGATGGAGGTAGAGTTATGATAGGAAAGGTATTCCCTGACTTTCTCCGGATCCAAAATGGATGATGGTGATGTCGAACTGCACAGAGGCCTTATCGCGCCACGACGCCGGCAGCCTGCCTGTTGTCGCGTCGTTGCGCCCGTCTTCCTGGAGGAAACAGCGACCCGCGCGTCCGTTCCGCCATCAACCTGCGCCGCTCCCTGACAGCCAGGGTTTCTCACTCCTGGAAGTCCTGGTCGCGGTCATCGTGCTTGCGGTCGGGCTTCTCGGAATCGCCGCCCTGCAAGTCTCTGTTTTGAAATCCAACGACAGCAGCCGATTTCGCAGTATCGCCAGCTTTGCCATTACCGACCTGATCGATCGGGTGCGTGCGGACCCAACCGCGCTCCTCACCGACTTGAAGGCGTCCATCCTTCAAGGGACCTGCGGCAAGGCTGAGGACGATGGCGAAGGCGACGAGGAAACAACGCCACTCAGCCGGTGGGAGCGGGATTTCTGTGCGCTGGGATTGCCGCTGCCCGCACCCGGCGCGAAATCGAAACCGGTGGATGGGCTGACGAGGGACTCGGACCATGCGATGGAGATCGATTGCAAGACGGCCGGGGACTGCGGGGTCGGAAACTGCGAGATTATCGTCCGCTGGGATGACTCACGCAGCGATCCCAGAAGCGCGTCTAAGAGCAAGACGCCTATCAACACAGCCTTTCGCGTCTGCACGCGCCTGCCGGTGCTTTAGCCGGCACGGCCTTGGCTAAACCGACGTCAGGTCGCAACGAGTCCGGATGTTCACTTTGGGGAATATGCCGATGATCCGTCCTCCCCACACAACATTGGTGGGTCGACCCGGCCGCACCACCCGGGCAGGGAACTGTCGGTCGCCGCGGCCCGCGCGCGGACTGTCACTGATCGAAGTGCTGGTCGCGATGGTGCTCGGACTCTTCCTCCTCGCCGGGATCATCCAGGTGATGGTGTCCGCCCGCACCGCCTATCGGCTGGCCGAAGCCCAAGCCCGGACTCAGGAAAACGGCCGCTACGCGATGCAGTTCCTGGCCCGCGAGCTGCGCCCCAGTCGGAGCCCTGCTTGCCGCAATATCGCACACGACGAGTTCGAAGGGACACTTAACGTGCTCGCCTGTTCGCTCCTGACTGACGTCGACAACTGTACCGGCAAGGCAAAGATCGGCACCAAAGTACCGCTCGGCTATAGCCCATCGGCCACACCGGGGAAGGCCGCGAGCGCACTGGCTGGTCTCACCGCGAAGGCCCAGACCGCGGTCGGCGAGCGCTGGCTGCGCGGTGATGTGCTGGTCTCCTGGGGCACCTTCGGCGAAGGTTTCTATGCACAGAATCGCACGATCAAAGAAAAAACCCCAGAGGCCCTTCAGAAGGCACTCACAGATCCCATTACGCTTGTTAGCGGGGTCACGCCCGGTGATGTCAAGGCCGCGGGTATCACGGCCGGTGGTCTGGCGCTGATCACCGACTGCGAGACAACTGATCTATTTGTGGTGTCGAGCAAGAAGGATGAAGATGATCTGCCGATACTACCACTTGGTCTTGATCCGGACCTGAATATGGCCTTGACCAAATTACAGGGCAGCACACTGGGCATCGGCAAGACGATCCGCCCCCGCGTCTTTCCTTTCGATTTCAAAGTTTACTTTATCTGCTGCGTCAACAAGCAAAACGGCAATCTTCAAGGCGGCGGCGTCGGCAACGCCTACAACTGCATCACGGACCCCGTGACGTACCGGCCATCCTTGTGTCGCTGGTCTGCTTCAGCGGGGGATACCCAATCGCTGACCATGGACGTGGCCGACCTGCGCGTCACCTACGACGGCCAAGACGGCGCGACCCGGTTCAGCGAGCCCCCGGCGACGGTGACCGCGAATAACCACTGGGGCCGCGTCGCCAGCGCACGGATCGAACTCCTGGTGACAAGCGATGACGAGGTACGCAGGGCGGATACGCTGCCGGCGCTGGCTGCCCCGAACAGCCCGCGCGACCTGGGCCAGGATCTGAAAGCCGATCGGCGCCTGTATGAAGCCTTCAATGCGACCGTCGCCATTCGCTCACTGGCCCCCTGGTATCCTCCTGCAGAGTGATCGCAATGCTCCAGCACCCAACGCTGCCCTCGACCCGAAGCCGACCCTGGACCAGGGCCGCCCTGCCGGGCAACCGCCGCACGGCGGTAACCGCGACGACCGGCACCCCGGCCGTGCTCATCGTTCCGGCCAAGCGGCAGCGCGGTACCGTGTTAGTCGTCGGTTTGCTGATCCTGGTCGTGATGATGCTGCTTGGGTTGAACAGTATGCAAACCTCCGTTCTCGAAGAACTGATGGCCGGCCAGTCGAAGCAGCAGAACACCGCTTTTCACGCCGCGGAGGCGGGAATGCAAGCCGCTTTGAGTTACCTCGCGGCGCTGCGCAAACCCCCGATGGTGACCGCGAGCGGGACTGCGCATGTGTGGCCGGGTTGCCAGGTAGCGGATACCAGTTGCGCTTCGACCATTCCCGGCATCATCGCGTCATGGAAGAACTTCGACCCCGACACCGAGGGAGCGGAACTTGAGGGCAAGGCCATGAGCGACTTGGATGACGTCGACTGGAGCATGAATGCCGCGGAGGTGGAACCGCATTTCGTGATCGAATCCCGCTATGCCCAACCGCTGGAGTTCGAGGACGCCGCCAAACGCAAGGGCTACCACTTTTTCACCGTCGCGGCGGTCGGGCTCGACCCCGGCACCAACTCCGGGGCGGTGTTGCAGTCCACCATCACCAAACTCTTTCCGTGACCCGCAATGACCGGTTCAGAGGATCGCATCATGTTGAATCAGCGGCTCTTCAATTCACAGACGCGCCCGCACCGCTCGATGCGACCCCACCGCCGGGGTCTGAGCAGGTGGCAGGCCGCGTTACTCTGTCTCTTCACCGCCTTGACGGCGGGAGCGCTTCCGGCCGCCTCGGATAACATGGTCGACATCGCCGGCGCCCCCGTCTTCTTGTTGTCCGGTACACCGCCGAATGTGATTTTGACGATCGATAACTCCAAGAGCATGAATAAGGCGTTTCTGCCCGATGATATCTGGGGCACCGGTGATCGACAGCCGCCACCCAGAATCGACCGGCAGGATACGGCGGCGCTCACCAATCGCCAATACTATGACCCGGCGGTGACCTATCTTCCCCCATTGAACGTGAAAGGAAAAAGCGTGGGTCATGCGCGTTTCGAGAAGGCGCGAGTGGATGCGCTTGCGGCTTTTGCCGAATGTAAGGGCTGCGTGGAGGGCAACTTCGAGAACTGCGATGAAACATGCCCCAGCACAGGCAGCGGATGCACACTGCATCTCGGTGAGCACTACGCACCGGTGTGGAACCTGACGCCTTCATACGGTGAAGCGTGCAAAGATTTGGCCGCCGATGCAACTTTAGCGGACGTACGGAATCTCTACTCGGCGGATGTTGATCACCCGGACTTCCCGGACTTCCAGGACTTATGGAATAAGAAAGACGTCAAAGAAAAAGTCGCACTTGGTGCGGAATGGGCCTGGCGCTGCTTTAAAGAGAAGAATGACTGCCCGGCATTCTACTATCGTTATAAGCTGCCCCCGCCGAACACCGAGTGCGCTGCCCTTGACCTTCAGCGGATATCAGCGAAAGAGGTCCCATCCGAGTGTCTTGAACGGGTGATCGTCGGCGAAGGCAGCGATCTGAGCGTGGTTCTCGACAAGAACAAGACAAATATCTATCCGGATGTACTGCGCGACCGCCAGGCCAAGCTCAAAGACCCGGATGAAGCGCTCACCGAAGGTGACCTGGCACGGCGAAATTTCGCCAACTGGTTCAGTTACTATCGTACCCGCCTGCAAGCCACGCAGACCGCCGTGAGTCGTGTCATGGCCGGATTTCCGGAGCGTATGCGGCTGGGGTATCAGGGCGCCATTCAAGGTCAGTATAAAGAAGGCGAGATCGCTTACGATAATTTGGCCGCGACCTTCGCCCGTTATGAGGCCGACCCACGACCCGACGCACCGTCCCAAAAAACCTCCAAGCTGGATTTCTATCAATGGCTCTATCCAACACGCACCCTGGATAGTACTTTTACGCTCAGTGCCGCACTGCGCGCCCATGAGTTCTGCAGTTCAGAACAGGCTTATCTGGATTACCCGCAAGCAGAGCCCGACTCGCTCACCAATCGGGAGTATGGGTGTCGCAAGAACTTCCATGTCATCTTCACCGACGGTTTCTGGGAGGACTTGATGCCGAAGAAGACGCCTCCCCCACGCGGATTCGATCCACCAGCATGGCTGGAGAACAACGACGGCGAGAAAAAAGACTTGCCGCCGCCAAGCCAGCAGTCGTATGCCCAAACGCAAGGCATCACCCAGTACGATCCAGCAGCGGACTACGCCAGGATTTTCCATGACCAGAATAGGGGTATGCTGGCGGACGTTGCCTTCTATTCCTGGATCACCGACTTGAGGCCCGATCTCGGCATCGTCGAGCACGCCGTGCCAACCTTGATCCGGGCGGTGTCCGGTACCCCGGAAGAGATCTTTTGGAATCCGCTGAATGACCCGGCGGACTGGCAGCATCTCAACACGTTCACGGTCGGCTTCGGTGTTGCAGGCAACGTGCACTATCCAGACGGCGACTACGAGACCAATCCTGATGGCAGCCCGTGCACGAACCCGGACGGTACCCCCTGTACGATCGTCAAGAACGGCTTCCCAGGCGACTATGACGCCATCAGCCTGGACGCAACGGGAGCATGGACGTCCAAGAAAATCCCGGTTCCGGTCAAGGTCGACGACACCTGGCATGCCGGAATCAACGGCCGCGGCGGCTACCTGAATGCGGGCGACCCCAGTGAGCTGGCAACACGCTTCCAGGAGGTCTTGAATCTCATCGGCACCATGGCGAAAGACAGTTCCGCCGCCGCTGCCGCGGTCAATACCGGCAGCACCGCGAGTCAGGACGTGGTTTATCAGGCCAGGTTGAATTCGGCGGGATGGAGCGGTGATATCCGCTCCTTCCAGGTCTCTGCCGGCTTGGGCAATCCGCCCTGTGCAGCGCTGGAGGTCGTGCCCGGACAACTCTGTCAGGATCCGGCCAGCGGGGATTACTACCGGTCAGCAGCGGACGCCATCCGCGAAGAAACGCACAACACACGACTGATCATCACCGCCGCGCCGTCAAAGACAACGAAAGACCAGGAGGGAGTCCCATTCAGTTGGGACAATTTGTCGGATAGCGGGAAGCTCGATTTTCTCAAAGGCGCCGGATTCACAGGAAAGGATCCAACAACAGCCACTGACGAGCAGGAGCTGGAGGCGAAAGCACGACTGGATTATGTGGCCGGCGACAAGACCTACGAGGTCGATGGCGAACTCTACCGATTCCGGACCCGCCCGCTGCTGCCGGTCCCGAACAAGGTCGCGGCATGCAAAGACCCGACGAGCAATCCCACGGCCTGCACGAACCTGCTTGGTGATTTCATCAACTCGGCGCCGGTCATGGTCGGACCGCCCGCTTTCTATTACAACGCGACGGACTATATCGCCTACAAGGAAAAGCACCGGGATCGCGTCACACTGGTCTATGCCGGCGCGAATGACGGCATGCTCCATGCGTTCTATGCCGACACGCTCGAAGAGGCATTCGCCTTTATCCCACCGGTCCTCATGGAGCATGAGAATGTCCGCGACCCTCTGAAGCGGCGGGGGCTGCACCAACTGAGCCTAACGGAGTATACACACCAGAACTATGTGGATGGCCCCATCGCCATCGGCGATGTCCGGTTCAGCGACACGGGCTGGCACACGATGCTCGTCGGCACACTCGGACTAGGAGCCCAGGCGCTCTACGCCCTGGACGTCACGGATGCGCCCCCCACCGCGGTCAACCTCGAGTTGGATGCCAAAAAGCTGTTTCAATGGGAGTTCACCGACCGCGGTGACGGTGACCCGGACCTGGGCTACATCTTTGGACGCCCGGCCATTGTTCGCGTTCGCGCGGAGTTGGGGGGGGCCACCGGCGAACCCATCTGGGTGGTCATTACCGGCAACGGCTACAACAGTTCCGAGGATGACGGGAGTCGCGCCAAGGGCTGCGATGCGCCGGGTCAGGATCAGGCCGGCAAGGCCCCTTGTGGACAGGCGGTGCTCTATGTCATTGCGATGGATGACGGGCGAGTGATCAAGAAGATTGAAACCGGGGTCGGGCGCCGGAATGACCCGCTGAATCCGTCAGACGACCCGAGCAAGCAGCGTTCAAATGCCTTGGGGCAAGCCACTGTCGTCACCAGTTCGATCGAGAGCGGCGATATCGTTGCTGATTTTGCGTACGCGGCCGATCTGTTCGGCAACCTTTACCGCTTCGACCTCACCGGAGACAGCGAAGAACCGGAAGTCCGTACGCTGTTCTCCGCCGTCGATGCCAAGGGAATTGCCCAACCGATCACCGCCCCGATCGCGGTGGCCCGTCACCCGCTGGGTCTGGGCACTCTTGTCCTGTTCGGTACCGGAAAATATCTTGATCTCGCCGACATCGAAGCGAACCCAGAACCGCAGGTTCAGAGCTTTTACGCCATCTGGGATATCGGGTCGAACACCCAGACAGCGGTAGGCCGCGACAAGCTCTTAGAGCAGGAGTTCCTGGAAACCAATCTCCGCATGACCACCGACGAAGGCGAGGAAGTCACCCGCGGCCGGACCAGTACGGCGAAGTCGATCGATTGGTCCAAGCACCTGGGTTGGTATATCGACTTCGACATCGAAAAGGACACTGTCGCCGGCCTTAACAAGGGTGAACGGGTGGTCACCGAACCTGATGTGCAGGGCGGGCGGGTGATCTTTGTCAGCCTGGTTCCGGAGACCAACCCCTGTGCGGGCGGCGGCTATAGTTGGATCACTGCCTTGGATGTGCGCAATGGCAGCCGCCTCGGGATCACCCCCTTCGACTTCGACCTCGACGGAACAATCGGTGAAGCGGACCTGCTGACGACGAGCGACGGGGGCAAGGTCGTGGGCAGCAGCGTACGGTTGACACCCGGCGGCAGGAACACGGGCATCTACTCCTCACCGTCCAGCTTCGGCGACGGTGCAGGTCGGGTCACAACGGTGGTCTCCACCTCCGAAGGCGACTTGGCACTGATCAACGCCGCCGACATCCAAGCTTGGCGCGTCTGGCAACAATTGCGCTAGGGGGACGTTGCGGCAACAGTGCTAAATTTAGGTGGCCGCCGCCGGCAGCGTGCCGGCGGCAAGGCTCATGGTGGAGACGGTGCAATTATCGCCTTGGTACCTGAGATCCGGACAGATCCTTGGCGTAGGGGGCGGGTTTGAAACCCGCCCCTACGTCCGGTTATCACGTCCGAAGCTATATTTACTCTGCGAAATCAGCTCCGCTGACGGGTGGATAAGGCGCGTCGCTCGGTGTCAGTGACCCGAGACGACAACGACAACGATCGTATTTGTTGTCTAACTTAAACCGCGTCCGGCGCGAAATGCGTAATTTTCATTGTGTGTTCGGCCTTGGGGATTCAACCAACCTCGGTGGAGACGCGGTTTAAAATTGATGCTCTACAAGACTTTAAACCGCGCCAACTCCATCAATCGTCGAGTCTGCCGGGGCCGAGCCAATCCAACAAACATCGCATACCGCGCTGGGGGCGGTTTAGTTCTGACACGCGACTAAGGCGCGGTGCGCGACGCGCGTCCCCGACACAGCCGCAGCGCACCAAGGCCAAAGCCCAACAGGACGAGCGTGCCAGGCACCGGAACGTCACCTCTGGTGCCGAAGATTTTGATGGTCATCGGCGCATAGACGAGGTCCGGCAAATCCTGATCGACACCGTTCCAGATGGACTCGTATAGCCGGAACTCTATCATATCGCTGACGCTGATCGTCTTATCAACCAAATCGATCGCATAGAACACGAAAGAAACCGGCGTTGGTAAGGTGTTTCCCGTGTCGTACCAGGTCTCACCCACGTCAAATCCGCTGAACAGCCCCTGCTGCACCGCGTCGTTGCCTCCCACGCCGATCTGTATCATCGCCTCAACCATTTGCGTGTCAGCCGCGTCGTTGGACCACTCCCACACCGGCGCGGCTCCAACGCCCTGCATCACGCCCTCCTTACCACTGCCCAGAGCGGTCGGAGGATCGACCTGCGTCATGCTGATTTCGATCCTGTCCAGGACAAAGGATCCCAGTGCACCAGGGCTGGTCCAAGTGATGACACTATTATTCGGATCGTTTGCGCCGCCCCAACCGAACAGGGTATTTCCATTCGGCACAGGCGAATCCTCGCCGTCAGCCGGACACCCGGCCCCCCCCGCATTGGTGCAGTGGCCAGCAAAGGTGTTGTAGGCTTCGACGCCGGCGACGCTACCCCACTCGATCCTGGCGATTTCGACTGCGACCGCTGAGGCGCGCTCGGAGGTCAGCATCATGGCGCCTATCAGCGCACACAATGCGACTCGAACTCCAGTGGAGCGGCCGGGAACCTGGCTGACATGTTCGGCCTGCATCATCTGAGAACTCCTGGAAGATCTGAACGAGCGCTCGCTCGCCCCGGAAATCGAGCATTCACGAGTTTAAAGCAAAAATGGCGCCAAGTTTTAAAAACCCATAGATAACATAATGCTATCTCTCACCGATTGCTGTCATCCTGAGGATGGCGCGTGCAGGTGTAAAAAACACTGACACAGGTCATGCAGCCGGTATCGACCCCCGGCGGCACAGTCGGTGACATCAACGCACGACGGGGGCCTGACGAAGAACCGCCGACGGATCCCTCCAGACTGCGACACGCGTTTGCGAGATTGAAGCGCTGCCCCAATAATCGACAAAATTGAAGCGACTCATCCCTGGACGCGCCGGTATATAGCCTTCGGACGTGATAACCGGACGTAGGGGCGGGTTTCAAACCCGCCCCTACACGAAGGTCCGTCTGGATATCAGGTGTGAACGCTATATGCGGGTTTTCCGACTGGATCTCGGGCGGATGTCCGGGATCGGACGTCCGACTCTCCCCCGTGCCCTGCCCTTAACGTTACGCTGAGTAAGATTGCATGCAGCAAGCGACCGAACCCACCCACGGTGCTACTTGCACCATCGCCGACGTCCAGGGGAGCGCGGACACCCGTCGCATCGCCATTGATAAGGTTGGCATCAAGGATATCCGCCACCCAGTCCGTGTCAAGGATCGCGGCGGGGTGGAACAGCATACGGTAGCCACCTTCAACATGTACGTGTACCTGCCGCACAACTTCAAGGGCACGCACATGTCGCGTTTCGT
>Ga0247836_1002294_pt1 | contig 28130 bp, 23 predicted proteins | sample LaCruzMarch2015__4_FD_187116 | JGI IMG/M metagenome (GOLD analysis project Ga0247836, IMG submission 187116) | Freshwater microbial communities from meromictic Lake La Cruz, Castile-La Mancha, Spain - LaCruzMarch2015_14m | ecosystem: Environmental > Aquatic > Freshwater > Lake | place: Spain... | reverse complement strand
TGGAGCTGGGCGCACGCCCCGATCGCCACGCAGGCGATCATGATCGAGGCCTTCGACGAGGTGGCCGGCGACCAGGACTCGGTCGAGGCTTTGAAGGTCTGGCTCTTGTCGCAGAAGCGGACGAGCACGTGGCCGGGCAGCCGGGCCACCGCCGACGCCGTGGGCGCGCTCCTGGGCCGCGGGGGCGACCTGCTCGGCTCGCAGGAGCTCGTGGCGGTGACCGTGGGCGACGAGAAGATCACGCCCGAGAAGGTCGAGGCCGGCACGGGATTCTTCGAGACCCGGTTCGTCCGCCGCGAGATCACGCCGCAGATGGCCGCCGTGACGCTCACGAAGCCCGACCGGGGTCTGGCCTTCGGTGGCGTCCACTGGCAGTACCTCGACGACATCGCCAACGTGCCCGCTGCGGGCCGTGAGGAGCTTGCCGTGGAGAAGAAACTGTTCGTGAAGAAGTTTACGAAGGCGGGGCCGGAGCTCGTGCCGGCGGGCGATGGCGTGGCGGTGGAGGTGGGCGACGAGTTGGTCGTGCGGCTCGTGGTGACGAGCGACCGCGACTACGAGTTTTTGGAGCTGGCCGATCACCGGCCGAGCCTGACGGAGCCTGTGGACGTGCTCTCGGGCTGGCGGTCGGCCGACGGCGCGGGCTGGTACCTGGCGATCCGTGACGCCTCGACGCAGCTCTTCTTCGAGCGGCTCCCGCGGGGCACGCACGTGTTCGAGTACTCGCTCCGGGCCGCCCACCGGGGCACCGCGTCAAGCGGCTTCGCCAGGATCCAGAGCCGCTACGCCCCCGAGTTCTCGGCCCACTCGAAGAGCGTCTCACTCGAGGTGAAGTAAAAAAGGGGACATCCCCCGTTTCCCGGCCGCCGCAGGCGGCCCGGCGGTGACCGGTAAGGGCGGTCAGAGTGCTTCGCGGAAACGGGGGATGTCCCCTTTTTTACGGGGGCGGCCCAGTGGCTTGAGCGTGTGGCTCAAGCCAAGTCTGCCGGCCGTTGCTGCTACCCAGTCGCTCCCGCCGAGGGGCGAGCCACGGGCGATGCTGCGATGGATCGCCTCCTGCTCGGCGGGGGTCAGAGGCCTGTCCACCCAGGCAAGCCAGTCTGGCCTCCTCGGAACCGGACCGGGATGCAACTCCGGCCTTTCCATCGGGAATGGCAAAGCGAAAAGGTCCGCAGCACTCGACCACGGCCACGCGGAAGCCCTGGAAATCTCGAGTGTCTCGGCCCGAACCGGGTTTCGCTCGACATACCGCATGACCGTTAGCAGGTGGTCGTCGTCCTGGATGGGAAAAGCCTTGTAGCGGCCCTGCCACAGGCGGCCCTCGGTCTCGTGGTGGGCGTGATAGCGCCGAACGTGGGTCGTCATCAGCCACGACATCCAGCGGCCGATGTCACCGTCTTCCCGGGGCCAGACCACGAAGTGGAAGTGGTTCGGCATCAGGCAGTAGGCCAGGAGCCGGATAGGGAGCCGTTCGCAGGCCTCGTTCAGGACCGCGAGGAATGCGGCGTAGTCCTCTGGATGGGCGAAGACCTTGGCCCGGCCGTTCCCACGATTGAGAACGTGGTAGCAAAGGCCGCCAGCGGAAATCCGTGACACGCGAGGCATGCCAAATAATATACGCCCGTACAGCATTTATGCAACTGCCAGTTCCAGCGTGTAAAAAAGGGGACATCCCCCGTTTTTCGTTGAAGTTCCTGCGGATGGAGGGTTTGCGGAAACGGGGGATGTCCCCTTTTTGCCCCAACCCCGCCGCCGCTCGAGAACCCAGCTAGCCCAATGCCCTCGTTGAGTGATGAACTGGCCCGGGAGCGGAACCGCGAGGCGGCGGACCGGACGCTGCTGGCCTGGATCCGCACGAGCCTTGCGATGATCAGCTTCGGCTTCGCGATCGAGCGGGTTGGACAGGTGGCCTTTGTGATGGACGGCCGGCTCGCCAACTTCTCGCCGCTCAAGACCCGCGTGTTCGGCTCGGCCCTGATCGTGCTGGGCATCACGGCCACGCTCGTGGGGATGTGGGAGCACCGCCACGTGCTGGCCGCGATCAAGGACGCCGACTATCGCTACGCCGACCGGCCGGCCGTGGCCCGCTGGATGGGCCTGGGCCTTGTGTGCGTCGGCCTGGCCGCCCTGGCCGTGGTCCTGATGTATTGAGCGCCGGCGGCCGGGCGAGGTCGCTGGCTTTCTCGCGACCTGGTGCGTACGATAAATGTAAGGGCAAGGCGGACGGCTCTTCCGCGTGGCGGAAGGAAGGAACGAGGTTCGCCATGGAGACCTGCAGGATCGGGCGGCGGCGGAAGACCCGGCGGCAGCGGCCGCTGGCAATTGAATCCTGCGAGCGGCGGCTCGTGATGAGCGGCACGGGGCTGTTGCCGGCCTACGACACGGGCACTCCCGACGTCGTCGATCTCTGGGTCGATCCCGCGGCCGGGAACGACGCCCGGAGCGGCGACACGCGGGAACTGGCCGTGCGGACCGTGTCGGAGGCTTGGCGGCGGGTGCCGATGGGAACGACGCTTTCCCAAGGTGTCCGGATCAACCTGGTGGCCGGCACCTACCCCGAGTCAGCCGTGCCCCACTTCTGGGAGAGCCGCCACGGCACGTTCACGGCGCCGGTGATCATCCGGGCCGCCGACGGGGCGGGCACCGCTCGGCTGCCGAATCTCAACATCTTCGATTGCCGCCACCTCCACCTCGTGGGCCTCGAGGTGACCGCCGCCGGCGGCGACGTGGTCCAGATCCAGGCCAGTTCGCATGTGTTGCTCCGCGAGACCACGATTCGGGGCACCGGCGTGATCGCCACCTATGCGGTGCCGCAGGAGGCCCTCAAGGTCAATCAATCGCAGCACGTCTACATCGAGCACTGCGATATCTCGGGCGCCTGGGACAATGCGATCGACTTCGTGGCGGTGCAATACGGCCACGTGGTCGGCAGCCGGATCCACCGCTCGGGCGACTGGGCGATGTATGCCAAGGGGGGCTCGGCTTACCTCACGATCACGGGCAACGAGTTCTTCGACGCGGGCACCGGCGGGTTCACGGCCGGCCAGGGCACAGGCTTCGAGTTTATGGTGGCCCCCTGGCTCCACTACGAGGCCTACGACATCGCCTTCACGAACAACGTGATCCACGACGTCGAGGGGGCCGGCATGGGCGTCAATGGCGGGTTCAACATCCTGCTCGCCCACAACACGCTTGTGAACGTGGGCCGCCGCAGCCACGTGATCGAGGTGGTCCACGGGCTGCGGGGCTGCGATGGCGACACGGCCACCTGCTCAGCCAATCTCGCCCTCGGTGGTTGGGGCACGGCGCGGGCGGGCGGCGAAGAACCGATCCCCAACAAGAACGTGGTGATCGTGAACAACGTGGTCTTCAATCCCGAGGCTGCGGGCAGCCAGTGGGAGCAGTTCGCGGTCGCCGCGCCGCGGACGCCCTCCGCCGGCTCCAACATCCCGTCCCCCACGCGGCCGGACGACGGCCTCCTGATCCGCGGCAACGTGATCTGGAACGGGCCGGCCTCCCACCCGCTCGGGGTCGAGAACGCGACGCTCGCCGCCGACGTGGTGGCGAACAACGCGATCAATACCGTGCGGCCCGCCTTCGCCGACTTTGCCCGCGGCGACTACCGGCTGGCCGCATCGTTCACGCCGCCGGCCACCCTGGCGATCCCCGCCTTCAGCTGGGCGGCCGCGCCGGCCCGACCCGCTGTGCCGGCCGGCCGCACCGACATGAGCGTGGTCTACGACCACACGGGCGCTCCCCGCAGCGGCCCGCAGGCACCCGGCGCCTTCGCCGCGCCTGGCTCGACCTCACCGAGCGACCCGCCCCCGACCGATCCGCCCGCCGACACCGTGCAGCCGCGGATCGTGGCCCTGAGCGTGCCGGCGGCGGCGGCCTACCGCCCCGGCGCGGTACTCACGTTCGCGTTCCGGTTCAGCGAGCCGGTGGTCGTGACCGGTCGGCCACGGCTTCCGCTCGCGGTCGGCCGCGTGGGTCAACGGGCCGAATACGTCTCGGGCAGCGGCACCGACCGGCTCGTGTTCCGTTGGACGGTGCCGGCGGGGCTCTCGGCGCCGGCGGGCATCCGCCTGGCCCGGCAGATCACGCTGCCAGCGGGGGTGGCGATCGCCGATCTCGCGGGCAACGCCGCCGTGGCTGCGTTCACGCCGCCAGCCACCGCCGGCATCCGGATCCTGCCCCGCCGGCGGTAGTGTTCACGGGCTGCCTAGCGATCGCCCAGCGCCTCCGCCCGGCGGATGAGGTCGAGGAACTCGGCCCGGTAGCCTCCTTCGTCGCGGCCGAGGGCGCTGCCGGCGATCTCCGCTGCGAAAGGCAGCGTGGCTGTGCCCTTGTGCTCGCTGTCGCGGAGGATCATCCCGAAGGCCGCCACGGCCGCCGCGAACCGGAAGTCGGCCGACGCTATGTCGAAGCCCCCGCCCTGCTCGGCGAGCGGCACTTCCCGGAGCGTGCTCGTGTCGCCTTCGGGCTGCTTCCAGCGGAGCTTCACCGTGAGCAACTCGCGGCTGGCGGGGCCGTCGAGCGCGGGCTTCGCCACCGGTGGGGCCGGCGCCGGGGCAGCTTGATACTTGAGCGGCTCGGCGCCGCGGCCAGCCGCGGGGCCAGCCTCTTCGCCCACGAGCACGATCTCGTAGAGGGCTGTGACCGTGTGCCCGGCCCCGATCTCGCCGCCGTCCTTCTTGTCGTCGCGAAAATCCTCAGCCGCGAGGATTCGGTTCTCGTAGCCGAGCAGCCGGTAGGAGGCGACCTGGGCGGGGTTAAACTCCACCTGGATCTTCACGTCTTTGGCGATCGTGATCGTGGAGCCGGTGAGCTGCTCCACGAGCACCTTCCGCGCCTCGCGGACGCCGTCGATGACGGCGTAGACCCCGTTGCCATGGTTGGCGATCTTCTCGAGCTTCTCGTCCTGCAGGTTCCCGTCGCCGAAGCCGAGCACGGTGAGGAACGTGCCCCCCGTGGCCTCTTTTGTGATTAGATCCACGAGCGCCTCATCGCTCGTGATCCCGACGTTCAAGTCGCCGTCGCTGCAGAGGATCACGCGGTTGGCACCTCCCTCGATAAACCGCTCGGCAGCCTGCTCGTAGGCGAGCGTGATCCCGGCGCTCCCGTGTGTGGAGCCGCCCGCCTGGAGGCCGCCGATGGCCGCGCGAATCCGCTCCTTCTGGTCGCCGCTCGTGGACGGGAGCACGAGGCCGGCGTTGCCGGCGTAGGTGACGATCGCCACGCGGTCGTTCTCCGAGAGTTCCTCGACGAGCATCGTCAGGGCCTGCTTGACGAGCGGCAGCTTGTTCGGCTGGTTCATCGAGCCCGAGACGTCCACCAGGAACACGAGGTTCCCCGCCGGCCGGGCGTCGCGATTCACGTCGCGGCCCTGGAGGCCGACGCGGACGAGGCGGTGGCCGGACCGCCACGGGCAGGCGGCTGCCTCGAGCGTCACCGAGAACGGCTCGGTTTCCTCGGGCTGCGGATACTCGTAGCGGAAGTAGTTCACAAGCTCCTCGATCCGCACGGCATCCCGGGGAGGCAGCCGGCCGGCGGTGAGGAACCGGCGGACGTTGGCGTAGGACGCGGTGTCGACGTCGATCGAGAACGTGGAGAGCGGCTGCTCGCCGACGGCGACGAACCGGTTGTCGGTGAAGCGGGCGTAACGCTCCGTCGCGCCGCTCTGCGGGAACGGCGCTAAGGCCTCGTCGAGGGCGAGGGATGGAGCGGGGGCTTTGGCGTCGAAGACGTCGAAATCACGCAGCTCCCTCTGCGGCCTGGCGGCCAGAGCCGCCCGACGACCCTCCATCTCCACCTCGTGCCCGGGCTCACCCATGGAACCAAACCGCGCCGACTCGAACCCCAGCACCAGGAGCATGGCGACCGCAGCCGCACAGGATCCGAGGGCAAGGCCCCACACCGCGAGCCTGTTCGAGCGGCGTGGCTTGGCCGCCTTGGTCGGCGTCGCGGCCACGGGGCGCACGGCGGCGGCGAGCACGGCCTGCCGCAGATCGGCGGAACGCGCGGGCATCTCCTCCGCGCGAGCGGCCTTGAGCGCCGCGGCCGTGGCCCGCACCTCCGCCACGTGGGCCCGGGCAGCGGCATCGGGTGCAGCGAGCAGCCGCTCGACGACGGCTCGCCCCTCGGGCGTGGCCATGTCGAGCGCATAGGCGGTGAGGAGCGTATCGCGATCCTCACGGCTCAAATCCTGGTCGGGGCTCATGATGTGGTCTCCTCGGCAAACGGTGGAAGTGGATGAGTCGGACGGGTTCAGGTGGGGCCGGTGACGGACGGCTCCGGGGTCAGGAGGCCGCGGATCGCGGGATGACTGCGAAGCGTGGTGAGCCCGCGATGCGTGAGCACGCGGACATGCCCCTCCGTGCGGCCGGTGATCGCGGCGATCTCCTTGGCGGTGAACCCTTCGCACCACAGGTCGATTGCCTCCCGCTGCGGCGGTGGCAGCTCGCGGAGCAGCTCGCGAAGGCGGGCGGCGAGTTCCCGCCGCTCGGCGGCCGCGGCTGGATCGACTCCGGCGGCACAGTCCGCCGTCGGGTTGCCCGACTCGCTTTCCATGTCGACGAGCGACCGCTCGCGGCCGGCCCGCCGGAGGTGATCGAGGGCCCGATTGCGGCAGACGCGAAACAGCCAGGCCGCGGGGTTCTCGCCGGCCGTGGCCCGCGACTCGCCACAGAGCTGCACGAATGCGTGCTGGACGACGTCGGCGGCGAGGTCGGCGTCGCCGAGCAGCCGCCGGGCATACCGCACAAGCGGCAGCTCGTGGGCATCGACGGCCGCCAGGATCCAGCCCTGCCCGTCGCGTGTGGCTTCCATGTCGCGGCCCTCGGGGGTTCGGTCGCCGGTCTCGAGCCCGGTCGGCCCGGCCATGAGGATGACGGCGGCGGGGCGATTTCGTTACAGGCCGGGGCAAAGATTCCGGTTTTGGGTCGTTTTTCCGGCACGCCGGCCCGTGTCGCCGCCGCCGGCGTGTTGACGGTCACCGCGGCCGGGGCCATTCTGTCGCCCATGGATGAACCACTGGCAGACGACGCGGCGACGGGCGTGGAGCCGGCCGGGAAGACGGTGCGGCCCCTCGACGCCAATGAGCGGCGGGTGCTCGGTGTCTTGATCGAGAAGGCGAAGACCACGCCCGATCAATACCCGCTCTCGCTCAATGCGCTGGTCACCGGCTGCAACCAGAAGAGCAACCGCGACCCTGTGATGATGCTCGACGAGGAGCAGGTGATGCGGGCCGTGCGCAGCCTGCAGACGAGCGGCGCCGTCGCCGAGGTCTTCGGCAGCGGCAAGCTCCCGCGGTACCGTCATCTGGCCTACGACTGGCTCGGGGTGGGCAAAGAGGAACTCGCGATCGTCGGCGAACTCCTGTGCCGCGGCGAGCAGACCGAGGGTGACCTGCGGGGCCGGGCCAGCCGGATGGACGAGATCCCGGATCTGACCAGCCTGCGCCGCCACCTCGACGCCCTGGTGGCGAAGGGGCTCGTCATCTGGCTCTCGCCCCCCGGCCGCGGGCGGATGCTCACCCACGGGCTTCTGCCTGAGGAAAAGCTCGACAAGGTGCGTCGCGAGGTGGGCGCTGCGATCGCCGCCGGCCCTGTCGCGAAGCCGGCGGCCACGGATTCTGGCGAGGTAGCCGCGCTCAAGCAGCGGATCGCGGAACTCGAGGCCGAAGTCGCCGAACTCCGCCGGCGATGACATCCTTTACGGCTGCAGGGGCCACCGGATTCCGCGGACCGGAGGCCCGCGGCTACTTTCGAGCGATGAACCGCGCGGAGTTGCCGGTTCCCCGTAGCTGCGGGGCTCCGCCCCGCTGAACACGCATTCGCAGTGGCCACCGGTTTCCGCGGACCGGAGGCCCGCGGCTACTTTTCAGCACTGGGCAATCCCGAGCCTCCGTCACTGGCGGCGGGCGGCGTGTACGAGCGCGAGGCCCGCGATCGCCGCGCCGGCCGCTGCGGGCACGAGCCAGCCCGGCAGGGTCGTGGTGTCACCGGCAGCCAGCCGCTGGCCATGCCCGTCGGCGGCCAGGGCCACGAGCACCAAGGGCACGGCGTTGTGTGCCAGGTGGGCGAGCACCGCCGGCACGAGGCTGCCTGTCGCAAGCGTCATCCAGCCGAGCACAACCCCGAGCAGGAACGTCTGTGGCATCCGCTCCGGCAGCAGGTGAAAACCAGCGAAGGCTGCCGCCTGCAGCAGCACCGCCGCGACCGCCCGCCGCCGGCTCGGCCGCTCACCCGCGAAAGCGGCGAGCAGCCAGCCGCGGAAGAAGAGCTCCTCACAGATGGCGGGCAGCAGGGCGATGAGCAGCCCCGAGAGCCACCAGGGGCGGTCGAGCAGGAGTCCCATGATTCGCTCGGCGAGATCGCGGGCAGCCGGTGAGAGGTGCGTGCCCCGCAGCGCCAGGGTCGCCGTCGCGCCCAGGATGAAGAGGCCGGCGCCGGCGAACACGCCTCCGACCACCGCCCGCGGCCAGCGGTGGCCCCCGGGGGCCGTGAGCCCGAAGGTGGTGACCGGATCGACCCGCTGCCAGAGCACCACCGCGATCAGCGGCAACACGAGGGCCGCCTGCTGGATCGGCACGGCGAGCGCGAGATCAGTCGGTGCGATGCCCTGCACATACCAGAGGGCGGCAAAGGCGACGAGCGCCGCCGCGAAGCCCTGCATCGGTGTCGGCCGGCTCCGGGGTGCCGGCCGGGTCAACAAGCTGCCGGCCACATCCGGGCCACGAAAAAGCAGCTCTTCGTCGCCGAGTGCCGCCGCTGCCCCGCGCAACAAAAGCCATGTGGCTGCCGCCGCGGCGCCGAGCGAGAGAGCGAGTCGAAACACGAGCACTGACGTGGCAGCGCCGGCCAGGGCGTCGCGGGCCAGGGCCACCTGCCCGGCGAAAGGAATAGCGGCTAAGGCCCCGCCGTCCGCTCCCGGCAGGAGCGCCGAGCCGGCCAGGCCGCTGACGAGCAGGATCACCGGCGTGAGCGTGTTTTGGGCCTCCTTGCCGCTCCGCGCGCCGCTGGTCACCGCCAGGCAGGTCGCCGCGGCCACGGCGGCGAGCCCCAAGTAGCCCACGAGCGTGACGAGCGCGGCGCTGGTTAGGCAGGCGGCATCCACGCCCAGATCGATACCCGCAGGTAGGAACCGCAGCAGCACGAGGCTGGTCAGACAGATCGACAGCGCGTTGACCAGCAGGCTCGCGAGGGTTACTCCCCAGATCGCGAGGAACTTGCCGGTCACGATCTCGCCGGCGGTCGCCGGCGCCAGCAGCAGCGTCTCGATCGTGCCCCGCTCCTTCTCCCCTGCCAGCGCATCGATCGCTGGATAAAAGGCGCCCGTCGCCGTCAGTAGCGCCAGGAGCACCAGCACGCCGCCGGCGGCCGTGGGCAGGATGCCCTCCATCGAAGCGACACTTTCAAACGGTGAGCCACCGGCGAAGGCCAGGACCACCGGCTCGAGGACGCTGGGCGGAAGCCCCGCGGCTTCGATCCGCTGCCGGCGCGCATCTTCGGCGAGCGCCCGCACCACCGCCAGCAGATGCCGCTGGCGCCGGGTGTCGATCGGCCGCAGCGCCGAGACACGGGCTTCGAGGGGCACCGTGCCCCGTCCGTCGAGCGCGGCGACGGTGCCGGCTGGGGCGTCGATCCAGACGTCGGCCGTGCCGTCGTCGAGCTGTTGCTGGGCTGCCCGAGCGGGCACGGGTTCGGCCGTGAGCTGAGCCGGCCAGTCGGCAGGCGGTTGATCGGCCACCGTCGCGACCACCTGCTCGAGCCGGATCGCCAGCGGCTCCGCGTCTGGGCCGGAGAGGGCGATCGCCAGGAGGCGGGGCGCCTGCCGGGCCTCCTGGTCCGAAAGCGCGGTCCGGAGGCCGAGCGTGCTGGCAAGCGCCAGCACCGGATACATCGCCATCGGCATCAGCAGCGTGACAAACAGCGTGCGCCGGTCACGGACAAACTCCAGCAGGTCGCGGCGGGCGATCACCCGCACGGCCCGCCCCCACGGCAGAGTATTCGGCGCGGTCATAGCTCTGCCCCCGGCTCGACCGCCGCAAAGAACGCCCCCTCGAGCCCCCCGGGCGCGGCGGCCATCTCCGCCCGGCTGCCCGCCGCCACGATCCGGCCGGCATGGATGATCAGGAAGCGATCACACCGCCGCTCGATCTCGTGGAGCCGATGGGTCGAGATCAGGATCGACCGCCCTTCCCCCCGCAGTCGCTCGAGCAGATCAAGTAGATCCCGCGCGCCGACGATGTCGAGGCCGGAGGTCGGCTCATCGAGCACCAGCGCCGGCGGATCGTGGATCAGCGCCCGGCCAAGCGAGACCCGCTGCCGCTGGCCGGTGGAGAGCCGGCCGCAGGGGCGGGCGGCGCAGCTGGTGAGCCCGAGGGCGTCGAGCAACGCGGGCACGCGGTCGGTCAACGCGGCTGGCTCGAGTCCGTGGAGCCGTCCGAAGGATTCGAGCACCTCCTGCGGCGTGAGCCGGTCGGGCACACCGGTCGTGGCCGAGAGATAGCCCAGCCGGCGGCGGACGCCGAGCGGGTCGGCCAAGACGTCGCAGCCGGCGATCCGCGCGGTGCCGGCGGTGGGCTTTAGGAGCGTGGCGAGCAGCCGCATCGTGGTGGTCTTGCCGACGCCGTTGGCCCCCAGCAGGCCCACCATCTCGCCGGGGGCGACCACGAACGAGACGCCATCGACCGCCTTGACGACCGTGCCGTCGGCGGCCCGAAAATGCTTGCTCAGCCCGGCGGCCTCGATCATCTACGAACCCTCGGCGGGCGGAAACTGTCGGCGGGCCAGGATCACCCCCGCCGCCACCAGCATCACGGTGGCGAGTGCGACGACGGCCATGATCTGCACCCAGGCCGGCTGGGTGTCGACGAGGAGCGCTAGTTCGGTCGGCAGGGCCCGCTCCCAGCCCATCCAACGCACCAGGAGGCTCCGCAATCGCAGGCTGACGGTGAGCTGATTGACCACCGCCGGCAGGAAGCCGGCTAGGTATTCGACCACAAGAGCCACCGCGACGCTCGCCACGATGGCCCGCTTGGGCATGATCACGGCCGGCAGCGCGAACAGGGCGGCGCGGCCGATGCAGGAGACAAGAATCAGGGCGGCGAACACCGCCGCCAGCCGTCCCGAGCCGGGCAGCCCGGCGGCCACGAGTGTGAGCCCGAGCGCGAACAATGCGACCGTCGCCGTCCAGCTGACGGCGGCGAGGAACGTGCCCAGGAGCAGCGACCACCGCCCCCAGGGGCGAACGGCAACGTGCTGCCAGGTGTTGCGCTCGAGCTCGTCGGCCACGACCGGGCACATCGTGACCAGGAGCCCGAGCAGGCACAGCGCCTCGGGCAGGAGCGCATAGAGCAGCACGACCGCGAAGTCGCGGTCGAGGTGACCGGCGATCCGGCGCACCGCGAGCATGACGGCAGCGGGAAAGGCGGCGCCCAGGGCCGCCAGGATCACCCGCTGGGGCGTGAGCAGCCGGCGGAGTTGGAAGCTTGCCACCGCGAGGATTCCGTGGCCTGCGTTCATCGGCCGGCCTCCGCAGCGACTCCGGCCGGGGCCGCAGGCCGGAGCCCTCCCCCTGAGCCGATGCCACGGTGCAGCTGCACGAGTCGGTCGAAGATGCCCTCGAGCGAGCGGTCGCCCGCGATCAGGCTCGTGATCGCGATCCCTTCGACGGCTGCGGCCGCGGCCAGCGCGGCGGTGAGCGCCTGGGGATCGTGCGTGCCGATCGTGAGGCCGGCGGCGCCCTCAAACCGTAGGCCGTCGGCCAAGCCGCTGGCGCAGGCGATCTCGGCGAGCCGCCGCGGCCGGTCGGCCTCGAGCCGGATCTCCGCCGGCAGGCAGTCGACCAGGGCATGGATCTCCTCGACCCCGCCGCTGGCCACGAGCCGGCCGCCGAGGATCACAGCCAGACCGGCGTCGAGGGCCTCGATCTCGTGGAGCAGATGGCTCGCCACGAGCAGGCTGCGTGACGTCGCCCAGCCGCGGACGAGCGTGACGAGGTCGTGCCTGGCGACGGGATCGAGCCCGATGAAGGGCTCGTCGAGCACGAGGAGGTCGGGGTCGTGGGCGATGGCGCCGGCGAGCTTCGTCCGCTGCCGCATGCCCTTGGAGAGCGTCGCCAGCGGCCGGTCGGCCACCGCGCCCAGCCCGACGCGTTCGATCGCCGTGGCCGCCGCCCGGCTCGCGGCGTGAAAGGCTCGGCCGGAGAGGCGGACGAGATACGTGACCCACTCCCGGGGTGAGGCCCGCCGCTCGAGCAGGTCGGCAGCGGGGCAGTAGCCGATCCGGGCAAGCACCCGCGGGTTGCCGAAGGGCTCTTCACCGAAGATCGTCACTCGCCCCATCGTCGGCCGCAGCTGGCCGGTGACGAGGCCGAGGAGCGTTGTCTTGCCCGCCCCGTTGGGCCCCAGCAGGCCGTGGGCTCCGGGGTCGAGTTCGACCGTCAGGTCGTTGACCCCGATCACCGTGCCGTAGAGCTTGGTCGCGTGCTGGAGTGAGATCACAGGCGCGGGTCCTCCTCAGGCACGGGCCGGGGCATCGACCCGGAGGAAGAGCACGATCAGCGAGCCGCCGGCGACCGTGGCCAGGGAGATGAGCGAGGGTAGCACGGTCGCGAAACGCGTCTCGATCCCGAAGATCCAGGCCTGCACCACTCCCTGGGCGTGGAAGGGGGAGAGCCAGGCCCAACGGTCGACGGTGCCGTCGATGCCGGCGGCGCGCAGGAGCCAGTCGGGCTGCACCTGGTCGCCTGACCTCCGGATGACGACCGCCCCCCCGTCGTCGAAGGGGTCGTGCGGATCGGCCACGGTGGCAGCAACCGTGGGCGACCGGGAGCCGGCCGCGATGTCGGCGCCCGTGAGCGCCCCATGAGTGATCCAGCAGGCTGCCCAGGTGGCAAACCAGGCGAAGGTCGCGATCCGCGTCTCGGCGGTGAGCGACGAGTAGGCCAGCGCCAAAAGCACGGTCGGGAGTGTGACCACGGCGGCGGCGGCGAGGATTCGTAGCGGCAGATCCCAGGTGGCCACGGCGACCCAGATGCTCGGGCTGACGAGCACGCCGATCAGCCACAGCACAAGCGCGGGCACGAGGGTCACGAGGCTCACGATCGCGGCGAGCACGCCGATCTTCCCCGCGACGTAGTCACGTCGCGAGACAGGCCTGGTGAAATAGACCAGCCAGGCCTTCGCCTGCAGGTCGCCGGCGATCAGCCGCGGGGCGACCAGGCCCACGACCACCGCCAGGAGCACCGCCTGCGGTGCCCGCATGAACGTCAGCAGCAGCCGCGACCAGACCGTGCGTCGGGCCTGGTCGGGATCGTCGAGGCTGCCCCCCAGGGATTCCGCCAGCAGGCTGCCCAACATCCCCAAGCCGTCGAGCCGGCGGGAGACGTTTCGCCCGGCGCCGAGTGTGCCCTCGGCGACGGCTTGCTCGAAGGCGAAGAACCCGCCGGCGAACACGAGTGCGGGACTCCAGGCGAAGAGGATCACCCGTCGCAGCCAGCGGCTCTTCCAGGCCAGCCGGATGCCGGTGCTGGCGATCACCCCGGCGGCTCCTCCCGATCGTGGCCGCCCGTGCCAGCCGCGGTAGCCGACGTCATGCAGGGGCATGCGTGGGCTCCTCGGCATCGGCGGCGGCCAGCGCCGCGAGAAACACCTCCTCGAGCGGCCGCCGCGCGGGCTCGAGGGTGCCCACGACCACACCCACGGCCTTGGCTTCCTCCCAGATGGCCCGCACCGCTGCTGGGTCGGGCGCGTGCACGAGCATGCCCGAGTCGTCGGCTGGCCGGGCCGGCACGCCGCGGCGGGCGAGACGGGCGGCGAGTTCCGCGAGCGGCCCAGTGCCGCGCAGCCTGAGGTCGCGGCTGCCGCCCCCGGTGAGTTCCACCACCGAGCCGGCCAGGCGGACCCGACCGCGGACAAGCAGTACCAGCCGATCGCAGATCGACTGGACGTCCCGCAGGACGTGGGTCGAGACGAGGATCGTCTTGCCATGGTCACGGGCCAGCGATATGAGTCGGCCGAGCATCGCCCGTCGCTCCAGCGGGTCGAGGCCGTTGGTCGGCTCGTCGAGAATCACGACCGCCGGATCGTGGACGAGCGCGGCCGCGAACGCCACCTTCTGCCGCATCCCGACCGAGAGTGTTTCGATGGCGCGGTACCGTTCCTGGCCTGCGTCGCACCAGTCCAGCACCTCGTGGGCCCGACGGAGCCCCTCGGTGGCGGGCAGCCCGGAAAGCCGGGCCGCATACTGCACCATCTCCACTCCCGAGAGGCCGGGGACGGTAGCATCGTCTTCGGGCACCACCCCGGTGAGTTGCCGGACACGACGCGGATCGGCGGCGGGGTCGAGCCCGTGCACGCGGACGCTGCCGGCGGCGAGTCGCACGAGCCCCAGGATCGCTCGGACGAGCGTGCTCTTGCCGGCGCCGTTAGGGCCGACCAGACCAGTGATGCCCGCGGGCACATCGAGCGACACGCGATCGAGGACGATCCGGCGGCCATATCGCTTCGTCACTTTGTCGAGCCGCACCGGACAGACGTTGGCCGCTGGCTGGCTCACGGGAAACTCCTCGGCCGGCACGGGAGGCGAAACCGCAGGGGCGGTCACCCTTCCATGACCTCGGTTTCCTTGGTTCGGGCCAGATCGCCGACGAGCCCCTCGTGTTTCTTGGTGAGCTCCTGCACGTCTTCCTTGCACTGCTTGGAATCGTCTTCGGTCAGCTCGCCACCCGACTGCTCGCCGTCGGCGGCCTTGTTGGCGTCGCGGCGGACGTTGCGGATCGCCACCCGTGCCTCTTCGGCGAGCTCCTTGATTCGCGCGGTCATCTTGCGGCGGACATCGGCCGAGAGCGGCGGGATGATGATCCGGATCACCCGGCCATCGCTCTGGGGGTTGAAGCCCAGGCCGCTGGCCTGGATCGCCTTCTCGATGTCCTTGAGCGTGCCGGGGTCGAAGGGGCGAACGACGATCTGGTTGGGCTCGGGGGCGCCCACGTTGGCCAGTGCCTTGATCGGTGTGGGCGAGCCGTAGACCTCGACCCGGAGCGTGTCGACGAGGCCGGGGTTTGCCCGGCCGGTGCGGATGCCGTTGAGGGAGTGGCGAAAGACCTCGACGGCCTTCTCCATGCGTTCCTCGGCGTCGAGCAAGATGTCGTCGGCCGTCATCGGGCGGCTCCTAGGGTGAAGCGTGGATTGTGGCACGCCATCCGTGGCCGGGGCAAGCGGCTCGCGCAGGCTCGGGGCTGCCCGTGCCATCTCGCCGGACGCTCCCTTCGGGCAGCCTGCCCTCCGGTCGCTCGGAGGAAACCTCGCTCCGCAATCCTTGCTGCGCTCGGTTTCCTACGCCGCTCGATTGGCACGGGCAACCCCAAGCCGTCCATTGCCGGAAGTAGCCGCGGGCCTCCGGTCCGCGGGATCCGCTCGCCAACCGAATACGCATTCGGCGGGGCACAGCCCCGCCGCTACGCCGCACCGCGATTCGTCTGAACGAACACCGCGCGCCACACCGGACACGAACACGGCCGCCCGGAGGTGCGGCCGGCGGGCGTGTAGCTAGCGTCCGATGAGCGTGCCGATCCGTTCACCGGCCACCGCCCGTTCGATGTTGCCCTCGCGGCGGTAGTTGAACACCAGGATCGGCATCCGATGCTCCATGCACTGCGAGATCGCCGTGGCGTCCATCACGCGGAGGTTTTGCTCGCGAACCTGCTGGTAGGTGAGGTCGCTGTAGAGCATCGCGTGCGGATTCTTCTCGGGGTCGTCAGAGTAGACGCCGTCGACCCGGGTGGCCTTCATCAGGATGTCGGATCCGAGTTCGAGCGCCCGTTGGGCGGCGGCGGTGTCGGTGGTCACATAGGGGCTGCCGCTGCCGGCGGCCAGGATCACGATCCGCCCCTTCTCGAGATGCCGCCGGGCCCGGCGGCGGATGTAGGGCTCGGCCACGCCGTCCATCCGGATCGCCGTCATCAGCCTGGTTTGGGCGCCGAGGCTTTCGAGCGCGTCTTGGAGCGCCAGGCCGTTGATCACCGTGGCGAGCATGCCCATGTAATGGGCCGTCGCCTCTTGGATCGCGGCGTTGCCCGCCGTGAACGAGCCGCCACGGAGGATGTTGCCGCCGCCGATCACGACGGCCAACTCAACGCCCCGGGCCACCGCCTGCACCGTCTGGCGGGCGATGTGGACCACCTCTTCCATCGAGATTCCGCGCTCACCGGCGCGGGCGAAACTCTCGCCCGAGAGTTTGAGCAGGACCCGGCGGTAGGGAGCGGCGGTCATCGCGTGCCTACTGTAGCAGACCGCCTGCCAAACCCGGGCGGTCTCGACGCCCTGCTCGGCCCGCCCCGCTCACCCGCCCAGCCGCCAGTTGTCGACGGCGACCACGTCGATCCCAGCGTCATGTGCAAGTTTTCCCACGCTCTGCTTCTCATCCTTCACGAACGGCTGCTCGAGCAGCACGCAGGTAGCGTAGAAGTTTCGCAGCCGCCCCTCGATCATCTTGGCAATGATGGCATCGGGCTTGCCTTCCTTGCGGGCCGCCTCGGTGAGGATCTCCCGCTCCTTCTCCACGACCGCGGGGTCGAGTTCCTCCTTGCGGATCGCCTTGGGGGCCATGGCCACCACGTGCATCGCGATGTCTTTGGCCGCCTCCGCCGCGGCGGGGGCCGTGGCGTTGCCGGAGATTTCAATCAGCGCAGCCTTGGTGCCGTCGTGGTGGGCGTATCCGCCGCAGGGGGCGTCGATCCGCTTGATTCGGGAGAGTTCAAACACCTCCCGCATCCGGTTGAAGAGTTCGTTCTTGAGTTCGCCCAGAGTCTGGTCGGGATGGGCCTGGCTCTTCTGGGCCATCAACTCCTCCGGCGACGACGCCCCGGGGCCGAGCGCCAGCGTCTTGGCGATGTCTTCACAGAGCAACTTGAAGTCGGGACTACCGGCCACCGGCGGGCTCTCGCACTTCAGTTCGATGATCGCACCCACACCCTTGGCCGAATCGGTGTAGACGGCAAGGCGGCCGCAGGAGGTTTCGCGGTCGGCTCGCATCGACTGCGTCTTGATGCCCTGCTTCCGCAGCCAGTCGACGGCCTGCTCGGTGTTGCCGCCACACTCCGCGAGCGCCTTCTTGCACTCCATCATGGGCAGGCCGGTCTTTTCCCTCAGCGCCATCACAGCCGCCGCGGTGATCTCGGGCATGGTGTCTCCTCAGGTATCAGGCAGGGGGGTGAATCAATCTCGGCCCGGTGGAGGACCGGGCACGCCGGACCGCCAGCGACGAAAAGCCCGGCCGAAGTGGGTCAGGTCGTCGGCTTCGGGACCGACCGCTTGGCGACCATCGGCCTCGAGCGTGGCTTGGGCTTGGCCTCGCCCTCGGTGGCCTCGCCCCCCTCCGCTGCGGCCTGCGAGGTGGCAGCCGTGGAGGACTTGCCCTCGAGGATCGCGTCGGCCAGCCGGCCGGCCACTAGTTCGATGGCCCGGATCGAGTCGTCGTTGCCGGGAATCGGCAGGTCGATCATGTCAGGGTCGCAGTCGGTGTCGATCAGGGCGACGGTCGTGATGCCCATCTTCCGCGCCTCGTTGACGGCGTTCTTCTCTTTCTTGGGATCGAACACCACGAGGCACTCAGGCAACCGCGACAGCGTGCGGATACCGCCGAGGTTGCGGAGCATCTTGCGATGCTCGCGCCGGAGCGACGACTGCATCTTCTTGGAATACGTGGCAAACTTGTCGCTGGGGATCAATGTCTCGAGTTCCTCGAGGCGGGCCAGCCGGTTGCGGATCGTGCGGAAGTTGGTCAGCGTGCCCCCGAGCCAGCGATCGCTGACATAGGGCATGCCGCAGCGGCCGGCCTCGCGAGCGATGGCCTCGGTCCCTTGCCGCTTGGTGCCCACGAACAGGATCAGGCTGCCCGTGGCTGCGACCTGTTTGAGATACTTGCGGGCCCGCAACAATCCGCGGATTGTCTCGCGAACGTCGATAATGTGGATGAGGTTTTTGCGGCCGTGGATATAGGGCCGCATCTTCGGGTTCCAGCGGCTGGCACGGTGGCCGAAATGCACGCCGGCTTCGATCAGTTCCTGGGCCAGGACGTTCGACACGCGGGATGACTTCCTTAGAAAATGGGGACTGAGGCGGTGCGATGACCAGCTGAAGCGAGCCCCGGAAAATATCGGCTTTTCCCCAAGAATGTCAATCGGCCATGCTGGGCGGCGGCCTGGGAAGCGGGATCCGGGGCTTTCCCTGGGCCGTGAAACGCCGCGAGGCTTGAATCGCCGGGAAAATGCGAACTAGACTCCGCTCGGGCTTTTTCCGGCCCCACCGCCCGTTCGGCCTCAGGTCCGACAGCACCCGTCGGCTCACCGCATGCGCCACGTCCTCTCCGCCACCGTTCAAAACGTCCCCGGCGTGCTCGCCCACGTGTCGGGCATGCTTGCCTCCCGGGGCTACAACATCGACAGCCTCGCCGTCGGCGAGACCGAGGATCCGGGTTTTTCCCGGATGACCTTTGTGCTGCGGGGGGACAACCGTGTCCTCGACCAGGTGCGGCGGCAACTCGAGAAGATCGTGACGGTGGTCCGGGTTGACGACATCAGCTCCCGCAACTTCGTGGAGCGCGACTTGATGCTGATCAAGGTGGCGGCCGAGCCGGGCACTGCCCGCACCGAGGTCAAGGAGCTGGCCGAGATCTTCCGCGGCCGGATCGTCGACGTGGCCGCCGACAGCGTGATCGTTGAAATCTCCGGTACCGAGAAGAAGCTCGAGGGCTTTATCGAGCTGATTCGGCCGCACGGCATCCTGGAGTTGGTGCGCACCGGCCGGATCGCCATGGTGCGTGGCAGCCGGGACACTCGCGAACTGGCCGAGGCCGACCGCGATCAGCCCCCCCCCGCCGCCGGCGCCGAGTCGCTGGCCTGAAGATTCTGGAGCCCGCGCACCGTCTCCCTACGTTCGTCCTTTTCGCCCACTTTTTCCGAGCCCCTGGAGCGTTTCCCCCTTGGCCGCCACCATCTATTACGACGCCGATGCCGACCTCAAGCACCTCGCCGGCAAGACCATCGCCATCATTGGCTACGGCTCCCAGGGCCATGCTCAAGCCCAGAACCTGCGGGATAGCGGGCTGAATGTCGTGGTGGCCCAGCGCCCGGGTGGCCCCAACTACGAGCTCGCCAAGAGCCACGGCTTTTCTCCCGTGAGCGTCGAGGAGGCGGTCAAGCAGGCCGACGTGATCAACATCCTGCTGCCTGACGAGCTGCAGGGCGACGTCTACAAGACCGGCATTCGCCCGAACCTGAAGCCAGGCGCGGTGCTGATGGCGAGCCACGGCTTCAACTTCCACTTCGGCCAGGTCGAGCCGCCGCCGGGCCACGACATTCTGCTCGTGGCGCCCAAGGGCCCCGGCCACCTGGTCCGCAGCGAGTACGTGAAGGGGGGCGGCGTGCCCTGCCTGATCGCGCTGGGCCCCGGGGCGAGTGAGGCCACGAAGCAGATCGGGCTGGCCTACGCCAAGGGCATCGGTGGCACCCGTGGCGGCGTGATCGAGACCACGATCGCCGAAGAGACCGAGACCGACCTGTTCGGCGAGCAGGCGGTGCTCTGCGGCGGCGTCTCGGAGTTGATCAAGGCGGGCTTCGATACACTCGTCGAGGCGGGCTACCAGCCCGAGATGGCCTACTTCGAGTGCCTCCACGAGATGAAACTGATCGTGGATCTTTTCTATCAGGGGGGGCTCGAGTACATGCGGTACAGCGTCTCCAACACAGCCGAATACGGCGACTACACCCGCGGCCGGCGGATCATCACCGACCAGACGCGAGCCGAGATGAAAAAGATCCTCGAGGAGATTCGCTCGGGGCAGTTTGCCCGCGACTGGATCCTGGAGAACCGCGGCGGGGCTGCGATGTTCAAGACGACCCGCCGGCGGGAGCGGGAACACCCACTCACCGAGACCGGCCGCGGGCTCCGCAAGATGATGAAGTGGATCGACAGCAAGGAAGTGTGAGCCAACCATGGCTGGCGAAGACGCTGAGTCGAGGGCGCTGTACGAGCAACTCCAGCCGGGGGACCGGGTGGAGGTGGTTCACGACGTCACGGTGGGGTCGAGCGGCGCCTGGAAGACGACAACCGTCGGCCAAGTCCTGCGGCGGGAGCGGCGGCGGCATGGGCTCCACTTCCGCCGCAATCCCGACGACAAGGTCTACAGTGACGTCTTGATCCTGGCCCGCGACGACGGTGAACTGACGACGGTGACCATGGACGAGTTCACGCAACTGAAGCGGCTGTAGCCCGCGACCGCCCCGAGCCCGGGGCCCTGAGACGGTGGAAGGCTGAAAGTTTGAAAGCCTGGAGCCATGCGATGCGACTGGCGTGCACGGCGGTGATGCTCCTCTGGGCAGCGGTCGGCGCGGCCGCCGATCACCCCTGCCAGGCCGCGTTGCGGGCGACGATCCGCCTGCATGGGGGCGGGAAGTCGGGGACGGCCTTCGCCGTGGCGGTGCCGGCGGCCGAGGATCGCCCGGCCGCGGTCGTGCTGGTGTCGGCGGCCCATACGTTCGAGAACATGCAGGGCGAGACCGCCACGGCGGTGCTGCGGGCGGCGGCGGGCGCTGGCTGGGAACGTCGCGACACACCCGTCGCGATCCGCTCGGGCAAGACGCCGAACTGGGTGCGTCACTCCAAGGCCGACGTCGCCATCCTGCCCTGGGCGGTGCCGGCCGGGGTCGACCTCGAGCCGTTCGCCCTGGAGTCGGTGGCCTCCGCCGGCGACTTCGACGCGGGCCGGGTGGCCGTGGGCCAACGGGTGCGGGTGGCCTGCTTTCCCGCCCAGACCGAGGCCAACGCGGCCGGCTGGCCCGTGCTGCGGACCGGTTCGATCGCCAGTCATCCGCTCACGCCGGCCGCGACGCTCGAGCGGCTGTTCCTCGACTATGCCCACTACGGCGGCGACAGCGGTTCGGCCGTGGTGGTGGACGAGCCGGCCGCGGCCGGCCGCGTGGTCGGCGTGGTGGTGGCCATGCAGCGGCAGACCGACCGCGTCACGAGCCCGTTCGAGGAGAAGACCGTGCACACCCCGCTGGGGCTGGCGATCACGGTGCCGAGCACCCTGCTCCGGGAGACGATCGAGTCGTGGCAGGCGAAGCCCGCGCCAGCCGCGGTCACGGCCTCAGCCGCTGCCGCAGCGCCGTAAGCGGGAGCGACCCGAAGTGGCGGGAGTCGCGGCTGCCCGAGGGAAAGTCGCCGAGCAGGAACACCTCGTCGGCCGCAACCGACCAGCGGGCCACTCCGTCGGCCGCGGTCCGCAGGAGCACGTCCCGCCAGATCGTGACCCGCTCGATCGCGGCCGGAGGACCGCCGCCGTTCGCCACATCGAGCGCGAGCGACGGAGAGCGCGCATCGCCGGCCGCGTCGCTCGCCACGGGCCAGGGGCGGGCGACATCCCACGAGTCTGGAGCGGCGGCCGGCAGACAGTGACGATCCAGTGTCGCGCCGGTGTCTCGCACGACGATCGGCCAGGCCGCGGCGACGGCATGGCCATCGAGCCGACCGGCGACCACCGCGTAGCGGCCGGCGGCATGGAACCGCCACCCGACCGCCAGCGGTCCGGCGATCGCCCGCAGGCGCACCGGCCCCGCCCCGACCGCAACCGCTGCGACGGAAACCTCCGCCGCGAAGCCCACGTCGTGAACAGGCAGCAGCAGCCGGCTCACCTCGCCCGGCGCGAATGGGGCGTCGTCGAGCACGAGCGTGGGAACCGCCGCCCATCCCGTGCCGCTCGCGCTGGAAGGCCCGAGGTCGGAACCAATCTCCGCGAGGAGCCGCGGCCCCTTGAGCTCTGACCGGCCGGCGATCACGAGGTCGCCATCGACCAGCCCGATCGTCTCGCCCGGCAGACCGACCATCCGCTTGAGGCCCGTCGAGCCGTCGGGCAGGGTCACGATCCAGCGGTCGAACCGCAGGGGCGGCTGCCGGCGGTCGAACTCAGGCAGCCAGCCGCTGGAGACGACGTCACCGGGCAACAGCCCCGGCCCCATCGACACGCCGTCCACGACATACCGCCGCGGCGCTGCGACGAGCCCGAAGGCCAGCGCGGCCGCCGTTGCGACGACGAGCACGAGGTGACGATTCATCAATGGGGAAACAGGAGTCAACGTGTCCCTCGGACCACTGTAGCGGCGGGGCTCTGCTCCGCCGCATGCGGGTCGGGGTGGCAAGCGGATTCCGCGGGCCGGAGGCCCGCGGCTACTTCAGCAAACGGCCTGCGAAGGGTTGCCCATGCCAATCGAGCGGCGTAGGAAACCGAGCGCAGCCAGGATGGCGAAGCGCGGTTTCCTCCGAGCGAGCGCAGCCAGGATGGCCGCAGCGAGCGTCCGGCGAAATGGCATAGGCAGCCCTGAGCCTGCACCAGTCAAGGGTTGAGCCGCGGCCCCGGGTTCAGACCGTCGCCCACTGATGGCTCTGGGCGCTCTTGAGCACCGCGTCGCAGACCTTCTGGGTCTCGAGCGCGTCGCGGAAGGTCGGGTGGCAGGGCCGCTTCTGGGCGTAGGCCTCGAGGAAGTCGGCCACCTGGTGCACGAACGAGTGCTCGTAGCCGATCGCCAGGCCCGGCACCCACCACTTGTCCATGTAGGGATGGTCGCTGTCGGTGACGTGCACACTCTTCCAGCCCCGCTCCGGGCCGGCGTCCTTGTAGTCGAACACCTGCAGCCGGTGGAGATCGTGGAGATCCCACTTCAGGCTCATGTGCTCGCCGTTGATCTCGAAGGTGTAGAGCGCCTTGTGGCCGCGGGCGTAGCGGGTGCTCTCGAACAGGCCCAGCGAGCCGTTGGTGAAGTGGCAGAGGAACGAGCAGGCGTCGTCGATCGTGACGGGCTCCTTCTTGCCGGTGAGCTGGTGGGTCCGCTCCTTGACGAAGGTCTCGGTCATGGCGGTGACGTCCTTGACGCTGCCGTTGAGCCAGATCGCCGTGTCGATGCAGTGGGCGAGCAGGTCGCCGGTCACGCCGCTGCCCGCGGCCGCCGCGTCAAGCCGCCACAGGGCCGCGCCCCCCTGCGGGAGATCGGCGTTGATTGTCCAGTCTTGGAGAAACTCGGCCCGGTAGTGGAACACCCGGCCGAGCCGACCCGAGTCGATCAGCTGCTTGGCGAAGGTGACCGCGGGAATGCGGCGGTAGTTGTACCAGACGGTGTTGGGCACGCCGGCCTGCTCGACGGCGGCGCACATCCGCTCCCCCTCGGCCGTGTCCATCGAGAGGGGCTTCTCGCAGAGGATCGCCTTGCCGTGCTTGGCGGCTTCGATCGCGATCTCGGCATGGAGATTGTTCGGCGTGCAGATGTCGATCGCGTCGATGTCGGCGGCGGCCACGAGCTTCCGCCAGTCGGTCTCGACCCGGGCATAGCCCCAGCGGTCGGCGAAGGCCTGGGCCTTGCCGGCGTCGCGGGCCGCGACTGCCTGCAGGACGGGGAGATACTCGAGGTCGAAGAAATCCTTGACGCGGTTGTAGCCGTTGGAGTGGGCCCGGCCCATGAAGCCGTAGCCGATCATGCCGATGCGGAGGGGTTTGGCCATTGGGTGATGCTTCCTTTCTGGTGCTTACGGATGTCGTGAGTCTTGCGGGATGGGTCGGGGTTGCCCATGCCATCTCGCCGGACGCTTCCTTCGGGCATCCTGCCCTTCGGTCGCTCGGAGGAAACCTCGCTTCGCAATCCTTGCTCCGCTCGGTTTCCTACGCCGCTCGATTGGCATGGGCAACCCCTCACGCCAATCGAATGCCGGACGGAACCGTGTCTAGCCCCAGCCGTGCGCGGCGCGGACGGCGATCATAGTCTTGAGGATGGTGTTCCAGGTGTGCGGGTCTTCGAGGGTGGCGTTGGAAAACATGCAGCCGTCCCAGCAGATGTGCTGGATGCCGCGGGCGGCCGCGCCCTCGAGCCAGGGGCCCGAGCACTTCACGATGTCGAGCTTGCCGGCAGGATCGTCGGCGCGGCAGTGCTTGCCCGTCTTGTCGTGGGAGCCGGCGCCGTGCACCTGGCCGTCGTTTTGGGCTACGTGGAAGTCGATCGTCCAGGGGCGAAGCTTGGCCACCATCGCCTCGTAGGCCGGCCAGAACTCGGCCTCCGTGTAGCCGGGCTGCACGAGCGCGTGCTCGGGGGCGTTGTAGCCGAGCAGGTAGAGGTAGGTGTGGGCGAGATCCGCCTGGAAGCCGAGTACGTCAGGCATCCCGACCGCCTCGAGCAGATCGAGCATGTCTTTCCAGGAGTGCATGCCGGCCCAGCAGATCTCCCCTTCGGCCGCCAGTCGCTGGCCGTGAGCCTGGGCGATCGTGGCCGCTTCGCGGAAGGTGGCGGCGATCTTCTGTGTGTTGGCCTGGGGGTTTTCCCGCCACGTGCTCACGCCGAACTCGGCCGAGTCGATCCGGATCACGCCATACTTCCGCACGCCCCGCTTCTCGAACAGGTTCGCGATCCGGCAGGCCATCTTCACGGCCGAGAGAAACTTCTCCCGGGCCGCCGCGTCGCCCATCGCCGAGTCGCCCACCGTGCCCGGCCAGACGGGCGCCACGAGCGAACCCACCATAAACCCGTGGGCGGCGATCTTGTCGGCGATGGCGTTGATCTCAGAGTCGCTCGCCTCGGGGTTGGTGTGCGGCAGAAACAGGAAGTAGTCGATGCCGTCGAACTTCTGCCCGTCTACTTCGGCGGCGGCCGTCAGCTCGAGCATTCGGTCGAGCGAGATCGGCGGCTCCTGGCCGGGATCGGTGCCCTTGCCGACGAGGCCGGGCCACATGGCGTTGTGGAGCTTGGGGGCGGAGTGGCTCATGACTTCCTTCCGTGAAGGGGCAGATCGTCGTGGACGTCGGGGCCGAAGTAGCGGAGGGCCACGAGCGGGCCGGGGCCGGTGTTTTCCACCACGTAGCCCGCCGCCGCCGAGTCGGCCGAGATGAAGAGCTCGTCGGCCGTCATCTGGCCAAACCGAATCAAGGTCGGCGTGGCCACCTCGTGGACGCCCACCCGCCCCTCGCCCTGGACGGTGATCCAGCCGCTGGCGCCGGCGTCCTTGACGGTGATCTTTGCGCCCGGCTCGAGGGTGAGCTCCTTGGCAGAAAACAGCTGCCGGCCGTCGACGCGGCCGTACACGATCCACTTGTCGCTGGCGCCGCTGCCGCTCCGCTTCTCGTCCACGATCGGCAGGAGGAAGTTCGACTCCTTGAAGTGGGTGTCGACGTTCTTCTCCCAGTCGAGCTGGCCGATGATGAAGTCGAGATCCTGATGCTTGGCCTGGGGCATGTCCTTGACCAGCAGGCTCCAGGGCACCGCGCGGCCCTCCACGAGCGACTGAAACATCGCGAACACGTCGCTACCCCACTGGGGCTCGTAGGTGAGCAGCGAGCCGGGGGCGTGGAGCACGCCCGGCGGGATCAGCCAGCCGGTGCCCCGCTCGAGGCGGTAGGCCTTGGCCAGGTCGATGACACGATTGTCACCGCGGTTCCAGTTTTCGAGGCAGCGGCGGACGTCGGCCTTCGTGGTGCCCGGCTCCAAGCCCATGAAGGTGTAGGGAAAGTTGTTGTCGCAGTTGTTGTACTGCGGCGGGAAGTAGTAGCTCTCGGGCTTGCCCTCTTGGCCGACGAGCTTGGCGTCGTCGAACGACTGGTGCATGTGGTGCGGGATCGGCCCCATGTTGTCGAAGAACTTCGAGTACACGGGCCACTTCTGGTAGGTCTCCCAGACGCGAGAGCCGACGAGCCGCCCCTTGCCCTCGGCGACGGCGTCTCTGAGCATGAACCGCTCGCCGTCGAACACGCACCACGACAGCCCCTCGTCGGGCACGCGGCCCTCGTTGGCCGCCTCGGTCGTGCTCGCGAACCAGCGCTCGTCGATGCCGCCGCGGTCGAGGCCGTAGGCGTAGTAGTCGTCGGGGTGGAGCCGGACCCGCTTGCCAGGATGGAGAAAGCTCCGCGGTACCCAGGTGGGCGAGAGCCGGAGGATGCCCTTGCCGGCCTCGAGGGCCCGGTCGAGAGCGGAGCCGACATTCTTGGCTTCGGGGAGCCGGGCGGAGGCACGAGAAGCGGTGGCGGTGGCCATGAAAAACCCCTGCGCAGGCGAAGGCTTGAGGACAAGATCCGATGTTGTACGGGGCTGCCGAAAGGGCCGCAAGGAGCCGCTATGGGGCGGGGGCGAGCGCGACTAGAATCAGTCAACTTGCCAGCGCGAAGTCGGGCAACTGTTTTGGGAGCGCGACCTTGATGCAACGAGCGACCACAGCACTGGGGTTCGCGGCAGGCTGGCTGGTCGTCGTGAGCGGCGCCGCCGCCGCGAACGCAGCTGATCCCGCGCCGCCCGGCACGCGGGCCGTGGCCGATCGTGTGCTCGCCGCCACGGTGGGCATCTCCTCGACCACGGCCGACGGGGCGTCGTTTACGGGCACCGGCACCGTGCTCACGCCCCTGGGCCACATCCTCACCTCCACCAGCGTCGTGCCGCCGGACGCCACCGAGATCAAGGTGATGTTTCCCGGCTTCGTGCCCCGCGCGGCGAAGCTGGTCGCAGCCGACGCGAGCCTGGCGGCGAGCCTCGTGAAGGTCGACGCCGACAACCTCGCCTGCCTGCCGCTGGCGCGGGAGAGCCCGGGCCTCGGGGAGATCTGCTACACCGCCAGCGATGTGGACCGGGTGCTCTTGACCAACGGCCGGGCCGCGTTCAGTCGGGGCCTGGTCAGCGGTCTGTACGACGTGGAGAAGCAGGGCGAATCCCCCTACGCCGGTCCGGCCATCGAGACCACCGCCGCGGTCAACCCCGGCTCCGATGGCGGCCCGCTGGTCGACTCCAGCGGCCGGCTGTGCGGCGTGATCAGCCTCGGCGTCTCGCCGCAGCGCTGGCAGGGCGTAGCCGTGCCAACGGCGGTGCTGCTGGCGAAGTTTGGGCCGCTCACATCCGCCGACGTGCCGCTGGCCTTCGAGGCCCCGACCGACCTGGCCGCCGATCCGGTTACGACGAGCGTGGCGGTGAAGGCCGGTGACTTGCAGCGGGCCGCGGGGGCCATCGCCCCGGCGCTGGTCGGGATCGAGGTCACGAGGCGGTTTGCCCCCGAGTCGCTGCCCCGGCTCTCCTGGGACGAGCACCGGGCCGCGACCAAGGGCTGGGAGAAGCTGCCACCGCCCGAGCAGGCGAAGCGGTTCGCCGCCTTCGCCAACCTCGCTCGGGCGCTCGAGGTCAACCAGCTGTTGCGGCGGCCGCCGGGGCCGGTGACGGGGCTCGTGGTGTCCGCCGACGGGCTGGTGCTCACGAGCCTGTTCAACCTCGGTGACGACGTGGCGTTTGTCGCCAAGGCCACGGGCAAGCCGCGGGCGTTCGCCGCGAACGACCCGATCGAGAAGCTGATAGCCGACCCGCCCGGCGGCCTCGACCGCCAATCGAACGAAGTCACCGGCGTGACCGTGATCCTGCCGAATGGCGACCGCCGGGTAGCCACAGTGCTCGCCCGCCACGAGCCGCTCGGCGTGACCCTCTTGAAGATCGACGCCGAGGGGCTGACCGCTTTCGACCTCGCGGCCGCCGGCACCTCGCCGCTGCTCGGCGACACGGTGGCCGTGGTCGGGCGGTCACCCGATGGTGGGCCGAGCCACACCTTCAACACCGGGATCGTGAGCGCTCCCTCCCGCAATCGGGGCTATCAGTTCCAGACCGACGCGCTCTTGAACTATGGCAACTCCGGCGGGCCGGTCGTGGACGCCGCCGGCAACTTCCTCGGCATCGCCACGGCGCCGATCGAGCCCGACACCCTGCTCGGCCGGATCGTGCCGCCACCGCAACTGATGCGCTGGACCAGGGCGCCCAACTCGGGCGTGGGGATGGTGGCCCGGGCCGACCGGATCGCGGCGGCGCTCGAGGCGCTCACGAGCGGCCGGTCGTTCAACCGGATCCCCGGGCCGTTCCTGGGCGTGCAGCCCGACATGGAGCGGGCCTTCGGTGAAGACGTCGTGATCGGCGGCGTGGCGAGCGGCTCGCCGGCCGACCGCGCCGGCCTCAAGAAGGGGGACCGGCTGCTCGAGTTTGGCGGCGTGGAGCTGAGCACCTGGCGGGAACTCACCGACCGGGTGGCGGCGAGCGCCGCCGGCGACACAGTCACGCTGCTCGTGCAGCGG
>Ga0247836_1002290_pt1 | contig 28154 bp, 19 predicted proteins | sample LaCruzMarch2015__4_FD_187116 | JGI IMG/M metagenome (GOLD analysis project Ga0247836, IMG submission 187116) | Freshwater microbial communities from meromictic Lake La Cruz, Castile-La Mancha, Spain - LaCruzMarch2015_14m | ecosystem: Environmental > Aquatic > Freshwater > Lake | place: Spain... | reverse complement strand
ACGATGGGCGACGGGGCGGGGCGGGAGGTCAACCGCGGGGCGGCTGAGGATATCCGCGCGTTGTTCGCGATTCAATGGCGCTAGGGGATGGCCGCGGGAGGCCCCGCGGAGCGGATTAGTCCAACGTGTTCTAGGTTGGCACGGGCCGGCGACCTACTAGCCCGCCACGGGCCACTAAGGTTCTAGACTGAATCCCGCCGACCGCCCAGGCACATCGCCTCACCGCCAGTGCCCCACCCGCGCCCTGCCGAGGCCCCCCCCAGCCGCTCGGTGTTGCCCATCGGCTGCCGGTCCAGACACAGCCCATCGCCCTTCGATGTGTACTTTCCGCGTCTCGCTGCTGTTTTGCAAGGGGCGTTTTGTGATCTGGATCACGGTTTCCGCAAATACCGGATACAAAACGCTTGATTCCAGGCAAACCTCCCCCGGGGCGCTTGCCATCCGACCCCGCATCCGGACTAGACTTGGGGTCCGCGACCGGCACGGGTCGCTCGTGAGCTAGGCTGGCACGGGCCGCTAATGAACTAGACTGGAACGGGCCGCTAGTCAACTAGACTGGAACGGGCCACTAGGGAACTAGACTGAATTCCTTCCAAGACCGACACGACCGCCACATGATGTCCACCATCCCCAACCCCCGCCGCGAGGACAGATCTCCCTCCAACTGGGACCGTTATCTGGATCTCCTGGCCCACCGCGGCGTACCGGATGCAGTATTCCATCCGCACCGAGCAGGCCTATGTGGATTGGTGTCAACGGTTCCTGGCGTTCTGTGGCGATACACCGGCCGAGCGTCTGGGGGAACTGTTGGGATATGCGGATGTGTCCACGACGATGATCTACACCCATGCGCTCAATCGACCGGGGGTGGTGCCGGTTCGGAGCCTGGTGGATGCCTGGTAGTCTCAGCAAACCGCGGAACCCGCCGGTGGAACCTCGTGTAGGGCGCCGATAGCGCAGGTCGCCGGTCCGCACAGCGGACCCTACAGCTGAGGGGCCTTGGTCATAAACCCGCCCACCGCGCGATCTGCACGGTCGTCGGTCCGCACAGCGGACCCTACGGATCTCCTGATCCTGACGCGGGTGGCGAATTCGCCAAACTGCAGAATCGCGGCCGATGCGGTTCGTGCCTCACCGCATCCTACAGACCGGCCATCCCTGGCCGGTGCGATCAGGCGAAGATCAGGCAGGAATCAGAATTGCTCTTCTTCCGTCGACCCATGCAGTGCGGTGACCGAGGAGTGCCCGCCCTGGATGACGGTGGTGATGTCGTCGAAGTAGCCGACACCCACTTCCTGCTGGTGGGAGACGAAGGTGTAGCCGCGCTCACGGGCGACGAACTCGCGCTCCTGGACCTTTTCGACGTAGTGCTTCATGCCCTGACCGCGGGCGTAGTCGTACGCCAGGTCGAACATGTTGTACCACATATTGTGGATACCGGCCAGCGTGATGAACTGGTACTTGTAGCCCATGTCGGACAGTTCGTCCTGGAACTTGGCGATGGTCGCGTCGTCCAGGTTCTTCTTCCAGTTGAACGAGGGCGAGCAGTTGTAGGCCAACAGCTTGTTGGGGCTGGCACCCAGCACGGCCTGGGCGAACTCGCGGGCGAAGCCCAAGTCCGGGGTACCAGTCTCGCACCACACCAGGTCGGCATAGGGGGCGTAAGCGACACCGCGACTGATGGCCTGCTCCAGGCCGTTCTTGACCACGTAGAAGCCCTCGGGGGTCCGCTCGCCGGTCAGGAAGGCCTGGTCGTTCGGATCGACATCGTTGGTCAGGAGGTTGGCGGCCTCGGCATCGGTACGCGCCAGCAGCAGGGTGGGTACACCCATGACGTCGGACGCGAGGCGGGCGGCCGTCAGCTTCTCGACTGCTTCACGGGTGGGCACCAAGACCTTGCCGCCCATGTGACCGCATTTCTTCACCGCGGCGAGCTGATCCTCGAAATGCACACCGGCGGCGCCGGCGACGATCATATTCTTCATCAGCTCGAAAGCGTTGAGCACGCCGCCGAAACCGGCCTCGGCGTCCGCCACGATCGGCAGGAAGTAGTCGATGAAGTCCGCATCGCCGGGGCCGATGCCGCGCGACCACTGGATTTCGTCGGCGCGCTTGAAGGTGTTGTTGATGCGGCGCACCATGGTCGGCACCGAGTCGTAGGCGTAGAGCGACTGGTCCGGATACATGGTCTCGGAGGTGTTGCCATCAGCGGCGACCTGCCAGCCGGACAGATAGATGGCTTCGACGCCGGCCTTGGCCTGCTGCATGGCCTGACCAGCCGTGATGGCGCCCATACAGTTCACATAGCCCTTCTTGGCCCCGCCGCGCACCAGCTTCCAGAGCTGCTCGGCACCGCGCCGGGCCAGGGTGTACTCGGGCTGCACGCTGCCGCGCAGGCGGACCACATCGGCGGCGGTGTAGCCGCGCTTCACATCGGTCCAGCGGGCATTCTCGGCCCAGTCTTTTTCAATCGCTTTGATCTGTTGGTCGCGGGTCATCGCTCGATCTCCTCGTAGTGGTAAAAAAAGGCCGCTGTCTTGCCCGCCCCTCGTGTCCTCCGAACGCGCCCCGGTCGTCACGGGAATCGGCGCGGGCCCCGCGGTGATTCGCCGACCAAATATATCGGTCTTAACCCTGCAAGTTAACGATGCGTTACGCCTTTGACTAAGCATTTCTACCAATCTTCTGTATTGGCTTTACAGTGAGCCTCTTGCGCGCAAGTAAAGCGGGTTCCAAAGGACGCCAGGCGCCGCCATATCCGTCGCCAACAGAAACGTCAACCGCTTCCCGATCGTCCATCAGAACCGACCCCATGAACACCAATCCAGAGTCCTTCCGCAACGCCGCCATGGCCCACGGACTCGCCGAGGCCGAACTGGAGCCCGACCCGCTTCGCCAGTTCCAGCGCTGGTTCGAGGAGGCCATCGCCCAAGACCTCCCGGAGCCCAATGCGATGAGCCTGGCGACCGTCGACGCCGCTGGTCAGCCCTCCCTGCGCACCGTGCTTCTGAAGCTCTATGACCACCAGGGATTCGTCTTTTTCACCAACTACGAGAGCCGCAAGTCCAAGGAGATCGAGACCAACCCGCGGGTGGCGCTGCTCCTGCCCTGGGTCGCCCTGGCGCGTCAGGTGAAGATCATCGGCCGGGCGCACCGCATCTCCGCGGCGGAATCCTTCAAATATTTCGCGACCCGTCCGCGCGGCAGCCGGATCGGTGCCTGGGCTTCACCTCAGAGCCAGGTGATCACCTCGCGCTCACTGCTGGAGCAGAAGGTCGCGGAAATGCAGCGGCGCTTCGCGGAGGGAGACATACCCTTGCCGGATCACTGGGGCGGTTACCGCGTGGTGCCGATGGAGATCGAGTTCTGGCAGGGCCGCGACAGCCGCCTGCATGACCGTTTCCGTTACCGTCGCGCGGCGGGCGGGGACTGGGTGGTCGAGCGGTTGGCGCCCTAAGGCGAAAAGCGGCAAAACCGCGCTGGTATCGCCGTTGAACGTGATCGCCGGACGCCGGGGCGGGTTTCAAGCCCGCCCCGACACGCATGTCGACGAAGGCTCTACCGATCGTTTCTGACTCACTGCTGACTCACTGGTCAGCGGCGCTGAGCGGCTACCGATCCCGCAGGCCCAGCACATCCTGCATGTCGTAGAGACCGCACCGGCGGGTGGCGATCCATCCCGCGGCCCGCGCCGCGCCCTTGGCGAAGGTCATGCGGCTGGATGCCTTGTGGGCGATTTCGATCCGCTCGCCGTCGGCGACGAACCAGACGCTATGCTCGCCCACCACATCGCCCGCGCGGATGGTCTCAAACCCGATGGTGCGCCGCTCGCGGGCGCCGGTATGACCCTGGCGCCCGTAGACCGCCACATCATTGAGTTCGCGCCCCAGCGCCGCGGCCACCACCTCGCCCATGCGCAGCGCCGTTCCGGAGGGCGCGTCCACCTTGTGGCGATGGTGCGCCTCGATGATCTCGATATCCACCTCGTCACCGAGCACGCGGGCGGCGATATCGAGCAGCTTGAAACAGAGGTTCACGCCGATACTCATGTTGGGCGCGAAGACGATGCCGATGTGCTCCGCGGCCGCGGCGACCGCGGCGCGCTGCTCCGGATCGAGTCCGGTCGTGCCGATCACCATGGACTTGCCGGCCGCACGACACTGGGCCAGATGACTCAGGGTCGCCAACGGCGCGGTGAAATCGATCAGGACATCGAAGGCGTCCGAACACTCGGCAAGATCGGTGACCACGGCGACGCCGAGCCGCCCGACCCCGGCCAGTTCTCCCGCATCCGCTCCCACCAGACTGGAACCCGGCCGCTCGCTTGCCGCTCCCAAGACCAAGCCGTCGGACTGGGTTACCGCCTGCACCAGGGTACGCCCCATGCGACCGCCAACACCGGTGATCGCGACGCTGATTTCGTTCATAGATTCAAGTTTCCGGAGTTCTAGACGCTGTTGACGCTGCGCAGGACAGTTGTCGTCGGAAACCAGCGTGGGCGACTGGCCACCCGCCGCAAGTTCCAGACTCAGTAGAGCGAGGGGACCTTAGCATGTCCGTTTGGCAGGGTCGAGACACGACGAGCGCCTTAACCTGACAGCCAAGCGCCGCGCGTTGTGCTAGCGTTATGCTGGATCAAACCAACCAACCGCAACACACCACCGGAGCACACCATGGGACTCTTCGATTTCGTGAAAGACGTGGGCAAGAAGGTTTTCGGCAACGAGGCCGAGGCGAGCGACAAGATCCGCCAGGAGATCGAGCAGGATAATCCCGGGATCACGGGCCTGACCGTCACCTACGACAACGGCGTCGTCTCGCTCGCGGGGGAGGCGGCGAGTCCGGAAGCGCTGGAAAAGGCGGTGTTGATGGCCGGCAACGTGAAGGGCGTTGAGTCGATCAACATCGACGGACTCACCGCGCCGCCTCAAACCGTCGAGGTCGAGTTTTACGTCATCGCAAAGGGCGACTCACTGTCCGCCGTCGCCAAGCGCTTCTACGGCGACGCCAACGCCTACCCGCGCATCTTCGAGGCCAACCGCGAGGTCATCAAGGATGCCAACCTGATCTACCCAGGGCAGAAGATCCGCATCCCGAAGGACGTCGCTTAGGCGCACCCGGCCGCGGGTTATCCACCCGGACGGTTCGGCCGCGGGCCGCCATCGGCCCGACGCCCCGCGGCGACCGGTCCGCCCGGCAATCGCCGCGCTGCAGCGTCGGGCGCGCCCGGTGTGCCCGGCGGATCAGCACCCTCGGCGTCCGCGGGGTGAGCGGGATCACCGTCATCACGACCGGGCCGCGCACGACGCCGCACCAGGCGTTGCGCCAGCCGTTTGAGCCGGCCCGGGGCCTTGGGAACTGCCGATCCGCCCTGGCCGCCTTCCGCTCCATAGGTCTGGTCCAGGAACTGGCCGAGTGCGATCAGGAAGGACGCGGCGACATAGATCGGCCACGTGAACCCCATGGTCAGGAATGACCCTGAGACCGCGGTCCCAATCAGCCCCGTGAGCGCTCCTTGAGTGGCGATGCTAACCGCCGGCGAGATTACGCCGGGATGGCGGTCGACGATCCTCAAACTCTTGATACCGGTTCGAATGAGGCCAACGAACAGCGTGACGAAGAAGGCAAAGCCGACGTAGCCGCTCTCGGCCAGCACGCCGAACCAGGTACTGTGCACGGCGTGGTTCAGGCCGTCCCACTTGGGGGTGAACGCGTAATAGTTGCTATAGTAGCAGTGCAGGCCAACGCCGAAAATAGGGTAAGCGGTCGCCATACCAATGGCGGCTTCCCAAGCGTGCAGACGCTGTTCGGATGAGGTATCGAGCCCGCCGTCGGAGGATTGCGCGGTCTTGCGGCTGCCAACCCCGGCGCCGACATACAAGCCCATGGCGGCCAGCCCTCCCCCACCGAACAGCAGCAGCTTGTTCTTGACATAGCGAAAGCCGTACAGACCAAAGACCGCCATGGTCCCCATCAGCGCCCCGCGGCTCTGGGTCGCCAGGATCGCCCACATCAACATCACGATGGCAATGATCCCCATGAGACGGTTGAATATCCCGCTCCTGGGAGTCAACACGAAAGCGATCGCAAAGCTCAAGGGGAATTGCAGTACGGAGGAGAGATCGTTAGGATCTCCCAGTGACGAGCTGAGCTCCCGGCCAATCGTCACCCGGGTTTCTTCGACGAGCCCGATCCCATTGAGTTTATTGAAGATCGCCACATAGGCGATGGACATACCGGAGATCACGACCAGCCGTGTCCCGAGCAGGAAATCCTTCTCCTCGCGCAATAGCCAGGCGACGATAAAGACCATCAGCACGATCTTTGAATAGACCGAGGTATAGTAGTTCTGCGCCTCGGGCACATTGGTCGCCAACGGCACACCGATGGTAATCAGCGCAATGAACACCGCCAACGGCGTAAATTCGCTGCGCCAATAGGGTTTGATGGTCTCGGCGATAAAGATATTCCAGAACAGCACACTGATCGCCGCCAGCGACAAGAGTTTCGGGATCTTGAGCGCATACAGCAATGGAAATGCTTCATGCAGTCGGAAGAAAGAAAAGCAGACGAACAGCAGCACCACCAGCACCGGCGCGCGGAACACGCCGATGACCCCGAGCGGCACGACGGCGATGACGAAAGCCACCGCGGGGTTCGGCAGTCCCCGCCAGGCCAGCCAGACCAGCAGACAGGCCACCACGGCGATCGTGATCTGACGCCACTTGGTGGGTGAGGCGCTGGACATGGACGCGGTCAGCCCCCGTGATCGCGCCAATCATCCGCGGGACGCCAACCGGCCTCGCGATAGACCGCGAGCAGGCGCGGCAAGACCGCCCGCGGGGTGTAGCGGGCGGCAATGGTCGCACGCGCCGCGTCGCTCGAGTCCCGGCGTCCGGCGTCATCCAGACCCGCCCAGGTCCGCACGGCCGTGCGGAACCCGGACACATCCAAGGCCGGGGCCAACCAGCCGTTGCGCCCCGGTTCGATCAGCCCCGGCAGGCCCCCGACCGCGAAGGCCGCCACCGGCACCCCGTGGGCCATGGCCTCCAGGGCAGCCATCGGCAGGCCCTCGTGACGCGAGGTCATGCACAAGAGTCCAATCTCGCCCCACACCGCCTCCATTGACGGCTGCTGACCCGCAAATCGGACACGCGGGTAGGCCGCTTCCAACGCGGGGCGCATGGGTCCGTCGCCGTAGACCACGAACCGGACCTGCTCAGGAGGTGCGCCGCCCGGTGCAGTGTCGACCGCGTCACGGGGAGATTCGCTGAGGGCACAGAACAGGTCCGGACCCTTCTCATGGCTGAGTCGGCCAACGAAGGCCGCCACCAGGGGCCACCGCGTCGGCACCGCCGCCAGGGGCACGAAGTTGTCGATGACCCGCGTGCGGCGCGGCAGCCGGCTGGCGATCGGTTGGCTGACCGCCACGATCCCGCCGGCCAGCCGGGCCGTCGCCCGATCCAGCACATTGTAGTACCGCACCATCCCCGGACCCGGTTCCCCGGCATGGTAGGTACTCACGCAGGGAAACCGGCCCAGGCGTCCCAGGATTCGGCCGAAGAGACCCACCTTATACCCATGGGTGTGCAGCAGCGCGGGGGGGGCCGCCTTCAACGCGGCGCTGAGACGACGCCAACCGCCGCCGAGCACATCGTAAGGAATGCTCCGCTGCGCCAACGCCGGCCACATGGGATGCGGGCCATAGTCGCACAGAAACACGACCCGCACCGGCAGCGCCTGCTCCTGGAGGGCGGCGGCCAGCGCCAGCACGTGGGACTCGACCCCGCCGAATCCACGGCTATCGAGCAGGAGCCAGATCGACCCTGCATGGGTGGAAGTCATGGCCGCGCACCCCATATCCAGGCGACTCGAAAGGTTTGACCACCCGATTGACCGGCAACCATCGTTAATCGGTCTTGACGATCGATATGATATTTATAATCCATTTTTCAGATCGCTCTTTCATCTATACCTTATCGCACATCGGCGGGGACACCCCGTCGCGATGACTCAACGCGATGACTCAATGAGCCACGGCTCATCAACCTCAGGAGACCCGAAGAATGTTTGAAGATCGTACCGGAAAGCGTGTTCCAGCGGTGACCTTCCATACCCGTCAGGGGACCGAATGGGTCGATGTGACGACCGATCAGGTATTCGCCGGCAAGACCGTGGTGGTCTTCTCGCTGCCGGGGGCCTATACCCCGACCTGTTCCTCGTCCCATGTGCCGCGCTACAACCAGTTGGTCCCCGCCTTCAAGGCCGCGGGCGTCGACACCGTGGTCTGTGTCTCGGTCAATGATACCTTTGTCATGAACGAGTGGCAGAAGGTCCAGCGCGCGGAGGCCCTGACCTTCCTCCCGGACGGCAACGGTGACTTCACCGGCGGCATGGGGCTGCTGGTCGACAAGAACGACCTTGGCTTCGGCAAGCGCTCTTGGCGTTACTCCATGCTGGTGCGCGACGGCGTGGTCGAGAAGATGTTCATCGAGCCCGACCTGCCGGGTGACCCCTTCGAGGTCTCCGACGCGGACACGATGCTCGCCTATCTGGCGCCGAACGCCCCCAAGCCGCTGGACGTCACCGTGTTCACACGCAACGGCTGCCCCTTCTGCGCCAAGGCCAAGCAGGACCTGAAAGACGCCGGAATCGTCTATGAGGAGTTGGTGCTGAACCGCGATTACACGGATGAAACCCTGCGTGCGGTTGCCAAGGTTGCCAGTGTGCCTCAAATTTTCATCAACGGGGAACATATCGGCGGCTCCGACAAGCTGTCCGAGTGGCTGGCCAAGCGCTAAACGCTGCGCGCCGGCGAACCGGCAGGGATGCCGGTTGGCGACCCGCACTGCCGGTGCAGCTCGGCAGGCCTAGGTCAGGGTTCCGGACATGCGACATCGTCGGGTGGACAAGCGCAGCGCAGCCCACCAGCGGCGGCGCGAAATTCGGCGGACTGCGCCGACGCTTCTCCACCCGACAGCCGGAATAACGATCAAGGCCGCCAACGCACCGGTCCTCAGGGCCGCTGGCCAATCGGCGGAAGACAGACCGCCTTAACAGAATCTTTCAATCACGCCAGTATGCTGCCACTGCCATTCCGGCACAGGACCATGGTGATGTTGTGACATTCTGTTAGTCCGGTCGAGCTGGTTTCAACACCCGACCGCCGCGGCGGTCATCCACCGCTTACACCAAACTATTCCCGGAGCATCACGACATGAGTCAACACTTCGATTTGATCGCCATCGGCGGCGGCAGCGGCGGCTTGGCGGTCGCGGAACGGGCCGCGCAACTCGGACGGCGGGTCGCGCTCATCGACCCCAGCCGACTCGGCGGCACCTGTGTCAACCGCGGGTGCGTGCCCAAGAAGGTCATGTGGTATGCCGCTCACCTGGCGAGCGCCGTGCATGACGGCCCCGGCTTCGGCGTGCGCGCCCAGACCGATGGCTTCGACTGGGCGACCCTGGTCGCCGGACGCAACCGCTATGTCAAGGGGATCAACGATTACTGGGAAGGCTATGTCACCCACGAGGGTATCACCCACATCACGGGCCTGGGCCATCTGACCGATGCGCACACCGTGGAAGTCGACGGCACCCGCTACACCGCCGACCACATCGTCATCGCGACCGGCAGCCGCCCCTTGGTCCCGCGCATGCCGGGGCACGAACTCGGCATCACCTCGGATGGATTTTTTGAACTGGAACAGCAGCCGCGCCGCGTCGCGGTGATCGGCGGCGGCTACATCGGCGTCGAACTGGCCGGCGTGCTGCGCGCACTTGGGTCCGAGGTGACCGTGGTCGCGCTCGAAGACCGGGTGTTATGGCTTTTCGACCCCATGGTCGGCGAAGCCTTGGCCCAGTCGATGCGCGAGGAAGGCATTCGACTGAACCTCCAGTTCGAGGTGGCCGGCCTGGAGCGGCAGGCGGACGGACTCGCGCTACGCCCGCGCACCGGCGAGCCGCTCACCGGCTTCGATACCATCATCTGGGCCGTGGGCCGGGCGCCGAACAGCGCGAATCTGGGGCTGGACGCGGCGGGCGTCGAAGTCGCACCCAATGGCCTCATCAAGGTCGATGAATTCCAGAACACCACTGTGCCGGGCGTTTATGCCATCGGCGACGTGACCGGCCGCGAACCGCTGACCCCGGTGGCGGTGGCTGCCGGCCGCCGTCTGGCGCGGCGCCTGTTCGGTGGCGAGAAGAACCTCAAGCTCGATTATGCCAACGTGCCGACCGTGGTCTTCTCCCACCCGCCGGTCGGCCGCGTCGGACTCACCGAACCCGAGGCGCGCACGCTCTACGGCGACACGCTGACGGTCTATGAAACCAGCTTCACCCCGATGCGCTACGCGCTGAACGACCGGGGCCCGCGCACCGCGATGAAGCTGATCTGTACCGGCCCCGAAGAGCGGGTGGTCGGCATCCACCTGATCGGCGATGGCGTCGACGAGATGCTGCAGGGGTTTGCGGTCGCACTCAAGATGGGCGCCACCAAGGCCGATCTGGACGACACGGTGGCGATCCACCCGACCAGCGCGGAGGAACTGGTCACGCTCAAGGTGCCGGTCAGGCGTCCGGGAGCGACGACGGCTGTCGGCTGAAGCGGCAAGGAATGCTGATTCTCCGGTCTGCTGCCATGTCCCGCCGCTGGGGAATCGAAACATTGCTATGCTGAAACCCAAGTCGCAAACAACGTTGCATAGTTGATCGTCATGGCAAACGCCATACTGAGACAAGAGGTCGACGAGCTCCGCGAGTACATGAAGGAGCTGAGTTACCAGGCCATGCGCACCGAGATGGCGTTGGCGCGCATGGCCGAGGGCATGCAGGAGTACCGGGAACACGGCGCACGCACCGATGCCGCCGTCGCCCGCCTCACCGAGGGCGTCCAGGAGTACAAAGAGCAAGGCGCGCGCACCGATGCCGCCGTCGCCCGTTTCACCGAGGGCGTCCAGGAGTACAAAGCGCAAGGCGCGCGTACCGATGCCGCCGTCGCCCGCCTCACCGAGGGCGTCCAGGAGTACAAAGAGCAAGGCGCGCGTACCGATGCCGCCGTCGCCCGCCTCACCGGGGGCGTCCAGGAGTACAAAGAGCAAGGCGCGCGTACCGATGCCGCCGTCGCCCGCCTCACCGAGGGCGTCCAGGAGTACAAAGAGCAAGGCGCGCGTACCGATGCCGCCGTCGCCCGCCTCACCGAGGGCGTCCAGGAGTACAAAGAGCAAGGCGCGCGTACCGATGCCGCCGTCGCCCGCCTCACCGAGGGCGTGCAGGAATACCGGGAACAGGGTGCCCGCACCGATGCCGCTGTTGCCCGCCTCTCCGAGGGCATGCAGGAATACCGGGAACAGGGTGCCCGCACCGATGCCGCCGTCGCCCGCCTCACCGAGGGCGTCCAGGAGTACAAAGCGCAAGGCGCGCGTACCGATGCCGCCGTCGCCCGCCTCACCGAGGGCGTCCAGGAGTACAAAGAGCAAGGCGCGCGTACCGATGCCGCCGTCGCCCGCCTCACCGAGGGCATGCAGGAGTACAAAGAGCAAGGCGCGCGTACCGATGCCGCCGTCGCCCGCCTCACCGAGGGCGTGCAGGAATACCGGGAACAGGGTGCCCGCACCGATGCCGCTGTTGCCCGCCTCTCCGAGGGCATGCAGGAATACCGGGAACAGGGTGCCCGCACCGATGCCGCTGTCGCCCGCCTCTCCGAGGGCGCGCAGGAATACCGGGAACAGTTCGCACGCACCGCCGCCGAAGTCGCGCGGCTCTCGAAGGAAATGCGAGAGTTCAAAGACGAGATGCGGGTCGATCGAGAACAGAGCGCGCGCGAACGCCGGCGGATGAACAAGCAGTGGGGCGAACTCGCCAACCGGCTTGGCACCCTGGTCGAGGACATCGTGGCCCCGAACCTGCCGCGGATTGCCGCTGAACTATTCGACTGCGCGACCCCGGACCTGTTCGCCCTGCGGGTCGTCCGCCACTTCGGCGGCGAGACCCGGGAGTACGACGCCATCGTGGTCTGTCCGACGCTGGTGCTGATCAACGAGACCAAATCACGGCTGCTCGACATCCATGTGGATCGCATCCTCGACAAACTTGGTGAATTCCCCCGGGTCTTTCCCGAGTATGCCGACCGGCGTCCGGTCGGCATCCTGGCCAGTCTTTATCCGGACGCAAGCGTCGTGCGGCGCGCAACACGCAAAGGCGTCCTGGTGATGGGCATGGGAGACGAGAACATGATCGTCCTCAATCCGGAAGCGGCGGCCGAACGCTGAGGTGATTTCCGGAACACCGGATACCACCAACCATCGGCTCGGATGTAGGTGCGACTGAAGTCGCACCTACAGATACCCCAAGCCGTTTCCGTTTCTATCTGGAGGCCGAGCCCGGTCTGCCGTCCGCCCTGGCCGCGCCGGTCGCCGCGGCGCTGGAGAATCCTTTGGCGGCCTGATCGGGCCGCCGCTGTCCGGCGCCGAGCAGGTATTTGGTCTGGAACCCCCGGCCGATCCTGGACCCGCGAGCAGGGCAGGCGCGGGTCTGTCCACGACCAGGGGTCTGACCTGGACGGTCCCCGCGGCGGTCATCGACGGCCCGCAATTGGATCGAGCGGCGGGCTTCGGCGTCACCCGCCGGGCTGATCCAGGTCCGGCTCGGGCCTTGCCCAGGGGCGACGGTCGAACTTGCGCGCGAGCGAATTGAATGACCACTTCCTCGAATCAATCCGTGCTTTTTTTCCGGACCATATGATCGAGATCGCGATCTCGGAGGTCGGCTTGGCGCCGCCAGAGGAGGTGCGACCGCGCGATTCAGGGGGCCTGCCGGGACGGATACGGCCAAAGGCATCGTCGCCCTCAATCAAGATTCCGGCCACTGGGGCTCGACCGGTGCGTAGTCAGGCCATCCTGGCCTGGCACCGTCAGGGCTGGAAGCCCTCACTACGCACGCCGTTGGCCGGGATTACGATCAAGGCTTACGAACTTTACAGCGACGAAAGCTAACCGTTGCGTAAGCGCCAACCTCGGTCCGCTGGATTCGGGCACCCGTGAACAAGCGAAAAAGGCGAGGACACGGGCGGCGGGGCCCGGAAGTCGGAGCCACCAATCGTAGTGTCGATTCCCGGTCTGAAAGATTGGCCGAGGTCGAGCGCCGCGGCACACCGTGCCGCACGGAACGATTCTCTTGTTTTCTATGCGACCGCTTTTGGAAATCGTGCACGGTTGGGAGGCATTTTTGAGCAAGGTCGACGGCGCGCCTGTCGGCGATCTGCTGCGGGCTCACGGCAGCACGGGGCGCTCGGAACCGATGCGTTCGTCGCGTCGTTGAAACAGCGCATCGGGTGCCCCTTGAAGCCCGAAAAGCCAGGGCAAAAGCCCCAAGAGCGCAATCACTTTACCGGAAACCTGTTCGACGAGCGAGAGCGGAATTAGGTAAACTGTACCCGGAAGTGCATGCTGTTTTCGTAACATTAAACGGCTCAGCTACGTTACTCTATCGCCTAGTTGAACTAAACACGAGGATATCAAGTTGGCGATATACGAATGGTGTAAAAACAAGGGTGGTGTTGGCAAGAGCTACCTTACGTTTCAAATAGCTAGCGAGTACGCTAGGACTCACCCAAACGAGAAAATACTTGTTGTCGATCTTTGTCCACAGGCGAATTCGTCTGGAATGTTGCTGGGGGGCATGGGTATTTGGCTCTATTGTACGGAGTGACTCGTACAGCCGGTGCTCAACAATCTCAGTTTTTTATTAACTCACAGCAATTCAGGTTTGAAATTGTCGACGCAAACACGGCTTCTGTAGTATCGAGTTCGTTAGGAATTCCAATCTGCCGTTTAGCAGCAGCTAGGCACAACGTGGCCGGACGTCAAATCACTGTTGATCAGTCCCAGCTTGACAACCAGCAGCCCAATATTCAGCAGTTAGTTGCAGCTATTGAGTAACGCAGCAAGAAAAAAGGATGGTGTTGCGAAAATGGATGAGCAGATCACGGTTGTCCTCGGCGCCCAGCAGGGCTTTGAAGACACAATACAAGATTTACAAGATGGTTTTCATTTTCAATCTTGTAAATCTCGTTAATCCTGTCAAGGAATTTCGGAACTGGTCAGGGTTGCGGCTGGAACCATGGTCATGGCCGGACGCGGCGGTGCCGCGCGCTAAAGCGTCGGCCTCCAGTCGCGTCGCCCGGGTCCCCGGAGGTCGAGCCCGCGGGTACGAAGTTCTTCGGAAATCGCCTTAGTTCCGGCGCGTCACTCAGGAACCGAACGAGGCAATCCGCGACAGATCGACCGGCAGCCGCGGGGTCGCCGGGGCGGCGGCACCCGGAGCCGCTTCGGCGCCGAGTTGCAGCAGGACCGGCAGGCCGGGCGGCAGCACATCGACCTCCGCACCCGAGGCGATCAACTGTTCGTTCTCCATCACCTCGAGCACCGCGTTCAGGACTTCCGGGTCGCGTTGCGCGATGGCATTGAGCGCATCACCGACCACGGCCGGGCGCGTTGCCGAGGCTTCCGCCATGGTTTGCGATACCTTGAACGCGGTCTGACTCTTGATCAGACCCACGCGGTTCTCGCCATCCTGCTTCATCGCACTGGTCACCTGCACCAGCCGCTTCACCACCTTCTCGGTAATATTGTCCACCATCTGCCGGTCCGTAAAGGCCACCTTGCGGATGTAGACCGAACCAAGCTGATAGCCCCATTTCTCCGACAGTGGCGAGACGGTCGCCCGCACCTGATGGCTGAGCTGATGCCGGTCCTCCAGCATCTTGTCCATCTCCAGATTGCTCAAGGTCGAGATGGTCGAACTCGCCACATTGGCCTGGAGCGAGCCCTCCGGATTGGCGTTGCGGAACAGATAGGCCACCGGGTCACTGACCTGCATCTCGTACCAGATGCCCACGCCCATGGGCGTCCCCTCCTCCGAATTGACCATCTGGTCGCGCAGGTAGTATTGACGCAGTGACGTGCTCACCAGATCGCGCTTGCCGAAGAACGGCACCAGCAGCGCGCGCGGCCCGAAATGGAGCACCGGAAAATGCAGCCCGGCCTCGTCCAGCGTGCCGAGCACCTTGCCGAACAGCGTATAGACCTGCGCCTCCCGCTCCTTCACGATGGTAAAAAGTCCCAGTCCGCTGGTCACCGCCAACAGCAGGGGGATGAAAACTAGGCCCATGATAAAGGCAATCACGGGGGCGAAATCATCGACGAATGGCATGACGATTCTCCTTCAGCTCGCGGTTCCGGTGGTCTGCACGATACGCCTGGCACGCTTGAGCAAGGGAATACGCATGTTGCGTACATAGGCGCGCAGCGCCGCGTCGCCGCCCTGCGCCTTGATGTGCACCAGGGTCTCCGCCAGCTCTTTGAGCGGCGCCACCTCGGCCTGCGCCTTGTTCATCGCGATATCCACCGCCCGCTTGCTCATGGTGATCTGCTGCTCCGCGTCCGCGCGGGCCGTACTGATATCCGCCGCCACCTGATTGCGGGTGCTGTTGATGGCGGAGAGTGCGCGGTCCACCTCCGGCGGCGGATCGATCTGCGTGATCAAAGCGGCCTCCAACTCAATCCCGTAACGGTGACCGGTGGTCAGGCACTGCTGCTCCATATACTCGTTGAGCAGCGGCAGGTTCTTCCTCAGATCGTTGATCGACACCCCTTCCGAGAGATCGGGTCCGACCACGTCGCCCTGCGCCTCCGAGGCATCGGCACTGGCGAGCAGCCGCTGGCCCTTGGGGTCCGCGAAATTGGCGATCCGCTCGCGCAACACGGCGATGAAGTAACCCATCACATGCTGCAACGGATCCGCGACCCCAAAGATAAATGGGTAGAGATTGGCCTCCGAGACGCGAAAGCGGATCTGGCCGTTGACACCGGTCGTCAAATTGTCTTTAGTCACCGCCTCGATGGTGGTCTGGCGCTTGGTGGGATCCCAGGTCAGGTCCAGGGCCTGGGTGGCCACGTCGACCTTATGCACGTCCTGCCAGGGCCACTTGAAGTAAGGCCCGCCCGGGCCGACGACACGCAGGCGCGGGAAGCGGTAACGCGCCCGCTCCTCCTCGGTCAACTCAAGATCGGCCACCAGTTGACCGTCCAGCCGCTCGGCCCGCCCGAGCGAGGTGAGCACCGCCCGCTCATTGGGCTTCACGGTATAAAAGGCCTGGATGATGACCCGATAAATCGAGAATGCGGCCAAGCCCAACAGAAAGGCAGTAAACAGCATCACACACTCCGTTCAGATTGAATCGACACCGGACGCGAGACTCAGGAAGCGGGCTCGGTCAGCGGTCCCGCCATCGACTCTGCGGCACGCGGCCCCTGTGGTCCGGCAATGGCGCCCTCATCCGCGCTGGACCACAAGCCCCGACGCAACCGGCAGCAACGCCGATCGAACCTCAGAATCGCACCCTAACATTAGCACCTACGCTCGGTTTCGGCTCAACAACCGCGTTTCGGGCGACAGCGTGAATCGGCCCTGCGTGGTGCACTGAAGGTCGAGGCTTACCGTGAAGGTCGCGCAGCGACCCCGTGGGAGCGGCGTCCCGCCGCGATGGGCCGGGCGCAGTGTTGAGGTCACCGCAGCACCCATCGCGGCGGGACGTCGCGCCCACGGGGGACATGAGAGACAACAGACGGACCGCCGGCTGCAAATTCCCGCCGAACGGCCATTGACGGGCGACCAAAGGTGGTTCCCGAAGCGGGGAACACACCGTAACATTACCTATTCTAAAATGTGACGTCGATCACAGTCGTCGTTTGGCTCAGGCCAACCGCCGGTGACGCGCAACGCTGCCAATCACTGCGAACGGCACCTCACCGCGGCTTGATCGCACTAACTAACCCGGCGCGTATCGCGGTCTCAAGGCCGGCCGTTCCGAGAAAACGCTGTTCTCCCCCGGGCCGAAGCCTGCCGCCATCGCGGCGCGCCTGGAACGCTCTTCGTCAGACCGTCTCGCTCAAGGAAACTCGAAAATGTACTTGAACCACTCGCGAATTGGACTGCTGACCGCCCTGCTGACCCTCGGCAGCGGCTTGCTGGTCGCGGCAACACCAAACCCCGGACAGCCCGGCGACGCGCTGGACCAAACCACCCGGCCAGCCGCCGCCCCGGAACCGACCCAGGCGCGGGTGCGCGCCGACTACGGCAAGCTCCCCTACACCTTCGAGACCAATGGCGGCCAGGTCGATGCCGCGGTCAAGTTCCTCGCGCACGGCCCCGGCTATAGCCTCTTCCTGACGCCCGGCGAGGCGGTGCTCTCATTGCGCACCGGCCAGCCGCCAACAGCCGACCGACATCAACCGGGCGCCCGCCCAACGCCGCGCTTCGACCCGACCCCGACCGCGGCGGCCACCCCCCCGACCATCCTGCGCCTGAGCCTGGTCGGCGCCAATCCCGCCGCGCGCATTCGCGGCGAAGACCCCCTGCCGGGCACCGTCAACTATCTGCGCGGCCGGGACCCCGCGGCCTGGCGCACCGGCCTATCCACCTACGCCAAGGTTCGCTACCAGAGCGTCTACCCCGGCATTGATCTAGCCTATTACGGTAACCAAGGCGAACTGGAATACGACCTGATTGTGGCCCCAGGGGCAAACCCCAAAGTCATCGCACTGGCCTTCGACGGCGCCGACGCGCGGCGGCTCGATGCCTCCGGCAACCTGGTCCTGACCTTTCAGAGCGGCGAACTCGTCCAACAGGCCCCGCGGGTCTACCAGGAAGCCAACGGCGAACGCACCCCTATCCCGGCCCGCTATCTGCTGGCCGACAACCAGCAAGTCGGTCTGGCGCTGGGCGACTATGACACCACGCGAACACTGGTCATCGACCCGGTGTTGAGTTATTCCACCTACCTTGGCGGCACCGCGGTCGACCGGATCAACGGCATCGCGGTCGACGCGGCCGGCAACGCCTATGTGACCGGACAAACCTGGTCGCACGACTTTCCGACCACAACCGACGCCGTGCAACCCGCACCGGCGCCGGGCGGCTTGATTCAGGACGCCTTCGTGGCCAAGCTCGACCCCAACGGCGCGACGCTGCTCTATGCCACCTACCTGGGCGGCAACGATTTCGACGTCGCCGACAGCATCGCCGTGGACGCGGCCGGCACTGCCTATGTGATCGGTGCCACGCGCTCGGCCGACTTCCCGCTGCAGAACGCCGTGCAGTCGGCACTCGCGGGCGGCTTCGACCTGTTCGTCGCCAAACTCAATGCGACCGGGTCTGAGTTGGTCTACTCGACCTATCTGGGCGGCAGCACCAACGAGAGCATCACCGAGATCGGCGGCTCCAGCATCGCCGTCGACAGCACGGGCAGCGCCTATGTGACCGGCGGCAGCGATTCATCGGACTTTCCGACCTACCAGGCACGGCAGGCCACACTGGCCGGCGCCGGGCCTGACGCCGTGGTCGCCAAGCTCAATCCGGCCGGGACCGCGCTCGTCTATTCGACCTACCTGGGCGGCAGTGATTACGATGACGCCGCCGGCATTGCCGTGGATGCTGCCGGCAACGCCTACGTGCACGGCATCACCTCGTCGACCGACTTTCCGACGACCAGCAGCGCCTGGCAACCCACCGCCAACGGTTCGTTTGATGCCTTTGTCGCCAAGTTCAATCCAACCGGTGCAGCGCTGGTCTACGCCACCTACCTGGGCGGCAGCGGCGACGATCAAGGTCTAGGCATCGCCCTGAACGGCGCCGGACACGCCTATCTCAGCGGCAATACGACATCGACAAACTTTCCGACCCGCAACCCCTTCCAATCCACACTCGGCGGCGGCCTGACGGACAACCCGCCCGACGCCTATGTGGCACAGCTCGATGCCGCCGGGAGCACGCTGGTCTATGCCACCTACCTGGGCGGCAGCGGCTGGGAATGGGGTTCCAACATCGCGGTCGATGCGGCCGGCAACGCGGTCGTGACCGGTGATTCCGGCTCGCCCGACTTCCCGACCAGGACCCCACTCATGCCGGTTCCCCAGAACGACGTGATGGATGCCTTCGTGACCCAGTTCGACCCGACCGGCACGACACTCGTCTTCTCCAGCCATCTGGGTGTCACCGGGCCTGGCGACACCTCCGGCCGCGGTATCAGCCTGGATGCGGCCGGCAATATCTATGTCGCCGGCCTAACCGGCGCGGGTTTCCCGACAACCGCAAGCGCCTTGCAGCCGGGTTTCGGCGGCTTGACCGACGGCTTTGTCGTCAAGATCAGCGCTGGTCCGGCGAATCCGGTCGCGGTGCCGTTGTGGCTGGTCGCGCTCGGTGACGTGACCGGCGACGGCGCCCACTCCGTCGCGGTGATCCTTGAGGATGCCGCGGCGCAGACCGTCACCGCCGTGGTCAAGCGCGCGGTCGCGGGAACCCTGGTCCAGACCATTGACTTCGGCACGACCTATGCGCCGATCGATGCGGTGATGGTGCCGGATCTGGACGGCAACGGGGCGGCGGAGTTGGCCCTGCTGCGCTTCACCGCGAACGCCCAGGTCCAGGTGGAGGTGCGCGACACCCGCACCGGCGAACGGCGCTCCGCACTCGCCTTCACTGCCGACCGCCGGCCTAAACGGCTGGCGGTGGTGCCGGATCTCAACGGCAATGGCGCCGTCGAACTGGCCGTCCTCGGCATCCTCAGCAGCACCGCAGCGGTCGTCGCCGAACTCAGAGACGCCCGCACCGGCGTCCGGCTGCGTCAAGTGAATTTCGACAAGACCTATCAGCCGCTCGACTTCGCCGTGATCGCCGATGCGAACGGCAACGGTGCCGCGGAACTGGCGGTGCTCGGCATCAAGAGCGGCAGCCAGCCAAAGGTCGAACTGCGCGACACGCAGAGCGGGCAGTTGATCAGAAACCTGTGGTTGCCGAAGAACGTGACACCCATCGCGCTGGCCGCGATACCGGACACCAATGGCAACGGCACCCCGGAAATCGCGGTCTTGGGACGCACAACCAGCATGAACGTCGAGGTAACAACATTCGACGCCGGCACCGCCGTGCAACGGGGTATCGCCATCTACAACCGGGCCTTCACGCCCTTGCAGCTCGCGCCGTTGCCGGACCTCAACGACAATGGGGTCGCCGAACTGGCGGTGCTGAGCCGCGACACGGCCGGCTCGCTCAAGACCGAACTGCGCGACGCCGTCACCGGCACCCTGGTGCGCAATGTCTGGTTCGATACGCTCACGCCGAAGGATCTGGCCGTGTTACCCGACCTGAACAGCAACGGCCGTCCGGAGATCGCTGTCCTTGGCGTCCCGTCGGTCGGCGGCGCACAAGTCCTGATCAAAGATGCCCGAACCCAGGCGCAGATCAGCCGCCTGGGCTTCTAAGGCGATTCCCACAGAACGTCGTCCCACGCCGGGCTGGCGGCCTTGCTCGTCTTTGCGGCCGCAGCAGCGGCTTCCAGCCGCTTCGAAGCGCCAGGATGGCGCTTCTACGAGCACTGAGTATCGCCGGTTGCCTTGTGACCGGAGCGATAACAAGCGCCCGATTTCTGCCTCGCGCCTTATCAGGACCAAAACCTTGCCCCACCTTCTCCTCGCCGTCAGCGCTCACGGCTACGGCCACCTGGCGCAATCCGCGCCGGTCATTGAAGCCCTGACCAGGCGCATACCCGGTCTCAAGGTCACCCTCCAGGGCGATATCGACCCGGTATTCGCCCATTACCGACTGCCCATGGGATTTACGCATCTTCGGGAGACGACCGACCCGGTGCTCCTCATGGACGGGCCGCTCATCACCCGCTGGGCGGACAGCCTGGCGGAATACACCCGCTTCGACGCGGAGTACGAGCGGCATCTCAAGCACCAAATGCACAGCCTGCGTCGTTTGGCCCCGGATTTGGTGCTCTCCGACATCCCCTGGCTGCCGCTGGACGCCGCGCGGCAGTTGGGCATCCCGGCCATCGGGCTCTGTTCGCTCTCCTGGTACGACATCCTGCGCGAATGCCCGGTCCGCGCGCAGGTTCCGACCGCACTGCTGGAGCGGCTGCGGCGCATCTACAGCACCGCGGATCTGTTCATCCGCCCTGCCCCCGCGATGCCCATGGACTGGCTGACCAACGCCCGTGATGTAGGACCCATCGCCCACCGCCGCCCGGACCGAAGCACCACCCTGCGGAAACGCCTCGGGGTACCCGCCGACCGCCCGCTGGCCCTGATGCAGTTCGGCGGTTTTGGCGGTTTCCACCCACTGACGCAATGGCCGGAACAGGATCAGGTCCACTGGGTCGTGCGCGATCTCCGGGGGCAACAGCGTGGTGATGCTTCCGGCCTATCCGATCATGGACTCGACCTGCTCGACCTGCTTGGTTCATTCGACCTGATACTGACCAAACCCGGCTACGGATCCTACGCCGAGGCAGCCTGCAATGGCGTACCCGTCCTCCATGTTCCGCGCCCAGACTGGCCGGAGGAACCCGTACTCAATCGCTGGATTCGCCGCCAGGTCCCCACGCGGGAACTGAGCCTCGCGGACCTCAAAGCCGGGCGACTCGCTGGCCCCATCGCCGAATTACTCGCCGCCGGGCGGCCCACTCCGATCGAGCCGAGCGGAATTGCGGCGAGCGTGGAGCTACTGGAGCCGTTGTTGCGCGATTAGGCCGGATGGAAATCCGCGACTTCTGGCTTCCATTGCGCGGCATGCCAGAAGGCAAACTGCACTAGCGCCGAAAAGGAATATCGTTGTGGGTTCCGGAATCGAACTGAACTGATATTCAACCACATATCCACTCGGAATACTGCCCCAATGATCCGGCGCATCATCCCATTCAGGGTTGTCAGTGGGCTGGTAGTAACCTCCGATCGACGATGCCTGATAAGACGGCTCGGACATACGGCCGCTTCCGACCTACCTGGTTGTTCCCTGCGCTTTGAATCCACCCGAGCGCACGCCGTGTCGGGGTTTTTCACCCGTTCGTGCCCAGCCCAAACAGTTTCATCATCGTACTTCATCCAGGAACCTTCGGGGCTTCCCGAGTTCTCGAACGTCTCTCTTCCTAAATGACGCGGTCTGAGGACTCCAGCGAACATCGGTGCGCTCGCGATGAAGCGAGCACTTCATGTTGCCTTGCAGCACGTTAAAACGGTCGGCATCCGAATTGGCTCTTCCCTCTGCATGGCGGTGATCATCTGTTCACGCAATGGAGTCATCGTCGGGTCCTCTGTTAACGACCCGGAGCGGGTCGTTAAAAGTGTGGACGATGGGCGACGGGTCGGGGCTGGAGGTAACCCGCGGGACGGCTGGGGATATCCGCACGTCGTTCGCGATTCAATGGCGCTATGGGATGCGCGCGGTAGGTCCCGCGGAGCGGACTAGTTCAACATTTGCTTAACCTGCGCCGCCCGTTCCGCGTAGTGGATTGGCATGGAGTTTGCTGTAGCGAGTAGCAAACTCCATGACAAAGGGTAAGTCAGGTTGAAGCAGTTGTTAGGTCTCTGATACTTAATTCCATCTATGTCATAAAATGGTCATCAATTGATAGACTTCACGTCGTTAAAGTGATTGATTAGGAATGGCATAATTACTTTTGTGTCAACTAAGTGATTCTGATCTTTCACGATTTCAAATGAACAATTCCTTATCACTTGTGACATTTGATCGGCAACTACTTTGATAGTATTTGGACTTTTCTGACCGGTGAGGATTAATGTTGGAATTTCAATTCTCGATAGTTTCTCCAGCGGTGGAAATACTTTAGTTAATTCAATATCGTACAATAACGTAGGCGCTAACGCTTTTATCTCTTTCCATCCAGGGAAAAGAGGAAGCATTAAGGTAAATAGTCTGGGCATCCCAATTTTTGCCAGGAATACTTTTATTGCCTTAGAATACATTTTTTTTGAAATCAGATTTCTAATTTGAATTTCAAGTTTCATATATTCCAATTGTTCATTTAAATCACTTACATACGGTGCATCATAGATCGCAATTTTCTTAACCTTTTGACCGAGATGCAAAGCAGCTTCAAGTGCCAGCACTGCTCCAGATGAATGGCCGAAAAGAAAAGTTGGTTCTCCAGAAATATCAATTATTGATTCAATATCCTCAATTTCTTTTTTTATAGTGTAAGTTTCATTATTACCACTGTTGCCACGTCCTCGACGATCATAACTATAGACTTTGAACACTCTTGATAATATTCTTACATCCTCAACAATTGGTTCAAATGTCCGATGGCAACTAGCTCCGGTAATATATATTAGAGATGGACCCTCGCCATATACATCGTAGGCAATCACTGTGCTATCCTTTGAATAAACAGTATTCAAAATATACCTCCTCATGAATACTAGAATTTCGCGGTGGCTCTTGATGTCACAGCTTATTAGGGTCTAGTTCTGTTGTCATACCTTGTGCTTCCTCCCGCAAAGCCTCGGCAGCCATCTGGGCCAAAACGTCCTCTGATTCAGCGAAAAGTTCCTCCCATGTTCTTGCTGATTCGATTTCGTCAAGGAGGAAAGAAAAGGGCTCGGAGAGTAAGCCGGGTTCTCACCGCTGGTTAGACAGACGTTGGTGTTCTCTGTTGCCGCCTGGTTTCCCGGCGGTGCCACACTATCTCTGCCATACAGCGGTTCGTTCCCGGCTCCTCGCAGAACCGGACTTGGAGTGTTACACCATCCGGTTCCCAGCTTGAGTCATCCCCGGACGAACAGAGCAACATCGCCCCATCGACTCCGTGCACCATGCGTCCGACGTAGCGCGCGATGCTTTGCTATCCGTGTGAAATGCTTGATTTTAGTGGTCGCGGGCAAAATCCTCTCGGCGTAGGGCCGCGTATCGATCGCGCATTGTCTCAAGCCGCTACCCGCAAGGGCTGCCCCGGCATTACCCGGCATCGATGCTACTATAGATGGTTCCGACTTCCAAGCACCACTGCCCATGTCCTCGCTCTTACACTTGTTCATGGGTGCCCGCCTCCCGAGGACCGACGCTTGGATCTCCCTGGTTACCGCGTATTCTCAATGTCAGGCTCGACACGGCCTCGGACCCCGGGGAGTACCGGCGCCGCTCGCCATTGCGCAACGCCGGTTGTTGCCTACCGGCGGGACAAAACCGTCGGCACTCACCAACCAAAATTTTCGGGGCTCAACACCTTCAGGGTCGGCATCACCCGTTACCTTTGCACCTCGCCTGCGCATCAGCCGACGCATCGACGCGTCCGTTACCGGCTACGCCGCAAGGCTCGATACTGGGCTCGCGGCTCACGATGACCCAGGCGGGACTTTCACCCGCTAGAACACGCGGCCTTGCCAGGCCGCAGCCCCTTTTCCGCTTGACCCCTTTTCCGCTTTTCCTGGGCCTATTTCCGGAACGTAAACGACTGCAACAATTCCTCGGCGCCGCGCGCGGAGACGCCATCATTGGACTCGACAAAGCGCTCCTTAACATAGAAATTCAGCCGCACCGGTGCATGCTGAAGCGTTCGCACCTCTTCCAGTCGTCGGAAGACCGCGTCCTTAATCTCACCGATGGTCCTCGGCGTTAGATCGCCATAGATGCTGACCACCTGCACAGAGCCCGCGGAAAGCATCAACTTGCCGTTTCGCAGCAGCCCCTTCGGGGTGTCGCTGTAGACCTTGACACGTTGACGAAACTCCTCGCCGAGAACATCTTTCAACGCATCGAATACCGTTGCGGAGACCGGTGCCGCAATAATCGCTTCATTGCTGAACTCCTGCATGATGTTGACCCTGAAAAACCTGTTTCGAATTTACGGGAGGGACTCTAAACCGCCGCTGTCACTTGGTTGGCGACAACTTCTTGCCAGCCGCCTCCTTTTCTTTTCCAGCCTTCGCGGCACCTTCGAGGCTCGTCGCGGCACCATGGGGACTGAAACCGCCGGGATCCTCGAAACCGACGCGATCCAGATAGCGCCTCGCCCAGGTCGTGCATTGGAGATTCGTGAGATTGTAGCCGGGTGCGTCGTCATCGTTCGCCTTGATCAGCTCAATATCTCTCTCGATCAACGACTTCAGTTGCGAGACCGCATCCGGACACGCCTTGTAGCTGCGCTTATGCGAGTAAGGGTGAACGTTCTCCGGATCGTAGATATCAGTACGCGGCTCATCCTGTCCCGGAAAGTAGAAGCCGTCGTTCGCGTTGATACCACCCGTCTCCCCGAGCCAACTGGTCGCCGGGTAGAAGCCGTAAGCCTGCTGCTCGGAGAGATCGCCATCGCCGATCCCAATGAAGGTATGCCCGGTATCCGGCTGCATATCCTGGCGCTTCAGCAGATCACCGAGACTGTCGGCGACAATCGTCGCTGGAGAGTCTCCCTTCTGTACGTAGAACGTGATCGTTGTCAGCTGGCAGCAGGGACAGATCCGAGCTGACTCGTCCTTGCACTTCCTCTCGCAACCCAAGACTGGCGACGGTAGCTCTGGCGCCAGTTCCGCTGGTAGGGCTGCCGGACGCACCCTAGGCTCGGGTGGATCTGGCGGGGCCGGAGTTTCCTCGCGGTAGTAGGCCATCCACTCGCGGCGAAGGGCCACGTCCTCCGGCTCCCGCGTGAGCTGGCGCCTGTTCAGCGTCGGGTGGGCGGTCCAAAGCCTTTCATTGGCCCGACGAACCGCATCTTGGTCAAGCGCCATCACTGTTCGCCATCGAGGCTCAGAGATCGGCAATCCGCGTCCGGACGCGACGTCTGAGCAGTTCCATCTTTTCGTGACCAGGCAACATCTCGATACCCATTACGTCCACAGCCCATGCTTGGTCCCAAAAGGCATTTCCGTACATCAGAGTGAGGTCCGCGGCAGTGGCGACGTCATCGTCATGGGTGATACCAAACCCGGCAACGTCGCTCCTGACCCGTTGGACGAATGCCGCGATGTCGCCGTCCTCCCGGCCCGCGCAGACTTGCGGGAAACGCCGCCGAAGATACTCCACGACCGCAGCGTCGGAACGCTTGATCGCTTCCCTGTGGAAGACGTCCATCGCTTCTTCGCTGATCGTGATCATCGGCACCATTCCTAGACCAAAAGTGGAGGCAATCTATCCCCCGTGGGCGCGATCTTATCGCGAGAAAATGTGGCCCGTCCCTGAGGTGGCCTCCGCCGTAGGAACGCCGGTTACCCGACACCCCCGGCGCACTCACGGACGTGCAGTTTTCCCGCATCCGGTTCCTCGGTTGTACTCACATTCGCGGCCTGCGGGGTCAAACAGCAACCCCATCAGGGAGGTGAACCGCGTGTGCGGCTCTTCGAGCGCCATCAGTGTGAAACGCTCAAGTTTGGTTGTCACGGTCAGAATCCTCTCGGAGTAGGGCCGTGTATCACTCTTACGTTATCTCAAACCGCTACCCCTTCACTCCGCCCGCATTACCGGGAATCAACGCTACTATAGATAGCTCCGACTTCCGCGCACCGCTGCCCGCGTCCTCGCTGTTTAGACTTGTTCGCGGGTGCCCGCCTCCGGCGAGCCGATACGCGGATCTCCTTGGTTACAGCGTACTCTCAATGTCAGGCTCGACATGGCCTAGGACCCCGGGGAGTACCCGTATAGGGTGGCAGAAACGCGTGGATCCTATAAATAGCTCGGCCCTTGCCCTTTTAGCCGTTCGTCATGGCCGCCGCCGCCCGCCGTGAGCCGCCATTTAGGCAAGCACGATCATTCATCGGCTACCGGTTTAGGGCTTGCCAGTGCTAACGTTCAGGCCAAGGCGGCACGCGCCACTGATGAACCCGCAAACCAGCACGACGCTCGTGGCGCGCGCTCGCACTTTGGCCGAAAGTGAGGCATCTCTTCATCGACTTTCACTGTAAAAATTACTGCCCCCTTTGCCGGATACTATTGCGTCGCACCCACTAGAGCGAAAACGAATGAGCACAGTATGAAGAAGACACAAATTCCGGCTATCACAACAGCATTTCTTCCGCGGTTAATGAACGTAAGTAGTATTTCTTGAGAGGTTCCATCGATTCTAGCAGTTGCAACAGACCCCATATCTCTCACGCCTGCCCATATGCCGTAAGCTAAATAACCGGCTGCAATAGCAGTGAAAAGCGAAATTGAGAGTACAGTAAAGAAAATCACTTGTTTCGTATCGCTTCTTAAGTTTGCACTTAGCAGGTATCCTGTTGTGCCAGCGAAAATTGCAAGATAGAAAGTCAATCCTTTTTGGAGCGAGGAACTGGCATCAACAATACACTTCCACATGAAGTCTACAATTTGCTGATTTGTCATGCCATTTTGCGTCGGCGCCTTGTTGTGCATGCAATTTTACATCAAAATACTTGAATTATAAGTAAGCGCTGTCAGTAAACGCCTCCGCTGTAGGAACGCCGGTTACCCGGCGCCCCCGGCGCAATCCCGGACGTGCAGTTTTCCCGCATCCGGTTCTTCGGTTGTACTCACTTATCAAGCGGACCTTCACAGTTACCCGTTACAAGGCCCAGTTGTTATTGCCCTCAGTGAGGTTGGTTCGTGTTTACCCGATCCTGCATGTCCGGCACGAGTTTCCTTTAGGGGCTGCGTACTTCCGTCGGGTCCTTCGCCATGTGGCTGGCTTTCCCAACCTCCGATCTACGATGCCCGATAAGACACCTCGTCGGCATACGGCTGTTGTCAGCCTACCTGGATGCTCCATGCTCAATGACTCGCCCCGTGCCCACGCCGTTTCCAGGTTCATCACCCTTAACGTGTCCCAACACTGACGGTTTCATCATCTCGCTTCATCCAGGAGCCCGCGGGGCTTCCCGAGTTCTCCGACGTCTCTCTTTCTGCATACCACGGCCTGAGGACTCCGGCGGACCTCCACACCCAAGCCAGTCAGGGTGCTTCGTGTGGGCTTCCAGTACGTTATAACTTTCGCCATCCGCGGGTTAGCGGTCTCGAAGCTGCCCCGATCTGAACAAGGGCACTTCAGGGAACGCGATTTCCCCTACGGTCTACAGAATACTCTGTGTACGCTTACCCTGCAATGTTGTTCGCGGCTTGCGCCACTCCGCAGCAGGACCAGCACTCGATACGGGCGGGTGGCTAACCCTTACCCGACGGGGACTTCCACCCCGCAAGAGACGCCGAGCTTTGCTCGGCGCGATAACGATCCCGCTAAAGCGGCGCCCGCCACACAGGAAACTGTGGATACAGACGAACGCTCGTGGCGGGCGCTCGCTTTTGAGCGGGCTTGTTAGGCAAATTAAATCTCAAGAGCCGCGGCAAGTCCCT
>Ga0247836_1002279_pt1 | contig 28291 bp, 28 predicted proteins | sample LaCruzMarch2015__4_FD_187116 | JGI IMG/M metagenome (GOLD analysis project Ga0247836, IMG submission 187116) | Freshwater microbial communities from meromictic Lake La Cruz, Castile-La Mancha, Spain - LaCruzMarch2015_14m | ecosystem: Environmental > Aquatic > Freshwater > Lake | place: Spain... | reverse complement strand
CATGTTAACCATTCCAGAACACGGTTGGATCAATTTGCATTTCTCGCTGTTGCCACAATGGCGTGGAGCAGCCCCCGTCCAACACAGTATTTGGCATGGTGATTCGATCACGGGTGCGACAACATTTCGCATTGACAAAGGTATGGACACTGGACCAATTCTTGGCCAAGTGACCCACACTATTGACCCCCGAGACACGAGCGGTGTGCTGCTAGCCAGTTTGGCCGATTCGGGGTCCCACTTGTTGAGACAAACTCTCGATGCACTTGAAACAGGTGCAATCAGGGCGATTCCTCAACAGCATGATCTGGCAACTTTTGCGCCGAAGATCAGTAAAGCCGATTCACGAATTGATTGGCAATTGCCGGCAATTGAAATTGACCGCCGAATCCGAGCTATGACACCGACACCCGGGGCATGGACCATGATTGAAACAGGCGAAGAGGGAACCCCAATATCAATTGCCCCAGCACTCATAAATAGAGATGTAGTTCTGGAACCTGGTGTTACTTCATGGGTTGATAAGCGCGTATTTGTTGGTAGCGCGACATATGCGCTAGAACTTTCGCAAGTAAAACCCGCTGGCAAGATATTCATGGATGCAACCGACTGGTTGCGCGGATTGCGCACAGAAGTGGTGAGACTTTTCTAATGGAAGAAGAATCAAAAAGCTATCCCAGTAGTGACCAACCACGCATGGCTGCACTTGAGTTGTTGCGCCTAGTTCGTGACGAGGGCGCATATGCAAACCTTGCGTTGCCGCAAGTACTGCGCAAATACAAACTCAACGGCCGTGATGCCGCGTTCACTGTTGAACTTGCCTACGGTGTTTTGCGAAATCAATCTCTCTATGATGCAATGGCTCAGAAGTGCTCGTCGCGTGCCTTGATCAGTGTTGAGCCTGAAATAATTGATATTTTACGTCTGGGAATCCACCAGATTTATGCAATGCGAGTTCCCGATCATGCTGCGGTCGACACATGCGCTTCCTTAGCCCGGATTTCGGTCAAGGGAAAAGATGCGAGCCACATTAAAGCTCGTGTTGGCTTCGTAAACGCAGTCTTGCGTTGCATCACCAAATCAGAATTTGACATCGAGACATTAGGCCTCGGTGAGCGTTACTCCCATCAGGATTGGATCGTCCAGGCGTTTGAGGAATCACTTGCTCACAATCGTTCTGCAGCGGGCGAGTTAGAGACGCTCCTGCAGGCCAATAACACTGCCGCCGACCCTGTTATAGCTATCCGAGATGGTGAACGAGAGATCTTTGGAACGATGCCCGGTAGGTGGAGTAAACAGGCTCGTGTTCTCACCGAGGTGATCCCACTGGATCTGGAGCAGGTGCGTGATGGCAGCGCAATTGTGCAAGATGAAGGTAGTCAATTAGTCGCTCAGGCGTTCCTACTAGCCCGACCAACCGGTCCAGAAAGTTCCTGGCTTGACATGTGTGCTGGACCTGGCGGAAAGGCTGCGTTGATTAGTGACGCAGTCCCAGAAGGTGTGGAGTTCATTGCCGTTGACCTACATCAACATCGCGTGGAGCTTATGCAGAAAATTGTGCGTGCATCCGCCCAGTTGCTCACGGGTGATGCGCGTGAGCGCCCGTGGGGTAACCGATTTTTCGATCGGGTACTTCTTGATGCCCCGTGCTCTGGATTGGGTGCGTTGCGTCGAAGGCCCGAGGCCCGCTGGCGTAAAACCAAAAAGGAGACATTGGCGCTTACCGAGTTACAGGAGGAACTGTTGCTTGCAGCGATTGACTCCACTCGCATCGGTGGAGTTATCGCCTACGTAACCTGCTCGCCCTACATAGAGGAAACATGGGCCGTTGTTGACAGTGTGTTGCAGTCCCGAACCGACGTTCAACAAGAAGATGCTAGAAGCCTTTTTCCTGGAGTGAGCGACCTGGGTATCGGACCGAATGTTCAACTCTGGCCACATATTCACGGCACCGATGCCATGTTCTTCGCGCTTCTACGCCGGGTCTAGCACGCGGGGGATAGTCTGTGAGCATGCTGATTTCACCGAGTGTGCTCAATAGCAATCTGGGGCGGTTGAGTGAGGAAATCTCCAAGGTGGAGAGTGTGGCCGATCTCATTCACCTTGATGTTATGGATAACCACTTTGTACCCAATCTGACATTTGGGTTACCGGTAGTTGCGAGCGTCATTGAACAAACTTCGCTACGAGCAGACGTACACCTGATGATCAACGATCCTGACCGCTGGGCTCCCGCTTATGGGGAAGCAGGTGCGTATTCGGTGACTTTTCACATTGAAGCGGCAAGGGATCCCCGCACTTTGTGCAAGAACATTCGTTCCACGGGTGCCAGGGTTGCGGCCGCTCTAAAGCCGCAAACCACCCTCGAATCACTGGACGGGGTAATCGAGTACCTTGACATGATCTTGATCATGACGGTAGAACCGGGTTTTGGTGGGCAAGCCTTCATGAGTGACATGATGCCAAAAGTTGCTCAAGCACGCGAAATGGGTGGAGCTGAGATTTGGATTGAAGTCGACGGTGGGGTTTCCCCGGGGACCATCACCGAATGCAAGGAGGCCGGCGCAAATGTCTTCGTTGCTGGCTCATGCGTTTACTCCAACCCCGATCCAGCTCAGGCAGTTCGAGATCTCAAGGCGCTGGTGGAAAATTAGGTGAGCATCGATACACAGTTCATGATGCAGGCCATCGAACTTGCTGAACTTGGACCGTTTTCATCAAATCCGCGAGTTGGTGCAGTGTGCGTGAGCAACGGAGTTGTGGTGGGAACGGGTTATCACCACGGAGCGGGAACCGCACATGCCGAAGTGGAAGCACTTGCCGCTGCCGGTGTCAAGGCCGTCAATGCAGACCTTTACGTTTCCCTTGAACCATGTTCTCATTTTGGTCGGACCCCTCCATGTACCCAAGCAATCATTGAGGCGGGAATACGCCGGGTTTTTTTCGCCCAGCCGGACCCAAGCGCTGAGGCTGGTGGGGGAGCTGATGTATTGAAAGCCGCAGGGTGTGAAGTTTACGGAGAAATTGAAGCGGAACGTTCGATTCTGGTGAACAGGGAATGGAATCACCGAATGAGAACTGGCGTTCCCTTTGTCACCTGGAAGTTTGCGCAAAGCCTCGATGGACGCGTTGCGGCCAAATCGGGAGAGCGTACAGCCATTAGTGGAATGCAATCGCAGGCCTTCACGCATGAATTGCGATCGCGGGTAGGTGCGATTTTGGTGGGAACTCAAACATTCATAGTCGATCAGCCGATTCTGAGCGCGCGGGAAGTTGATGGTTCATTGAAAGTCTCCCAGCCATTGCGAGTGGTGATGGGAATGCGTGATGTTGTTCCAGCAGAGTTTTTGCATTTAGCAACCCATGACCCCCAGGTCGCGCTTCTTGCGCTAGCAGATTTAGGAATCAACCACGTCTTGTTGGAAGGAGGTCCGACGTTAGCTGCGGCTTTTGTTCGAGCAGATTGCATCGATCAAGTGATCAGCATCACCGCTCCCGTAACCCTGGGTGCAGGGCCTCGATCCTTAACTACGGATTCACCATTTATGCGTCGAATAAAGATCGCCTCGACTTTCACTTTGGGCTCGGACCTCGTCCACATCGGTGAACTCGAATCAGCGGTAGGATTGTAATTATGTTCACCGGAATAGTTGAAACAACCGGATCTGTTCTTGCTATCAACCCCGGTTCAGATTCTTCGCGGATAACTTTTGCGGCCCCGGGAGTGTTATCTGATGCACACATCGGAGCATCCATTGCCGTTAATGGAGTGTGCCTGACCGTTACCCAATTTGACGAAGACAGCTTTACCGCAGACCTGATGGAAGAAACCCTCAAACGCAGTGCCCTTGGTGCATTGAATCTGGGTGACCCGGTGAATATTGAGCGAGCTATGCCCCTTTCGGGGCGCCTTGGCGGTCATATTGTTCAAGGCCATGTTGATGCGGTTGCCACTGTGCGATCGATTGAACCCAGTGAAGACTGGACACTAATCACATTTGATTTACCGAGAGACATTGCGCGCTACGTCGTTGAAAAAGGCTCAATCACGGTAAGTGGGGTTTCCCTGACCGTGGTCAAGGTCAGTGAGCCTATTGAAATGCAACCATGGTTTAGCGTTTCACTCATCCCGACTACATTGAAAGACACTACTTTGGGGAAAATTGATGTGGGAAGTGAAGTGAATCTCGAAGTTGATGCGCTAGCCAAATACGTTGAGCGAATCCTTGCCTTCGCCCCAGTACAGGAGAATCTATGAGTGGAGCAAATGCCCCAAAGCTGGAATTAGATGGACGGGGGCTTCGAGTCGGAATCATTGCTTCCCAATGGCATGAAGTCATCATGACCGGGTTGATCGAGGGAGCAATACGCACCTGTGTGCGTACCGGAGCATCACATGAACTGATTCGCGTTCCTGGTGCATTTGAGTTGCCCCTAGGCGCGCAGCTAGCTGCCAAGAGTGAAAAATTTGATGCACTAGTCGCATTGGGTGTAGTTATTCGAGGAGGCACACCCCACTTTGATTTCGTATGTGATGGCGCAACCCAGGGGCTCACTCGTGTTGCTCTGGACACACTCACCCCAATTGGGTTTGGACTGTTGACCGTCGACAATGAAGACCAAGCCATTGATCGCGCCGGTCTCACCGATTCGAGCGAGGACAAGGGCGCTGAAGCCGCGGAAGCTGCACTCGCCATGGCACTGCTCGCACAAGGTACTTTTGGACTAGCGGGAAGAGGAATACCAACCGGGTTTCGCTAGGCTGTAAGGGTGACGTCAACGCAACCGGGAAAATCTTTTGAGGAACTCTATATTGAGTTATCCGATAAAATAGCCAGTGGTGACACCGAGTCCGGATCAGTTCGCCTTGTCCAAGCTGGTACCCACGCCATCGGAAAAAAAATCGTGGAAGAGGCTGCAGAAGTTTGGATGGCTGCTGAGTATCAAGGAAAAGAAGCACTCGCGCTAGAGATTTCCCAGTTGATCTATCACATTCAATTGCTGATGCACACACATGAATTGAGCATGGATGACGTCTACAAGAATTTATAGCGATTACGTTAATGGAAAGGATCGGCCATGCTGCGCATCGCACTTCCCAACAAAGGTCAATTAGCGCCGCCTGCCGCGGCACTGCTTAACGAAGCAGGGTATTTAGTTTCGACCAATCCAAGGGCGCTTGTCGTGACGGATGTGGTCAACGACGTTGAGTTCTTTTTCCTTCGCCCAAAAGATGTCGCTGTGTATGTTGGTGCGGGAAAAATTGACCTTGGGATAACTGGACGTGACATGCTGCTAGACAGTGGGGCACCAGCTGTTGAAATCATGCAGCTTGGGTTCGCCCCATCCACTTTTCGAGTCGCTGTACCCACTGGATCCGTTAATACACTCGCAGAACTCAAGGGTAAAAGAATTGCGACATCTTATGAAGGTCTGTTGAAATCCTGGTTGGCAACTCAATCAATTCAGGCTCACATAGTGCGCTTAGATGGAGCCGTTGAAAACGCAGTGGCGCTGGGTGTCGCTGATGCGGTAGCTGACGTGGTCGCAACGGGAGCAACTTTGCGCGCTGCCGGACTTGAAGTTATCGGGGATCCAATTTTGGAGTCCGAGGCAATTCTGATTCGCCCAGCGAACTCTGAGAAAACCCAGGCTCAGGACACGTTTGAGCGCAGGTTACATAGTGTGAATGTTGCGCGATCCTACGTGTTAGTTGACTACGACATTCCTAATGATCGCTTATCGCAAGCGTGTGAGATCACCCCTGGGATTGAATCACCCACAGTGTCTTCGTTGCAAGATCCGAAATGGTCGGCAGTTCGTTCAATGGTACTCAGTTCCGATGTTCATCGGATAATGGACGAACTATTTGCACTCGGTGCAAAGGGAATTCTGGTCACCAATATTCACGCATGCCGGCTCTAATCGACGTGCACACCACGCCGCAGCGGAATTATTGTCAATAACTGCAACAAGGCTGCGCACCCTAAGACCGTAAAAACTAAGGACCATGAATCGAAAAAGTCGAGAAGGGTTCCGGCGATAAATGGTCCAGTAGCAGCGATCGTGTAGGTAATGAAGAACACCATTGCGGTGAGTCGAGCGGCACTCGCTGAATCTTTGCTGTACTCGCTGAGGAGCCCAAGCGTCATGGCGAAACTCCCACTGAGAACAAAACCGAAAATCAATAGCACTAGCCCTGGTGCAAAGTCAGGCAGCCACGCGATGGAGAAGAGTGAGATCGAAGTGAGCCCGATAGCAATCAAGAACAGAGTTCTCCGGTGTTTCACGCGAACGGCCATTCCAGCAAGTACGAAGGCGGCTACAACCTGCGACACCGTGAAAAGACCGAAGAGCCAACCTGCGTTCTCTTGGGTCCATCCGCGCGCTTCGTAAGAGGGTGCAATCCATGCGAGTGAACTGTAATAAATAATCGAGTTGAAAGTCATGTTCAAGGCGAGTGCCCATGCAATTTTGTTTCTCCATGGCAATTCGCGAAGCCGAACAATCACTGTGGGGCGATCATGTGCGGTCGTTTTTCGCTCGACAAACAGCCAGAAAGCCAATGCGATTAATGCGGGTACGGCCCAGAAAGCGAGGGCAAGTGACCAAGATCCAAGCCAAAGTGCCAGTGGAACTGTGAGAGCCCCGCCAAGTGCCGCTCCACCGGCGAGTGATGCGGTCCACGTTGAGTTCGCCCTTCCAATAGAATGGGGAAGTTGTTCCCTAACTATCCCCGGGATGAGTCCCGCCGATAATGCGATACCAACTCCCGCAAGGAATGCGGACAAAAATAGTAGCCCCGGTACTGCCTCTACTGCTCTGAGCAAAGTGGAGGCGGTCAAAGCGATTAAGGCAAAGATCACGAGGTGCTTGCGACCGAAGTGCATGGCTAATGCAGGAACTGTGAGAGCGAAAAGCCCCATGCATAGCACCGGAATTGTTGTCAGCACTCCGATGGTTGCTGAACTCCACCCCGTTGTTTCGACTATGTCACTGGCGACAGTGGGAAGACTTGAGATCACGGGCCGAAGATTCACTGCAACAAGGGAGACTGCAGTGATGATCATCCACGATGGAGTCGCAGTTACTTGAGTTTCATGAGAGCTCGACGTTGACGTCACAGATTGAGTCTGCCGTGCGTACAGTTTTCACATGCACGAGCACCCCAACAGTGACAAGAGCGCTCTGCATAAGGGCGTAGGGCTGGGGGACTTTCAATCTCAGTGGGCCTATGACCTTGGGGAAGCCGATCCCCATGTGCGCAGTGCATTAGCAACCGGCGATATCAAGGTTCTCATGGCCGCATTGACTTCCTCACGGGTTTTTATCGCCCTCGTAGCGCAGTCGGCGGGAGAGCTAGATGAGGGGGGAAAGAGTTCACACATGAGTGTGGCTTGCTTGCTGGCCAGTGATGGTCGTTTGGGACTTCTCTGCTTCACCGGTATCGATGCCCTCACCCAATGGAATCCAGATGCACGTCCTATACCAATGTATGCACCCGATGCTGCAGAAGCGGCACTGGATGAAAATGCCCAAGGGATCATTATTGACCTTGGGGGTGCACATAGCGCGACCCTGGTTTTGGCTGACATCGTCAAGTTATCTGCCAAAGATCAACGGTCTAGGGCGGTGCTTCTGCTGCGGGAACGCCTTAAAGATTTGGGGGATCATATTGAATTTGAGCTCCGGAAAGACGGGGTTTTGCAGCTAGAAGTTTCAGAACATCTGATGGAAACAGTTGAAAAGATCGTTCAGAGTGACTCTGCCCTACACAGTTTTGTTCCGGCAGGGGTAGCGATTCGTCCTCGAGGATCAGGCGAGGCGATCTAGTAAAGAGGCGATCAAGTAAAGAGGCGATCTAGTAAACAGGTCCGGTAAGTGCCTCGCCAGGCCCCATCCCGTGTGGGTCGGCAATCGTCGACCGCTCACGAAAGGCCCGCTGAAGGCTTTGAAGACCGTCACGAAGTGGGGCAGCGTGTACCGCCCCAAGGTCCGGGGCAGCCGCGACTACTAGCCCGGCCAGAGCATTAATCAAGATTCTGGCTTCGGCTAGGTCAGATCCCTCACCATCCTCGGCCAATCCACACGCTACCGCCGCGGCGGACATCAGGTGCAATGACACCGTTAAAATGACCTCAATTGCGGGTACTTCGGAAATATCAAGGGCAGCAGAATTCTCTTCGTTCACACCTGTTACTCTGGCAGTCCTTGGACTTGGGGTCACACCCAGGTCCCGCAAGCGGAGCATCGGTTCCCACCAAAAGATGTATGGATTGTGTCATGTAAATGCCCAATCCCTTCAATCTCCTTGGTCAAGGCATGAACCCCTAGGGGTTTTTGCACAGGGTTAATTCACCCTGCCGGTACCTCCGTGCGCGCTGCGCCGGAGGTTTTCTCATGTGCAGGAGACAAACGCTCAATCGATAGGAGGCGCCATCAGCGTCGAACCAAGGATCAACGACCGGATCCGTGTCCCCGAGGTGCGCCTTGTAGGACCGGCAGGCGAGCAGGTAGGCGTGGTCAAGATTGAAGACGCCCTCCGGTTAGCTCTTGAAGCAGATCTGGACCTTGTTGAAGTTGCGCCAACGTCAAAGCCACCCGTGTGCAAAATCATGGATTTTGGCAAATTCAAGTATGAAGCAGCCCTCAAGGAACGTGAATCGCGCAAGAACCAGTCGCATACCGTGATCAAGGAAATGAAGCTTCGACCCAAGATTGATTCACATGACTATGAAACGAAAAAAGGTCACGTGCTTCGATTCCTAAAGGCTGGGGACAAGGTCAAGATCACCATTATGTTCCGTGGACGCGAGCAAAGCAGGCCCGAGCTTGGAATCAAGTTACTGGGTCGTTTAGCTGAAGATGTAGCTGAAATTGGATTTGTAGAGGCCGCTCCAAAGCAAGATGGGCGCAACATGCTCATGGTGCTAGCACCGCTGCGGAAGAAGTCTGAAGGAAAGAAGCAGGAAGAAACTCCTGCAACCGACGAAGCTCCCGTTTCGCAGGAAACGGACTGAAAGGAAAGATTATGCCGAAGCAAAAAACTCATAGTGGTGCAAAGAAACGTTTCAGGGTAACCGGTTCTGGAAAAATCATGCGCGAGCAGGCGAACAAGCGTCATCTGCTCGAGGTGAAATCAAGTAAGCGAACTCGTCGCCTTGCCGCCGACCAGCAAGTTTCACCAGCAGATTTGAAGTCGGTCAAGAAGCTTCTTGGCCGTTAATCAAAACAACTAATTGTCATAAATATTGCCCTAGTAAACAAAGTATTTTTTCAACTAACGAATATCAGGAGAAGTCATGGCACGCGTTAAGCGTTCAGTAAATGCTCACAAGAAGCGTCGAGTAATTCTCGAGCGCGCTTCCGGTTACCGCGGACAACGGTCACGTTTGTACCGAAAGGCCAAGGAGCAGGTTACACACTCAATGGTTTACGCATATGCGGACCGCCGCAAGCGTAAGGGTGATTTCCGTCGCCTATGGATTCAGCGCATCAATGCTGCAGCCCGTGCACATGACATGACCTACAACCGTTTTATTCAGGGCTTGAAGGCTGCTGATGTGGAAGTAGATCGTCGCATGTTGGCGGAACTCGCCGTGAATGACGATGCAGCTTTTGCCGCATTAGTAGAAGTGGCTCGTGCAGCTGTTCCAGCGCAGAGCGTCTAGTTGCGCACCATAACCTCGCGTAAATCAGAGCGGGTAAAGGAGCTGACAAAACTTCATAAGAAGTCTTCTCGATACGCAGCGGGGCACTTTCTAGCCGAGGGCCCATCCGTTGTTGCGATGGCTCCCAGCGATCGAATCGAGGAACTTTTCTTGACCGAGGAGTACCTCGATCAATTCGAGAGTTTTGACGTCGCAACGACACTGGTTTCAACTGAAGTAATGAGTGCTTTATGTGAGTCGGAGTCGCCGCAGGGAGTGTTGGCCCTGTGCTCAATTTCCACACAGGACTCAACGGAGATCTTGTCTCGGCCAGGTCAGATAGTTATTCTCGATTCACTGTCGGACCCGGGGAACATGGGAACAATTATCCGGACTGCTCATGCGGCCGGTGCGGCTGGAATTCTCACATTTGGTTCATGTGTCGACCCACTCAACTCAAAGGTTGTTCGCAGTAGCGCAGGCTCACTTTTTCACGTCCCGATAGCCCAAGTTGCCGGGCCGGAAGTATTGCCCAAAGATCGATCGGTTTTCGTTCTTACCGGTCAGGGCTCCGTTGAACTGCGTCCTGACTTGACAGCAAGTTCTCATAATCCAATTTGGGTAATTGGTTCAGAGGCCCATGGGGTAAGCGAGCCTTGGGTCTCCGGAAAGTGGAGTTTTACCGGGGTTCGGATCCCGATGGCTCCCGGAGTTGAATCGCTCAACGCCGCAGTCAGTGCTGCACTGTGCCTTTACTCACATGTGATTTAGTCGTTTGTTGACTGAAAATGCTCTCCAACACGCGCCTTTGAGTGCCGCTTCGCCGCTCACATAGTGCGAAAATGGCTACATGTCCTATACGCAACTACCGATATTTGACCAGTCCGGATTCGTAATCGTCGATTCCTACGAGCAAGAGGCTGATCCGCGCGAATGGGAAAATTTGGTTTTTGTTGATTGGAAGTCTTCTGGAGATACCCGTTTTGCGCCGCTGGCAAGTGCCTATGGAGATATGGAATGTGACGGTTTTTGGAATCACACTCCACCAAAAACAGATAAAGATGGCGTTTGGGTGCAACAAAATATCGACATCGCTCCGATCCTCACTAGGCGCGCACGAGAAGTCGGAGCAAACATTGGTCGTTGTCGAGTCATTGAATTGCAACCCAATACATATGCCGACGCAATTTATAACCTCCACAGAGACGACAACAATCGACTGAACCCCGAAGGAACAGGATGGATTGTTCGATCCTTCTATAACTTGACCGACAATCCTGATTCAATGATGATCCTGCGTGAGGATCTTGATGACCCTTCCACTGAGGTCCGGGTGCCACTGCCAGCCGGCGCGCAGGTTGTTATTGACACTCAACGCCTGTACCACGCTGTCTGGCATCCGGGAGATCAGCCGCGTTACTGCCTCATCACCTCTTATGAGTCTGGCCCAGAATTGGATGCGTGGATTTCTACTCGAAACCCCGTGACCGTCATTGAATCACCATTTATGGATCCGGCAGAAATTGCGCAAGGAAATGAGTCGGCTATGAATAAGCGCGCTGCGCGCGCCGCTGCACGCGCAGAATCCGGCTCCGATTCGGAATCCAGTATGGAAGTACTCTCCGAGGCGTAGTCACTCACACCAGTATTAGGCTTGCGAGCAGGTCAACCATCCGTCCATCGAAAATTGTTTGTCAGGAGTCTTCGAGTGCAACAGACTGTGCTTTACTCGGCGGTCCTCGACGAACTCGAGGCGGAGGCAATTCACATTTATCGTGAGACCGGTGCAGCATTTCGGAACCCGGTTTTGCTCTACAGCATTGGCAAGGATTCTTCGGTTCTCCTGCATCTTGCGATAAAGGCTTTCCATCCAGCACCTTTACCTTTTCCCGTCATGCACATTGATACGACCTGGAAATTCAAGGAAATGATTGAATTCCGAGACAGGCGAGCTAAAGAACTTGGACTGGATCTACGGATCGCACAGAACCTAGAGGCTATGGCCGAAGGTGTTACTCCTTTCACCCACGGCACCCACGAGTACACCCGACTCATGAAAACTGTGGCACTCCGCGAGGGCATTGATAGATATCAATTCGATGCAGCCATAGGTGGTGCGCGCCGCGACGAAGAGCGCAGCCGAGCTAAGGAGCGAATTTTCTCACTAAGGGAGCCGGGACATCGTTGGGATCCGCGAAAGCAACGACCCGAATTCTGGCGGACGGCAAATACCCAACTCGCTCCTGAGCAAACTATGCGCGTTTTTCCCCTGTCGAATTGGACTGAACTCGATATTTGGCGCTACATAGAGCGTGAAAACATTGAAATACCTGGCCTCTATTTTGCTAAGGAGCGGCCAGTCGTGGAGCGAGGTGGAACCTTGATCATGGTCGATGACGAACGTTTCCCTCTCAACGAAGGGGAGGTGCCTGTCATGAAGAGTGTGCGCTTTCGCACGCTTGGCTGTTACCCGCTATCGGGGGCGGTTGAATCAACAGCGGACAATCTCGCCGACCTGATCGCCGAAATGGAATCGAGCAAAGTTTCTGAGCGCTCAGGACGGCTCATTGATGGTGAGGGTGGCGGTTCCATGGAGGCTAAGAAGGCTGAAGGCTATTTCTAATGAGTGGACAAACTCCCGTGTTACATCTTGTTACCTGTGGATCGGTCGACGACGGTAAGTCAACACTTATTGGACGTCTGCTCGTTGAGACTGACAGTGTTCCGATCGACCAGTTGGAGTACGCGCGCACGACTCGGCGTGGTGGTTCAACGGTCCCTGTAGGCGAAGTTGATTACTCGCTCTTAACCGATGGCTTGGAGGCTGAACGCGAGCAGGGCATCACAATCGATGTGGCTTACCGGCATCTCAACCTGCCTAATGGCAGACGAGTTTTGATAGCTGATTCACCTGGACACGAGCAGTACACCCGCAATATGGCAGTGGCCGCTTCGAATGGTGATGTTGCAGTCTTACTGGTGGACGCAGCCCGAGGGGTTCGCCCACAAACTCACAGACACCTCACTGTTTGCGCTCTCATGGGTGTGCAAACAATTATTGTCGCTGTTAACAAGATGGACCTTGTTGATTATTCCCATGAGGTCTTTGAACAAGTGATGGGTGAAGTGAGGACAACGGCCGCACGGCTTGGAGTCCAACAAATTGATGGCATCCCCGTCAGCGCGGTCACCGGCGCAAACGTTGCCACTAAATCTGACGCAATGCCGTGGTACAAGGGTGAGTCATTACTGGGTGCACTTGCCATTTGGGAACCAGTTGGTCGCTTAGTCGATGAAGGTTTTCGGTTCCCGGTTCAATTCATTGTCCGTGCCGAAGGTAATTTCCGCGGCTATGCAGGAACTGTTGTTGCTGGATCGGTTCGTTCAGGAGACGAAGTTGTCGTCGCAGATTCTGGTCGCGCAGCTAAAATTGCCCGAATTGTTACCGCTGACGGAGACTTAGATGTGGCAACGTACGGTCAGGCGGTCACACTCACACTCGACCATGAAGTTGATGTGACGCGCGGAGATATTTTGGCAGCGGGAACGCCACTACAGCCTGCAGACCGATTCGGTGTTGACATGGTGTGGCTGGGTGAGGAACCGTTGGCACATGGTCGCTCCTACTTGTTGATCTCTGGTTCTCGTTCAGTGCCCGCCACGGTTACTAACGTGCGGCATCGCCTTGATGTTGTCTCCGGTCATGAGCATGCCGCTCGAGTATTGAACATGAACGATATTGGTCGAGTTGAGATCGCCACAGATCGACCAATCCCCATGGATCCATACTCACTATGCAGGGACACGGGTGGTTTTTTGCTCGTGGACAGAGTGACCGCTGACACTGTCGCTGCTGGACTTTCGCGACATGCTATGCGGCGGGCATCCAATGTTGTTCCACATGTCTACGACGTTGATTATCAGGCTCGTGCTTCACTAATGGGGCATCCTGCCCGAGTTGTATGGCTGACTGGACTCTCCGGTTCGGGTAAGTCAACAATCGCGGATGCAGCCGTGCGCAAATTGCATGCGATGGGGATCCACACCTATGTTCTCGATGGTGACAATATGCGAACTGGGCTAAATAAAGACTTGGGATTCACTCCGGAAGATCGTGCGGAAAACGTGCGTCGCGTAGCTGAAGTAAGCAAGCTCATGCGAGACAGTGGTGTTGTCGTATTCGTGGCACTTGTCTCGCCATTCCGCTCTGATCGTGAGAGCGCAGCAACTCTTTTCGACAAGGGCGACTTCATCGAGGTATTCGTTGACACTCCGGTTGATGTTTGTTCCGAGCGTGACCCTAAGGGACTTTATGCTAAGGCTGCGGCAGGTAACTTGCCCAATATGACAGGTGTTGGGCAGGCCTATGAACCACCGTTGAATCCCGATCTAATTGTTCATGGCACCGGTGATGTTGAGGCGAGTGCTGATCTACTCGTTGCTGCGATTTTGGAGGCTTAGATTGTCAGCTCCCAATAAGTCATTTGACCCAAAGCAAGTGTCCGCGCTCAATGCTGATTCCGTTGACGAAATGGTTGCCGGCGCACTCTCAGCTTTCAGCGCGGCAATAGATTTGAATTCGCTCAAGGTCGCCAGACTGGAACACTTCGGAGACCGCTCCCCAATAGCTTTGGCAAATCGGGAAATTGGGGCGCTACCACCTGCGGCAAAGGCTGAAGTGGGAAAAAGAATCGGTGAAGCGAAAGCGCGAATCAAAGACGTGCTGGAATTGCGCGAAATTGAGCTCACCCAAATTCGTGACAATGAAGTTCTTCTGTCCGAAAAAGTTGATATTAGTGTCCCCGTTGATCGAATGAAGCGAGGAGCGCGGCACCCGCTGACCACACTCATGGAGCGTCTCTCTGACGTGTTTATTGCTATGGGTTATGAAATAGCTGAAGGTCCAGAGTTGGAGCTTGAGTGGGCTAATTTTGATGCACTGAATTTTCCTAAGGACCATCCCGCGCGGCTCATGCAGGACACGTTTTTTGTGGAGAGCCCTGACTCGGGAGTTGTTTTACGGACTCACACCTCACCGATTCAGGTGAGAGCGATGCTGGAGCGGGAATTGCCCATCTATGTCGTGGCGCCAGGCCGAGTTTTTCGAACCGATGAACTTGATGCAACCCACACCCCGGTGTTCCACCAAATCGAGGGTTTAGCCGTCGACAGGGGTCTGACCATGGCCGACCTTCGGGGTACTTTGAATCACTTGGCTCAAGTAATGTTTGGGGCAGAGATCGACATTCGTTGGCGTCCATCCTTTTTTCCGTTCACCGAACCCAGCGCAGAAGTCGATTTGAGGTGCTTTGTGTGTCTCGGTGGTTCCGATACAACCGAATGCCGTGCTTGCGGTGGTGAAGGCTGGATCGAATGGGGCGGATGCGGAATGGTTAACCCTAAAGTCTTACGAGCGGTGGGAATTGATCCTCTCGTGTACTCGGGTTTTGCCTTTGGAATGGGAATTGAACGAACCTTGATGTTCCGCAGTGGAGTGGCTGACATGCGTGACATGGTTGAAGGCGACATACGCTTTACGGCTGCATTCGGCATGGAGGCGTAATGAAGCTTCCTGTTTCTTGGATCAAAGAGTTCGCTCCCGTTCAAGCGAGCGCACGAGAGATAGCCGAAGCATTGATCAACGCAGGCTTAGAAGTTGAAGGCATCGAGACGCTGGGCGCTGGTGTGAGTGGAACGCTAGTCATTGGTCGAGTGCTGGAAATTGAGGAACTCACGGAATTCAAAAAACCTATCCGCTGGTGCCACGTTGATGTGGGCACGCAGATCCGAGGAATCGTTTGTGGCGCGACAAACTTCACCGTGGGTGACCTTGTTGTAGTTGCAGAACCTGGCGTCACTCTTCCGGGTGATTTCACTATTACCTCTCGTGAGACGTATGGTCACGTTTCCGACGGCATGATCTGTTCCGAACGCGAAATGGGACTCGGGCAGGATCACGCCGGGATCATGATCCTGGAAGGTGTCAGTCCAGGACAGAACGCAAATCAGTTGTTGGGAATTGGCGAGGAAATCCTTGATATTGCGGTAACCCCCGATCGGGGATATGCATTGTCCATCCGTGGTGTCGCCCGAGAAGTTGCCACTGCATTCGAAGTGGAATACCGCGACCCAGCGATCAGTTGGGGTCCCGATTTGGGTGCACCTGAAACCGGGCTCGAACCACACGATTGTGTAATTGAAGACTTTAGCGCCTGCGAGTTGCTCACCCTCCGCACCATTCTTGGGTTTAACCCCGACGCACCAACTCCCCGTTACATGGTGTCGCGCCTGCAGGCGTGTGGGATTCGAAGCATCTCACTGGCTGTGGACGTAACCAATTACGTCATGATGGAACTTGGCCAACCAACCCACGCATTTGATGTAAACAAGCTAAATGGCCCGTTGCGAGTTAGGCGTGCCATTGCTGGTGAAGACCTTGAGACCCTTGATCATGTTGTGCGCAAACTTTCTGTACTTGATTCTGTGATCGCTGACTCCAGTGGACCCATTGGGCTTGCGGGGACCATGGGAGGGTTCACGACGGAAATAGGTGGCTCTACGACCGGCATTGCGCTGGAAGCGGCATTTTTCCCAGCATCGACGGTTGCTGGGAATTCGAGGCGGCACAAGATTTCCAGTGAAGCATCCCGTCGTTTTGAACGGGGGATCGATCGGGAACTTGCTCCGATTGCATCCGCGCGTGCATGCGCATTGCTCATTGAGCACGGTGGCGGCAATTATGCCGGCATGTGCGCGGTTGAATCACCGATGTCAGACAACGTGATCGATTTCGACCTCGATCTCCCAACTCGCACAGCAGGAATGTTCATCGATTACGAAACCGTAATGAACAAACTTGAAGCGATTGGTGCAATTTATGTTCGAACTGACGTGCAGTTCATTGCAGTTACTCCACCAAGTTGGCGCCCGGATCTCGCTCAGCCGGCGGATCTCGTCGAAGAAGTCGTTCGACTTGTTGGGTACGAGAAACTTCCGTCAACTTTGCCTAATGCACCCGCTGGTCGAGGCTTAACCCAGGAACAACGTCTACGTCGTCGAATTGGTTATCTTTTAGCCGGTCGCGGAATGCACGAGATCCGGGCGTATCCCTTTATTGGTTCAACTGACTTTGACGCAATGCGATTCGCAGCAAATGACTCGCGTCGTAAGTCACCCACCTTGGTGAATCCTTTGTCAGAACTTGCGCCCCAAATGCGTTCAACGCTCCTGCCCGGAATGCTTTCTATCGCTGCGCGCAACGTGGGCCGAGGAGAAAATGATTTGGCACTATTTGAGGTGGGTTCCGTATTTCTGGGTGAGGCGGCAAAAGGCGGTATTGACCCTGGCGTTGAAGCCAGACCTACTCGACTCATTTGGGAGCAAATGCAGTCTGCTTTGCCGGCCCAGCCTGAGCACTTGGGTGTGGTCTTGTGCGGTGCGCTGGAGTCCGCCGGGGTTTGGGGGAGTCCGCGCATGGCAACCTGGCTCGATTCAATTGACGCGATGTTAGCGGTTGCTAATGAACTTGGAGTCAACCTCGAAGTTCAGGCGGGAAGTGACCCAAGTTTTCATCCTGGCCGGTGTGCTCAACTTGTTGTGACGAACACTTCGAAGGTTGTCGGTTTTGCCGGAGAATTGCATCCGGCCGTTGTTGAACATTGGAATCTTCCCAAGCGCAGTTGCGCCGCTGAAGTTGATCTCAGTGCCTTGTTGAGCGCGGCGGTTACCAGTGCCACGGCACCCGTTTTCTCTAACTCTCCTGTCGCAAAAGAAGACTTGGCGTTCGTGGTGGCAGAAGCGTGTCCCGTGGCCGAGGTCCAAGCGTGTATCCAAGCAGCCGGTGGAGAGCTTCTGGAGTCCATTCGACTCTTTGACGTCTATGAGGGTGATCAAATACCACCGGGTCACAAATCACTGGCATTTGCCTTACGTTTTCGTGGTGATGGTCAAACATTGTCACCTGAAGCACTCCAAAATCTTCGTACCCAAATCATTACAGCGGTCTCAGAGCAGGTGGGCGGCACGCTCAGATAGACCCGAGATCCGTCATTATGCACATATGTGTATATTAAAGCCATGAGAGTGTCAATTGCAGGGGCTTCGGGCTATGCCGGAGGCGAATTACTTCGCCTATTAGAAATTCATCCGCACTTTGAGGTCGTTGCAGCTGCGGCGCATTCATCCGTTGGTGAACGGGTGGACGCTCTGCACCCGGCACTTGCGCCGTCCCCGATCGGCTCACTTGAGTTGTGTTCAACAAGTGCTGATCAGCTCGAGGCTGACATTGTTTTTATCGCGCTGCCGCATGGAGGGTCTGCTGCACTTGCTTCGGAGCTTCTTGCGGCCAATCCGCAGCAAATGATCGTTGATATCGGGGCAGATTTCAGGCTGGGAAACCCGGAGGCTTGGGAGCGGTATTACGGAGGAAACCACGCAGGAACATGGACCTACGGGCTTCCAGAATTAGCTCAACAGCGTGAAGTGATTGCCTCTTCAACCACAATTGCCAATCCCGGGTGCTACGCAACTGCAATTTCATTGGCAACCGCGCCTGCTGTCGCTGCTCACCTGGTGGGTAATTCGGTGATCAATGTGGTCGCTGCCAGTGGAACGAGCGGTGCCGGTCGAGTTCCCACTCCATCGCTGATTGCCTCCGCGGTTATGGGCTCCATCAGTGCGTACAAAATTGGTGGGGTCCACCAACATACTCCGGAAATCGAACAGGTACTCCATTCCATTTGGCCAGAAGCCGACACACGCATTAGTTTCACGCCGTTGCTGGCACCCATGCCGCGTGGAATCATTGCGACCTGTACGAGTTCGATCTCAAAAGACACTGACATAGATCCTCATGAAATCTACAGTGATTACTTCACAGACTCCCCGTTCGTGTCAGTGCTAGGTCGAGGTCAAATGCCCAGTACGGGAAGTGTCCTGGGAAGTAATTACGTTCAACTCAGTGTCAATGTTGATGAACACGCCGGGCAGCTCGTTGTTATTGCCACCCTTGATAACTTGGTAAAGGGTGCGGCCGGACAGGCAATCCAGAACGCAAATCTCATGTGCAAATTCGAGGAAACAACCGGTTTACTGCAAACAGGAGTCTCGCCATGAGCGTGACACAGCCGAGCGGGTTCATTGCCTCGGGTGTGGCGGCCGGACTTAAATCGAGCGGAGCGAAAGACGTAGCACTCGTGGTGAACACGGGGCCGAAAGCCCATTCGGCAGCCGTTTTTACCACTAATCGCTTTGCTGCGGCCCCGGTAATCTGGTCTCAACAGATTCTCTCTGGTGGAGATGGCCGGGTGGTCGTGTTGAACTCGGGTGGCGCAAATGCATGTACCGGTCCTGCAGGCTTTGCTGACACGCACGTGACAGCTGAAATCGTCGCTTCCGAACTGAGCGGTTCGGGTGTCGGGGAATTTGGCGCCGGCGAAGTATTCGTGTGTTCCACTGGATTAATAGGAGAACGACTCAACATGACCGCACTCGAAGCCGGCGTGAAATCTGCAGTCTCGCACTTGTCACGGGATGGCGGAATCATGGCTGCGGAAGCAATTATGACAACCGACACGAAATACAAAGTCTCATTAGTGAATGACCACGGATACACAATTGGCGGAATGGCTAAAGGAGCAGGCATGCTTGCCCCTGGCATGGCAACAATGCTTTCGGTAATTACAACAGACGCCGACGTAGACCCAAAATTCTTACAGCAAGCATTGAATTTCGCGACTTCCCAAACATTTGACCGATTGGACTCAGATGGCTGTATGTCCACAAATGACACCGTTATTTTGCTGGCAAATGCAGCCAGTGGAGTCTATCCCGAACCCGAACAATTCCAAACAGCCCTGACAAAAGTATGTGAGGAACTAGCTCAACTACTGATGGCTGATGCTGAGGGTGCAACAAAGGAAATTCACATAGAAGTCGTTGGTGCACGCGATGAAAGCGATGCAGTCATGGTGGGACGAGCAGTATCACGCAGCAACTTGTTTAAGTGTGCAATGTTTGGTGAGGATCCAAACTGGGGTCGCATTCTGTCGGCCGTCGGGACAACGAGTGCATTTTTTGAAGTTGATCAAGTCGATGTCAGCATCAATGGAGTGATGATTTGCGCTGGCGGGGGAGTCGGCGAAGATCGTTCACAAGTTGATCTCACTCAGCGACATATTGACGTCCTGATTGATCTGCATGCCGGAACGCATCGGGCTCTCATTAGAACAAATGATCTGTCGATCGGTTACGTAGTTGAGAATTCGGAATATTCAACATGACCACCGAGGTTCCGATAATTGTCATAAAGTTTGGTGGTAACGCAATGACTTCGCCAGATTTATTCACTTCCTTTGCGCATGACATTCGGGACTTGGGCGAACAAGGATTTAATGTTGTGATTGTGCACGGAGGTGGGCCACAAATCTCGAGCATGTTAGATCGACTTAATATTGAAAGTGAGTTTCGTGGCGGCCTTCGAGTAACAACTCCGGAAATTGCATCAGTCGTAGCGACGGTACTGACGGGTGACGTACAGAGAAGCCTTGTTACTGCACTCAATCTAAACGGCGTTGCCGCAGTTGGAGTCAGTGGTGAAGATTCAAAATTGTTGACCTCAACTAAATTAGTTGATCAGAAATTTGACCTTGGGCTGGTGGGAAGAATTACCACTATAAATCCGAAATTAATTGAGGTTTTGCTGGAAAACTCTTATGTGCCAGTCGTCTCACCAGTGTCCTCAGATGAACTGGGAGTCAGTCTTAACGTGAATGCTGACACCGCGGCAGGATCGCTGGCTGGCGCATTGGGAGCAGATAGATTGATTTTAATGACAGACGTCGATGGCGTTCTAGCACATTATCCAGATCCGGATTCGCTGATCCCGGAGTTGACCGTGGATGAAGTTGAACAACTATTACCGAAAGTGACCGAAGGCATGATTCCTAAACTTGAGTCCGTTCTTAATGCGATTAGTCACGGCTGTGCAAGTGTCCAAATCGTGAACGGAAGTACGGAACATTCGCTAAGGAATGCGCTTGCCAAAGGCAGTCACTCAGGGACGGTGATCACACAGTGAAATCAAATTGGAATGACGTTTTTCTCAGCACTTACGGAACACCTACCGTGACTCTCGTTCGAGGTCAAGGCTCACTGGTTTGGGATTCAGATGGGAACGAGTACGTTGATTTGCTTGGCGGAATTGCGGTCAACATTCTGGGTGTTGGCCACCCAAAATATGTTCAGGCAGTTACCGAGCAAGTTGGACAGTTAGTTCATACCAGTAATTTGTATATCAATGAACCTTCCGTCAAATTAGCTAACAAACTAAAGGAGTTGGTGGGTTGCCCTGAAGCAAAAGTTTTCTTCTGCAATTCTGGCGCAGAGGCAAATGAGGCTGCCCTGAAACTCTCCCGACTAACAGGTAAAAGTGAAGTTGTCGTGGTCGAAGACAGCTTCCATGGTCGAACCATGGGGTCCTTGTCACTTACTGCTCAGCCCGCGAAACAGACTCCTTTTGAACCTCTTCTCAGCGGTGTCACGGTCGTGAAAGTTAATGATCTCGATGCCCTCAGAGAAGCAATCACTGCCTCCACCGCAGCTGTCTTTCTGGAGATTATTCAAGGCGAGGCCGGGGTTCGATCTCTGTCCAACGACTTCATTCGCGCTGCTCGTGAATGGACTAAAGAAGTTGGCGCTTTATTGATTGTTGACGAGGTCCAAACAGGAATTGGGCGTACAGGATCTTGGTGGGCTCACTCGGAAAGTGGAGTTATCCCCGATGCGATGACGCTCGCGAAAAGCCTGGCCGGAGGACTTCCCATCGGTGCACTCATCACTTTTGGAGACACTTCAAGCTTGTTCACCCCAGGTTCGCACGGATCAACTTTCGGTGGAAATCCAGTTTCTTGCGCTGCGGCATTGGCGGTGATTGATGTGATCGAGCAGGAGGACTTGTTGTCTCGAGCCAATGACGTGAGTGCCACTCTAAAAAAACAGCTTGTCGAAAGGTCTCTCGGTTTGGTTTCCCATGTGCGAGGAAGAGGATTACTCCTGGCTGCTGAACTTAATGTCGTGGGAGAAAACGAATCGTCAGCCATTTTTGCAGCGAAGGCCACGGAAAATGGAATACTGGTGAATGCAGTGAGTCCGACGGCTATTCGCCTTGCACCTGCTTTAACAATTAGCGATTCAGAGATTGAGCAGGCCCTTCAGGCGTGGGAGAAGACTTGTTCATTCTTTATTGGGAATAGATCTATTGGGAATACATCTCTTGGGAAAAGAGATGTCTGAATCCAAAAAAGCTCCACAGACGGTGAGTTCACGTAGATCCTTGATAGCTGAATTGGTAAATTCCCAGAGCATTCACAGCCAAAGTGAACTGTTAGAGCTCTTACAAGGTAGGGGATTCACCGTCACGCAAGCAACATTGTCTCGCGACCTTGAATCCCTTGGAGCAATTAAGGTTCACGGACTCAATGGGGCTCCTGCCCACTATGTCGTCTCACCTGATTCTGACACTTCTTTACGCGCAGAAGGCTCACAGCCAGCCCTCGTTCGTGCATTACATGAACTTTTGTTGAGTGCAGAATTCTCACAGGTCATGGTCGTGGTGCACACGCCACCAGGTGGCGCTCAGTATCTTGCAGGCCATCTGGATCGGAGCGGATGTTTCGATACTCTGGGAACTGTCGCAGGCGACGACACAATTTTTATGGTTGCAAGAGATGTCAAGCATGCGAAGAAGATTTGCAGCGAGTTGGTTGCATTAGCTGAGAGCGGGTCATAGAAGTGAGTGATACAAGTTCTTCAAAGAATAGTGAGAGCAGGCTCTGGGGTGGTCGATTTGCGTCGGGACCCTCACCAGAAATGATCATGTTGAGTCGTTCGACACGGTTTGATTGGAAACTCGCTCCCTATGATTTGCTTCAAACCCACGCTCATGCTCAGGTGTTGACTCGAGCTGGTCTCCTGACTGATGCCGAACTTGAGTTAGTCGCCCTGGCGATCGAAAAACTAAGTGCGCAAGTCGCCAATGGTGAATTCGTCCCCAACAGTGAAGATGAAGATGTCCATTCAGCCCTTGAACGCGGTCTCATCGGAATGCTCGGTGATCTGGGTGGGAAACTTCGAGCTGGCCGAAGTCGCAATGATCAAGTTGCCACGGATTTCAAAATGTACCTGCGCGATCATGCTCGGCAAATTGCCCGCGAGATCATTGCCTTGCAAGAGGCCTTTCTTGAACAATCTCAAGCAAATGTTTTGACTTTTTCTCCAGGTTTCACGCATCTGCAGCATGCGCAACCCGTGTCGTTTGCACATGAACTGGCCAAGCACGTACATGCGTTAGGTCGAGATCTCGAGCGACTATCTGATTGGGATTCCCGGGCTGCCCGCTCGCCACTTGGCGCAGGGGCCTTGGCTGGATCGAGTTTGGGATTGGATCCCGAGTTGGTAGCGAGCGCCCTTGGATTCGAAAGCGCGATGGGTAATTCAATTGATGCAGTCAGCGATCGAGATTGGGTTGCTGAATTTCTATTCGTAACTGCAATGCTCGGTGTTCACCTCTCCCGGATCGGAGAGGAAGTGATCTTGATGGCATCGCGTGAGTTTGGTTGGGCCAAATTGGATGATGCCTGGTCCACCGGATCGTCCATCATGCCCCAGAAAAAGAACCCTGATATCGCTGAATTAGCGCGTGGAAAATCGGGTCGACTCATCGGAAATCTCACTGGCTTACTGGCGACACTAAAAGGACTGCCGTTCGGGTATAACCGTGATTTACAGGAAGACAAAGAGCCAGTCTTTGACACAGTGGAGCAACTGCTTGTTCTGTTGCCTGCGATGACCGGGATGGTCAGGACCCTGACTTTCAATGTAGAACTTATGGCCGCCAGTGCACCTACTGGCTTTGCATTAGCAACCGATATCGCGGAGTGGCTAGTACGCGAGGGTGTGCCCTTTCGCAGTGCGCATGAAATTGCCGGCAGATGCGTTCAGGTAGCCGAAGGGAGAGATTGTGAACTCTGGGATTTATCAGATGAGGAACTTGCCGGAATCAGTTCGTCGTTGAATCCAAGGGTTCGCGAGGTTCTCAATATTGAGGGAGCCTTGAGTTCGCGAGATGCATTTGGTGGAACCGCGCCCATCCGTATTCGAGAGCAATTGCAGGTCTTGTCAGAGTTGATATCTTCCGAACGAGCGCGCTGGGGCGATTGATTCTTAAATTTCTACCAAGTGTTGCTATCCCCATCGATTATGCGCCAGCAATACCAAGCCGCAACACTTCGATAGGGTCGAAATATTTCGCCTTGGTTATCAAGATTATTAGGTTCAACGTAGTCAACAAGACCATGTATTTTTTCCCATCCCCGTCGCATTGCTAAATCGCCGGTGGGCCAAATATCTAAACGGTGCAAAGTGAACATGAGAAACATCTCAACGGTCCATCGACCAATACCCCAGAGTTTCGTCAATTCACTAATGATCTCGTGGTCACTTAACTTCGGATCAGAAAAGTCATAATCGTTCACGTGCCACGCGTGTGCCATTTCCTTGATCGTTCGAGTTTTTGCTCCAGAAAGTCCTGCCGATCTAAGGTCCAAGTCAGCAACATCGCGTATTTTTGCGGGTGAGACATCGCCGTTTAATGCAAGCGTGAAGCGAGCGGTGATTGTGTCGGCGGCCTTAACTGAGAGTTGTTGTGCGATTACGGAGTTGACAAGTGCTTGAAAGTGGTTGACATCTTGATATTTCTTTCGACCAATGTTGCACAGCGGACTGCTTTCAATAATTGATGTAAACGCAGGATCAACTGCCAAAATGTGTTCAGCAGCTTTGCGCATTTTTTGTGCTGAGTGGCCCACGGGGACATGCTCTCACTGGCTGATTCATGGGATGACTCCGCCGGGTGTCACTCGTTGATAAGTCAATGTCGATGCGACAAGATAGGGGAGTGAACTCAGCCTCCAACCACCAAGGAGTCATTGCCGAACTCCAATGGCGTGGGCTCATTGCACAAAACACAGACCTAGAAGCACTCACCGAGGCGTGCTCGAATCCCATCACTCTTTACTGCGGTTTTGACCCCACCGCACCGAGTTTGCACCTGGGAAATTTAGTTCAAATTCTAACTGTTCGACGCTTCCAGCAATTTGGACATAAGCCATTGGCCTTAGTCGGCGGAGCCACCGGTTTGATTGGAGACCCTAAAGAGTCGGGAGAAAGAACCCTCAATTCCGCTGACCTTGTTGGGGAGTGGGTTGGTCGAATTCGCACTCAGGTGGAGCGCTTCTATGATTTTGACGGACCTAACCCAGCCAGAATGGTGAACAACCTTGATTGGACCAAGGATCTCAACGCAATCGAATTCTTGCGCGATATTGGCAAACACTTCAGTGTCAATCGAATGTTGGATCGAGAGGCTGTCGCGGCGAGACTTGCTAAGGATGGAATTAGTTTCACAGAGTTTAGCTATCAGTTACTTCAATCATTTGATTACCTAGAATTGTTTCGGCGGTATGAATGCATATTGCAAACCGGTGGATCAGATCAATGGGGCAACATCACTGCCGGAGTGGATTTGGTGCGACGTGTGGAAGCCACAAGCGTTCACGCTCTCACCACTCCACTTCTGACGAGGGCTGATGGCAAGAAATTTGGTAAAACTGAAAGCGGCACGGTTTGGCTCGACCCTGCGTTAACAAGTCCATATTCGTTTTTCCAGTACTGGTTAAACGCTGACGACCGCGACATTCCCAAGTTACTAAATACATTTAGCTTTAAATCAGAGTCAGAAATTGCTGAATTGGTGAAGGCAAGTATCGATAGTCCACAAGAGCGAGCAGCGCAAAGGGCGCTGGCTGTGGAGCTGACCGAGCTTGTGCATGGAGAACATGAATGCATGGGCGCTCAGAATGCAGGCAAAGCTTTGTTCGGCGGTGGAGATCTTGCGGAGTTACCCGAATCGACACTTGAGGCAGCGTTGACCGAGGCCTTTTTGTGTGAAGTGCAAAAGAGTGAAGTAATTGACGAGAAATTGCCGGCTCTTGATGAGCTTCTCGTTCGCAGTGGATTAGCGCAAAGCAAGAAAGCCGCTAGACGAACAATTGCAGAAGGAGGTGCCTACGTGAACAACATTCGTATAGAGCACGAGGACTTCCAGGTGCCTGTTAGTGATCTGCTATTTGGACGTTGGGTAGTATTAAGGCGCGGTCGCAAGGCGTTTGCCGGAGTGGTCGTTAAGTAGTCCCGGACTTCGGGCCTTCTCCTAGCAAGCCCCATCCGAGCCGTTTCAACGCTGCCGGTGCAGGTTTCTGAGCTTTTTCTGATAGGTAGTGATGACTTCTTTTGCTGATCTCGGTGTTGTGCGTCCTTTGGCGCTGGCGCTCTCACATTCGGGCTTTTCTGAGCCGTTTCCCATTCAAATTGCAACACTTCCTGATGCAATCGCTGGTCGAGACGTTCTGGGCCGAGGACGAACAGGTTCAGGTAAGACCCTTGCTTTTTCTCTCGCGCTTCTCTCGCGTCTTGACAACAGAAAAGCCAAGCGTGGCAAGCCTTTAGCCCTTGTGCTTTCGCCAACCCGTGAACTTGCGATGCAAATCAACGAGGTCATTGCGCCTTTGGCACGCAAGGTCGGACTCTCCTCCGTTTTGATCGCCGGCGGCATGCCATTCGGACGGCAGTTGCAGGCACTTGAGCACGGTGTGCCAATCGTGGTAGCAACCCCCGGTCGACTCATCGACTTGATGCATCGGGGTGCGGTGGATCTTTCCGATGTCGAAATCACAGTTCTCGATGAAGCAGATCTCATGAGCGATATGGGCTTTATGCCTGCAGTTAAAGAGATTCTTGATGACACCAGTCAAATAGGGCAGCGACTTTTATTCAGTGCAACATTGGATAAAGATGTCGATGCACTCGTTAAAAAGTATCTCCGCGATCCAATCGAGCATTCCGTAGAGTCAGCTGGAATATCGCACGGTGAGATGGATCACCATGTGTTTTTTGTCAAACAGGAAGTGCGCGATGAAATGCTGGCCCAAATTGGCGCGCGTGAAGGGCGAACAATTATGTTCGTTCGAACCCAGCGTGGTGCAGATCGCCTTGCTGAAAAACTCCAGGCTCAGGGTGTTGCCGCTGGAACATTGCATGGTGGGAAAGCTCAGGGTGCACGAACGAAAGCGCTGGAGGCCTTCAAGACTGGTAAGACGCCGGTTCTTGTTGCAACCAACGTTGCTGCGCGAGGAATCCATGTCGACGACGTGAGTTTGGTCGTGCACGCTGATGCACCGACCGATCCCAAGGATTACCTCCACCGCGCAGGCCGAACGGCTCGGGCAGGCGAATCGGGAACTGTGGTAACTCTGGCCCGAATGAATCAGCAAAGAGAAATGAAATTCCTCATCAAAAAGGCCCTCGTCGAAGCAACGTTCACTCATATGGACATTGCTAATCCTGAATTAGTCCGGATTACCGGTGCCCAGGAACCAACGGGGGAGCCATGGTTCCCCGCTATTGAACATGCGCCGAAAAAGCGTCGTTCACCCCGCCCGGGCGGACATGCGGGTGAAGGCGGTTCCGGTGCAGCGGGACGGCACAAGCCCCGACACAAGCCGAGAACAGGCGGCTCAGGTTCTGGTGGCTCGAACTCAGACCGACCCAAGAGCTCTGCCGGAGGCGGTCGTGGACGCGCTGGTGGCGGCTCCGGTCGACCAAGTGGTCGTCCAGGGGGACAGTCAGGTGGTCGTCCAGGAGGCAAGCCGGCCGGGAAATCCGGACCTCGAACAGGCGGCAAACCAGGGGGAAGTCGACCTGCGCGCTAGGGGAAAACGTTGCAGTTCAACGAAAAGGCCCGAAAAGCGCCGTCAAAACCATTGGGGAATTCACTCCTTAGTGCCCCCCAATGATTCCTCACAGAATGCTTACCGTATAGTTAGTAATCCACGCAAGAGGAACGGACGTTTAGGCCGGTCTCGTGGACAAAGCCCCAAGATTCCAAGCGAAAAGTCGTCCGCGATGCGGATTTGACTTCACAGTTAAAAATCTGTAAGGTTGGAACATTGCCCCAAAATCGGTCTGCAAGGGCCTGATATTGGTGCGCTACCGTAATTTGAGAACTCAACAGTGTGTCACATGTCAATGCCAATTTTATAACCCGATTGGTACTGATTGGTCTTTGGACCTTTCAATACTAACGGATTCCTTTGGTTGACAAGAGCACAACAGCTCTGTTAGCCAGTTTCAACTATTCATTTATGGAGAGTTTGATCCTGGCTCAGGACGAACGCTGGCGGCGTGCTTAACACATGCAAGTCGAACGGAAATAGAGGAGCTTGCTCCTCTTGATGAGTGGCGAACGGGTGAGTAACACGTGGGCAACCTGCCCCTGACTCTGGGATAACTACTCGAAAGAGTAGCTAATACCGGATATGAAACCTGAAGACATCTTCGGGTTTGGAAAGTTTTTCGGTCAGGGATGGGCCCGCGGCCTATCAGCTAGTTGGTGAGGTAGTGGCTCACCAAGGCGACGACGGGTAGCCGGCCTGAGAGGGCGACCGGCCACACTGGGACTGAGACACGGCCCAGACTCCTACGGGAGGCAGCAGTGGGGAATATTGCGCAATGGGCGAAAGCCTGAC
>Ga0247836_1002272_pt1 | contig 28321 bp, 23 predicted proteins | sample LaCruzMarch2015__4_FD_187116 | JGI IMG/M metagenome (GOLD analysis project Ga0247836, IMG submission 187116) | Freshwater microbial communities from meromictic Lake La Cruz, Castile-La Mancha, Spain - LaCruzMarch2015_14m | ecosystem: Environmental > Aquatic > Freshwater > Lake | place: Spain... | reverse complement strand
ATCGAAGGCGAGGACAGGATCCAGGTGGGGGGCAACGCGGCCATGGTGCGGGCAGGGGGCCCGTTTGCCGGAGCGGTTCCGGCCGGTGGTGATCCCTGGTGGACCGCGGCCGCAGCACCGCCGCCGGCCGCAGCACCGCCGGATGCGGCGCAGATGCGGGCGATTCAGCCGGCGCAGCTCAGGCTGGTGCAGGCCCGCCGGACGCGGGCGGAGACCTTGCTCGTGCGGGAGTTGTCACGCGTGCGGGAGGCTTGTCCGGAGCTCGAACCGGCGCACCGGGCCGCCGTCTTGGCGGTGGGTAGGGCGATGGTCGAGGAGCAGGCCGCCGGCCGCTCGCCGCTGACGAGCGGTCTCGAAACGGCACTCGAGCGGGCCCTCGAAGCGGTGGCTGGCGCGGAGGTGGCCGTGGTCTACGCGGAGGAAGTCGCCAGCCGCGTCGCGCGGCGAAAAGCGGCGGCGATTGCGGTCCTCGTCGAGGTCGTTGACCGCGATGCGCTGCTTGCCGACGACCAGCGGCAGGCGCTGGCCGCGATGCTCGGCCAGCGGTGGCGGCCCGAATGGGAGAGCGTCGCCTCGACGTCGCTGCGTCAGCGAATCACATTCGCCCGCTTGCCGAGTGGGGTGCCCGACGCGGTCGCCGCGGCGCTGGATCCCGACACGGTCGCCGCCTGGCGGGCGCGGGGGGTGGAGGCGACGCCATGATGCGCCGGCGTGCGAGCCACTGTCGCGGGCCGGCCGTCGGCGTGGCGATCTCGCTGCTCGGGGTAGCGTGCTGCGGCGGAGCCTGGGCGGTCGACGACCAGGTCGGAGACGTTCGAGGTGAGGCTCAGCCAGCCGAAACGGTTCGGTTCGCCCCGGCCGGCAACCTGCAGGTGATGGGGATGGGCGGTGACCGTCCGGGTGACTACGACCTCGGCCTGCTGTTTGATCAAGGGGTCTTCGGCCGGTCCCGTGCCACCCAGGCGGTGGTCGTCAACAACGGGGTCGTGATCGCCAACGGCGTCATCGTGAACAACGGGGTCATCGTGAACCGGGCGCCGCCGAACGCCGACGACAGCGTGCTCGGGAAACTGACCGATCTCCGCCGCCGTGGCGAGGCTCGCATCGCTCGCCTCGAGCAGGTCTGCAGGCTCGACGCCGAACAGCAAAAGTCACTCGCCCTGGCCCTGGCGAGCGACCTCAGGCGGGTGGCCGGCCAGATCGATCAGGTGCGGCAAACCTACGCTGGCCAGCGGATCACCAGGCAGCGGCTGCCGGTCGAGCAGGAGCGGCTGCAGGCGATGCACCAAGACGCGGTTCGGTGTCGCGGGCTGATCGACCGGGCGTTTCAGCAGGGCTCACTCGTGGCGGCGGTCGGGATCGGAGTTCTGGAACCGGACCAGCGACGTCGGCTGGCGGATTGGGTCGCCGGCCGGCGCGCGACCCGCTGGGAGGCGATGGTCCGGCTTACGCTCGGCCAGCTCGACGAGACCGTGCTCGGGCTCTCGCGGCGGCAACACCAGGCCCTGGTCGAGTTGCTGCTTGCCGACGCTCCGCCACTGGCGGTGATTGACGACGACCGGCTCGCCCGCGACCCGACGAGCTTCCACGGGATGCTCGTGCTCACACGGCTCGGCCGGGCCGGCGGACGCGACGTGCGGCCGCTGCTTGACCCGCGGCAATGGTCTGAACTCGAGCGACTCATCGCCCAGTCTGGTCGCGGCGAGGCGGTCGAGCAGATGCTCGTCGAGCAAGGTATCCTGGAACTCGAGATCGCGTCGGCTAGCGAGGAGCCTTTCTGATGCACCGTCCCTGTTCCCGGCCGCCGGGCTGTGGCTCGCTTCGCTGCCTCCGGGCGGGCGGCAGCCTGGCGCTTGCCTGGGCGGCTTTGGTCGCGGGCTCGGCGGTGGCCGAGGGTCCGCTCGTGCGGTATGGCGATCCGGTGCCCCGCGACGTCCGCGAGATCTACGACGCCGGCGTCCGCTACCTCCTCAAGACGCAAGACGTGTCGGGCGGCTGGAAAGACGGTCAGGCTGGTCCGGGCGTCACCGGCATGGCGGTGATGGTGCTCCTCGCTTCGGGCGAAGATCCCAACTTCGGACCCTACCGCGTGCCGATCCGCAAGGCCCTGCGGAGCATGATCGTCGACCAAGATCCGAACACCGGGTTCTTGGTGAGCGGCCGTGGCGGCCAAGACAGCATGTATCAGCACGGCTTTGCGATGCTGGCGCTGGCCGAGGCCTATGGCACCGTCGACGACCGGACCTTGTGGGATGAGCCGGGCAGCCCCAAGGGCCCGGGCGCGGGCCGTTCGATCGGGCAGGCCCTGGAGCTGGCGGTCCGCTGCGCCGTGACCTCCGCCAAGAAGAACCCGCTCGGGGCCTGGCGGTATTCGCCCGACGCCCGCGATGCCGACACGTCGGTCTCCGGAGCAGTGATGATGGGACTGCTGGGTGCGCGAAACGCGGGCATCGAAGTTCCCGACGAGACGATCGACCGGGCGATCAAATACTACGTCTCGATGACCGGCTCGAACGGCCAGGTCGGCTACTCGGGTGGTGCCGGCGGCGGCAGCGACGCTGTCACGAGCATCACGGTGCTTGTCTACGCGATCGCCCGCCAGAAGGAACTGCCGCAGTATCAGCAGGCGCTCACCCACCTCAAAGGCCGGAGCCGCGACCCGCAGCCAGCGATGGAAGGCTATCCGACCTACACCCGGTACTACCGGGCCCAGGCGCTGTTTCAAGGCGATGTCGATGCCTGGACCAAGTGGAACGACGGCCTCGTCCAGGAACTCAAGAAACTGCAGGGCAAGGACGGCGGCTTCTCGGGCTTCTCGGGCCGCGGCGGCGGCGGCTTCGGTGGCACAGTCGATACGGCGCTGTCGCTGTTGTCGCTGGCGGTGAACTATAAGTTTCTTCCCATCTACGAGCGGTGAGCAGCATGCAGGCGAGATGCTGCGAACCTGCGTGGGCCTTGGTGGCGGCGATCGTGCTCCTCCTGCCGGTGGCTGTGGGCGATGACGATCCCGCGGCCGCGGCGGCCCAGGCGGCCGCCGAGCGAGACGCCCGGGCGCTGGGCTGGCTCCTGCAGCAGGGGGTGCGAGCGCTCGCCGTGCCGCCGGCCCCGCCGCCGGCTGACCAGCAGCAGCGGCAGCAGATCGAGCAGCATGCCAAGCAACTGGAGCGAATGTTTCAGCCGGTTCTCAACGGCGAACTCGAGCTGATCCGCCGGTGCTGCGGCAGCCTCGATCCCGCGGCTCGCCGGCAGATCCTGGCGGCCGGCCGGGAGGCCGTGACCACCGTCGCCCGCGGCTTCACGGAGCGGCAGTTCAACGGCCGGCTTGGCCGCGACGACTTCGATCCCCGGGGGGAAACCCGGATACGGCTGGAGAAGGCCCTCGAGCCGCTGGCCGACCCGGCAGAGTTTGCGGCCTATCGGGCTGAGGGCGAGCGCCGGGAGGCCCGGCGGGCCGAGGCGGCACGAATGTCGATTCTGGCGCGGGTCGATCGGCAACTCGACTTGTCGGCCGACCAGCGGCGTGCGATCGAGGCGGACCTCGCCCGCTCGTGGCGGCCCCAGTGGGCTCGCGAACTCGGCAACCGGGGCGACATGCGAATCAACGACTATCCGCCGGCGCCTGATGAAGCGGCTGACGCGATCGTGCCGCATCTGGCCCCCGACCAGGTGGCGGCCTGGGAGGCCTGGTGCCGGGCCGCCGGCGCCAGGCTCGTGGGCCAGAGTTTCAACCTCCAAGTCGACGGCCAGGGAATCCAGCAGAGCGATCCATGGTGGGGCCAATGAGTGACTTTGGCTCGACCCGGCGTCGCGGGCGGATCCTCGTCGGGACGCTGACAATGTTGTTTGTCAGCTGTGGCTGGGTCGTGGCGAGCGACGATGATGTGGTCGACGACTCCGGGCCGGCCGAGGGCGGCCAGCGGGAGCCGCACCAGATCGATCTCGGTTCCAACTTCGACGCCAACCTGTTCGAACAGCGGGGCGGCTGGATGCTCCGGACCAGCGGGCCGGAGCCGGCCGGCCACCGGCCCTCACCAGCCCTGGAGCGGGCCCGGGAGTTGGGCCGGAAGCGGATCGATCGAATGCAATCGTCCTGCACGCTCACCGCGGAGCAGCGGCGTCGGCTGACCCTCGCCGTCGAGTCGGACGCCCGCCGCTTTGCCCACGAGGTGGAGGCGGTGCGCGGCCCCTACCTCGGCCGCCGGGTCGACATGAACGATCCGGCCGGGCAGAAGGCGTGGCATGCGTTCCAGCAGGACGTGGCGAAGTGTCGCGAACGCCTGCGAAACGTATTCGACGAGGGCTCGCTGTTCGCGGGAACCAGCGCGTCGGTTTTGGACGAGCGCCAGGCGGCCTGCCTGGCCGCCGAAAATGCGGCCCGGCGGTCGTTTCACTGGCGAGCGATGGTGCTCGAGACGATGTCGAAGCTCGATGAGTCGCTTGGGCTTGATCAGCGGCAATACGACGCGCTCGTGGCAGCGTTGCTCGCCCACGAGCCGGCGCTGCGCAACGACCTGCAGGCTCTCGGCCGCGCCGACTCCACCATGCGTCGGCAACTCGTGATGGTCGTGATGGCCGAACTCGATTCCCAGCCGCTGCGGGCCACGGTCAGCGAGCGGCAGTGGAAGGGCCTGACGCCGATGATGAACCACGGTCGGGCCATGCGGTCGGCGATCGAAGCCCAGGGCTTCCTCGAACTGCCCCGCTGACGGGTCAGGCCGGGGCCGGCAGGAGTTCCGGCGGCGGACTCCGGTCCGGTCGCGACAGATCGGCCGGCAGCTCCTCCTTGGCCGGCAGCTCATCCTGACGGGTGGCTGGCTCCATCGGCGGCAGCTGCACCGGCGGCGTGCCGGAACCGACCGACTCAAACGATTGGGTCACGGTGCCGCGGCTGAACACGCCCGGCCGCGAGTGGCCGTAGTCGAGGTACAGGCTCGCGTCCCGCTGCCGGGCCCGCCGATGGGCGTCGAAGTAGGCCTTGCCCGGCCAGGGGCCTTCGGCCAGGAACACCCCGTTGTATTCGAGCAGCGACCCCTTGCGGTAATGGAGCTGCGAGATCGAGCGGTTGTAGTCGACGAGCGCCCGGTAGTAGGAGCTCTCCGCCTCGGCCCGCCGCCGCTGGGCGTCAAGCAGCTGGTCGAGTGTGACGGTGTTGGCATCGTAGGCGGCCTGCACCGCCTCCACCTGCCGCTCGGCGGCCACCCGGCGGTTGAAGTTGGTCTGGGCGAGCGCGAAGTTGGTGTCGACGTTGCGGACCGCATCGACCAGGGCGTGCGAGGCCTCGAGCTCCTCGTCCTGGAGCCTGGCCCGTTCGCGGGCGAGCTGGAGTTGGTGGTGGCGGACCGTGGCCAACTCCCGGCGGAAGCCGAGCGGCATCAGGAACTGGGCCCCGGCCTGCCACTCCTGGAACTGGCCGGAGAAGAGGGTCGAGTAGGAGTCGGTGCCGGCCAGCGGGTCGGCACCACCGGCTTCGAAGGGGGAGTAGTCCTGGTTGATCAGTTCTTGGCCCATGCCCAAGAACCGGTAGCGGCCCACCATGTCGAGCCGGGGCAGGATCAGGTTCTTGGCGGCCACGAGCTCCAGCTCCCGCTGCTTGATGATCCACTTTTGCCGGCGGAGCTCCGCCGAGCGGGAGAGCGCCTCGACGAGCGACTGCTGCCAGTCGAAGCTGATTCGGGCGGTGGTCGGCTCGTCGGAGGGGCGGATCAGCCGGCCATCACTGGCGGAGATGCCCATCATGAACCGGAGCCGGTTCTCCGCCCGGTAAACGTCGGTCAGGGCCTGCTCGACCTCGCTGCGGAAGAAGAAGTATTGCTCCCGGGCCTGGGCCTCCTTGTCGGCCTCGCCGCCTCGCGACTGCTCGACGTACAGCGCGTGTACCTTCCGCCAGGCCTCCAGGGAGCTGTCGCGGCCGGCCTTGCGGGCTTCGAGGTTGCGGTAGGCGAAAGATAGCTCCCAGTAGCCCTGCTCGGTGTCGCTGACCAGATTCCGGACGCCGGCTTCAAAGTCTGCCAGGGAGATGTCGGCGTTGATCCGGGCCAGGAGCACGCCCCGGAAGTTGGGCCGACCGTAAATGTTGTCGAAGAAGTCGGGGCCGGCGATTCGATTGTAGGTCGCCCCCGCACCCTGCAGCAGCGGCTGGCTGAAGGTGAAGTCGTAGTTCGTCTGCCAGGTCGACGGCACGCCGGCCTGGCGGATCGGTGAGTTGTTGTTGTCGTAGAGCGTCTGGTTTTGGAAACCCAAGGTGGCACCGGTCGCGGTTCGCTTGGTGATGCCGCTGGTCAAGTTGCCAGTGTCACCGAGGAACTGCTGTTGGAAGATGAACGTGCCCACGCCGCCGATGTTCTGCGGCCGGTTTTGCCGTTCCCAGGTCAGCGAGCTCGACAGCTGCGCGTCGAACAGCGCCAGGGCGCTCTCGACGCCGCGGAAGGGATCGGTCTCGACGACGGCGGGGTCGTAGATGGTGGGCGTCTGGGACGGCGCGGTCAAAAGTGACACCGCCGGCTCGCCGGTTTGTGGCCGCGGACCACCGAAGCTGGCGAACCGCCCGCCGAGGTTCCGCAGCACCTTGCCGTTTTCCAGCGCCGTGCGGATCGCCTCCTCGAGGGAGAGTTCCCAAATCTCGTCGAACGAGGGGTTCGTGAGCGTGAGCGGTTCCAGGGCCCCGGCAGCCTCGTCGAGCGGCTCTTGGCAGGTGTCGGGATATTCCATCTTCTGGACGGCGCCCACGTAGTGTGAGAGGTCGCCATCCTCGAAGAAGTAGAAGGGCTGCCGCGGCGCACAGCCCGAGGCCACGAGCGTGATGCTCGTCAGGACCACCCAGGTTTGCTTGAAAATGCGGGACACGGGGGGGCACCGGCGGGGCCGGTGAACGTGGGAACTCGGTGGAATGAAAACTGCCGCCGCTGCGCCTCGAGGGGTTCGGCCGTCGAACGACGACCTGGCCCGATCCGTTGCCCCCCGACTCCGGATCTGCATCTGACCGCGACCCGAGGCGGAGCGGCAGCATCAGGAGTATCGGACGCCACCCCCCGCAAACTTGGGGCAATCGTCACAGTCGTCACGCCGGGCGTCAGGCTGGAGAAACTGGGAGGCTTGGCCGGTCGACGAGGTGGCAAGCGACGGTGTGCCCCGGGGCGATCTCTGCGAGTGGGGGAGCCTCGCGGATGCAGCGGTCTTCCCTGAGCGGGCAGCGGGTGTGGAAGGGACAGCCGGAGGGCGGGTTGACCGAGCTGGGCAGTTCGCCCGAGAGCACGATCCGGTTCCGGGCCCGTTCCCGGGCCGGATCGGGCAGCGGGATGGCCGAGATCAGGGCCTGGGTATAGGGATGCCGCGGCGCCGCGACAATCTCCCTGGCGTCGGCCTCCTCGACGATCCGGCCGAGGTACATCACGGCGATCCGGTCGCTTACGTGCCGCACGGCGGCGAGGTCATGGGCGATGAAGATCATCGTCAGGCTGAGGTCCTCCCGCAGCCGGACCAGCAGATTCAGGATCTGAGCCTGGATCGAAACGTCAAGCGCGCTGATTGGCTCGTCGGCCACGATCAGTTCGGGGCCGAGGGCGAGCGCCCGCGCGATCCCGATCCGCTGCCGCTGGCCGCCGGAGAACTCGTGGGGATAGCGGCGCATGAAGCGGGGATCGAGGCCGACGGTCTCCAGCAGCCGCTGCACGCGCTCCCGGCGCTCCCGGCCTCGTGCCAGGCCGAAGTTCCGCAGCGGTTCGGTGAGGATCGCCTCCACGGTCATCCGCGGATTGAGCGACGCGAACGGATCCTGGAACACCAGCTGCATGCGTTTGCGGAGACCGTGCAGCCGGGCATCCCAGGCCCAGCGACCGCCCCGCCTGACCCACCACTCGTGGATCGGCAGCCCGTCGAACACGACGCTGCCGGCCGAGGGCCGCAGCAGTTGGAGCACCGCCCGTCCGGTTGTCGATTTGCCGCAGCCGCTCTCCCCCACGAGGCCCAGCGTCTGCCCGCGCCGGACGGAGAAGCTCACGCCGGCCACGGCCTGCACCTCGTCACGCCGGCGACTGAACAGCCTGGTGGCGGGGAGCGGGAAGTTCACCACGAGGTCGCGGACCTCGACGAGCGGTCGGGCCGGATCGGTCATCGCGGCACCTCCACCTCGAAGCATTCGGCTCGGTGGGTCGGCGAGACGGTGACTACCGGCGGGCGCTGTTGCCGGCAGTGGTCGCTCGCCAGGCCGCAGCGGGGATGGAACGGGCAGCCCGCCGGCAGGTGGCCGAGGTCGGGGGGCAGCCCCGGGATCGCCTCGAGGCGGCCGCCGGGCGGGGTCTCGATCCGGGGCAGGCTCGCCAGCAGCCCGCGGGTGTAGGGATGCAGCGGAGTGGCGAACACCTCGGCTGTCGTGCCCTCCTCGACGATCCGCCCCGCGTACATCACTGCCACCCGGTCGGCGGTGCCCGCGACCATCCCCAGATCATGCGTGACGAGCACCACGGCGGTTCCGAGCGACGCCTGCAGGGCGGCGATCAGTTCCAGGATTTGGGCCTGGATCGTGACGTCCAGGGCCGTTGTCGGCTCATCGGCGAAGAGCACCTCCGGCTCGCAGAGCAGCGCCATCGCGATCATCACCCGCTGCCGCATGCCGCCGGAAAACTGGTGGGGATGCTGGTCGATCCGGCGGGCGGCGTCGGGGATTCCCACCCGCTCGAGCATTGCGATCGCTGTCCGCCGAGCGACAGCGGGCGGGGCCCCCTTGTGGACCTCGAGCACCTCGGTGAGTTGCCGGGCCACGCTCAGGTAGGGGTTCAGCGAGGTCATGGGATCCTGGAAGATCATCGCCAGCCGGTCGCCGCGGAGCTGCTGGAGCTCGCGGCCGTTCACCGTCAAGAGCTCGCGGCCCCGGGAGAGGATCTGGCCCGAGGGATGGAAGGCCGGCGGTGACGGGAGCAGCCGCAGTGCGGAGAGGCAGGCCACACTTTTTCCCGAGCCGCTTTCCCCCACGAGCCCCAGCGTCTCGCCGCGGCGGACCGTGAAGCTCACGCCGTCGACCGCCTTGACGATATGGCCGTCGGTGCGGAAGAACGTCCGCAGGTCACGGACTTCGAGCACGGTGTCGGGGTCTTGGTCGCTCATTCCATGCCGGATGGAGCCGGATCGTGTCACGATTGTCAGTGGGTCATCTTCCGTGGGCCGGGGTTGCCCGTGCCGTGTCGACCGGACGTTCGCTGCGGGCATCCTGCCCTTCGCTCACTCCATGCTGGCCACGCTCTCGCCATCCCTGGCTTCGCTCGCCAGCAAGGCCGGCTGAACGGCACGGGCAACCCCTCCCTCTGACCCGTGGTGCGCATGTCATCCTCCGAAGCACCGGAATCATTGCCGCATCCGCGGATCGAGGGCGTCGCGGATGCCGTCCCCGAGGAAGTTGAGCGCGAACAGCATCACCGCCATCACGCCCCCGGGGAAGGCGAGCGTCCACCAGAACACGAGCATCTGATTGGCGCCGTCGTTGATCAGCGCGCCGAGGCTGGCCCGCGGGGCCTGCACGCCGAGGCCCAAAAATGAAAGAAACGCCTCCTGCAGGATCATCGCGGGTACGGTCAGCGTGAAGGTCACGATCACCGGCCCGAGCGTGTTGGGGATCAGGTGGCGGAACACGATCTCGCGGCTCGGCGTGCCGAGGCTGCGGGCCGCAAGCACAAAATCCTGTTGGGTGAGACTCAGCACCTGACCCCGTACGATCCGGGCGGTGAGCAGCCAGCCCACCGCGCCCAGGGCCAGAAATACGAGCACCAGGCTCTTGCCCAGCATCGTCACCAGGATGATCACCAGGAACATGTAGGGCAGGGCGTAGAGAATGTCGACCGCCCGCATCATCACCGCATCGACCAGACCTCCCGCGTAGCTCGAGACCGCGCCGTAGACCGTGCCGATCGTGGCGGCCACGACCGCCGCGAGTAGCCCCACCGAGAGGCTGACGCGGCCGCCGGAGAGCACCCGCACGAGTTGGTCCCGGCCGTAGAAGTCGGTGCCGAAGGGGTGGTCCCAGGAAGGGGGCCGCGGGCCGTAGGCGAGATCCTGCGTCGCCTCGTCGTAGCCCCAGGTGGCTGCGATCAGCCACGGGCCGACGATGCAGGCCACGGCCAGGCAGAGGATCACGATTCCACTGGCCACGGCGAGGCGGTTGCGCCGCAGCCGCTTCCAGGCGTCGGCCCAGAGCGAGGTGCCGGCCACGAGCTCGGGGCCGACGGCGTCGGTGGCGGGTGAGGCAGTCATGGATACTCGATTCGCGGGTCGAGCAGGAAGTAGGCCACGTCGACCAGCAGGTTCATGAGCAGAAGAAAGAAGGCATACAGGAGCACGATCCCCATCACCAGGAAATAGTCGCGATTGAAGGCGGCATCGACGAAATAGGGGCCGATGCCCGGGATGTTGAAGATCTTCTCCACCACGACGCTGCCGGTGAGCATGCTGGCGATCGCCGGCCCGAGGTAGCTGACCACCGGTAAGAGGCCGCCTCGGAGCATGTGCCGCCAGATCACCAGTCGCTCCGGAAGGCCCTTGGCCCGGGCGGTGCGGATGAAATCGCTCCGCACCACCTCGAGCATGCCCCCGCGGGTGAGCCGGGCGATGCTCGCGGCGTAGATGGTGCCGAGGGTGAGGCCGGGGAGGATCACGTGCCGCCAGTCGCCCCAGCCGGCCGGGGGCAGCAGGTGCCAGCGCAGCGAAACCACCAGCACCAGCACCGGCCCGAGCACGAAACTCGGAATGCTGAGGCCCACCAGCGCCGTGGCCATCGCGGCATGATCCCAGACGGTGTTCTGGCGGACAGCGCCGATGATGCCTGCGGTGATGCCCACCAGCAGCGACCAGATCAGCGCTACCCCGGCCAGTGTCAGGGTGACAGGAAAGCCGGCGGCGATGATCTCGTTGACACTCCGCTGCGGGTACTTGGTGGACAGGCCGAGGTCGCCCCGCAGGAGGTTGCCGAGGTAGCGGGCGAACTGCTCCGGCAGCGGCCGGTCGAAGCCATATTTCGCGTTGAGTTGGCTGAGTACCTCCGGCGGGATCTCCCGCTCGCTCGAAAATGGCGAGCCTGGCGCCAGCCGCACCAGTGCGAACGAGGCCGCCACGATCACCAGCGCCGTGGGCACCAGCTCCGCCAGCCGCCGGAGGACGAAGCGGGTCATGAGGCAATCTCCCCGGGGGCGGGCGGCGGCGGATCGGCCCCGGGCTCGGGTGGTGCCGAGTCGTCGATCCAGATGTATTTCCAGGGATGACGGTCCTGGTGGTTGCCCCAGATTCCGCGGACGTACGGCTTGACGAGCTGCGAGCGGGTGTAGGTGTAGAGCGGGATCAGTGGCTGCGCCTCCAGCGCCAGCGCCTCGGCCACCCGGAACTTCGCAAGCCGCGCGAGCGGATCGGGCTCACGGTTGGCCTCCGTGAGCAGCTGGTCGTAGGCGGGGTCGCTCCAGTTGGAGTGATTGTTGCCGCACGCGCTGGAGAGCAGCTCGAGAAACGTGAACGGGTCGGCATAGTCGCCCGTCCAGCCCATCCGGCAGAGCTGAAAGTTGTTCAGCTCCGCCGTCGAGAGAAAGACCTTCCATTCCTGATTCTCGAGCTCCACGGTGATGCCGAGGACGTCCTTCCACATCTGCTGGATCGCCTCGGCGACTTGTTTGTGACCCTCCGACGTGTTGTAGGTCAGGGTGATCGCGGGTACGGCGGCGCCCGTGGGATATCCCGCTTCGAGCAGGAGCCTGCGGGCTCGGACAGGATCGAACAGGGGTCGGTCGAGGCCCTGATAGCCGGCCACGCCGTGGGGCACGAGGTCGGCGGAGGGAATCTGGCCACCGCGGGTGACGTAGCGGACGAGTGCCTCGCGGTCGATCGCCAACGCCAGCGCCCGCCGCAGGAGCGGATTGTCGAGCGGCGGAGCCGTGGTGTTGATCCAGTAGTAATACGAGGCGAGGTAGGGGTGGCGGTGGAAGTCCTGGTAGCCCGCCAGGTAATCCATGAACTCCGCCGGCAGGGAGGTGTTGCTCCCGGGCCAGTCGAACTCACCGGCGGCATACATGGTGAGTGCCGTGGTGTAGCTTTCGACCATCGCCACGCGGACGCGGTCGAGCCGGACGTGGGCGGCGTCCCAATAGCGCGGGTTGCGCTCGCAGACCATTCGCTGGCGGAACTTCCACTCGGTCAGCCGGTAGGCGCCGTTGGAGACGACATGCTCAGGCCGTGTCCAGAGCGCCTCCTCGATCCCCCGGCGCTCGAGATCAGCGAGCAGGTGTCGCGGGATCGGCATGAAGGAGTAGAAGGTCAGGAACGAGAGCACATACGGCAGCGGATCCTCGAGCACGACCTCGAGCGTACGGTCATCGACGGCCCGCACCCCAAGCGACTCGGGGGGGGCCGCGCCCCGGCTGACCGCAGCCCCGCCCTTGAAGATGTGGCCGTTGGTGGCGTACTTGCTCGCGGTTCTGGGGTCGAGCAGTCGCCGGAAGGAAAACACGAAATCGTGGGCTGTCAGCGGTGTGCCGTCGGACCACTCCGAGGGCCGGAGGTGGAACGTGTAGGTTCGCCGGTCGGCGGACACGTCCCAGTGCGTGGCGATCGCTGGCATCGGCTCGAGTGTGGCCGGGTGGGCCTGCACCAAGCCGGCAAACGTGTTCCAGATGATTTCGCCGCCGTTGCCGTCAGCGCACTTGTTGGGGTCGAGCCACTCGGGTTCACCGGCGTTATTGATCCAGAGCTCGTTGGGCGGATGCCGGGGTGTGGTGGTGCCGAAGAAGCGGGTGTCGGCCGGCCGGCAGCCGAGGGCGAGAGAGATCGCCAAGCCGCCGCCGACCGCCAGTGAAATCCTGCGGCGAACGAAAGGGCGTCGGAGTTCCATGGCCCGCAGGATACTCCTGCCACGGGACACTACTCAAACCTGCGCCCGTCTTGTCTTGGGTGCCGCAGGCTCGGGGTAGCCCGTGCCATCTCGCCGGACGCTCGCTTCAGGCATCCTGCCTTCCGCTCGCTCGATGCTAGCTCGCTTTCGGCATCCTGCCTGCGCTCGCTATCAACGCCGCTCGATTGGCACGGGCTACCCCTCACGATTCAACGGATGTAGCTGCGGACCTCCGGTCCGCGGAATCCGCCCGCGATTCGGTTTTATAACCAGCGGGGCACAGCCCCGCCGCTCCGAAGAGTCGTCTGGCCGATCGCCGCGTGGCAAAAGTGCGCACGAACACGGCCGCCCGGAGGGCTGCCAAGCCCGCCGGGGCCAGGGATGGCCTGCCGGGCGTCAAGCATCCCCCCCCCGCGCGGCTGTGCAGTCAGAAACAACTGTTTCGCACCTCGGTGCAAATCAGATCTCGGAGGCGCGAAATCGCCTGCTGATCGTTCGCTTTGGCGTCCAGCCAGAACTGTCGCAGTTCGTCCCGCCACTCGGCGTTGGCGATGTATTGGTCGTAGCGCCAGACGGCGTCGAGACGCCGATTGAGCTCAGCGACCAGGTCATGATCGTGGTCGGCGATCGCGGCCGACTCACCGATGTGCACGTACTCGTGTTCTGTTGCATAGGACATAGGGCATACCTCCGGGGAAAAGCACGAACCAACCGCTCCGTCCTGGAATCACACGCGCGAGAGTCCCTGCGCCTCAGGGCAACGATAGGGACCGCGGCCCGGCCAAGGCAATCCGCGGGCGGCATCCCATGCCCACGGCGACGCGGACAGTTGTGCGCTCACGGCGGTTGCGGCTTGCCCGGCCAGCCGGGTGTGGTCAGGACGCGGTCTGTGTCTGCCTCTCGCCAGGCGAAGCGAGCGGAGCAGCCGGGGAAGGCCGCGACCACCTCGGGCCCCGCCGCGTGTCCCAGCACGCTGGCGGCGGTCGCCAGGGCGTCAGCAGTCGTGGCGTCGGGAGCGATCACGGTGACCGTTGTCGGACCAGTGACACCCAGGCCGGTCCGCGGATCCACGATGTGGCTGTACCGGCCACCATCGATCTCAACGGCCTGGTAGGCATCGCCCGACGTGGTGACAGCCGCATCCGTGAGCACGATCGTCGCTCCCAAGCCTCCGGGCTTGAGTGGTGCGACGACGATCCGCCAGCCATCGGTGCCGGGGGGGGCGGCCGTGACGAGCACGTCGCCAGAGGCGTCGATCAACGCCGAGTCGATCCCGCGGGCGGCAAGCACCTCGGCGGCGCGGTCGGCCGCATAGCCCATCCCGATCCCGCCGGGGTCGAGCCGGGTAGCGGGCTTGGGGAGGCGGACCGACTGTGTTTCGGGCAGGAGTTCGACCGTGCCGCTGCCGCCGGCTGCCCGGGCCGCGGCGAGCTTGTCGGCCCGCGGTAGCCGGCCACTGCGGCGGGCTTGCCGCCAGAGCGACGTGAGCGGGCCAATCGCGATGTCGAAGGCCCCGGCCGTCTTTTCCCGAACCGCCTCGGCCGTGACAAGCACCCGCCACAGGTCGGCCCCGACGGCTACCGGTGCTGGCGTCGGCGCGGCGGCCGAGAGCCGGGAGAGTTCGCTGGCGGGGTCATAGTCGGAGAGCACGCGTTCCAGCCGCTCGACTTCGGCGAACGCCGCGGCGATCGCGGCGGAACCGGCCCGCTGGCTCGCGGCGTGCACCGTGATCGTCCACGGCACCCCCATCAGCCGCCGGGATTCGCCGACCCGCACGGTCGGAGCCTCCGGCACGCGTGGCCCGCAGCCGGAGGCCAGCCAGCCGGCCAGGGTCACGGCCAAGGCAACGCGATACAATCCGGTCGTCATGAGTGAACCTGCCTCCACGCCGCCGGTCGCAATCAGCTTTGAGTGTACGCCGCTGCGAAGCGTGCCCCGGCTCGACATCCCGCTCGACGCCTCGCCCGGCTACCGGGCCCGACTGGAGCGGATGCAGCGGGCCGTGGCCGCCCACGGCACGCGCAACGCCTACTATCTGACCGCCGGATCCTGCCTATTTCGGTTTACCAACGAGCCGGCGGCAGGCTGGGCCCGGTTCCGGTTCGAGGGAACGGTGTTGACTGACGATGGCGACCTCCAGACCACCGGCAGCGACCTGAACATCGTGCTCGACGTCGAGACCTGCGATTGGCTCACCCAGCCCGCCGTCAAATGGCTGACCGTCTCGGTCAAGCATGCGGTGGAGGCGGAGTTTGACCGCTACATCGCCGCCGGTGATCTGGCGAAGGCCCGCGAGCGGCTTGCCCGCGAGCAGGCAGAGATCGACGAGGCCGGCGGCTATCTCGGCATGAACCTGTGAGCGGGCGTCATCCGGCCGAGCGGATTTCCAGCAGCACGCTCTCGCTGTCCGTGCCCACGAGCGGCCAGGACGCGATCCTTCGGATCGAGACACGCTTACCGAGCCGCAGAACGCGGGCTTCGTCTCGTTCCTGTTCCCAGCGCGGGCCCTTGATCACGAGCAGGCGGCCGAAGGTGTCGGCCTGCGGCTCAAACCAGCGCAGCAGCTTGGGCAGCGGGGCCACGGCCCGCGCGACGAGGGTGTCAAACCGCACGGCGCCGGCCGGCCTGCTGGCGACGAGCTCCTGAGCGGGTGCCGCATGGACGGGCAGCACGAGCCCTGCCTCGCGAACGATCTCCGCCACCGCACGCGCCTTCTTGGCCACGCTGTCGGAGAGTTCCACCCGCAAGTCCGGCCGGAGGATCGCGATGATTACGCCCGGCACGCCCCCGCCGGTACCCACGTCGAGCACCCGCTCACCCCGGGCGAGGTGCTGCAGCAGGGCCGCTGCATCCCCCACGTCGCGTGACACAAACCGGGCCACGTCGGTGTGCCGGGTGAGATTGAGGCGCTCGTTCCACAGCCAGAGGCTCGTCGCATAGGCGGCCAGCCGATCCGCGGCCCCCGCGGGCAGGGGAATGCCCAACTCCGCAGCCGCGTCGGCAATCTGCCCGGCGAGGTCGGCGCGGGTCGGTTCAGGAGCCTCCTGCGGGATGTCGCTCACCGGATGAAGAGCATCTCGCGGTAGGTGGGCAGCGGCCAGAGGTCATCAGGCAGGATCGTCTCGAGGTGGTCGGACGTTTCGCGGACTGCCACCATCGCCGGGATCACGTCGTCGTGGAAGTGGGCCACTTCCGCCCGCATTTCGCCGCCGTGGTGGAGGGCCGCCTGCTCGAGGGCCTCGATCCGGCTCTCCATGTCAGCCACGTGTTTCATCAGTTTGTCGAGCGTGCCCAGGTGGGGCGACTGGCCGAGCGCCTTGAGGTTCGTGGCGATGCCGGCCAGCTCACCCTGGTAGCGGTAGGCTGCCGGCAGAAGCATTGTTTTGGCAATCTGGAGCGTGGCCTGGGCTTCGGTGTTCAGGTCCTTGCAGTAGCGCTCCATGTAGATCTCGTAGCGGCTCCGCATCTCCCGCTCGGAGAGCACACCGTACTTGGCGAACAGGGCCAGATTGACCGGCGTCACCAGCGCGTCGAGTGCCTCGGGCGTGGCCTTGAGATTGGGCAGGCCCCGCTGCTTGGCCTCGAGTTGCCACTCCTCGGAGTAGCCGTTGCCGTTGAAGATCACCGCCTTGTGGTCGGTGATGATCCTTTGGAGCAGTCGTTCCACGGCGGCCGGCAGCCTGGAGGGATCGCTGCCGGTGGCCGCCTCGAGTTCCGTCGCCACCCAGTCCAGGCTCTCGGCCACGATCGTGTTCAAGGCCACGAGCGGGCCGGCGATCGACTGGCTGGAACCCACGGCCCGAAACTCGAACTTGTTGCCCGTGAAGGCGAACGGGCTGGTGCGGTTGCGGTCACCAGCATGCTTGGGCAGCGGCGGCAGCGTGTCGACGCCCACGGACAGGGTGCCGCTGGCCTTGCTGCCGGTGACCTTCCCCCGCTCGATCTGCTCGAACACGTCGGTGAGCTGGTCGCCCAGGAAGATCGAGATGATCGCCGGCGGGGCCTCGTTGGCCCCGAGCCGATGGTCGTTGGCGCTCGAGGCGACCACTGCCCGCAGCACGTCGCCGTGCAGATGCACCGCCCGAATCACCGCGGCGCAGAACACGAGGAACTGCATGTTTTCGTGGGGCGTCTCCCCCGGCTCGAGCAAGTTGCCGAGCCGGCAGCCGACCGACCAGTTGACGTGCTTGCCCGAGCCGTTGATGCCGGCGAAGGGTTTCTCGTGGAGCAGGCAGGCCATGCCGTATTTTTGGGCGATCCGGGTCAGGGTCTGCATGATCGACTGCTGGTGGTCGGTCGCGATGTTGGCGTTCTCGTAGACCGGCGCGATCTCATACTGGCTGGGGGCCACCTCGTTGTGCCGCGTCTTGACCGGCACGCCGAGCTTGTAGAGTTCCCGCTCCACGTCGAGCATGCAGGCCAACACCCGCTCGGGGATCGCCCCGAAGTACTGGTCCTCGAATTCCTGCCCCTTGGGCGGCCGAGCGCCAAACAGCGTCCGGCCGGTCATCACAAGGTCGGGCCGATTAAAATAGAAGTTGCGGTCGATCAGGAAGTATTCCTGCTCGGGGCCGGCCGAGGCCGTCACCTGGCCGACGTCCTTGTGGCCGAACAGTTCGAGCACCCGGCGGGCTTGCTTGTCGACCGCCTGCATGCTCCGCAGCAGCGGCGTCTTCTTGTCGAGCGCCTCGCCCGTCCAGGAGCAGAAGGCGGTCGGGATGCAGAGCGTTGTGCCGTTGGGATTGTCGAGGATGTAGGCCGGGCTGGTCGGATCCCACGCCGTATAGCCGCGGGCCTCGAACGTCGCCCGCAGGCCACCCGACGGAAAGCTCGAGGCATCGGGCTCGCCCTGGATCAGTTCCTTGCCGGAAAACTCGGCGACCGCGGTGCCATCGCCGGTGGGTGTGAGAAAGCTGTCGTGCTTCTCGGCGGTCAGGCCGGTGAGCGGGTAGAAGACATGGGCGTAGTGGGTGGCCCCCTTCTCGATCGCCCAGTCCTTCATCGCCAGGGCCACGGCGTCGGCGATCGAGGGATCAATCGGCTTGCCCCGCTTAATCGTGGCCTGCAGCGTCTTGTAGATGCTCTTGGGCAGGCGGGCCCGCATCTCGGCGTCACCAAACACGTTGGCCCCGAAGATCTCGCTCGTGGGCGTCTCGCGGAAGTTCCAGCCCTGGCCGGTGGGGCGGTAGGCATTGATGGCTGCGATCGCACTGGCGCGGGCGGTGGTCATGGAGAGGTTTCCTTTCTGGGGTCGCCAGTGTAGCGGCTGATCCGCGCGTGGGGCCGATAGGCCGCGCCGGAGGCCGATGCAAGCCGCACCGCTGTGGCTCAGCGGGTGGCGGTCGAGCGGCCCGGGTCGGCGGCCGGCCGGAGCACCGAGCGGCGCGCCAGTTCGACGGCCGTCGCGAAAACCGTGTCGGACTGCTGGCCCTCGGCCGTGGCCACGCTGCCGTCGGTCGGGCGGGCGGCCGTCACCACCGGCACATCGGGCTCCACGCCGACGCCGCTGAATGGCAGGCCGCGGGGGGAGAAAAACTTCGCCGTCGTCAGCCGCATGCCCACACCAGCGGTGTCGAGGGGGAAGATGCCCTGGATCGAGCCCTTGCCGTAGCTCCGCGAGCCGACGAGCGTGCCGCGACGGTGGTCGCGAATCGCGCCGGCGAGGATCTCGCTGGAACTGGCCGAGTCACCGTCGATCATCACGACCACCGGCATCCGCCAGGTGCCGCTCCGGGCGGCCGTGTAGTTGAAGTCTTCCTCAGGACTGCGACCCCGCGTCGCCACCACCAGGCCACGGTCGAGGAACAGGTCGGCCACGTCCACCGCCGCGGACAGCAAGCCGCCGGGATTCCCCCGCAGGTCGATGATCAGCGCCCGCATCCCGGCGGCGTCGAGCCGACGCAGCGCGGCGTCGAGATCGACGGCGGTTGTCTTTTGGAAGGAGCTGATCTTGACCCGGGCGATTCCAGCAGCGGTGTCGACGATCGCCACCTCCTCGATGCTCGGCACCTCGACGTGCTCACGACGGACAGTGAGCGCCCGGGCCGCGCCCGGGCCGCGGGCCACGGCCAGGGTCACGAGCGACCCTTCGGGACCCTGGAGCAGGTGGGCTGCCTCGTCGACGCTCAGGCCGCCGATCGATTTTCCGCCGACGCCGATCAGGCGGTCACCCGCCCGGATGCCGGCCCGCTCCGCCGGGCTTGCCGGGATCACGTGCACGACCAACAGACCGTCCGGGGCGCTCTTGAGCTCTACGCCGAGGCCGACGAAGTTTCCCTCGATCTGCGAGTAGAGATCCTCCAGCTGACCGGTCGTGAGGAAGGCGGAGTATTCGTCGAGCCCGCCCACGGCGGCGGCGGCCATTTCCATCAGCATGACCGCCGGCTGAACACCCAGAATCGAGTGGCCAGCCCGGGCGATCCAGGCGGCCACCGCCTCGGCGTCGGCCTGCGAGCCGACCGGGCGGGTGGCCACGATCCGCTCCACCTGGCCGCGGTAGGCGGTGAGCCGCTCGACAGTGGCCTGCGAGGCATGGTTGGCGAGGAAGGCCGGATCTTCCAAAGCGACGTCAACGGCCAGCCGGCCCCGGGCCGAGAGCCGGCTGAAGTCGGGATTCTCGACGTGGTGGGAGCCGATTCGGGACAGCACCTCCCCATAGGCTCGCCGGGCCTCGGCCTCCGAGAGCAGCGTGAGTTGGCGGCGATAGGCCGGCTCGGCATGCCGCCGGGCGATGTCGCAGTGCAGTTTGGCCAGGTCGTACTGCCGCCCGAGCGCCGGGTCGAGCGTGCCTTTGCGGGCGGCCGTCTCACAGATCTTGACGACGTCTGCCCAGCGACCCTCGTGGACGAGCGCTGTCGTCCGGGCGGCAAGGTCGTCGGGGTGAGCGGCGAGAGCGGTGCCCCCCTGCCCGGCCGGCACCCACTGAAGAAACGATTCCGCCTCGGCAGCCGCCGTCAGCGACACGGCCAGCAGCCCGGCGAGTGCCGCACGGGAGCCGCGAATCCACAGTCGGGAGCAGGCAGCAATCACAGGGCAATCCGTTGGCGGGAGGCCGTACGACGGGGCGGCGGCAACCAGCGGTCCGTCCATTGTGACCGCTTACGATTATGGCTTACGGCGGGCGCCGGGGCAAAAGCCGGGGCGGGAAAAAACATGATTTCCCCGCCTCCGAGCCCCGGCGCTCGAGGCAAGGTTGTCACGACCGTCATCACCGGACCTCGCGACACGTTGGTACAATCGCCAGGTCCGGAGCCCGGGTTCCGGCAGTTGCTTCGTGAGCGCCTCATGCCCCTTCCGCCCGATGCCGCCGACGAGCGGTTCGCAGCGCCGAGCGACGCTGGGCCAGGTCCGACGCTCGTGCTGCTCGACAAGGCCCGGCGCGGCGACGGCGACGCCGTCAACGGGCTGCTCGAGCGGCACCGCGCGGCAATCCGGCGGATGATTGACCGGCGGATGGACCGCGCGGTGCAGCGCCGGGTCGACGCCAGCGACATCGTTCAGGACGTGCTCGTCGAGGCCAACCGGCGGCTGGGCGACTATCTCGCCAATCCCCCGATGCCCTTCGGACTCTGGCTGCGGCACATGGCCCGTGACCGGCTGATCGACGCCCACCGCCGGCACCGCGTGGCCAGCACTCGCAGCGTCGATCGCGAGGTGCCGCTGGTGACGACCGCTTCCGCCGATCGCTCGGAGGCCGATCTGGCGGGCCAACTCGCCGACCGGGAGCTCACGCCTGCGGCCGCCGCCACCTGGCACGAGCTCGAGCGGCGGTTCGCCGCCGCGGTCGATCGACTCGACGAGGACGACCGGCAGATCGTGCTCCTGCGGCACTTCGAACATCTTTCGACCGCAGAAGCAGCCACGGCCCTGGGGCTCTCCAAGCCCGCCGCCGGAATGCGCTACCTGCGGGCGATGCGGCGGCTGCGCGGACTGTTGGAGGGGTGATCGCGGCCCGGTGGGCCGCCAGGGGCCGATGACTATCATGAGCCAGGGTTTCTCCACCACCGGCCGGTCTTCACGATGACTGTCTCTACCCTGCGCCGTGTCGATGAGCCGCTGTCGAGCGCCGACGAAGAGCGGCTGAGCCAACTTGTTGAGTCGCTCTCTGAAGCGCACGAACTCGAGGCTGTGACGTTGCTCGAGCGGATGGTCTGCGACCATCCCGACCTCGCCGGTCAGTTGCGGGAGCTGTTTGCGGCGATGTCGATGGCCGACGCTGTGGCCTTGGCTTCGACGATCCTCGTGCCGCCGTGGGCGGAGCCGCCGGCTTTGGCGCCCCCACCGGCCCCCGGCTCGTTCGTGCCGGGCGTCACTCCCTTGCCCGCGGCGTTCGACGACTACGAACTGCTCGAGGAGGTGGGCCGGGGCGGCATGGGCGTCGTCTATCGCGCCCGGCAGGAGAGCCTCGACCGGATCGTCGCAGTCAAGATGCTCCTCCGCCGCGACCTGGCCACGGCCGCCGACCTGGCCCGGTTTCGCAGCGAGGCCGAGGCCGCAGCCCGGCTCGACCACCCGGGCATCGTCTCGGTCTTCGAGGTGGGCGAGTGCGACGGCCATCCCTTCTACAGCATGCGGTTCATCGAAGGCACGACCCTCGCCAAACGACTGGCCGCGGGGGGCGTGCCGACGCGGGAGGCAGCCACGATCTTGGCCCGGGTGGCCGAGGCCGTGGACGCGGCCCACCGCGGGGGCGTGCTGCACCGGGACCTCAAGCCCTCAAACATTCTGATCGACGCCGCGGGCGCGCCCCATGTTTCGGACTTCGGCCTGGCCAAGCGGATCGAGGCGGACAAGGACGTGACCTACACCGGGGCGATCCTGGGCACGCCTTGCTACATGTCGCCGGAGCAGGCTGCCGGCAGCCGCGGCGACGTCGGGCCCACGAGCGATGTCTGGAGCCTGGGGGCCATCCTTTATCAGACGCTGACCGGCCGGCCTCCGTTCCAGGCCGCGAACCCGATGGACACGCTGCTGGCTGTGCTCGAGAGCGACCCCCCGATGCCGCGGTCGCTCGATCGGGGCGTGAACCGCGACCTCGAGATGATCGCACTCAAGAGCCTGCAGAAGCCGCAAGACCTTCGCTATGCGTCCGCCGCCGCTTTGGCTGCCGACCTGAGGGCCTTTCTGGCCGGCGAGCCGGTGGCGGCCCGCAGCGGCGGGCTCACGGAGATCGTGGCGCGGCTGTTTCGCGAGACGCACCACGCCACCGTGCTCGAGAACTGGGGCCTGCTGTGGATGTGGCACTCGGTCGTGGTTCTCACGCTCTGCGTGGTCACCGACGTGGTGGCCTGGCAGGGCGTTACCAGCCGCTGGCCCTACGTCGTGCTCTGGGGCGGCGGACTCGCGGTCTGGGCGCCGATCTTTTGGGCCCTGCGGCATCGCACCGGGCCGGTCACCGCCGTCGAGCGGCAAATCGCGCACATCTGGGGGGGAAGCGTGATCGCCAGCGTGATGCTGTTCTGGGTGGAAGCGCTCCTGGGGCTGGACGCGCTCACGCTCTCCCCGGTCCTCGCGCTCCTGGCCGGAATCGTATTCTTCGCGAAGGCGGGAATCCTCTCGGGAGTGTTCTATGTGCAGGCCGCCGTGCTGTTCGCGACCTCGTTGGTGATGTGCGTCGCGCCGACCTGGCAGCACGTGATCTTCGGGCTCGTGAGCGGGGCCTGCTTTTTCGTGCCGGGGCTGAAGTACGCCCGGCAGCGGGGTCGGGCGGAATGAGACGCGTGGCGCAGCGAACGCGGCCTCCGTGGTGGCTCGGGGTTGCCCGTGCCGTCTCGCCGGACGTTCGCTCCAGACAATCTGTGCTTCGCTCACGCGGAGGAAACCGCGGGTGGCAATCCTTGCTGCGCTCGGTTTCCTCCGCTGCTCGATTGGCACGGGTAACCCCTGGCAGTCGGACCTGGTTTCTTGCCGTGGCCGTGCTGAGCAGTTTTGGACTTTTGCCGGCGGCGGCGGGAGACTGGCCGCAGATCCTGGGGCCGCGGCGGGATGGGCATGCGGCCGCCGATGAGAAACTCGCCGCCACGTGGCCGGCCGCCGGGCCGCCGGTGGTTTGGAGCCGTGCTGTGGGCGCAGGCTATGCAGGCATCCCCGTCGCCGGTGGGCGGGCGTATTTGTTTCACCGCGTGGGCGACACCGAACTCGTCGAGGCCCTCGATGCGGCAACGGGCGCGAGCGTCTGGAAAGATGCCGGGCATCCCACCAAGTTTCAGCCGCAGGTGGGGGGCGGTGACGGGCCGTTGTGCACGCCCGTCGTGGCGGGGGACCGCGTGATCGTGTTCGGTGCCTCCGGCACGCTCGCTTGTCTTGATGCCACCACGGGCAGGCGGCAGTGGACGCGGGAGACACACCGCGACTATGGCGCCCCCGAGGGCTACTTTGGCGCGGGTTCAACGCCGCTGGTCACGGCCGGCCGTGTGGTTGTGAACGTGGGCGGAGCCAAGCAGGACGCGGGCCTGGTCGCCTTCGATCTCGCGACGGGAGAAACAGCCTGGCAGGCGCTGGCCGAAGCGGCCGGCTACTCGGCACCGGTGGCGGTGGAGGTGAATGGCACGCCGCATGTGCTGGCCCTGACCCGGCTGGCGTGCGTGCTGGTCGATGCAGCGACGGGCGAAATCCGCTGGCGGTTTCCCTTCGGCCAGCGGGGCCCGACCGTCAATGCCGCCACGCCCGTGGTGCTCTCCGAGGGGCGGCTGCTGGTCACGGCGGCCTACGGCATCGGCACCGTGTGCGCCGCCTTCGATGCGCGGGCGGCGACACCAATCTGGGAGGGCAGCGACTCGCTGGCCACGCAATACTGCACGCCGCTGCTCGTGGCGGGGCATCTGTATGGGATTGACGGCCGTGACGACGTACCGCCGGCCGACTTCAAGTGTCTCGATCCGGCGACGGGCCGCGTCCTGTGGGTGGAGCGGGGCTTCGGCTACGGCACGCTGGTCGAGGCCGCCGGCAAACTGATCGTGGCCAAGACCGACGGCGAACTTCTGCTCGTCGAGCCCGACCCCGCGGCGTGTAGGATCCTGGCTCGCGCGCGGCCGTTGGGCGCGGCCCAGGCCGGTGCGCTCCGGGCGCTGCCGACGCTGGCCGGGGGCCGGCTGTACCTTCGCGACGACCGCCGGCTCGTCTGCCTCGCGGTCGGCCCGTGACGGCCGCGGGGCTCAATCCTTGAGCGCGTCGGCCTCAAAGGGCCGCGGCAAAAAGTCGGCCAACCGGAACGTGCCCCGGCCGTCGATCGCGATCACCGTGTCGGCCGAGCCAAACTCGGCGATCACCTGCAGGCACGCGCCGCAGGGGGCGATCTTTGCCACCAGCGTGCCATCGCGGTCGCGACAGGTGAGCGCTACCTGCACAAGCCTCCGCCCGCCGGCCACGACGCCGGCGAAGATTGCCGCCCGCTCGGCGCAGATCGTCAGGCCGTAGGAGCCATTTTCGACGTTCGCGCCGTGGTGCGGCCCCGCGGTCTCGGCGAACACGACGGCCGCCCCGACCCGCCAGCCGGAGTAGGGCGAGTAGGCGTGGGTGGCGGCCTCGCGGGCGAGGTCGATGAGCGCTGGCTCGGCGGACGGATCGATCGGCATCGGCACCTCGGACGCAGGGTTCGCGCCTCACCAGACCCGAGCATACCCCGCCGCGGTGCGCCCGCCCCGGCTCGTCGGCCTGGCCGCTCCCGGTCGCCAGTCCCGCGACTGCCCCGGCTCTCACCCGCCGGATACGCTGGGCGGGGGATGTTCTTGTCCCGGGAGGCGACTTCGATGTGGCGAACGAGATTGGTGGGTATCTGCCTGACGGCGGGGGCGGTCATCGCGACCGCCGCGCCGCCGACCGACTCGGAGACGGTCGCCTTCTTCGAATCGGGAGCGATCCCGGCGCTGCGGCTCGAGATTCCGCAGGCGGGCCGCCAGCGGCTGCGGGACGAGCCGCGGGAATACACGCGCTGCACCCTCGTGGAGGACGGCCGGAGCGTCGCCCGCGTGGGCGTGAAGCTCAAGGGGGCCGCCGGCAGCTATCGCGACTTTGACGACCGGCCCGGCCTGACCCTCAAGCTCGACAAGTACGACAAGGGGGGCCGCTGGCACGGGATGCAGAAACTGCACCTCAACAACGCCGTCCAGGACGAGACCTACCTCTCGGAGTGGCTGGGCGCGCGGCTGTTTCGGGCGGCGGGCTATCCGGCTCCCCTGGCGGGCCACGTGCGGCTGTGGATCGGCGACCGCGACCTGGGGCTGTACGTGCTCCGCGAAGGCTTCGACGAGCCGTTTCTCCGGCGGGCCTGCGGCACCGCGGCCGGCACCCTGTACGACGGTGGCTTCCTCGAGGATATCGACGGCGCGTTGGAGATCGACGTGGGTGAGGATCCGGACGACCGCGCCGAACTGGTCGCCCTGGCCGCGGCCTGCCACGAGCCCGATCCGGCCGTCCGCCGCGCTGCGGTCGAAGCCAGGCTCGACATCGATCGCTTCCTGGCGTTCATGGCGCTCGAGCGGATCTGTGGGCATTGGGACGGCTACTCGCTCAATCGCAACAACTACCGGCTCTGGTTTCCCGCCCAAGGCCGGGGCATCTTTCTGCCGCACGGCATGGATCAGCTATTCGGTGACTCGGAGGCCGGCCTGTTCGACCACGCGCCGCCCCTGGTGTCAGCCGCGGTGATGCAGGACGACGACTGGCGGGAGCGATACCACCGGAAGCTCGCCGAGTTGATACCCGTGGTGCAGCCGATCGACCGGTGGCTGGCCGCCGTGGACGTCCGCCGTGATCAGCTCCAGGACGTGCTCGCGGAGGTCGATGCCGATGCCGCCGCGGCCCACCGCGACCGGGTCGCAGAGTTGAAGGAGCGGCTGGTGCAGCGGGCCGACGCCCTGGCCCGGCTGGTGGCCGCGGGGCCGACGGAGCCGGTCGCGGTCACCGGCGCGGCGGGCTATCCGCTCGGCGACTGGCAGCCGGAGTCTGGAGGCGAGGACGTGCGGCTGGAGGAGGTCGATCTCGAAGGCGTGCGCTGCTACGAAATCGCCCGCGACGCTTTCGGTGACCACGCCTCGTCGTGGCGGTGCCGGCTGCTGCTGCCCCGGGGCCGCTACCGGTTCGTGGCCCGGGTGCGAACCGCGGGCGTGATCCCGGTGCCCGACGACCAGGCCGCCGGGGCGGGTATCCGGCTCGCCGGAACGGGCCGGGCCGACGAGGTCGTGGGCACGACGGCGTGGCGGGAGCTGAGCCAGGAGATCGACATTCCCGAGGATCGTCGGGCGGTCGAGCTCGTTCTCGAGTTGCGGGCTCGGAGCGGTCGGGCCTGGTTCGATCGGGAGTCGCTCCGTCTGGAGCGGATGGCTCCGCGGTGACCCGCCCGTGCCGCGACCCGCCCGTGCCTCAACCCGGTATGCTCTGGCCACAAGGGAAAGACTCACCCCGGGCCGCCCAGCCATGCCGACCGTGCACGTCTCAACGCATCCGCTCGTGGCCCACCATGTGTGCACGCTGCGGAACCCGGCCACTCAGCCCTCAGAGTTTCGCCGGGTCGTGCGGCAGCTGACGGCGCTGGTGGCCGTGGAGGCGACGGCCGGCCTGTCCACCCGCGACGTGCGGGTGCCGACGCCCTTGGGTACCGCCGCGGGCCGTGTGCTCTCCGACCGGATTGCGATCGTGCCGATCCTCCGCGCTGGCCTGGGGATGGCCGACGGCCTGTTGGAGCTGATCCCCGACGCCGAGGTCTGGCACGTCGGGCTCTATCGCGACGAGGCCACGCTCCAGCCGAAGGAGTACTACAACAAGCTGCCCAAAAAACTCGACGCCAGCGTGGCGATCGTTGTCGATCCGATGCTCGCCACCGGCGGCTCGGCCGTCCGGACCTGCGAGATCCTCCGGGCCGTCGGCATCTCCAGGCTCGTGTTCCTGGCGCTGATCGCCTCGCCGCAGGGGGCGGAGACGCTCTCGCGGGCCATCCCCGACCTGGAGATCCACGTCGCGGCCCTCGACGAGGGGCTCAACCAGGTGGGCTATATCGTGCCTGGCCTCGGCGATGCGGGCGATCGGCAGTTCGGCACCGTGCCGGCAGAGTGACGGGTGGCTGCCCGGCGGTCCGCGGGCGGCGTGCAGGAGCGAGCCACACGATGAGAGCCGTCGATCTGATTCGGTGCAAGCGGGACGGCGGGGAGCTTTCCGGGGAGGAGATCACCTTTCTCGTGGAAGGGCTCACCGACGGCCTGGTGCCCACCTACCAGTGGGCGGCGCTGGCGATGGCCATCCTCTGGCGGGGTATGACGCCGGCGGAAACGGCGGCACTCGTCGAGGCGATGCTCCACACGGGGACGGTGCTCGATCTTTCCGAGATCCCCGGCCCCAAGGTCGACAAGCATTCGACTGGCGGGGTGGGTGACAAGACCAGCTTGATCCTGGCGCCGATCGCCGCCGCGTGTGGCGTGACCGTGCCGATGGTCTCGGGTCGCGGCCTGGGCCACACCGGCGGCACGCTCGACAAGCTCGAGAGCATCCCCGGCTTTCGCATCGACCTCGATCTGGCTGCCTACCGCCGCGTGGCCCGGGAGTGCGGCCTGGTGTTGATCGGCCAGACCGCCGAGATCGCCCCGGCCGACCGTGTGCTCTACGCGCTCCGCGACGCCACGGCCACCGTCGAGAGCATTCCGCTGATCACCGCCTCGATCCTGTCGAAGAAGCTCGCCGAGGGGATCGACAGCCTGGTGCTCGACGTGAAGTGCGGTGACGGCGCTTTCATGAGCCGGATCGAAGACGCCCGGGCGCTCGCCGTGAGCATGACCTCAATCGGACGGGCTCTCGGCAAGCCGGTGCAGGCGCTGATCACGAGTATGGACGTGCCGCTGGGTCTGACGGTGGGCAATGCCCTCGAGGTAGTCGAGTCCGTCGCGTGCCTCAAGGGCCACGGACCGGCTGACCTGATGGAGGTGTCGCTGGAACTGGCGGCTGAGATGCTCCTGCTCGGTGGCGTGGCGACAAGCCGAGACGAGGCACTCGACCGCTGCCAGCGGTCCATCGCCGACGGCTCGGCGCTGGAGCGGTTTCGCCGGGTCGTGGTGGCCCAGGGGGGTGACGGTCGGGTCTGTGACGAGCCTGAGCAGGTGCTCCCCCGGGCCGGATGCGTGGAGTTGGTGAAGGCCGAGCGGTCGGGCTACCTGCACGAGCTCAAGGCTTTTTCGGTCGGGCAGGCCTCGATGCTCCTGGGCGCCGGCCGGAGGACGGCTGAGGACGCGATCGATCCAGCTGCGGGGATCGTCCTCCACCGCACCGTCGGCGACGCGGTCGCCGTGGGCGACGTGCTCGCCGAGCTGCACTACAATCCGCCCTCCGCAGCCGCGCTTGCGGAAGCCCGGGCAATGTTCAAGGCAGCGGTCGTGATCGGCGCCGAGTCCCCAGCTCGCCGGTCGTTGATTTTGGAGCGCTTGGAGGCCGCCGCGCCGCCAGCGTGGTAGCCTGTCGGCCCCAGCGGAAAGCAACGGCACA
>Ga0247836_1002265_pt1 | contig 28429 bp, 24 predicted proteins | sample LaCruzMarch2015__4_FD_187116 | JGI IMG/M metagenome (GOLD analysis project Ga0247836, IMG submission 187116) | Freshwater microbial communities from meromictic Lake La Cruz, Castile-La Mancha, Spain - LaCruzMarch2015_14m | ecosystem: Environmental > Aquatic > Freshwater > Lake | place: Spain... | reverse complement strand
TGGTCCGGTAGCGTGAAGGTGTGAGTGTGCATTCGGGGCAAGTAGACGTCGTGCATGTCTGCTACGGGGGTGAGGGCGGCCAACTCGCCGCAGCGCAGACCCTAGCGCATGGATTTGTTTTGGTGGGGCTACGTTCCGGCGCGGTCGCCCTGGGGCCAGCAAAGGTCATTGTGACTGATCCGCGCGCCTGGGTCGACATGGCCGAGGTGCATATTGCGCCGCTCAAGAGCCGCGGAGATCTCTCGTCGATGGTTGCCACGGCCAAAGCCGTTCGGTCGATGCGTCCTCGGGTTGTGCTTTGCCATAGCCACCGGCATGCGCCAGCAGCATTCGTGGGGCAATTGCTCAGTGGCCGCAGGCCCCGGATGCTGGTGGTCGAGCACCACAGCATCCCGCTACGTTCGCGGATGGATAATTTCCGCTCCGCGGTGGCTCTGGCACTTAGCCGTGGTGTCGTCTTGTTGTCGCGTGAATACCAGGAGGCCTACCCACTTCGCCGGGCCTGGCTGCCCGGTGCTTGGCGGCAGTTCATCGTGCCGAACGGAGTCGATCTCGCACTTTTCCCACGCGATGGGGCACAGGTGGGCGGGGATAGGCGAGACGGGCGGATCATCCTCGGCATGGCTTCGCGGCTTGTGTCATCAAAGCAGCACGACATCCTGATCAAGGCGCTTGCCCTGCTTAGATCAGGCGAGAGCCCGTTGGATGCGGAATTGCGAATAGCGGGTGATGGCCCGACGGCCGGTGAGTTAAGGGAGCTGGTTAGTGAACTTGGCGTTGAGGACCGAGTCGCCTTCTTGGGACATGTGGAAGGCGACGATCTCATCGCCTACTTTCGTGGGCTCGATATCTACGCTCATGGCACCTTGGGCGAGGGGCTGAGCATTGCACTGTTAGAGGCGGCGGCCGCCGCACTGCCGATCGTAGTCAGCGATGTTGTCGGGGTCCGCGGCGTATTTGCAGACGGCAGCACGGCCATTCTTGTCACCCCATCCGACACCCAGGCGATGGCCGCAGGGATTCAGATCGCGGCTGATACCTCTCTAGGGCCGGCAATTGGTGGTCGCGCGCGAGAAATGGTTGAGCTGGAGTACTCATCCGAAGTGGTTGTCCGTGGTTATCTCGAGGCAATGGTGGAAATTGACCCGATGGGTCCGTGGTCTCACGTTGAGACTGGTGACTAGGGGATTGAGTTTCCTTGGGACGAGCGGCCATCGGTTCCGGGTAGAAAGTGCGACACGAAGCCCATCAGAAGCTCGGCCGAATGACCCCAGCCCATGGATTCCTCCGCGTGCTGGCGCGCGCCTTCGCTAAGGCGCGAAAGCAGGTCTGGGTCAACGACTAGTTGGTTGAGCGCGGCTGCGAAATCCGAAGGTGTCGTTGAGTCGGCGATCAAACCCGTTTCCCGGTGCACCACCTGTTCGACCAGGCCCCCAATCGGTGTTGCTACCACTGGAAGGCCGGACCCATACGCGGTCGCCACGATGCCTGATTGGCTTGCCTCTCGATAGGAAAGGGCAAGCACGTCGGCCTGGCTTAGTTGGTACGAGATGTCGTCGTCAGAAAGCCATTCATTGACGATCGTGACACCTTGCAGAGTGGCGATGGTGTTCGCGTAAATACTCATGTCGCCAGAACCGGCAATGGTCAGTGTAATGCCATCACCATGCGTCTCGCGCACGATTCGGTAGGCATCAAGCAGTATGTCTAGTCCTTTGTAGTCCAGGATCCGGCCTAGGAAGAGCACTCGAAGAGCCCTCGGCGAATCACGGTGCCGCGGCGCCTGACCGGAGTAGTCGAAGGGCGCAAGTGGGATGACCTCAACACGGTCAGCGGGAACCCCCAGACGAGCAACCAGTTGGTCTTTGACGTGCGCGGACAACGTGATGTATCCGCTGGCATGCTTTTGCTCGAAGGCCTCAAGTCGGTCTTGGAGCCAGTCCGAATCGCCTGCATGTCGGTGCGCATCATGAACCGTCAGCAGGAATGGTAGATCGAGGGACTTAATGACGGTGATAATTGCGGCATTCCAGGGATGCCACATGGGGCAGTAGACAACACCTATTCGGTTGGAGATGAGGAAGTTTCGAAAGGAGTGCCGTATCCACGGCAACGCCATACTCCGGAGGATTCCTTCTGGCATTGTTGAGAAGGTCTTGACCTCAAGGCTGGGAAGATCCAATGCTCGGAAGCCCTCCACTTGCTCGTTTAGAGTCGAATAGGAAACGAAGACCTCGGTATCTGGCTGTTCCATAAGGGCTCGGGCCATGTTGAGTGCGTAGAGGGGGCCGGCGCCTCTTCGCCCCCAATGCCAGACCAAGATTCGGATCGGGTTATCTGTCAATGTTTTCCTCCAAGGCCAATACTCTCAAACGGCAATCGGATTGGGTGCGCTAGTCCATTTTGAGTTGGTGGGCTCAATTACGAACTAGGCGAGAAGCCGCCGTTAAGGTGGTTCCTATGCGAGTAGTGAATAGGTCCATAGCCATCTTCAAGACCTTTGGCCCAGGGGAACTAGCTGCTCGCGTCATGGAGCGGATCAGGCCGCCACACCCGATGAGCATCAGGGACATCTGCGGTTCGAACGCGGTCGTTGTTAGGGAGCCGGAGGAATGCATCAGCGCCCTTGCTGGGGCCCTCGGTCTTGCAGCACCAGCGGGTGCTGACATTGCTCGGTGGGAGGGCGAGTGGGCTGACCTCGCCGATGCTCTCCAAGTGCCATCGCGTGGCGAATACCTCGTCGAGTACGACGTGGAGAAGAAGACAGCGAGGTCGCTGTATCTGATCACCCGCTGGCGACAACCCAAAGTGATCTTGGAGACTGGCATAGCTCGCGGTGCGTCGTCATATGCGTTCCTTTCGGCGGTCAACAAGAATGGCGTGGGCGAGGTTTTCTCCCTTGATGTTGACGAAGCAGCTGGTGAACTAGTGCCCCCGGAACTTCAGCTGGCTTGGCAGAAGAGGGTTGTCGACCCCAAGAATCCTAAAACATCCTTTCTGTCCATAATCAAAGATGTTCCATCAATTGACTTCTTCTTTCACGACAGCAATCATCGCGAGCCGTGGATGCAGTTCGAATTCGCAGCCGTGATTCCAAAGTTGTCGCCCGGGGCGATCATGGGTGGGGATGATGTTGATATGAATGCGGCCTTCGTAGAGGCTCCCCTGCCGCGGGCCTTTCGAGTGATACTTCTAGATGGACGCAAGGCTTCTGGATTTGCAGTCTCGTCTGCCACGTGAGTGAAAATCGAATGGCCGATGCGATTGTTCTTGGAGCCAGTGGTCCGCTAGGCAGCTACATCATCGACGCACTCGTGGCTGCTGGGTACTGCGTGACTGGCGTTTCTAGAGGGCAATCCCCTCGTGCTTTACCCGCGGGCGTGGCATGGGAGATCGCAGATCTGATGCGCCCTGAAGCAGTTGGCGTACTCCCTGCTTCCTCGATCATGGTTTCTGCGCTACCAATTTGGGCGACGGTCGACGTATGCAAAATTGCTTGTGCTCGGGGCCTGTCCCGGCTGGTGGCATTTTCGTCGACCAGTGCGATTACGAAGAAAGAAGCGGCCAGTGCGGCGGACCGCGAACTCTCCAAACGCCTTCTTGAGGGTGAGGAGGCACTAGCGTCGCTGCCGCGGAATGTGGCAGTGACTGTTCTAAGGCCGACCATGATCTACTCAGATCGCGGCGACAGGAATGTGCAGCAGATTGCTTCGCAACTCCGGAAAATTTCGGTGTTTCCATTAGTAGGGGCGGGTCGGGGGCTGCGGCAACCAGTACATGCGCAGGATCTGGCCACCGCTGCTGTTGCTGCTCTCGCCGCTGACAAGTCAATCAGCCGAACCTATGATTTGGGTGGGGGCGAGGTGCTGACATTCCGGGAAATGGTGGCAAGAACGGCCAGGGCCAACGAACTGAAAGTCCACTTCGTGCGTGTACCACGGGTAGTCGCCCTTGCTGGCGTTCGCGCGCTAGGGAGGCGTCCCCAATTTCGGGGCATTACGCGGGGGGCTCTTGAGCGGATGAGTAAGGATCTGGTCTGCGATATCAGCTTGGCAGGCAAGGACCTCAATTACTCACCGAGGAGATTTGAGCCGCCTTCTTACGGGATTTGACGGTCTCCTGATGGGGAGGCGATGAAGAAGAACTCGGATCCTTGTAGGACGGACTCCGAAAAATACATGCGCGACATGATGGCACCAGATGAAAGGAAGCACTCCGGAGATTGGATTTGGTATCCCAGATCATCCAGCAGATCGAAGAGATCCTCAGGGGTCTTTTCGTAGTCAAGTGTGTGACGAGTACATTCGAAGGCGATAATAGGGTGGTGGCGCAAAATCGTTTTTCGTCCCCCCGAGATAACATCGTATTCGCCCCCTTCGACGTCTATTTTGATAAGTCGAACTGACGTATTTGCGATATCGGTGGCGTCGAGAGGAACAACATCAACGGTGACGGGCGCAAGTGGGCCTCTTTGCTGCGCCGCTTCGGTCGGTCGTAATCCACTGTAGCCAGTGTCCGCCTCGCACACCCAAAATTGCGCCGAAGTGTTCTCGCTGCCGAGCGCCAAGGGCATAATGACAACGTTCTTGTGGTTGGCGAAGAGACGCTTAAGGTTTGCCGCGGCGGCAGGTATGGGCTCGATTCCGAAGATGATGCCCCCGGGAGCGGATCGCCTCATTTCGTCTGTGAAACGACCCGCGGCGGCACCGACATCAACCCCCACCGAGCCCTGAGATAAGCAAGTTCGAATTATGGTGCTGAGGCTCTCGTCATTCAGGACATTTCTAGCCCAAGGACTTCCAGTCTCCGTTATAGCGCGTGCGGCAACCCAGAGTTGGACACTCCTATAGAAGGAAGGAAACCGCCGGCGAAGGCTAGCTTTGACTCTTGGACTGATTCGGGAAAGCATCATCCTCCCTCCGTACAGATGAACAATGAATAGCGATGCAAGCGTAGTGGCATTAAATAGAACGTGACCCTGCACCCAGATTGCGCAGTTTAGGCGGCGGCGGAGGTAGAATTCAGGACTTGGCGGCCTGCGGAAGCTAGTTCATTTGCTGACGCATACATGGCGTTTACGGGAGCTATCGTGCGGATTGGACTTGTCGCATCGAAACCCGTGACCATTGACAGGTTCTTTGAGGATTGGATTCACGCCTGGACGGCCGACGGACATGAAGTGCACGTTGCCCTTGAGGATGGCGAAGTGTCCGAGAGTGACCCGACGTCAATGATAGGCATAAAGGGTCTTCGACGACGTCCGTCCGCCGCTGTCATACGTGCTCGCAGCGAATTACAGGCTTGGTGTCGCGATCGGAATCTGGATGTCGTTGTGACGAACGCTGCAACGCCTAGTGCTGTCTCCCGTTTGTCGATCAGCGATACACCCGTCATTTACTTCTGCCATGGCCTGCATTGGCGCAATTCCCACGACTGGCCCTCGTACGCGTGGAGCGTCATTGAAAAGTCTCTACTTTCTCGCACTGCTGGTGTCATCTTCATGAATGGGGCGGACGAGAGATGGTTCCGCAGGAATTTTCGCGGCCCGATGCTTAATCTGGAGGCAGGGGTCGGGCTAGACCTTCAAGTGTGGAAGCCACCAACTGCAAGTGAATGTCCAAGTTCTATCAGCTTATTGTGGGTCGGCGAATTTACAACGCGCAAAAGGCCACAGGATGCGGTCGCGATATTCCGGGAATTGCGGGCCCGCGGCAAGGCAACCGAACTTGTCATGCTTGGCCGAGGCCCCCTGCATACGGAAATTGCCGCTACTTGCAAGTCTGAAGATGGGATCGTGCTTGCAGGGCACACTGATCCGATCCCATATTTCAACAAGGCGTCGGCCCTTATCCATACCGCAACCTGGGAAGGCTTCACTCGTGTCTTGCTGGAGAGTGTCGCAATGGGTGTTCCCGCATTTGGGTACGCCACCAAGGGCGTTCTTGACGTCCCTGGAGTCGCTGTTTCTGGTGAACCGGGTGATGTGCGTGCGCTAGCAGATCTCGTTGCGCACTGGGTGGATTCGGGGTGTCCCGCGCCGATGGTGAACCGCGAAGACTTGGATTGGCAGATTGCCTATCAGAAAGTCACGGACTTTCTTGCCCAAGTGAGCGGTGCGTCCCGGAGTGGTCAGTGACTTAGTAGCGTGGTGGAGGCTTGAGTAAGTACCCCAACGTGCGCAACATAATGAGTATGTCAGTCCTAAGACTGATGCCCTCGGCGTACTCACCATCGAATCCCGCCTTAATCTCGTCCGGCATGCCGTCGTAACCGTTGACCTGCGCCAGGCCGGTAAGGCCTGGCAACACGGCCATTGCGCCATTACTCCGTCGTAATTCGATTAGTTCCACCTGACTAGGTAAGGCCGGGCGGGGGCCAACCAGGCTCATAGTGCCCATCAAGACGTTGACGAGTTGCGGGAGCTCATCCAGATTCGAGCGGCGGAGGAAGCGACCCACGCGTGTTATCGGCAGTGCATCGGCATGGGCGGAGGGTACGTTGGCATTGCCAACCGGCATGCTGCGGAACTTGTGGATGCGGAATAGGTGCCAGCTCCGACCGACGCGCTCTTGGTTGAAGACAGCGGCCCCTCCGTCATCGATGCGGATGGCAATGGCAATGACCAGACAGATAGGAGCGGTGATAACTAGGCCGATGGCGGAAACGACAAAATCGAGGGAACGCTTACCGCCTGACCGATATATACTAGGCACGATGAATACTCTAGATGGGTATGAATCTTTCGGAACAAGCCATCCGCGGACCGATTCGCCTGCCTTCTCGGTCGGCACCTCGATAGTGGTAAGCCCAATTTTGAGTTTACCTAATTTTGATTAGTTGCTGTCGAAACGGTCGGCATCGAGACCTTCTAAGGGGGCAAGTTGCGCAACGTGATTGTGGTCATGCCTGCCTATAACGCGGCGATGACGCTGGAGAAGACCTATCGCGACCTTCCGCTGGAGGGGATTTCGCAGGTTATTTTGGTCGATGATGCGAGTTCGGATGACACCGTTGAGGTAGCTGCGCGCTTGGGGATCAAGGTGATTAGGCATGAGGTCAATCGGGGCTATGGGGCCAATCAGAAGACTTGCTACAGCGCAGCCCTAGATGCAGGGGCTGACATTGTTGTCATGTTGCACCCGGACTTCCAGTACGACAGTCGGATCGTCCCGGTTCTGGCGGACATCATCGAGTTGGGTATCTGCGATGTCGTGCTGGGCAACCGAATGCGCAGTCGGGCCGAGACTCTTGCGGGCGGGATGCCAGTTTGGAAGTACCTGCTCAACAGGACAAGCACCTTCTTAGAGAATTTCGTTTTGGGTGAGACGCTGGGTGACTTCCACTCCGGGTTGCGTGCCTACTCGAGGGGAGCCCTTGAGCGAATCCCGTACGAGTTGAACTCAGATGACTTCGCATTCGATCAGGAGTTTCTTATTGAGGCTTCGCATCTAGGGCTTCGAATTGGTGACGTGCCGGTGCCGGTTAGATACTTTCCAGAGGCATCTTCGATCAACTTTAAGAGGAGCATGCGTTATGGATCGGACACCCTCCTTACACTAATGAGTTTGTTTCTTCACAGTACAGGTGTCCGCAAAGACCCACGATTTAAGGGGCGGTGATATCTATTTCTCGATGGAGTCGAATTTCTCTCGGTACCTGGACAGTTATCGCCGTCTACATCGTGCTCAAGTTCGCCCAATGGGTGCTATCGCTGCCAACTATTGTGGGGCCGGATTCGCACAGCTACCTCCCCGGTCCGGGATTGGCAGTCCCGCCGAATTGGTATGTCGGGTTCGAGAAGGTCTCCTTCACTGGCGATGGCATCATCAGGCCTTGGACGGTTGCGCTCCCGTACGCACTGCTTCTTACGGACTACCTGCGCAGCCTGTTCCAACTATTCGTCTCGATGGCGGCCTTCCTGTTGTTGGCATTCACGCTGATCCGTTCTTGCAGGAATCCGCTGTTGGGCAGGACGCTTGCTATAATCGTGCTGGTATTTAGCTGCACGACATTGGTCAGCAGTTGGGACATGCTGCTTAATAGGGAGTCGCTGGCGATCTCACTCACCGTCTCGTTCGTTAGTTTGGCGTTCTTGTCTAGGGTGTATCGGAGTTACAGCTTCCTGCTGTTGGTGATCCTGAGCGGCCTACTCCTGCTGGTGACCCGCCCGACCTTGGTGCCTCTGGTGATTTTGGTTCTTGCAGTACTGATTCTGAGCCGCGTCCGCCGGGAAATATCGGGACCGCAGTCCGCGCGCGACTTGAGTTGGGGACGGGTAGTGCGCGGCGTGGTGGTCGTCGTATTGGCCGTACTGGTCGTGGTTTACCCAGCGGCATATTCCGTTCGGATGGATGCATCATGGGCTGGCTGGTACCAGCAGACGATGAGTGAAACCCAATTCGGCTATGTCGTGTCGGACAACAACCCCAAGGCTGAAACCCTGAAAGCGGACCTAGCGCTGGCCGAGGCCCCCGAATGCCTGCTCAAGCAGATCCCGGTGGACACCAGCGACTACGTTGGAGCCCCCTGGGGCTTCACCGCTCACGTCCGAGACACCTGCCCGGAGTTTGCCGCGTGGTTTCAGAAGAATTGGCCGGCGTGGTATTACCGCTACATCGCAGTGCACCCCTCCTACGTGGCGAAAGTCGGTATCTCAGGGCTACCTATAGCCATGCGGCCGTGGGACGCGACGAATTCGTTCTCTCCGCTTCCAGCGCCAGTTCGCGACGCTTTATTCCCGGTGACTACGAGTGACGGGACATCGGTATATGACCCGGTGGTGCTTTATTGGGGGCTCGCTTTTTCGATTGTCCTCGTTGGACTTTTGGCGTTTCGCCGCCGCTCGTGGCAGTTTCTACGAGAACGCTGGCTGGAAGTAGCCCTAACCACGGCTGTTGTGCTGGGTAGCCTACTTTCCATCTTGGTCAACCTACTTCTAATCCCAAGCTATCCATTGGAAACGAACAGGGTTAATGTCTCGACCGCGCTGGCCCTCCGCATGACCGGCACTCTGGTTGCGGTTTATCTCAGCTGGCACCTAGTGGCACTGATTTCAAGGGATCGAAAGCGACTACGCGCTCAAGGCGACGATTTGGGCCGGCAGACGACCACATCACGCGATTCGTAGAGCATCTCACCGCAGTCGCCTGCCATGGCGGTTGCATCGGGACGACCAACTTCGAGCAGGGCGCGGATGGAAGTGAAGATAAGCAGTTCTGGGGAGTACCTGTCTCCCGTGTCATACGGCAGGGCAGTGAGGACACTGAACTCCGGACTAGTCCAGAACCCATCAACGGGTAATCGCTCAACCTGCTGATTGATAATGTTGGCGGCGAGCCCTTGGTTGCGCAGTAAGTCCTGCCCGGTTGGATTCCTCGCAATCCGCGCACCTTGATATGCCGTTATCGCGACGAGAAGGCCAATCGTGATAACCGGTGCGAGAGCAACTATTGGTCGGATGCGGCCGAAGCCGCCCTCCCACAAGGTCCACGCGGCAACAGCGAGACTTGCTGTCAAGATGCTGGTCAGGATCAAGACACCGGGTATTGCCGGGCGAAGGCTCACCTGACTTGAGGTGAGCACCCAGGACCCGGTCAAGAAGAGCGAGGTCACCGCAACTGTGAGCACCATCGACGGAGCAGCCGATTTGGTCGATAGCGCGGGCGCCGTGTTGCGAGTAGTAAGGAAAGGAAAGAGCAGCAGAATGCATACCAATGCAATAACAAGGGCGAGGAAAACGGCGATAATCGGTCCGGAAGTAAGTCGCATTAGTGACACGGCTTTATCAAACGCTGCGGCCGGAATATTAGGGAGCGGCACGCCCTGCCGTGCGGTGAAATCAGCGAGAAGCCGGACTTGCTGCAGGTACCCAGAAAACCCAAGTGACAGTAGTTTGTAGGCCTCGAAAAGCGCAATCGGAACAGCGGCGCCGAGCAGATAGCGCCAAGCGGTCTTCAACGAATCCGGGCGATGGGCGACCCAGCGCGTGATGAGCCAGACCACCAGGAGGACAAGAACAGCAAGCATGAAGTTCAACTTCGTCAGTACGGCCAAGCCGGCGAACACGCCCGCGGTGAAGTCCCGCCCGCTTAGCAGGAGGATGGCGGCAGTTAGTAGTAGGGCGGTCGCGGCTATCTCCCCGACGAATCGTCCCGGCATGAGCGACTGATTGGCCAGATCTGGGGCCAAGATGGGCAGCAGAAGCGGGCCGACCAGGGCAGCAGTTGCTGCCCAACGGCCACGCCAACGGTAGAACAAAGTGGCGGTTGCTACAAGGAACAGAATGAAGAAGCAGATGGGTACCAAGCGAACGAGCGCGAGGGATCCACTCGAGATCTTCCAAACCACGGCGCCCGGCAGCAGCAGTACGGGTCCGGTTGAAATATTCGGGTCGAAAGGTGTGGCTGACGTCCAGAACGAGACACCGTCATCGACGAATCCATTGCCACTCGAGATGTTGGCAGCAACCCGGAGCAGGTAGGACTCGTCGTACTCGAGGCCGTAAGTCAATTGGCTCCGAATGAGTACAAGGTAGGCGGCCACTACTACCCCGGTGAACAGCCAAAACGCCCAGTCAGGGGTAGTGCGTGGCAGCCATGACAGGAACCGGCTACCACGATGGCGCCCTGTCGGATCCGCAAGTTGCCCCAGCATGTGTCCAGCATAGGTGTCAGATCGCGCCTTAAGATTACGATTACCGCGTGCTCCTACATCGCGCCGACCCTCGCTGGTTCCTCAGCCACCGTGCGGCCACAAGACCAAGGTCTCTATGGTGACCACGCCTGCTGCCGCCGTCCAGGATCTCAAGGGACCGCACTTTGTCCTGTGGAAGCCCTTCTCAATCGTTTTGGTGTTTGCTCCAGTGCTGCTGCAGGGGATTCTGGTCGCTCGGGAACTTAAGGCGTGGACGCCGGTATGGGCCTAAGGGAGATGGCTCGCGAGCGATTCGACTCGCGCCTAGTTCAGTCTGCATTCGTCGACTTCATCGCCGACCTGTAGCCGTACTCTCTTCCCTCGCGCGATGCTTTTAGCGAGGTAGAACGCCGTTGGCACAGCCACGCAGATCACTAGCGGCTCCACTGGCACGCGGAACCGGGCCTCCGCCAAGAATGGCAGGTGGACAAACCCGAAGAGCAGGACAAAGGCGGCTACGGGACCAACATTGGGGATGCTGGGCGGCCTGACCCATAGTCGACCGAAGGCGAACGCCGCGAACAAAACGAGAACGACGATCGACATGGCAATAGTGAACCAATGGATGAGGGCAAACTGCCCGCTAAAGATTTGTGTGTTGGGATAGATGAACACCGGCTCGAGAAGCCGCGCGCCTTTACGCAGGAACAGCGCGAATGAGGCTTCAGGCTGCGTGATGAAATAGTTCAGGGCATTTGATGCGTAGATGTCCAGGCCCAATATCGGCTCTATGGGAACCGGTGGTGGCTCCCTGAAGCCTCCGGTTGTTTGAAGAGGGTTGTTTCCGATCCAAAGATTCATGCTGGCGTTATTCGTGATCGGGGAGAAGGTACCTACGACCGCCAAATTGCGAATGGCCCATGCCGTTGGCGCGAGTAGAGCTACCACCGAAAAGGTAATGATGCTCCGTCGGCCCCAGCGAACTGCCAGGAAGATGAGAGCGGGAAGTACAATGAGTACCTTGTTCTGCACAAGAAATGCTGACCCAAAGGCCAAACCCGAGATGGCACAGGCTAGGCCCCCGAGCCAATACTGGTTACCGGAAGGCACCCCCCCCGGCCCCAAATGCACGCGAAAGTCAGGCAAAGCAGGAAGCTCAGCAGTACCTCGTAGCCGGCATTCTGGGCGGCCCAGATAACACTCGGACTTAGCGCAACCGCAATGAAGGTCACCATCCGAACTTGAATCGAGATATGCCGGGTGATGAGCCAAGCCAGCGGCGCCAAAGTCAGGGCAATTCCAAGTTGGACATACTGCACGGCCCGTAGGCTCCCGCCGAAAACGCTTAATACGGCAGCGAGGAACGCCGGGTAACCGATCGGCCAATAGTTCGCGTCTAGTGCGCTCGGATCGAACCACAGGGCAGCGGACCGTGCCTGCTGCCCTTGCGCAAGGTAGGTCTCGTAGTCGGGCCCGACAAAATCATCGGGCATGATTAACAGTTGGATCAGGAACGAGAGCACCAACACCGAGGCGAGCACCAACCCTTCGAGCGGGCGCCATTTTTCAATTCGGCGCATCAGCGTCGGCATGTTTCACCCGCCTGTTGTGGATAGTTGCCCACAAGGAGTAGACCAGCAGCACGTACACGGGCACCTCAAGGAAGATCTTCTGCCGAATTGCGTCAGTCCAGATGGGCCCTTCGGCCTCCCGGCCCGGATAGAAGCGGTTCGACCAGAGCACCGGGATCGCGATGAGCCCCCAGAACACGACGAACCACGCATAGCGCTTCAGCAGGGCCCAGGTGCCCTGCCGGCCGCGTGAGGCGATGATGAGGGCCGCCGCGGCAGCAATCAGTAGCAGGTAGCGCCAGCCGGAGAAGAGCCAGTTGTAGGGGTTGGTCCACGGCAGGCCTTCGACGAGAAAATTCTGCACATACATCGATGTCGGGCGCAGCAGTTCGGGAATCGTGATGGTCAGCGAGTTGGCGAGTGCTTTGGCCGAGTCGACCGGGTTCTCCATGAGGTAGGTGTTGGCGGCTGCCTCTAATCGGTAGTTGTCCTTTAGGGTTTCTTGGGTGTTGTAGTGGCTGGAGAAAGCCAGTGCGTTGTCGACGATGTATTGCGGGTATTCAGGTTGCGGGATGCTCGTTGGGTCGACGCCGAGCATGCCGACGCGGTGATAGCCGCCGTAGGAGGTGGTCGACCAGGTTTCGTACATGACGAACTGCTTGACCGGGTGCACGAAGATCAGCGCGATGAGAATGACGTTTGGGATCTGCCACAGCAGCGCCTTCTTGCGGTTGCTGCTCATCCACCAGAACGAGGCGACGGCGACGACGATGATCGCAAGTACGTAGATCTGAATGAAGGATCGCGACAGTGACGCGGCGAACAGGGCAAGCAGGAACAGCGGTACGTAGCCGGCTCGCCTGGTCTTCAGGAAGCGGTAGAGGAAAAAGTACATCAGCGAGACCATCAGCAGCGAGAGTTCGGATGGCTCGAGCAGCATTGCCATCATCAGGTGGCCCGGATACACCGCCCATAGCGCCGCGCCGGCGAGCCCCCAGCCAATGCTCTTGGTGAGGTCCTTGACCCAGATGAATACCAATGCATTCAGGAGGCCATAGATCAGGCAGTAGACGACATAAAGGCGCATATCGACCGCCACCTGATCAGGTGGCAGGGCGTTGCTGACTTCCGGCTGCATGAGCAGGTAGCGGATCGCATCGAGGCCCGGTGGGTAGATGTGGTCGTAAACCAGTGACTTGAGGCCGAAGGCATTCATCTCGTCGATCCCAAGGGTCTGCATCATCCAGTTCGACGACCAGGCTTGGAGCAGGTAGCCGTCAAAAAGTTGCTCGGCCGCGGCAGTTGACCGGAACCAGAGCTCGGTCAAATACAGCGAGGTGCTGGTGACCGCGAAGATCAAGGCGGGCACCACGAATCGAAGGACCCCTCGATTCGACATCTTTGTGCTCCCCTTTGGCCTTCACCTGCAGTTAGTAAACCCAAGTCTTGGGTCCCTAAGACTATTCTGACGTGGTGAGGAACCGGCCGGTATTAGTCAGCGGCCTGGTTTTGGCCCTGGTGGTGATCGGCTGGCTCCTGATAACGGGAGTCGGTCTGATTGCGGCGCTGCTCGTCACGGTTGCCCTCGGGCTTCAAACGGCCACGGGTGGTTGGATTTGGGCTTTGGTCCGTAGGCGGTCAGGGGGCCCGGTGTCCAGCCTGGAAATCTTGGCGGTGGGTTTTGCCCTCGGGAGCTTCTTGGCGATGGCCAGTGGGGTGCTCTTGCGCCAGGTGGTGCCCGGTGGGTTCGGTTGGGCAGCGCCGTCAGTGGTCGTGCTTGGGGTTTACCTGAGCAGCCTGCGCAACCGCGGTAAGCGGGCGGCTGCTACGCAACCCAAAATCACTTGGCCGGGGCGCGCCGCTTTGGTCGGGTTGGTCGTTGGTTGCGGTATCGGGCTAGCTGGGGCTCTAGTGAATCTCGCCCGCTACCCGCTTGAGTGGTCCGGCCTCTGGGCTGGCTACCACCCCGACATGCTCTTCTTCGAGGGGTTAGCCACAGGCGTGGCGAGGTTCGGGCCGGGCGAGAGCATCTTCATGGTCGGCGCCGACTTGCGCTATCACTGGTTCGCCTACGCGTGGATCGGGCAACTCAGCGACTCCATAGTCCTGGAGCCCTTCATCGGCCTGACCCGGGTGCTACCCCTGATGACGGTTGTTGGTTCGGTGGCCCTAGCGGTTAGTTGGGCTGCGCGCCATACCAGGCAAGCATGGGTGCCGTCGTTGGCCGCGGTGCTGATTGCTGCCGGTGGTTACCTCGGTGCCACCTACGGCACTCTGCTCAATTTTGACTCCCCGTCCCAAGCCATGACCACCGTGTGGTTGCTGGCGCTGTCGTTTGTGCTGCTGGAATATCTCGCCGGAGCGGTTGGTGGCAGCGCCCTGTGGCTGATCGGCGCCCTAGGCGTCGCCTGCGTAGGTGGCAAGGCGAGCGCCGCAATCGTGGCCATCGGAGCGACCGGGGTCGTGGTGGTCGTCGCATTCTTGCGGGGTGATCAGTTTGGAAAGCGGGCACTTGGAGCCTTCATCACGATGAGCGTGCCGGGGGCGATCACCTATTTTCTCGTCCTGGTCGGGAGCGCGAGTTCTGGGGATCTGCGCCTTGGCACCTGGGAATTTCGGGCATCAACTGTCCAAGGGCTCGACCTTGGTTTAAGTGGCTGGGGGGTCGCGGCTGGTACGGCGCTCTTGGCACTCGCGGTGGTGCCCAGATGGGCTGGGGCGGCCGGATTCTGGCTTGCCCCGTCAACTCGGTGGGCGCCGCAGAGCACTTATGCCGGCGGCCTGATGGTCGTGGGACTCATCCCCCTTGCTTTTTTGAGCCAAGGGGTCAACGAACTGTGGTTCGCGCTCTCAGCCTCGGCGCCCCTAGCTGTGCTCTCGGCAATCGGTTGCGCGGTGGCATGGGAGTCAGTTGACTCACGAAGATTTACCAACAAGAAGTGGTTCTCTGACAGCATCATCTTCAGTTTCGGTGTTGGCATTTTGATACTCGTATTTGTGTCTTTCGTCTGGGCCCAAGGAGCAAACGGAACCGTGTCAGTGCGCGCTGCGGCCCCGCTGATTGCATTCATGTTGTCGGCAGTTGCCGCCCTAGTACTCGGTTGGTCATTGCGTGGCAGGTTCGTCGGACCCTGGGTTAAGTTCTCGGCGGTCATATTCATCACCATCTTGGTATCTGCATCACTGCTTGCCCGGGTGACGCCCGTATTCGGGCCAGTGGGTGGGTCGACGGCCGCCGGTGCATCCCTCGAGGCGCAAATTAGTGAGGTCGCTGCGGTAACGGAAGCCGCCTCCGCTCCGGTTGGCCAAGATAATACGTGGTCGGACCTTGAAGTTGCCGCCGCCGAATTCCTGCGAGCTAATTCCAATGAAGACGATGTCGTCGTGACTAACCTGAGTACGAGTGCACTAGTCCCGTCCCTGACGGGTTTAAGAACCTATATATCGGGCACCCCGTACCAGGCCCTCTACGGGCGACCAACTGATGTAGATGCCATTCCGGTCCGAATCAAAGTTTCTGAAAGATTCACTTCTCAGCCCTCGGATGCTGACTTCTTGGAACTTTGCAGCAATGGAGTCACTTGGGCATGGATTTCGGGGGCGGTCGCTCAAGTGAGTGGGAATTGGCCGATTTTTGCCGAGCGCCAATTTCAAAACGACGCGGTTACGCTATTTCGTCTTGCCCCAGCTGGTTGTGGAGCAGCCTCCTAAAGTCGTGCCCATTGCGCGGTAGGCTCGCGCGGTAGCGACTACGAGGCGGGGGTTTGCCCGGATGACGGTGGGTGAGGTGCGGGCATCCGCGCAGCAGCTTCTCACTGGCAGGCTCATTGCTTTTGCTGGTCAGGTGTCCCAGCGCTCGGCGCTGACTGTCGGCGGAGTACTGATTTTCATCAGCTTATTGAAGTGCGGCTTCGTCGTCTGGAATTGGTTCGAGCTTTCACCACAACTGCTCACCAACTGGGGTGCCCCGAATAATGCGTTCCAGGCGAACGTTTTGTTCAATGCCTTCGGGACAGCCTGGATGAGCGCCGGCCTCGACACGACCAGCATGGTCTGGTTGATCACGCAGGTGGCGGTGACTATTTGCGCCCTCATCCTTATCGCTACCTTGGTCCTAAAGCGCACTAAGGCCGATAGTTCATACCTCGCCTTGGCCGCGGTGCTATCTAGTGGCATCGCTGCGGTGGCATGGCGCGAAATCGGACGCTATGACGCGTTCTATCTGGTGGGTATTGCAGTCGCTTTGCTCGCCCTGCGCACCTGGGTTTCGTGGCTGGGCGCGGCCATCGCAGCCTTAACCTCACCCGAACAGACCCTGATAGCCGGCGGCTTGCTTCTGCTCATCGCGCTCACCCCCAACTTTCGGGAGTGGGTGCAGGGTGCGACGCGATTGCTTGTCACGGCAATATCTGCAATATTGCTGGTGCAAATTTGGTTCACGATTGCGGGGCACGCGGACAGAACTCGCATCGGAATTTTGGTTCCTTTCATTTCGGGGCAGCCTATTGGTGCTGTAACGGCTTACGACCCGAAGCAGGGTTTCCTCAGTTTCACGCTGGAGAAGGCGATGGTCGCTTTCTCGGCCGGCCCGTCACTGGTTTGGAGTTACCTAGGGGCAACGGCCCTGTTGCTCCTTGTTGCGCTCCTTGTTCAGCGCTCCTGGCGTACGGCGGCCTACCTACTAGTCGTCGTCATAGTCCTACCGATTTGCGTGGCGACACTATTTGGGGAAGATCGCACCCGAGATCTCGCACTTATTTGTGCGCCGATGATTCTTGCCATCGCGGTATTCGGTAGCCGTACCATTGGGGAGTTGGCCGCCAGACTGCCGGGTGGAGCGCAAGTCTGGCTGATCTGGGCCGCGGTGATCGCGACTCTGATCCCGCTGACATATTTCTACCTGTATGCCGAAGAGCCATTCCACTGGGCCAAGGAACTGCTCATCTCGTTGAACAACGGGGTGCCACTGGAGCAGGATGGTTCACCGCGCTAGCGGGCGACACACAACAACGTTTGTAGAGCGGTAGAGCACATCCCCGCACTCACCTTCATATGACCTCGCGTCAGGAGTGCCTGTTTCCAACAAAGCTCTTAGGGATGTGAACACGAGAAGCTTCGGGTTGGCATTACGGTCCTCCTGGAAGGGTAGGTTGGTAAGGACACTAAATTCCGGGTTGGTCCAGAAATCGTCGATTGGCAACTCAACGGTTTCTAGCTCGATAATGTCGGCGGCATTATTTTGGTCCCGTAGCAGTTCATGTCCGGAATCATTGCGAAATATTCGCGCACCCTGATAACTAACACTTAAGGTGAGAACCGTGTAGGCGGCTAGGGCCACCAAGATCATCATTAGGTGCAGCCTGCCAGTTGTCCGCACGAGCAAGTCACCGGCCAAAACGAATAATGTGGCGGTGAGTATGGGGAGAAAGATGAGCAGGAAGGGAAGTGCGGGGCGAGGGCTTAGTTGGCTCGAAGTCAGAAGCCACCAAAATGCAATTGCTAACCCTGCGGTTGCAAGGCCCAATATGGTCACGGTGTTATCGAAGCCAACAGTCACTGTCACTTGCTCGGCCTTGTCTGGCTTAAGAATTGGTGTGAGGAAAAAGTATAAAATTAGTGTTGCAAGCAAGGCCACGCTAATAACTATTAGTGGACCGGACATGAATTGGGTAAGTGCGACAGACTTGACTAGGGTGCTTATGGGTATTTCACTGAGGTTGAGGCTTTGCGCATCGGTGAAGCGGAGCATAAGAGTTAAGCTCGCTTTGTAATCAGGCAGACCTAAAGTTAAGAGTTTAAATATCTCAAACACGATTGTAGGGATGACGACGCCGGCTACGTATTTTGGGACAAGGGCTCCAGGGATACCTTTTCGTGCCACCCAGTAGGCAAGGCAGCAGGTAGCGAGCAACGCCACAACGGGCAAGGCGAAATTTAATTTGGCCTGAATAGCCATTCCCCCAGCCAGCCCCGCTAACAGATACTTGCGGTGTCCCAGCAGTAAAGCTGCCAGCACCAGCATTGAGGTCGCAGCAATCTCGCCAACTAGCCGCCCTGGCATTAGTGAGCGATTAGCAAGGTCAGGATGAAGTATTGGCAATACCAGGGGCCCGGCCAATGCGGCCACGGCCGCCCACCGGCCCCGCCACCGGTAGAAGATAGACGCGATCGAAGCTAGGTAGACGATGAAGAAACAGACGGGCACCAGTCGCGTCACGGTTAGCGAGCCTTCGGAAAGTTTCCAGACTAAAGCCGCTGGCAGTAGCACAACTGGCCCCGTAGAGATATTTGGATCAAACGGTCGCGAAGTTGACCAGAAAGAGACTCCATCACCAACAAAACCAGAACCATTGCCGATATTTCTTATTACATTTAGCATGAAAGATTCGTCGTACTCTAGGCCGTAGTTCAATTGCGACCAGATGAGCGAGGCATATACCAGACCAGTAACACTTGTCAGAATCAAGAAAGCGAAATTCGCCAGTATGCGATAAAGACTGGGCGTATCAGTGGAGCGTTGAAATCTCCAGTTCCGGGTCACGATGCACCGATCGTCGCTGCCTTGTCATTGGGCGCCATTGCTAGTCGCGCCATGAAAATGAGCCAGATGCATCCGACTACGGCCCCAAGTGTGATTACGACGATCGGGCTCGGGCCGATTGACCACCACCAGCCTGGCTCAGCGGAGATACCGGTCCAGGCGTGGACCTGCCCGTAGACAAAGCGGCCGTTAGTCGCCATGAGTGCTGCTGCATCGGCGATGGTGAGGGCGGTGATGAAAAGTATTGCTTGTCCTCGATTTACTGGGCTAGGGGTTCGCGGATAACTAATTGCCGCAAAACTGATGATCACAAGCACCAGGGCGAATACATAACGAGGCTGTATTACCGAGATGGGCTGGAACCCGGCGAGGCCGCGCATAACAACTACTTGGCCGATGAGGCCACCGGCGAGGAGTAGGACCGCAAATACCTTTCGAATTCCGTGGCTGCGAAAACCTAAGAAGATAGCGCCACTAACACAAGCCAGGACCAAGAGCCCGGAGATCTCTGGGTTGTTAACGTCAAGGGACCCCACACCATGGGCCAACCCGGTCCACGAGAACCCTGGCAGCTGTCCGTCATTTTGTGACGAGCGCTGGCTCCACATGGGGCTTTGCCCACCAACGATGCCAGCGAAAAAAGTAGGGAGCTCAAGCAGCATTTTTAGTAATGCGTTGGGTTGGTCAAACTCTTCGTTACCAGCGGGAAATGACATGTTCAGGTTGAAATAGAGGCCAATGTTGAATGACCATGCAATGGCGGCTAACGGAATGATGAGGAGTCCAAGCCAAAGGCGGTTCATCCGCTTTAGGAGGTGGGGCCAGGTCACGATCGCTACGGCGATGGTGGAGAGCAGTAGGACATAGAAACTGTCGCCACGGGCACCCATGGCGATAAAGACGCAAACTGCAGCGCCACCTAGTGCTACCAAGGCGCGAAGAGTTCGGAAGGATTTTTCCGTACTGGCGGTGTGAAGGAAGGCCCAAAAGAGTGCGCCACCGGTTATTGCCCAACTGCTTGGGTTCACCGAGGCGATGAAGAAGATGCCGGTGGGGACAAGACATACCATCCAGGCCAATGCGACTGCTCGCCGGATGACGGGCCGTGCTACTAGGAGGGCAAGGGCAAGTAGGCCGGCGGCGAGCGCGACGTTGAACATCCGAATGACCAAAACCGACTGATTGACATTTGGGCCGACGAATACCCGCATGACGGTGTGGTACACGGGCGGATATTGGCCTTCGGAACTTCTAACTGTTGTCGCTGGCGTGTACCAGTCGGTGAGCGCATAAGTGCAGCTAGCATCTTCATTCCCGAGTAGGGCGAAGCAATTAGCGTTCGCTACACGATCAGGCACTAACACCACGGTCGGATCCGCGGTCAGCTCACATGATTCGGATGGACCCCAGGCGCACCAGATAGTGGAAAGGTGAAAATTCTCATCGGCTGCGGAGCCGGGCGGCGAGGCGAAGGCCCAGACCCAACCGAGGATGAGAAAAGCAAGTGTCGGAAGGGCGATAAAGGAATACCGGCTGAAACGGTTACGTTTGCTAGTCCCCACACTCGCCGCCACCGGGCAAGCATAACGTCGTGCCAGCGCGGCCGAGTGGTGTCACACCTATGGCTTCGCCTCAAGTAAGGGCTGACCCTCAGCCCACTGCGGCCGGATTCGGTCGAGGAGCGATCGGATGCTTTCGAGTCCGATGACTTGGTTGTTCTCGTCCAGAAGAATCAATTGCTTGTCAAGAACTTCAGGGGCCATTTTGATCATACCGGGCCAGGCTGCGGTCCACGCCGCCTCATTTGTCAACCATTCGCGCCTTAACCAGTCGACCACTGGCTGCGCACCGGCGTCTTCACCGGAGAGCCCCGCGAGGAGGCGGGTGCAGGAGTAGGCGGTCTGACCGTCTGGCAGCGCGGTGGGGGCTGGCGCGCCCTGCGGGAAGTAAACACATCCGATCGGGTTCGCGGCGATTGACTGATCGCTAGTGGAGCGGACCTCCGCTGGCCACCAATAGCCCTTCTCGACTCCAGCACTGAGTGGATAGTTGGCCGGGCTTATCCGGATCAGTGCGCGGGGTAATAAGCCATCGATGGTGAGGATGAAGATCACCGCGATGATGCTGACAACCCGAACCGGGGTTAGTCCGGTGCGCTTTCGGTCCACTTCCATAACTGCTAGTGGCAGACTGACTGAGAGTAGGACTATTGATGTCATGAACATCGTCTTGCTTGCCCCGTAATTCGGCCCGGCTCCGGCCCACCAGGTGCCGATTAGATTCAAGGCCAGGTCATAAGCCACAAGCAGCAAAGCCGGGGCAAAGAGAAGCGATCTTTGGACGCGGCCGAGCTGATGGTTGGCGCGGGAAACGAACAGGGCGGCCAGCAGCGCTGATGCTGCTACCAGAAGGCCAAGTGCTGGAGCTACGACTTCGGTGCCACCAGCGCTTTCCAGTAGGTCCAGTGCTGGGATGGCGGTCGCGGTGCTAACGCCACCACCTGAGGCCGCGCCCAGCCCGGTGATTAGGGGCTGATCAGTGATATACCTCAAGGACCCGATCAAGGGTTCAGACAACACCAGGCAGACAAAAAGCCAAAGCAGGAAGGAGATCGGATCAACAACCCTGATGTCGCGCGCTCGCAGGGCCGCCGAAACGAACCACGCCCCGCACCCAAGCAAAATCAGGACGGACACTGGTGCGAGCGGAAACCACACGGTTGCAAGTGATGCAGCTGCGAGTGAAGTCAGGATCCGGCCTCGTGGGATGGGGCTACCAACAAGGAAAACAGCCATCCAGAGCCCCAGCACCAGGAAAACGAATTGCAAAGTCAAATGTCCGAGCCCAATCGCACCAAGGCTGCCGGCAGCCATGGCCACGATGCCAATCCAGATCGCCGGCGCTGGAATAAAACTTGCTGGCGATTCCTCAGATGGATTGGATCTATTTCGGATTCTGGCTTCCGCAAGGGGCGCGAGAGCAAATGGGATTGCGGCGACAAACATGAATTGGGCGTAGATGACTGTATTGGTGGCGACCATGACTTCATTGACTCCGCCGAGCGAAATTAGCGACACGACGGCAAAGAAAGTTGCCACGAAGACTAAGGCAAGTTGGAGAGGACCACCGGTTTGCACCGACTGCGTTATCGGCAGACCCGTTGCAAGTTGCGATGAGAAATCGAGCCACTTGGCGTTGTCTTCGGCTCCACGATTGAGGATGAAATAACCAACTGGACCGCCCAGCCCAGTCGGCGGTGCAAGGATTCGCGAAAGCGCAAGGACAGCCAGGATGATGCTGGCGGGGAGAAAGACGGTTGCCAGTTGCCGGCGTATCTTAGTAGCAGGGCGCTGAGGAGATGCCCCACGGCGGTGCAGCAACGCAGCCCCAACGACGGCAATTAGTGCGATCAGTAGGGCCACCTGCAACTGATGAAAGTCCCAGTCATGCGGGGGGATAGCTCCAGAAGAGACGACGATTCCGATTATCGCGGTTGCACCGAAAATGTATACCGTCAGCCAGGTGACACTTCGAATGATCAGAAAAGCTACGAAGGGCAAGGATAAAAAAGCGAGCAGGAAGGCGATGTTGATCATGAAGTTTCCCGATCGATGCGCGGCACCTTAAGATTGTATTATTAATTCAGGCCTAGATGAAATGCCGCTCCCGGAGTTTGGCGGTTACGCCTCGGCGACCAACTTGTGCGGCGTCCAAGACGGGCGGTCTGCCTTTTTCGAAACAAACCATACTGTCGTAGTAGCTGATAGCTCTAGTGTTAGCAAAACACGGTATTGGAACAACTTCATCGAGTGACCAGTGTCGATTCATTTCATCGATAGCGTTTCTAGAGTAGATAAAAAAGTTAGTTTCGGCTTTGGTTCCACCACCGTACTCTTTGAGATATGCGGTATGGAGATCTTCAACCACGTAGACTGAGTCACTGAGCATTTTTGGATATAGGAATTCAAATGTGGCAATAACATCTGGCATTTTATGGCTACCATCATCGAGGACTACGTCGGGAACACCGAATTCGTCAATGAGGTGCTCAAGGAATTCGGTATCGGACTGGTCACCTATCCGAATGTGAATTCCTGGAGACTCGAGTTTGGCGCACCGATTGTCGATGTCGACACCAATGATGGTTGCGTAAGGCCCAAAGTAGCGCTGCCACATTTTCAGTGATCCACCTTTCGACACCCCGATCTCAAGCATCGTCACTTCTCGGTCGATCCACGGGGCAAAGTGTCTTTCATAGGCGGGAAAATAGTGCCGCCACTTGTCAATAATCTCGTCGTTGTTTCCCATGAAGTCTTGCCAAAGTGTTCCCACCAGATCCCTCCTTGCTCTTGAGCTTCCTGAACCAATTTGGGTGAGACGAGTTCGTGTCGATGTTCTCGAACACCGGGCCTCACGGCTCGACTGATCCTCGAAACACCCAATTCTCGCTCGGCATTGCCCCCTTGCCAAGCAGGACCCGCGCATACCTCGCAAGAAGGGAGACCCCGGCCCCGGCCAATCGTGGGATGGCGCCTGCATGCCGCAATTGATAGCGAACAAGCCAAATGGCAAGGTGGCGGTCTTCAATCCGAGCGGCCGCTCCGTAGGTACTTCTGTCGGAATTCGGCCTCCCATAGATGATCGAAACTGGCTCCTTGAATTCGGCCACATACAGATTGTTGACCGCAGACGCCGTAGCTAGTTCAATGCGCATTGGGCCCTTTTTACGTGGCGTCGATTGAACCAAACGCTGGTGGCTTTCGAAGGTTGCAACAGAGCCACTCATTTGAATGTAGGTAGGTTGGAGAACTTGATTCGATACCCACCTCACAACCGGCAACTTCGTTGGACCTTCCAGCGGAAATGATGTCCAAGATTCGAGCTTGGTGTCCCACGGTCCGCTGAAGAGTTGAGAGGCGTCCTCATGCCGCATCGCCCAAGGACCGAAGTAGGCAGTTCCTGGTTCAAGGGGCCAATTGCCGGCTTCATCCACTAGCTTCGTGATCCCTGAGGCCTTAACTTCATCGTCATAGGAAAGCCAGTAAATCCAGTCTTGCGGGTTCACCCCAGTGTTAGCCAAATAGTTGATCCAGAAAGCCTGATGCGACATGGTAGGCAACTCAGTGCCTGTGCAGATTATTTCTGCTCGTTCGAGGCTTTGATCACGAAAGGATTCGGCCATTTGCATATCGGGTGAATCCCGGTGCGCGGTCACGCTAAGAATTATCCGACTAAAGAAACGTTCGGATTTGGTAATCGAATCAAGTGCTCGTTTAAATCGTTCGCCGCCTCGATAGACAAGGACGACTAGGATTGGTTGTAGTGGGATAGTCATCCCATTGCCTGCCGATAGATCTCAAGGTATTGCGGGATGATTGCATCAGCTGACCAAAGAAGTTCAGCTTTAGCCCGCGCTGCAGTGCCCCACTGATTTGCAGCCGCGGCCTCATCGAGTGCTTCTATGAGGCCTCGGGCGAAGTCACCGGTGTCGGCTGGTTCGGCAAGGTAACCGGTCGCACGATGGGTAATGATGTCGGGTAGACCGCCAATTCGAAAAGCCACGACGGGTCGCCCGCAACTGTGTGCTTCAAGGGCCGTGAGCGGCAAATTGTCAGCAGTGCTAGGCACTGCAACTACATCTGCGGCTCCAATTATTTGTCGCATCCGCTCGTTTCCATCAACTTCTCCCAGCCAGTAGCTTGGTATATCGCTGGGTACGTCATCAGAGGGATTCCGCGGCCCGGTGACCATCACCCCTACCCTCTCGTAGCGTTCTTGTACTTTCCGCAGCGCTGATTGCAGGAAGGACCATCCTTTGCGTTCATCACCGATGCCCGCAGCTGAAACAAAACTAACTAGCGGTCGGTCTAACGGCAGTCCAAGCAGTTCTCTAGCGGCAGCCTTTGACACTGGAGCAAATTGAACAGTGTCCATGATATTTGGCGTAACCTTCGCGGGCCAGGCCTTCATAAGGGCACTTTCAAAGGCTAGGTCGCCAAGCCATGAACTCACTGGCATCAGAAACATGGGCTTCTTCCAGTGGTGTAATTTCCGTTCCCAAGTCAGTCGGTCGATGTCAACACCGCGTTCGGTATTTGGCCTATTTGCCCTCGAATACCCGGCACGCAACCGGATATGGTTTGACTCCGGTACATAATGCTCGGTGCCTGCGAAGGGCCACATGTCGTGCATAGTCCAAACAAGCGGTTTTTCAATTTTACCAATCTCCGCGATACTCATGAAGCCACCGGTAACCCAGTGCAGGTTCACCACATCGGCGTTGGATTTATTGATTAGGTCTGCAGATGTGCTACCGAACCGAGCGGGTGAACGCCAGCCAATGTCCGGCCCTCTCTGAAGGCGCCAAAGCTGGCGGTCTAGGCGGTTGGCGGTACGAAACCGCAGGTCCGATCCGGCACTCACTGAGGAATCGTTGCTGGACTTTCGTGCGACTAATAACTTTGAATCAATGCCGGAATCGGTCAGGGCCGTGTGCAAGGTATAGGCGGCTCTTGCCGCTCCGCCACCGGAGTCATATGTGCTTAGGTGAAGAACTCTTAAGGACACGGGCTCAAGGTACCGTGGCGGCTACTGCTATCGGCCTTGCTGAGCCCTTCGCGCGACTTCTTGGGCTGCGATTCGCGTCGCCGCCCGTACCGGCCGCTCCCATAGCCAGGCGAACTTGCGGGCCGCAGGGCTCAGGGCCCGGCGCTTGGCAATCTCGGACTCCCGAAGGTTTTCGCTTCGATCACCGACGGTGAGTGAATCGGCATGCCAGCGAAAGCTCGAGACGACCTGCCCGACGTCCATCAGCTCGCCTTGCTGCTGCAACTTGAGCAGCAGGTCGAGGTCGAAGGCGAATCGGAACGACTCGTCCACCCCGCCTACCGCCTGCCAGGCACTGGTGCGCACGAGCATTCCTGGTTGGGGGATGAGGTCGGGGCCCCACTTCAAGATCCGGTTGGCCCATGGGCCGGCCTTGCTGATCCATAGTTGGGCATCGCTTTCATCGATATAGCGGCACGCACCGTACGCAACAACTGCGGCGGGATGCATGTCGAGTGCTTTGGTGACGGTGCGTAGTGATCCGGGCTCGAGGAGGTCGTCGTCGCCAAGCCAGTTGACGAATTCGTGATGGGCCTGAGCCGCACTAACTCCCAAGTTGATCGCCTTGGTTTGGCTACCCGGATCGGGTAGGTGCTTGGCGTTGAACTTGGATGCGATCTCATGCAGCTCTGGCCGATCTGGGGCAACGAGAATGATGTCCGCGGGTGCGTCCTGCGTGGTGATCGAGGTTAGGCACTTCACCAAGTACTCGGGTCTGGTGCCAAGGGTTGGCACCACGATCAGAACTCTGGGCAGCGGCACGAGTTAACGCTACCCGACCTATTTAGCTTCTGATTGTTGCAATTGCCGAAGGATGGCGTCGACCACCTGCTTGACTCCAACCGGCATTGAAGTTACCGGCAGATCCGCGCCCGCCGGAGTGGATGGGATGAAGCGCAAATCAGCGGCCTGCACCGCCGAACTCGGATGACTGCCCATGGCGATCGGCACCTTGCGGTGGCTGACGTCTTGGGTGATGCGGATCAACTGGCCAATTGATGTGCCCTGCCCGGCCGCGATGATCTTCACGGTGCTGGAAGTTGGTGTGTTCGAGCCGGTGGCGTTGCGGGTATGGGTCTCATTGATCCAAGCGTGCGCGGCGTCGGCGGCATCGTCGACATAGATGTAGTCGCGAACCGTGCTGAGCGGCACGAAAATATTGATCGGCTCCTTGGTGATCGCCGATAGCGCTAAGCGGGAGATCAGGCCCTGAAGCTTGTCGAGTTTTTGGCCCGGTCCGTAGATGTTGCTGAACCTGCCAATGATGACTTGGCAACACTCGGTGAGAATCCGTTGCGCAAGTTGCTCATTTGCAAGTTTTGCAAGGCCGTAGGGGCTGATCGGGTTGGGTTCGCTGGTTTCAGTAAATGGCGGATTGAGGGCGCCGGCGAAGACGCCGCCGGCCGAGGAGACCAGGAAGAACACGCCCGCACCTTGCGGTGGGGCGGCCTTAAGGAGTTCAAGAAAGCCCTTTAGTACCAACGTTTCTTGGGTGGTCTCGGCCTCGCTGCTGGCGACTGTTGCCGCGCCGGCCGCCCAGATGATTGCCCACGGGCCGGACTGGGATTTGGCTTTGAAGTCGTTTAGTTGCAAGGCTAGAGCGCTAAGAGTTGCCTCGTAGTCAGCCCACGGGATTGCTGAGGTGTGAAACGCATTCGAAGATTGCCTGTTGATTGCCGACCCGATCAGGCCACCGGCTCCAACTGTCCAGGTCAGCGCGCTTTCGTTTGTCACGTCAGTCATCGAAAGTGTCGCGCGGATCGCTCACGACGACATAAAGCGGCTTGCCGAGCGACATATTGGTAGCGGCGCCGACATATTGCGCGATGATGCCAAGTGACAGCAGAGTCGCCCCGCCGACGATGAGGATGGCAACCATGGTCGAGGGCCAGCCGGTGACCGGCACGGCGCTGAAAATCAGCGACCCGATGATCCAAAGGGTCAACAGCGCGCCGATGACGACAAAGACCCCGCCGAGAATTGAGACGAAGAGCAACGGCCGGGTGCCCGACGAAACGACGAGGCGACCGAAGTGGGAGATGAGTTTCTTCATCGAGTAGTTGCTGGCCGGGCGGCCCTCGGCGCGCGAGATCACCGGCTGCTTGGCGACATCGGCCACCACCCAACTGAGCGCGACGTCGAGGTAGACCCCCGAGCCGGTATAGGCCGCAACGCTGCGGCCGACCTCGCCGAGGATGAGCCGGTAACTATTGAACTCGGCGAAGGATCGGCCGGCTAAGAGTTTGACGAAGAGCCATTTAGCGGTTTTGGATGCGGCGTTGCGCAGCGCGCCGTGGGGGGCTTCGTTTACTGGATCGGCATAAACAAGTTGCGCATGCTCGCTATAGGCAAGGTCAATCATCTGGCCGATATACGCAGGATCTTGTTGACCGTCTTCGTCCATCGTGACGATCCAGTCGCCACTTGCTGACGTCATACCGGCTAGTGTCGCCGCATGCTGCCCGAAGTTGCGCGATAGCCAGATCGGGCGCACAAACGGGTACTGGAGTTTTAGTTCGCGAATGATTTCATCGCTGCGCCCGGGCCCTCGATCCCAGACCAACAGAACTTCGGTAACGGCGAATTTGCGTCCAGCAGGGGTGGCTTGCTGGGCGGTTAGCGTGGCGAGTTCGCCGAGGAGTTGCGGCAGGGTTTCGACGCCGGAGTAGACGGGGATGACGATGCTCACGCTCAGGGCTTGCTCGCCGTTATTTGCCACCCGCGCAGTTTAGCCCGTTGGGTCGCTTTGGAAGGACCCGCGCAGTTTCAGGACCCGATAAGCCGCCCGACGCATCAACATCTGCTCGTGCAGGCGAAATGCTGCCGCGGCGCGCTGCCAGGTGTTGGGCGGGGGCGCCATGGTGAGTTCCAACTCGCGCTGCCAGGAGCGCAATTGGGCTTTTTGACTCTTAACCAACCTGGTCGACCACGAGCTACTGCTGACCCGAAAGGCGCCGACGGCTTCCCGGCGCACCACGATCGGACCATTCGAAAGGGCGCGCGTGTAGAGCTCAAGGTCAAGTAGGAACGGCCGTTCGTCATTCCACGAAAGCACCGCATCAAGTGGTGATCGGCGAAA
>Ga0247836_1002245_pt1 | contig 28573 bp, 30 predicted proteins | sample LaCruzMarch2015__4_FD_187116 | JGI IMG/M metagenome (GOLD analysis project Ga0247836, IMG submission 187116) | Freshwater microbial communities from meromictic Lake La Cruz, Castile-La Mancha, Spain - LaCruzMarch2015_14m | ecosystem: Environmental > Aquatic > Freshwater > Lake | place: Spain... | reverse complement strand
CGATCCCGTCGACCCGCTGCGAGGCGCTCGGCCGCATGCCCGAGACCCCTCTCCCGCCCGAACCGCGGAGGAAGTTGAAGAGACTCGTTTCCACCTGGTCGTCGGCGTGATGCGCCAGAAACACCCGGGGACAACGGGTCTGCCTCGCCGCTGACGCAAAGAATCGAAAGCGCAGCTCTCTTGCATCTGCTTCCGAGCAACTTGGCATCGGTTCCGGAGCGCGGCCACCGACAAATGGCAACTTAAGACGACCCGCCAGTGCCTCCACAAAACGGGCGTCCGCAGTGGAGGCGCGGCCGCGCATGCGATGGTCAAAATGGCAGACGATGAGTTTGCGGAATCCGGTTCTGACCAACGCATGCAGAAGGAAGACGGAATCGCGACCGCCGGAAACGCCCACCAACCACTTTTGCCGTCTTGAGAGGGACGCCAGTGCTTGTGTGGCGGCGGTAGGCACCTCGGTCACCGACGGCAACCGAACGCGCGACGCTTCCGGGACTGATTCACCCCTCGCCAAGAAACTCCGCTCCGAAAGGTCCGCGCAGTGCTTCCGGCAATCGAACACGGCCATCTGGCTGAAGCCCCTGCTCCAAAATGGCCACATACAGGCGAGGCAGCGCGGTGCCGGAACCGTTGAGCGTGTGGCAGAGATGATTGCGACCCTTCGCGTCCTTGTACCGCAGGTTCATTCGACGCGCCTGATAATCTTCGAAATTCGAGCAGCTCGAAACCTCAAGATACGTCCCCTGCCCCGGCGACCACACTTCAATGTCATAGGTTTTCGCGGCACTGAACCCCAGATCCCCCGTGCAAAGCTCCACAACGCGGTAGTGCAATCCCAATGTCTGGAGGACTCGTTCTGCGTCGGCGGTCAACTCCTCCAGTTGGGCGGCGGACTCCTCAGGAAGACAGACGCGAACGAGTTCGACCTTATCGAACTGGTGCATCCGGATGATCCCGCGGTTGTCCCGTCCGGTTGCACCCGCCTCGCGGCGGAAACACGGAGTGTAGGCCGCGTATCGAATAGGGAGGTCATCCGCCAAAAGGATCTCCTCGCGGTGGAGATTCGTCACAGGCACCTCCGCGGTCGGAGCCAGAAACAACTCCCCGCCATCCACCGCGTACATATCCTCCGCAAACTTCGGCAACTGACCCGTTCCCACCATGCATTCGGGTCGGATCAGAAACGGAGGGCTCACCTCGGTGTACCCGTGCTGGGTGGTGTGAAGATCGAGGAGAAAGTTCAAGAGAACGCGTTGGAGTCGCGCCCCGGCCCCGGTGAAACACACGAAGCCGCTGCCGCTGACCTTGGTCGCGCGTTCGAGGTCGAAAAGACCGAGTCGCGCGGCGATGGCGAGGTGATCCTGAGGGTTCGGGACGTCTGGTTTCTCCCCCCACGTGCGCAAGACGGGGTTCGATGTCGCATCTGCGCCGACCGGCACGCCTTCTTGTGGTGCGTTGGGTAGGCGAAGCAGGGCATCGCGGAAAGTGGCGTCGAGTTCGGCCGCACGGGTTTGGAGTGTCGACATCTCCCCGCCGATGGACTTGACCCGGGATTCGAGTTCAGTGCTGTCGCCGCCGCGTTGCCGGATCCCTCCGATTTCCTTGCTCAGACGATTGCGTTCGCTTTGCAGATGCTGGAGTTGCGTCTCTGCCCCGCGGCGCTCGACATCCCGAGCGCGGATCGCATCGACCTCGGAAATCAGGGCAGAGTCCCGATTGCCAAGGCGGCGTTTCAGATTGTCGGGGTCGTCACGGAATAGGCGGATATCAAGCATGGCGAAAAAAAGGTCCCGGTGCGGGCGCCGCAAGCGCAACGCATGTTGAGTTCCCGCGAGGGCTCGCTACACTGGGCGTTTTATTATCATGCCCGTAGAATTTCGCGATTACTACCAGATTTTAGGAGTCTCCAAGACCGCCTCGCAAGACGAGGTTCGGAGTGCTTTCCGGAAACTGGCCCGGGTCCACCATCCGGATACCGCAAAGGACAAAAAGAACGCGGAAGAGCGATTCAAGGAGCTCAACGAGGCATACGAGGTGCTTGGGGATCCGGAAAAGCGGCGGAAGTACGACGAATTCGGGCCCCAGTGGGACCGGCCGACCGCGCCTCCCCCAGGCGAAACCGGGCGCGGCGGGTTCCATCCCGGGTCTGCCAACGGTTCGTTCGATCCTGCAGACGGGACCGACTTTGAATTCGGCGGCACGGGGTACAGCGACTTCTTTGAGCAGTTTTTCGGCTCGCGAGCGGGCGGATTTTCCGGGACGGGAACCGGAACGCACGCCGGCCCGGGACGGGGACGCGACGTGGATGCAGACGTGATGGTCACGCTCGAAGAAGCGCTCAATGGCTCGACACGGCAAATCTCTTTTCGTCGCGGGGAAACCGGAACCGTGCAGACCTACACCGTGCGCATTCCGAAGGGCGTGCGGGAGGCTCAGCGGATCCGCCTCGCAGGCCAGGGCGGTCGCGGGCCGGAGGGCGGCACTCCGGGAGACCTCTTCCTGGTGGTTCGCCTCCAGAAGCACCCCGATTACCGCGTGGAGGGCGCGGACGTTTTCTATGAAGCGGACGTACCGGTGAAAACCGTCGTTCTCGGCGGGGACGTGGAGATTCCCACGCTCGACGGTCGCGTTCGCCTCCGAATTCCCGAATGCACACAAAACGGGAGAAAGCTCCGAATCGCCGGCCGGGGACTCCCCAAGCCGGGGGGCGCGCGTGGAGACTTTTACGCGGTGGTGCAGGTCGAGTTGCCAGAACAGCTCACCGACGCCGAACGCGAGACGTGGCGTAAGCTTCCGTGATCCGGCGGTTTCGTTGTCGTGTTCGGCTTTGATCTTGTTGCCCGGCATCCCGTTCGTTTGACTCGCAGGCAATGAACAAACTCGCAGTGGAATTTGTCGGGACGTTCTTCCTCGTGTTCACGATCGGGATGACGATCGTCCACACCCCGCTCGGCGTCCTGCCGCCGCTGGCGATCGGATTGGTGCTCACCGGAATGATCATCGCCGGCGCCCGAATCTCCGGGGCATACTTTAACCCGGCCGTTTCTCTTGCTGTGGCGATTCGCGGACGACTGCCAGTCACGGATCTGCCCGGTTACATGCTCTTCCAAGTGCTGGGGTCGATTCTTGCTTCGGCGGTGGTTCTCATTCTGAAAAAGGGCCCGCTCCAGCCCATGATCGCTCCGATTGTTCCGGTGATGATCGTAGAGTTTCTATTCACCTTTGCGCTGGTGTGGGTCGTGCTCCATGTGTCGAATACCGAGGAACTCAAAGGAAGTCCGGCGTACGGGCTCGCGGTGGGGTCCACCATGACGGCGGGGGCCTTTGCGGTGGGTTCCGTCTCCGGCGCCGCTTTCAATCCGGCTGTGGTGCTTGGCTGCATGATCATGGGCCTGCTGCCCGCCTCCTCGCTGACGGCCTATCTGGGCGCCACGTTTGGCGGAGCGATTGTCGCCGCCCTGACATTCCGGCTCGTACTTGGATGGAAGAACTGAAACCCGTCACAAAGCCGCTGGCAAACCGAGACCAACTGGCCCATCATCCCGCGAAATGTTGGAGATTATTGAACGCCTTCTGATCCTACAGGAAAGGGATCAGAATCTGAAAGCTTTGCAGGGCGAGCTGAAGTACCTGCCGACCCAGAAGGCCGCAATGGAACGGGAACTTGAGGAACTCGCTTCCCGCCTGGACTTCGCCAAAACGCGAACGAGGGAAAATGAGGTGGAGCGAAAGAAGCTCGAACTCGAGGCGCAGACTAAACGTGACGCCATCGCCAAATATCGGACGCAGCAGACCCAGACGCGCAAGAATGAAGAATACACGGCGCTCGGACATGAGATTGTTGCCGCCGAGAAGGTCATCGTCGACATCGAGGACCGCGAAATCGTTCTGATGGAGGAATTGGAGTCGCTAAAGCCGATCGTCGCCGCGGCGGAAAAGGCGCATGCCGAAGAGGTTGCCAAGGTGCGCTCGAAGATCGAAGAAATGGCCCGGCGCAAGGCGCAGATCGAAGAGCGAATCGACGAAATTCAAAAAAACCGTGCCCGCCTCGCCGAGAATATCGATGAGGATGTTCTCGATCGCTACAATCGCCTGTTTCACAGCAAGGGCGACGCCGCCATCTCACCGCTCGACCATGAGGTCTGCGGAGGATGCAACATGAAAGTGACCACGCAAACGGCACTCAACGTGAAGGCTGGGCGCGAGATCGTCTCGTGCCCCCAGTGCGCGCGGATTTTGTACGCGCCAGGTTACTGAGGCCGAAGTCGCATCCCGCCTGTTCCCAGCTAAACGTAGATCTGCGCCATGCGGCGCCAGTAGTAGCCGCTGTGGGCGCGGTCGTCCCAGTGGTGAATCTGATGACCGATCCCTTTGGTGTGGAGAATTCGGCTGAGATCCTCGTTGTTGCCTCGGAACGGATCCTCTTTTCCGATCGTAAAGATTAAGTCCAGACGCCGAAGGTGTTCCAGCCTCTCCGGGCAATTCAGGTTCGGAAGAAAATGGGTCGGCGTGTGAAAGTAGATGTCTTCGCTGTAATACGTGTCGAAGAGATTGGGGAATCCCTCCACGCTGAGAGTGAGATCGTAACGCCCCGAAAACGCCGCGACCTTATGGAAAAGATGCGGATGGCGAAACGCGATGTTTGCCGCGTGATAGGCTCCCAGGCTGCATCCGTGAGCGATCACGCAAGGATGGGAGTTCTTCTGGCGCATGAAGGGAAACACCTCGTTGAGGATGTATTCCTCAAATCGGATGTGCCGCCGAATTCGACCCTCGGGATGCGCCCACCAGCAGTAAAACGTTTCCGAATCAATCCCGTCGACGCAGAAAAGCTGCAGGAACCCACTTTCGATCTTGTGTCGGAGCACCTGGGGAATGCGGAGTTCCTCGTACTCGTAAAAACGGCCTCCCCGTGTCGGGAAAACGAGGACTTTTGCTCCGCCGTGACCAATGACGAGCATCTCCATGTCGCGCTCCAGACGCGGACTCCACCACTTGAAATATTCTCTATTCAGTCGACCTCCCTGCCATTCGCGGAGTGCAGTCGTCGAGATCATGTCAAAGGTCACGGAAAAAATTGTGAACTTCGCGTCGCAATTCCGCGGCCTCCCGGGTCTCACCGGGGTGTGAGTGATGTCCGGCTGCAAGAACCTGAAGCGAACGCGGGCCTCCGAGCGCGTTGTAGATGGCGAACTGGCAGGGCGGAGCGACGGAGGGGTCGAGCACCGCGCAAGCGCAATGAACCGGGATGCGGATATGGCGGGCGGCGATGGCGGCATCGTAATATCGGAGGACATCGAGAACCTTCGGGTCCTTCGAGGCGAACCGTTGGACGCTCGCCGCGCTTCCGGTGCTGGGAAGCTGCATGCGCAGTGGTTGATGGCCGAAGCTCGGAACATGCAGAAACGCCCGGGAGAATCGCGGATCCCACGCGACTGCCATCGCGCCAACCCCTCCCCCGAAGCTCGATCCAAGGTAGCCCAGGCGGCCGCCGCACTGTGGAAAAAGACGCAGCGCGGCGGAGGCGGCGGTCCAGATGTCCTCAACGCATCCTCCCAGAACGTAGTTATCGCGCGAATGAATGTCATGCAGCACATGCCAATGGGGCTGCGCGGAAATGGACGCATCCGAGCTGCGGCCGAGCCCGCGCGCGCAGGGAAAGAAAAGTGCGGCATCCGGGAGGTCTAGTTCCAAATCCGGTCCCTTGCGGCCATCGTAGCCATGACCGATGATCAGGGCACGGCGAACCTCACCGTTCACCGGTAAAAGGAGCCACCCCCGGATCGTTTTGCCGCGGGTCGACGTGTATTGCAGGTCAAACACCCGCCAACCATTCTCGTTGACTCCCGTGTCCTGAACGCCCGGGCGAGGGACGATCTGCAACGCCGCATCGTATCGGCGCATCCAGAACTCTCGATAATCCGGCGGTTCGTTCGGAGCGCCCATTTCGAGAAGGGATGCCAGCGTGTGGCCGTGCGTCGGATCAAACCCGTAAGTCTCCACGCTGCCAACAGAGGGCATGGCGTTCGGTGTGTTCACCGGGCAGGCTTGCCATGTGGCGTTGCGAATTGCAATCCGAAGGCTCGCGGGCAGGCGCGGAAAACCATTCGACTTCCAAACTCGCCTCCGCGACTGTCTCCGCTCAATGAAGGATATCCAAGCATTGCATGCCGCACTTCAGGGCTGTGCTGACCGCGCACGACACGGCGAACTCACCGTTCGCGAGGTGCTCGATGAACTGGAGGAAGGAAGTTACGTCTTCATCTGCATTCTCTTCACGCTCCCGTTCCTTCAACCGATTTCCCTGGGTCCGATCTCGATGATCGGTGGCTTCACGTTCGCGGTTCTGGGTTGGCAATGGGCGAGATCCCACCCGACTCCATGGCTTCCCGACCGCGTCGCCCGACTTCCCCTCAACGGCCGTGCCTGGGCGGGGTTGCTCAGCGTCTGTGACAAGATTCTCACGAGGATGGCCAATTGGACCAAGCCGCGCTTCCCCGGTCTGGTGAATGGATCGCGGGGCGATCTCATCGCAGGCGTCCTGGTCATTATCGGCGGCGTCCTGATCTCCGCTCCGTTCCCGGGGATTCCCTTCAACAATACGCTCCCGGCACTGATCATCCTTTTTGCGTGTGTGGGCCGACTCGAACGCGACGGGCTGATGACCATCATTGCCGTCGGTTGGATTGGAGCCTCCATCCTTTATTTCAGCTTCCTGATCGCCCTGTTCCTTTTCGCCGGTAAGCACGTGCTGGACTGGATCCCTTCCATCCTCCGATGACGTCCGAACAGGTTCGCTCCTCAACCGCGAAATCGGCGTTCCTCGTGCCGATCGGAAGCTCAGGCGACGTGCATCCGTTTATCTGGATCGGGAAAGTGCTGCAGGATCTCGGATGGGACGTCACCATTTTTGCCAATGCTGCCTTTCGCCCGGCGGTTGAACGCTCCGGCGCGCGTTGCGTCCCCATGGGAGAGGTGGAGGACTACGAGCGCCTGCTGCATGAACCGGCCCTTTGGGATCCGGTGAAGGGTCCGCCAACGGTGCTGCGGTACGCGGGGGACGTCACTTCGTTTTACTTCGACGCGCTCAAGCGGGAACTGGGCGATGCGAACCCCGTCATCTTCGCTCCCTCGACAGCGTTTGGGGCACGACTCGTGCGAGAGGTCACCGGCAGGAAACTCATCACGGTGAACCTGCAGCCGTGCATCTTCCTCAGCGTGCTGAACCCGCCGGTCTTCGGGCGGCAGTTCGACTTTATCCTCCGGATGCCGGTATGGCTGCGCCGTCTGTTTTTCCAACTGGTCTACCTGCGCATGCAGTTGCCCATCGGCCCGGGGGTTAATCGCGCCTGCCGTGATCGCGGCGTTCGCCCGCCGCGGAACGCGTTCCGTGACTGGTGGCAGTCGCCGGACGGGAGTCTTTGCCTCTTCCCGGATTGGTTTGCACCGCGTCAACCCGACTGGCCCGCCGCGCTTCATCACGTCGGTTTTCCCTTATACGACCTCTCGGATCAGCAGGGGCTTGACGACGATCTGCGGCAGTTTTTGGCCGACGGCGATGCCCCCATCCTTTTCACGGCAGGCACTGCGATGACCCAGGGTGCGAAGTTCTTCCGAAATGCGGTCGAGATTTGCGTACGGCTTGGGAAGCGGGGTCTGCTGCTGACGAAGTATCCGGCACAGATTCCTGATCCGTTGCCGGCCTCCATTCGCCATGTCTCGTACGCCCCGTTCAGTCTTCTTCTTCCGTCGTGCGCCGCGATCGTTCACCATGGGGGAATTGGGACGACCTCGCAGGCTCTCGCGGCGGGCGTCCCGCAGCTCATCATGCCGATGGCTCATGATCAACCGGACAACGCTGCCCGCGTGGTGCGATTGGGGGTGGGTGATTTCCTTTATCCCTCGGCGTTCGACGCCGAAAGCGCCTCGGCCGTATTGGGGAGGTTGACTTCCTCCCCTTCCGTTCGCGAAGCATGCGATCGGTGGCGAGACCGCTCCGCTGCAGATCAGCCCGCGGAGGTGCTCCGTGGCTCCCTCGAACGGTTGTCCGTGCTTTGAGCCAGGTCAACCGCCCAAAGTCAACCGCTCAAAAGAACTCGCTCTAAAACGCAAAAGCGGAGCCAAAACATTGTTTGGCTCCGCCTTTTGTTGGGCTTCCACCCAGATTTGATCCAGATTTGACCGAATGGAGCGGTTAGGCTTCGGGAGTGGGCTTTTCAGCCTTTGGCTCCGGGGAATCCTCGGATTCCGCTTTCGGAGCAGCGTCCTTCTTCGCACGTCGGGGCTTGGGAGCGGCTGCCTCTGGGGCGACGACTTCTGCGGCAACCTCTGCGATATCCACCCATTCGATGAAAGCCATCGGGGCGGAGTCGGAGACGCGGGCGCCGAGTTTCACGATTCGGGTGTACCCCCCCTTGCGGGCGGCGGCGCGCGGCGCTACTTCCTCGAACAGTTTCTTCACGGCGTCCTCTTGGTGCAGTCGAGCGACGGCGATCCGTCGGGCATGCATGGTGGCGGCTTTGCCCAGAGTGACCATTTGTTCAGCCAGCGGGCGAACCGCTTTGGCTTTTGCGAGCGTGGTCTTGATACGGCCGTGCTCGATCAGCGAGCAAACCTGATTGGCAAGCAACGCATTGCGATGGGAGGACGTCCTCCCGAGTTTTGTCGTGTTACGTCTGTGTCGCATGGGATTCCCTTACTTTTCCGCTCCCACATCGACCAGGCCGGAGTCGAACTTCATTCCGAGCGACAGCGAGTGCTGGGAGAGCTTGTCTTTGATTTCGTTGAGCGATTTTTTTCCGAAGTTGCGGTATTTGAGCATCTCGCCTTCCGTCTTCATCGCCAGCTGGCCGACGGTCGTGATATTGGCGTTGTTCAAGCAGTTCGCCGCACGAACGGAGAGCTCGATTTCGTTGACGCTCATGTTCAAGAGCTTCTTCAGACGGGAATTCTCCTGGCTGACTTCCTGAGGCGTTTCGTCGAATTCCACCTGCTTGTCGTCGTAGTTGACGAACACATCGAGGTGGTGGCGGAGGATGGCGGACGCCTGCGTCAGGGCTTCTTCCGGCGTGAGACGCCCGTCGGTCCACACTTCCAGGATGAGCTTGTCGTAATCCGTACGCTGACCCACGCGCGTGTTCTCCACCGCATACTTCACCCGGGTGACCGGGGAGAAGAGGGAGTCGATGGCGATGACGCCGATCGGCTGCTCGGAGTGCTTGTTATCGTCGCCAGTGGCAAACCCGCGACCGATCTTGACTTCGAGCTCGGCATGAAAGCGTTGCTTCTTGTCGAGCGTGCAGATGAGTTGGTCGCCGTTGAGCACTTCGCAACCGCTGTTGCATTCAATATCGGACGCCGTGATGGGACCTTCGCGGTTCACATTGATCTGCAGGAGGCGCGATTCGCGATCGGCGACCTTGAAGCGAACCTTCTTCAAATTGAGAACGATATCGACGACATCTTCGACGATTCCCGGCAAGGCCGCAAACTCATGAGCAGCACCCTCGATCTGGACCGAGGTGATTGCAGCGCCTTCGAGTGAGGACAGCAGGACCCGGCGGAGGGAGTTGCCAACCGTGTGACCGTATCCGGCCTCGAACGGTTCCGCGATGAAGCGGGTGTAAATGTCAGTTGCCGTCTTCTCGTCCTTGACGAGGGTGCGCGGCATTTCGAAACGACCTAAGCGAATGGGCATGATATATGGAGTGGACCGGGTTTCCCCTGGCGCAGGCGGCGAAGGCCGGAAGGCCATCGCCCAGGGACCGACGGTCTGTGGGTGTTGCGCGAAGGGCAGAGAGTAGTGACTAAACATCAATTTGCAAGCGGGAAATTCACGCGTAGACGGACAAGAAGTCCTACCCCACGGACGAAGTCCCAGCGCCGAGGCGCCCGCGCTCTCCCTACTCCACCCGTGGGAACTGGCCGAACAGCGAACATCGCAGCGGAAGGTTTGGACATCTGCCGGAGCGCCTGACAGAACTTCCCCACTCTTGAATGCGGTGGATCCAGAAGCCTACGAAGCGCTGCTCCTTGAGCATTCCAAACGGCCGAGGAACGCTGGAAGCGTCGCGGATCCCACGCACGTTGCGACTGCGGCGAATGCACTTTGCGGAGACACAGTATGCGTCACGATTCGGATTAAAGGGGATCGGGTAATCGAGGCCAGATTCTCGGCACGGGCGTGTTCGATTTGCACAGCCTCCGGTTCACTGATGACCGAGGCACTCAAAGAAAAATCGCCGGATGAGGCCCGGTCCCTCGCCCGGACATTCCGAAGCGCGATCCGCGGCAACCCCGCGGAGGAACTGTCGGAAAAGCTCCGCACGCTCGCGTCGGTCCACCGTTTCCCCCGCCGGGTCCAATGCGCGTCGCTTCCGTGGGAAGCTCTCGAGAGAGCGTTACAGTCGGAATTGTAACGTTGAGGCATTTGACAACCCGCTACCCGTCAGCCTAGCAACGAATGCACCGCCCGTTCTACAGGTCATTCGCCGACATGATTCCCGCAAATCCCTCCGCCCCTCGCCCGCTGGCGACCCGGATCATCACCTTCCGGGTCAAGCCAGGCCACGAGGCGGAAGTGCAAGCCCGGCAGGGGACGATCCAATCGCTGGCGATGACGTTTCCTGGATACCTTGGAAGCGAACTTCGCCCGCCCGATCCGTCGAATGCCAACGGAGAGTGGATAGTGGTGTATCGCCACGACAGCGAGGAATCGCTCAACAATTGGCTCCGTTCCCCCGAGCGCGCAAAAGCGTTGGAGCCGGTTGGCGAGTTGCTGGAAGAACCGCCTTCGGAATTCACCCTGACAGGATCGGCTCCCAGCGATAAGCCGCACTGCACCCTGATTGCATCCAACAAAATCCTCCCCGGCCAGGAGGCGGAGTTCGAAGAAATCAACCGCACCATTAATAAAAAAGCGGCGGCTTTCCCCGGATTTGTCGGCTGCGAGGTATCGGCCCCGTCGGGACCCGAGCGACTCGCGACCACGCTGGTGCGCTTTGATTCCGAGGCAAACTTGAAGCGCTGGATGGAATCCGCCGAGAGATCGTCCGGGATCGAATCCCTTCACAAGCTGACGCAATCGAACCAAACGCGGGTGCTCGCGACGGGATTCGGCAGCTGGTTCGCCTTTAACGCGCAGGACGGGCTCAGTGCACCGGCGTGGAAGCAGGCCATGGTGGTGCTCTCCGTGTTGTTCCCGATCGTCATGGCGCTCAACCTCACCCTCGGCGCGATGCTTCACCATGCCGGGGCGACGTTCCCACTGAATGTCTTCGTCGGCAATGCGGTCGGAACCGTCATTCTGACTTGGCTCGCCATGCCGGTGGTCTCCCGGCTCATGGATTGGTGGATCTCGCCGCGCTGCCCGCCGCGAAAAACGCAGCTGGGTGCCACCTTCCTCGTCGTTCTCTACATCGTCGAAATCCTCTTCTACAACGCGATCTCGCCCGTCTGAGCCCACCCATGATCCTGGACACCCCAGAACTCGCGGTCGTCGAATCTATCGCGGAAGCCCTCAACGCGAAGCGCTCGCGTCCGTTCGCCCGCTTCGTTTCCGGCGGAACCGAACTCGTTGCGGATCAGAACCTCGGAATCGTTTGCCCGGAGGGTTACATCAGCCTGCGCTACGTTTCAGAAATGACCCGCGTGCGCGTGGCGGAAGATCGCGTCGAAATCGGTGCCGGGTGCACGATTGCTGAACTGCTGGAGGAACCCCTTGCCACGGCGCTCCCGCTGCTTGCAAAGGCGGCGCGCGCTTTCGGAACCCGCCAGGTGCGCAACCGGGGGACCATCGGGGGAAACATCGCCAGCGGACTCCCCGACCGCACGCTCACCCCCTGCCTCCTAGTGCTCGATGCCACGGTGACACTTGAGTCCGGGAACGGAACCCGCACCGTCCCCGTGCGTGAACTTTTGGTGGGCCCCGGCATTACCTCCATTGACCCGGCGGAACTGGTCACCTCCGTTACCATTCCCCGAGTGGCGGGCTTTCAGGACTATCGGATGGTCGGACCCCGCAACGCGCAGTTTTACGTGACTGCCAGTATCGCCTTGGTTATCGACCCTTCGGACCGCGACGTTCGCGTCGCCCTTGGAAATTGCGCCCCGACGGCGATTCGGATTCCGGAGGCGGAGGCGTTTGCGCTTGGGGCGGTTGATTGGGACACGTCCACCCTTGCAGAATCCGCAGCGGTCGAGTTTGGCAGACTCGTCGGCGAATACTGCGATCCACCGGAGGACTCCGCCGCGAGCGCAGGTTATCGCCGACACGCGGCAACCGTGATGGCCCGCCGCCTGATCCGACTCGGCTTCGAATCCCTCTCCCGATGAAAACGGACGCACTTCCTGATTATACGTTGCAGGTAAACGGGGAGCCGATGCAGGTGCGAGGCGCCCGGTTTTCGGAAAATCTCCTAAGTGTGCTCCGGTACCGACTCGGTCTCACCGGCACGAAATACGGGTGCGAACACGGTCAGTGCGGAGCATGCACCGTGCACATCGACGGAAAACCGGTCAATTCCTGCCTTGAACTTGCCGCAACCGCGGTGGGCCGGGAGATCACCACGATCGAAGGCTACAATCCTCCCGATGGCTCCCTCACCCGCCTCCAGGAATGCTTCGTTCGCCATGGCGCCCTCCAGTGCGGCTATTGCACACCCGGGTTCATTATGTCGGCCTCCGCATTTATCGAGGATCACCCGAATGCCAGTGCGGAGGAAATCCGGGAGGGGCTCGTCGGGAACCTTTGCCGATGCACGGGATACGGTCGCATCATTGCAGCCATTCAGGAAGCCGCGGAGGTCCCCGATGCCACTTGACCAAACAACGAGCCCGGATGTTGCGGGAATAGGCACCAGCCTGCGCCGACCCGATGCGCTCGCGAAGGTGCGCGGCGAGTTCGAGTACGCCCCGGATCTGCTGGAGCCCGGCATGCTGTGGGGCGCCACGCTGCGCTCGCCCCATCCCTTTGCCCGCATCGTTCGCGTCCGACTCGATCCGGCCAAAGCGATGCCCGGCGTGCACGCCGTGCTCGGCGCCTGGGATGTGCCCGATAATCGCTTCGGCGCCATCAATTTGGATCAACCGGTGTTGGCGGACGACTACGTTCGATATGAGGGAGAACCGATTGCGATCGTCGCAGCGGACAACCCCGAAATCGCTCGTCTGGCGACAGAGGCCATCGAGGTGGAATATGAGCCCCTGACGCCGATCACGGATGCCCGGGAGGCCTTGCGCCAGGGGAAGATTTACCGGCACGTCGAATACACGTTTGGCGACCCCTCGGTTACCGGCGACGTCCAGGCGGAGGGGGAATACGTCACCTCGCGCCAGGACCATTCGTTTATGGCACCCGATGCCGGAATTGCCCGCCCGGATGGACGCGGCGGGGTGGAAGTCATCGGCGCAACCCAATGGGTCCACGCGGATCGCACCCAAATCGCGTTTGCGCTCGGGCTCCCCGAGGAAAAAGTCCTCGTGCGGAATGCCGGGGTGGGTGGTTCCTTCGGCGGCCGGGTTTCCATGACCTGGCAGATCCACGGCGCGCTGCTCGCTCTTCACACAGGCCGCCCCGTGAAGTTTCTGTACGGCCGCCGCGAAACCTTCCAGGCACGCTACCACCGCCACCCCTCCCGCATTTGGGTGCGACACCACGCGAAACGAGACGGCACCCTTGTCAAACTCGAAGCCCGCCTGCTCTATGAAGGAGGCCCCTACAGCCACACGTCCGCCGCCGGAATCGGCAATGGTTGCACGCTCATCCAGGGACCTTACCGGATTCCGAACGCCAAGATCGAAGGCTGGGCGGTCGGAACAAACAACGGCATGTGCGGACCCCTCCGCGGGTTCGGCGTCCTCCAAGCCATCTTCGCGTGCGAATCCAACATGGACAAACTCGCCGCTGCCCTCGGCATGGATCCCTCCGATTTGCGGGCAAAAAACGCGATCCAACGGGGCGACCGCTGGATTTTCAACCAGCTCCAGGATCGGCCAACGCCTGTTCGCGAACTCATCGAGACGTGCCGCGATCTTCCGCTGCCCCCGCCCCTTCCGGAGGACGAATCGAGCATTCACCCCGTCCACCTCCCCGGGGGAATCGCCACCCCCTCCGCGCCAAAGCACATCCGCCGGGGCGTCGCCCAATGTTCCGCAGCGAAAAACGTCTGCCTCTCCGAGGGCGCACCGGTTCATTCGACGGCAACGGTCACCCTGCGTTCAGGCGCCGCAACGGTCGATTGCGCCGCCGCAGAGGTGGGCCAGGGATTCGTCACCATCGCCATGCAGATTGTCCAAACCACCCTCGGAATCCGGAATGTGACGGTCACCGGGGTCGACACCACCATGCCACCCGCCGCGACAACCGATGGATCCCAACAAACTGTCACATCGGGAACCGCCGTCCAGATTGCCGCAGAAAAAGTGCGCCAGCGCTTTCTCCGATTCTTCGCCCGGGAACACAACCTCGACCCCGGAACGCTCGCGCTGGCGGACGGTTATGTGATCGGACCCGATGGTCGCCAACTGGCCGACATCGACGAGGCCGGAATGGGGTTGATTTTCCGGGCGACGGAACGCTTCGACCAACGTGCGACGCGCCCGCTGGACGAGGCGGACTCCGATGCACCGGTGCACGTCACGATCGGTTTCTCGGCCAATCGCTGCGTGGTGGACGTCGACGTGGAACTCGGCCTCGTCAAGGTGGTCCAAATGGACGTCGTTCAGGACATCGGCCTGACTGTCAACCCCGTGCAGGCCCAGGGACAGATCGAAGGCGGTTCCGTTCAGGGGATGGGGCTCGCTCTCACGGAGAATCTGAAGTTTGAAGACGGGCGTGTGTGCAATGCGGACTGGCGTCAGTACCACGTCCCCACGATCGTCGACGCGCCGGATATCCACGCGGCGTTCGTCTGCCATCCCGAGCCGGGGTATCCCTTCGGATGGAAGGGAATCGCGGAACTGCCGCACGTGCAGGCGACGGCTTCGGTTGTCGCGGCCGTGCGAAATGCCACCGGGCTTGAGCTTCCCGTCGCTCCCGCGTCTCCAGAAGCCGTGGCCTCGGTCGTCGATGACTCTCAGGCACGTCTGTTGACGCCGTCGACCACCGAACGTCTTCGCGGGCCGTGGAAAGTGGCTCCGCCGGAGGAGCCCTCGGGACCGTGGGGGTCATGGGGTTCGGAGCGTGCCTGACCCGGCGGTCATCGAAGCAATCGGCCGTTGGTTGTCTGCCGGAAAGCGGATCGCCGCCGCGTCGGTCGTGCGCGTGAAGGGGTCGACCCCCCACCGCGAAGGCATCGCCCTTGTCGTGAACGACGAGGAGGAATTGGCCGGGGCCTTTTCCGGAGGATGCGTCGATGGCGAGATCGTCGAGGCATGCGACGCCGTTCTGCGGAGCGGCGACTCCAAAGTGCTGCGCTTTGGGGGAAAGCAGGGTGCTTTCTCAGATCCCGGACTCCTGTGCGGCGGCGAGGTCGAAGTTTGGGTCTACGAGCTTCCCGCAGCGGTTGCCGGGCAAATGGCTTCCTCCGCGTGCGGCGAGAGCGTTCTCTCCATTAATTGGGCTGCCGAAGCGACGCATCCCGATGTCTCCTATCTTACCTCCGACGAAGCCCGGGAAATCACTGCCGGATGCGATCAAAACCGTTCGTCCACATCCCTCTCCCCGCAGATCCGGGCCGCGGAGTTCTTATTGGAAAAGCGAGACCGAACGGCGTTCGCAGTTCCGCATTCGGGCGGAGCGGTCTTTCTAGAACGATTTGGCGATCAACCAGTAGCAGTCGTTGTGGGAACGAGTAGTTACTCAGACGCCTTGTGCCGACTCGGACATTTTCTGGGATTCAACGTGACCCTGTGCGAACCGCGACTCCGATTCGCCCGGGAAACCGAGGGAGCTGCGACCGTATCCTCATCCTGGCCCGACGCGTGCATTGCGGAGCTTTCCGCGCGAGGAGTTCTGGGAGCGGAGTCCGCGGTGATTGTGTGCACGCATGATTCCAAATTTGACGAACTCGCGCTGACCGCGGCAAAGCGTGCGGGGGTTGGTTTCATTGGTGCGTTTGGATCGCGTCAAACCACCGCGGACCGGCGGCGGCGTCTGGGCGAGGCCGGTTGGACCGAAGAAGAAATCGCGAGGGTGCGAATGCCGGTGGGTCTGGACATCGGGGGTCGGACGCCCGCCGAGGCGGCGGTGGCCGTGTTTGCTGAGATCATTCAGACCCGATCCCATCGCACCGGTCGGGCGTTGTCGTCGGAGAGCGGCCCCCTCCATGGCTGACCCGGCGACGCAGCCCCGTCCTCCGGGCATCGTCCTGCTGGCGGCCGGAGGATCGACGCGTTTCGGATCGGAGAAACTCCTCACCCTCGTGGAAGGCAAACGATTGATTGATTGGGCGACATCGGCTGCGGTGGAGAGCGGACTCGAACCAATATGGATCGTGACCCGACCGGACCTACCCCTCTCGCTCATTCATCCTGCCATCACCATCGTGAAAAACACGTCATGGAAAGAGGGCCTCGCCTCGAGCATCCGAAGTGCCATCGACGCCGCCCGCGAAGCGGCAATCGACGGACTTTTATTTGCTCCTGCGGACCAACCCTTCCTCACCTCCGCCATCTACCGCCGTCTGGCCGGTCAATTTCAAAAAACTTACCCGCGAACCCTTGCGGCGTCGTACGGAGGGCAAATTCGCAACCCGGTACTCCTCGCCCGCCCCAACTGGCCCCTCGCCGCGCCGCTTCAGGGCGACACGGGTCTCTCCACGCTGATCCGCAACCCCCAAACCCTTGCAGTTGACTGCAGCGACATAGGTTCCCTCTTCGACATCGACACCCCCGAAGACTTGGAGAAAATAAGAAAGTGCCGCCACCCCACCCGACTCCATGCCTAGAACCCGCCCGCCGCGCCGCTGCGCCGCCGCGCGACAAAACTTTGCGTTGCGCCGTAGCGCGACCGCATCTCTAATACCGGTTCGCCGCCGTGTTTCAGATCATCTTTAACGAAATCAGCGCCGCGGAAATGGCCGCGCTACCGAAGGAACTCCAACTCGACCTGCTGGCGGAGTTCCATGTCCTGCCGGAAGATCTGGAATCCCTCGACTCCGACCGCTTCGGAAAAGTGATCCGGGACGGTCGCTCCCTGCATCGCTACCGCGCGAGCGAGTACAGGATCTACTTCGAACGCCACCCCGACGGGATCCTTGTCCACCGCGTGCTCCACAAAAACACGATCAAAGACTTCCTCTTCCGGTCCAAACTTCCGATGACCGAGGACGAGCAACTGGCTCAATCCACGCCCTTCTGGCAACTGATCGACCAAGCCGACCACGGCCGATAAAAAACGAAAACCAAACCGCGCAAAAGCCCTCCGCCCAAAAAAGCCTAAACCCCTGTTCGCGTGCTCGCATCTTCGCGTGGGCCCGGAATTCGGGGCGTCGCACCCGCGGGAACGGTAGTATGCGGCGGCTTTAAATAGATCGGCTCGGGCACCCGCTCCCACGTTTCTGCGTTGGCAGCCGCAGCGGCCAGATTCGACGCCCTCGGCGAGCGCAGCGGCAAATCGCGCCACCCGTCCACGGAAAAAACGCGCGCACCAGGCGGCAAATCCCATTCGTCGACGGGCCTCAATCTGGGACCGTCGACGATTTTCCCATCTTCCACGCGGGTGAAATGGTAGCTACCGCCGCGGGCATCGCCGACGCAAACGAAATCCCGCTCCGCTCCGTCGATCATTCCCAGGACGGACGGCACGGCGCTCAAACGCACGCCACGAACCCTTATCCACGCGACAGCCGCCGCAATCGATGCCCGAAGTCCGTTGTAGGATCCCGGTCCGAGGCCGACAATGACACGGTCCACGTCGCCGGCAAGCCGTGTAACGGCCTCGATCGCGTTGAACATTTCTCCTCCCCTCCCCCTTGGAGCAGGAAACGGGATCTCCAGAACAACGGAACCACCGTCAACGAGCGCCACGCTCCCGGCAGATGTTGAAGCCTCAATTGCCAGCACTCTCATGCGGAGATCCTTTCAATCCGCCGCACTTCGGCGTCGATCGAAAAGCGCAAACGGACCGCGTTTAGAGGCAGGATCGACGGGAAACGGTCGCCCCACTCCACCGCGCAGACTCCCTCCGCAGCGTACTCCATGAAACCCAGATCCAGCGCCTCTGCGGCATCGTTGAGCCGGTAGAAGTCGAAGTGAAACAACGGCAACCGCCCTCCGTCGTACTCGTGAACGAGCGGGAACGTCGGACTCGCGACGAACTGGGTGTCGATTCCCAAACCCTCTGCCAACCCGCGAACGAACCGCGTTTTCCCCGCGCCGAGCGGTCCCTCAAGGCTGATCACCATGGGACCGCGGAGATCGGCCGCAAATTCCGACCCCAATCGAACGGTCTCCTCCTCGCATTGGCTCTCTCCGAGCAGGGTCATTTCGCTTTTTCTGTGATCCATCCCTTTGCAAACTTTCCGTCACCTTCTGCTTTTCCGTTTGCGCTGAAAATCCGAATCTAGTTGTGTCGGTCAAATGAGCACGACCTCCCTCTGGCAGCGATTCCAACAATACTACCTGCGTTACGAGGATTTGGGGGTGTCGATCGATATCAGCCGGATGAGTTTCGACGACGACTTCTTCCCCCGTTTCGCGAGCAAGGCCGACCGTGCCGTCTCGCAGATGAAGGATTTGGAAGCTGGGGCGATTGCCAATCCGGATGAGAACCGGATGGTGGGCCACTACTGGTTGCGCGACGCCGCACTCGCGCCGACGCCGGAATTGCAGCAGGAGGTTACCGAGACGAAAAACGCCATCCTGGCTTTCGCCAAGGACGTCCATGAAGGGCGAATCACCGGAGCCAACGGCGCAAAGATCACCGACGTCCTTTCCATCGGCATCGGCGGGTCGGCACTCGGACCCGAACTCGCCGCCGACGCGCTTTGGTCGCCGGAAGATCCGATCAAGGTGCATTTCTTTGACAACACCGATCCCGACGGTTTCGAGAAGGTGCTGGCGGGTCTGCGCGGCAAACTGGCATCGACTCTCGTCGTCGTGATCTCCAAGTCCGGCGGCACGAAGGAATCCAGAAATGGCATGTTGGTCGCACAGGATGCCTTCAATCAGGAGGGCGTGCCTTTCGCTCCGCAGTTCGTTGCGGTGACGGGGGATGGGAGCGAACTCGATCAAACCGCGATTCGCGAAGGCTGGCTGCGCCGCTTCCCGATGTGGGACTGGGTGGGCGGACGTACCTCCATCCTCAGCGCGGTGGGGTTGGTGCCGATGACGCTGCAGGGCATCGATGTCGAGAGTCTTCTCGCCGGTGCCAAGGCCATGGATGCCCATACGCGGACGGATGATATCAAAAAGAACGCCGCGATGCTCCTGGCGCTCATGTGGTGGTACGCGGGCGACGGCCAAGGCCGCAAGGATATGGTCATCCTCCCGTACAAGGACCGCCTGCTCCTCTTCAGTCGCTACCTCCAGCAGCTCGTCATGGAGTCGCTCGGAAAGCAGCTTGATCTCGAAGGCCGCGTGGTCAATCAGGGCATTGCCGTCTACGGCAACAAGGGATCGACGGACCAGCACGCCTACGTGCAACAGCTCCGCGATGGCGTGAACAATTTCTTTGTCACGTTCCTGGAAGTCCGCGAATCCAGCCCGACGCCGCAACTCGCGGTGGAACCCGGAGTGACCAGCGGCGATTATCTGCAAGGGTTCCTGCGCGGCACCCGCCAGGCGCTCCATGAAGGCGGACGCGACTCGATCACGATCAGCATTCCGAAGTTCAATGCGTTTTACCTTGGGGCCCTCATTGGGCTTTACGAGCGCGCGGTAGGCTTCTACGGGAGCCTCGTAGGTATCAACGCCTACCATCAACCCGGCGTCGAAGCCGGCAAGAAGGCGGCCGCTGCGGTGCTGGCTTCGCAGAAAAAGGTCGTCGACGCACTGAAGGCCGCGGCGACGCCTCAAACTGCAGAGCAGATCGCCCTTGCGATCGAAGCCGATCCGGAAGAAGTGTTCCACATCGCGGAACACCTTGCGGCAAACGGCGTGGCCATCCAGACCTCCGGCCGCATGGTCTCCGAAGATACCTTTGCGATTGCGTGAAAAACTTCTGCCCCCTCCTCGGACTCATCGTCATCGCCCTGTTTGCGGGGTGTGGTCCGAAGCCCGAGGATACGGCGAATAAGCTCCGGGCGGACATCCGGGCATATCGCGCGTCCCCCAGCGTGGAAGCGCGTTCCAAGGCGGAGGATACGCTGGCAAAACTCGACCGCGAAATCGCCGCCCTCGCAGGGGAGGCCTCCAAGAAGCAGGGCGACGCGAGAACGTCCGCCGAACTGGAACTGCAGGATATCCGCCGCCGCCGCGCGGAACTCGTTGTGGATTTCCAAACGGCAAAGTTCGGCGAGGCGGTGGATGACGCCAAATCTGCAGTTCAAAACTTCGGCGAATCCGTCGGCGCGGGAATCCGCGAGGTCGGCAAGGCGTTTACCGGAACGAACACGAATCGTTAAGGTTGCTTGGAAGTGGCAGGGGCAGCCTGCCCCTGCTTGATGGAAGAAAAAGGGGCAAGCTGCCCCTTTCACTACCGAATTGACGCCCACGCCACCGCCATTCAAGATGGCGGATTAACAGACGTCCGGCCGCCCACCCCTCGTCTTAAATTTTTGGGCGCAACGCAGTTCCCTTCATTACGTAACCACATGGCAAAAGTATCGCTGAAAAACGTCTATAAAATTTACAAAGGCGACAAAGGCAAGGACGTCACCGCCGTCGAAGACTTTAATCTGGAGATCGAAGACCGCGAGTTCGTCGTTTTCGTTGGTCCCTCCGGATGCGGAAAATCGACCACCCTGCGTATGGTCGCCGGACTGGAGGAGATCTCCAAAGGCGAAATCATGATTGGCGATCGCGTTATCAACGACGTCCCGCCAAAAGATCGGGACATCGCCATGGTGTTCCAAAACTACGCGCTCTACCCGCACATGTCGGTCTACGATAACATGGCGTTCGGGCTGAAACTCCGGAAGTATCCCAAAGCGGAAATCAATAAACGCGTGATGGAAGCGGCCGCGATCCTCGGCATCGAGCAATACCTGGAACGCAAACCCAAAGCCCTCTCGGGCGGACAGCGCCAGCGCGTCGCAGTCGGACGCGCAATCGTTCGGCAACCCAAAGTCTTTCTGTTCGACGAACCCCTTTCCAACCTCGATGCCAAGATGCGCGTCCAGATGCGCACGGAGATCACGAAACTCCATCAGCGCCTCCAAGCGACGATGATCTACGTGACCCACGACCAAGTGGAGGCCATGACCATGGGCACGCGCATCGTGGTCATGAAGGACGGAATCATCCAGCAAACGGAAGCTCCGCTGAAACTCTATAACGAGCCGAAAAACCTTTTCGTAGCGGGATTTCTCGGCAGCCCCCCGATGAATTTTATCAAGGGTTCGATCAAGTCCGAGAAAGGGCATCTGATCTTCAAGGAAATGGAGGGAGGTGCCGTCGAGCTGAACCTTGGCAACCGGCCTGCCCTCGCCCCGTACGTCGGCAAGGAGGTCACCCTGGGCGTCCGCCCGGAGGATTGCGATCTGGTTCCGGCAGGGAAACCGTTGTCCGACAACTCGTTCCAAGCCGTCGTCGACATCGTCGAACCCATGGGAGCCGAGACCTATTTCTATCTGCAAACCGGAAACCACACGGTGATCAGCCGCAGTCATGCCGCCGTCGATCAACGGGAGGCCGGACACCGACTCCAGTTTGAAATCAATGCGGAGCGCGCCCACGTTTTCGACCCCGTCACGACCGCCCGGATCCATTGACCGTTCGCGACATCGTATCGATCGCCACCGCGATCGGAAGGGACCGCACGCTGCGGCGTCAGACGATGTTCTTCGGCGTGCTATTCGCGCTCGCGCAGGTGTTTCTCGGGGCGACGTGGCTCGAGGCCACGCTCGGGGCGAACCGACTCCTTTTCGTGCTGTATTGGTTCGGATGCTTGTGGGTGACGCTGACCGTGGCGTTGATTGCGATTTTCGACCTGTTGATTGGATTCCGGGAATCCCGGCGCGGCCGTCGAAAATGAAAGTTGGCAACGGCCGAGCCGAACCGCATAACCATCTTTTCCCACCATCGTTTTCCCAAACCCGATTTTGAAACCTGATTCTCCCACCTTTGATGTCCGGCAAGTTGCGCAACTCGCGAGGCTTGCCCTCACCGATGACGAAGCCGTCCGCTTCCAACAACAGTTGGGGCAGGTCCTCGCACACGTCGAGCAGTTGAAATCCGTTGATGTCTCCGATGTGGAACCCACGGCCTACGCGCAACCGGTGTTCAATGTGTTTCGGGAAGACGCCATTCGAGAAAGTCTGCCTCGCGAGGACGTCACGGCCAACGCACCGAAGTCGGCAAACGGCCTCATCGTCGTCACCAAGGTTGTCGAATGAACCTGCTCGCCCTCTCTGTCACGGAACTTCAATCGAAACTGCGCGCAGGGGAAATTTCCCCGGTGGAAATCATCGATGCGCTGGACGCCCAAATCGCGGCCATCGATCCGGCGGTCGGTGCCTATCTTTCGCGCGACACGGCCGTCGCCCGCGAACTGGCCGCGAAAGCAGATGTCTCGCTGCCCCTTGGCGGCATACCGATCGGCATCAAGGATGCGATCAGCGTTCGGGGGGAGACATGCGGGAGCGCCTCCAAGATCCTGAGCGGATACCGTGCGCCCTACGACGCCACGGCGGTCGCCCGCCTCCGCGCCGCCGGGGCCATTCCCTTCGGACGTTTGAATATGGACGAGTTCGCGATGGGTTCCTCAACGGAAAACTCCGCGTTTCAGCCGACACGCAACCCCTATGCGGTGGACCGAATCCCGGGTGGGTCCAGCGGCGGATCCGCAGCGGCGGTCGCGGCCGGCGAGGCTTTCGCAGCGCTCGGATCCGACACCGGCGGATCGATCCGCCAACCGGCCGCCCTCTGTGGTTGCGTGGGCCTGAAACCCAGCTACGGCCGCGTTTCCCGCTACGGGCTCATCGCATTCGCCTCGTCGCTCGACCAGATCGGTCCCCTCACCCGGACCGTTCGCGACGCCGGATTGATCCTCAACGCGATTACGGGTCGCGATCCTCACGATTCGACTTCGCTCGATCTGCCGACGACCGACTTCACCGCTCTCCTGGGTCGCGACATCGCCGGTTTGCGCATCGGTGTGCCGAAGGAATACTTCATTTCCGGAATCGACCCCCGCGTTGACGCCTCTGTGCGTCGGGCGATTGATCATCTTGCCTCGCTGGGGGCGGAACCCGTCGAAATTTCCCTTCCGCACACGGAGTATGCGGTCGCCGTTTACTACATCATTGCCACGGCGGAAGCGTCATCGAATCTGGCGCGATTTGACGGGGTTCGGTACGGACATCGGGCCTCAAATCCGAAGGGGCTGTTGGATCACTATGCCCGTTCGCGGGAAGAAGGGTTTGGCAGCGAGGTCAAGCGCCGAATCCTTCTCGGTACCTACGTCTTGAGCAGCGGGTACTACGACGCGTACTACCTTCGCGCACAAAAAGTGCGGACCCTCATTCGCCGCGATTTCACGCGTGCGTTCGAGTCGGTCGATGCGATCATTTGCCCCACCTCGCCGACCCCGGCATTCCGTTTGGGCGAGCGCAGTGAAGACCCTCTCCAAATGTACCTTGCGGACATCTTCACGATCGCGGCGAACCTCGCGGGGATTTGCGGAATCAGCCTGCCCTGCGGCTACGCGGAAGAAAACGGTGCGCATCTGCCGATCGGGCTTCAGTTGCTCGGCCGCGAGAACGACGAGGCACGATTGCTTCAGATCGCTGATGCGTACGAACAAAGTACGCCTTTCGAACGTCGCCCCCCGACGGTTGCTGCCTGAATCAGGTAAGAGCGCAGCCCCAAAACCTGCATTACGTCGAACGATTTGACGAAACGCGGGAATATGGGGGGTTCAGGTAGATCGCAAAATCGTGCTGCCTGCTAGATCTCGAACCGGACCGACTCCCTCTTCGCCTTTTGGGGTTTCTCCCCGGCTAATCACCGAGCGCGGCGCGCATGACGTCGATCGGAGCCTCACGCCCAAACCAGATTTCGAATGAGAGCGCACCCTGGTGAAGGAGCATGGACAAACCCGACGCCGCCCGCGCGCCAACGGACTCCGCCGCCTCGATGAGCGCGCTTTTTCCGGAGGCGTACACGGTGTCGTACACCAGCATGGAGGCATCGAGGAGCGAGGCGGGAATTGCCGCCGGATCCGTGCGTTTCATGCCCACGGAAGAGGCGTTGATGATGATATCGACCGTCCCGAGCGCCTCCCGGAGCGGGCCGTCCTCCCATGCGATCGCGCAGAGCCGATCCGAAGGACCACGCAATCGCTCGTCCGTGAAGAGAGGTTGCAGTTCCTCGATGAGCGCCAGCAGTTTCCCCGGCGTTCGGTTGACAAGTACCAAACGATCGCACCGCTCTTCGGCGCACTGCGCTGCGATCGCCCGGCCGGCGCCACCCGCCGCTCCAAGAATCATCACACGGAGGTTCCTAAGGTCCACGTAGAACTCGGACTGTAAAGCACGTACGAGCCCCGGCCCATCCGTGCTGAATCCCCGGAGTCGCGAGCCCTCGCAAAGAATGGTGTTCACGCCCCCTGCCCTCATCGCATGCGGGTCCACTTCGTCCACCAACTGCAGCGCGGATGCCTTGTGCGGGATCGTGACATTCGCCCCGACGAAGCCCCTCGCCGGCAGGGCGCGCAGGCAATCGGCCAAGCGATCCTCGGGCGTTTCCACGCGGATATACTGGGCGTCGATTCCGCAGGCACGCAGCGCGGCGTTGTGAAACTCCGGCGAACGGGAATGCGCAACCGGATTTCCCAACACGCAAAGCCGGGCGGGCGGGGTCAGTTCCAGGAGCCTCGAACTGCCACCGATGAGTTCTTCGGCAGAAAACACCGTCCGCTCGGGAGCGGCACTCACGCCGCCACCTCTGCGGCGCGGTCGAAGCGGGCCATGACGCGATCGCGCCCGAGAACTTCCAAAAAGTGGTAAAGGCTCGGGCCCACCGCCCGTCCGCTGGCCGCTACCCGGGCCGGGTGAATGAACTCGCCCGTCTTGCAACCGGCAGCGGCAGCCGTTTCCTTCAGCTTCGTCTCGAGGGCGGCCGCGGTCCAAGCTGGGAGCTCCGCAAATGCCTGGCGAATGGTCCGCAGACGATCGAGCGCACCGGGCTTGCGCAGGGTGCTTTCCACCGCGGCGGGATCGTACGGAAATTCCTCGGTGAAAAACCACGAAACCCAGTCGGGCACGTCTTTCAGGAGCTTGATCTTTTCCTTCACGATCGCCAGTACAGGCAGCAACGCATCGCGGGTGCCGTAGTTGATTCCCGCCGCGCCCAGCACGGGCTCGCAAAGCTCCGCGAAACGCTCGAGGCTCATTTGGGCGATATACTGACCATTCACCCAGAAACATTTGTCGAGGTCGAATGCCGCGTTCCTGCGGTTGATCTTCTCCAACTCGAAGAGCGAAACCACCTCGTCGGTCCCGATGATTTCGCGATTGTCCTTCGGGGACCAACCGAGCAGACACAGGTAATTACGCACCGCTTCCGGAACGTAGCCCCCTTCGATGTACGACGCGACGGACGCGCCTTCGTCGCGCTTACTCATTTTGCTCCCATCCCGATTCAGGATCAGAGGAATGTGTGCAAACTTCGGCGGCTCCGCTCCGAGTGCCTCGTACAGCTCAATGTGTTTCGGCGTATTCGAAAGATGATCCTCGCCGCGGATGACGTGCGTGATCTCCATTTCGAGGTCATCCACGACATTGACGAAATGAAAGATCCACGAGCCATCGGGACGCCGAATCGTCATGTCCGGTTCCATGGTTCGATCAAAAGTGATCGATCCGCACACCAGGTCATCCACCCGCACGGGTTTCTGCGGAGAACGAAAGCGGATGCTGCCCGCGTCTTCGTACACCATTCCCTTCGATTCCAGCACCTTCAGATGCTTTTCGTAAAACGCATTGCGTTCGCTCTGGAAATACGGACCGAACGGCCCGCCCACCTCTGCGCCTTCATCCCATGGAAGACCGAGCCATCGGAGACCGTCGTAGATCGCCTGCCGGGCCTCGGGCGTGTTGCGTTTTTCATCCGTATCCTCCACGCGGAGAACAAATGTGCCCCCGTGCTTCCGGGCGAAGATCCAGTTGAAGAGGGCGGTGCGGGCTCCTCCCACGTGCAGGTAACCGGTTGGGGAAGGGGCAAATCGCGTGCGAACAGACATTCCTACAGCAGAAAAAATTTCCACGCGGAACACAAGCGCGTAGGGTCTTTATATGAGCCTCGCTGTTCAGATTGATTCAGACTTGAAAGACGCCATGCGTTCGCGCGATGCCCCGCGCCTCGGAGTGCTGCGAATGTTAAAGAGCGCATTGAAATACGCCGCGATTGAAAAGCTCGGCGCGGAGGGGGTTCTCGATGACCCCGACGCTTTGCCGGTAATCCGCAAGGAGATCAAGAAGCGGGAGGATTCCATCGCCAGTTACGAAAAGGCGGAGCGACCCGACCTCGCCGACAAAGAACGCGCTGAGGTTCTCATCCTGAGTTCGTACCTTCCGCAGGGACTGACCGCGGAGGAACTGACAGCCATTGTCCGCGGCGCGATCGCGGAGGTCGGTGCCACGACCCGCGCCCACATGGGAGCCGTCATGAAGCTGGCCGCCGCGGCCGCGGACGGGAGAACCGATGGGCGCACGCTCAGCGCGGAAGTGCAACGTCAACTGGGAACCGGATGAGCGCGCCACACCAACGCAAAGGTCCAACGTCCCGGACTTGCGCCCTCATCGTGGGCGCGGGTGCAAGCAAACGCATGGGTTTTGACAAACTCACCGTTCCGCTCCTCGGGAAGCCCCTAATCCTTCACACGCTCACCTCTTTCGATGCGTGCGCGGAGATCGACGACATCCTGTTGGTCGTCGCTTCATCACGCGTGGCGGAGTTCGAGGAAATCACGGCATCTGCCAAGATCGGCAAACTCCGCGGAATCATTCAGGGCGGACCTGAACGGGACTCCTCAGTGTGGAACGGATTACGATCGCTGCCAAAGGGAACGGACTACGTCGCCGTGCATGATGCGGCGCGACCTCTGGTGAGCGCAGACCTCATCGCGCGTTGTGTGCAGGCGGCGAAGATCTCCGGTGCTGCGGCCTGTGCGGAACCTTTGACGGACACCCTCCAGCGGTGCGATGCCCAGCTGAAGATCATTGAAACCGTGCCGCGCAAGGATGTCTGGCGGATGCAGACCCCCCAGGCGTTCAAAACGGAAATCCTCGTCGACTGCTATACGCAGGTGCTGCGCGATGGGAAATACGTCACCGATGAAAGCAGCGCGCTCATGCTCTGCGGTCAAAGCGTTCAGATCCTCCCATCAGAAGAATGGAATTTCAAAGTCACGTTCCCGCGCGACGTCAAGCTAATGGAGTCCATTCTACGGGCGTCGAACGAGATGCCGTAATTTTCTTGCTACGGCTTTCCCGCTGACGCGCTGATCCCGCCGAAGATCACCTTTGAAGTGGGCTCGCCCTGCGCTCCGACCGTGATCGCGATCGACAACGACTGCGCATTCACCTTCGATTTGGGAACTGACACCGTGAACGGTAATCCATCGCGGCTGCGGACAGGTTCTCCGTTGAGAACCCACTGGAACGTAATGGAATCCCCTTCCGTTTGCCACTCTGCGCGAAACGTGTAATTTTCCGCGCTCAGGAGAGTGGGAACCCCGTCCGTTCGCAGGTCGGTCACGGACTTGCACTGGATCGCCTTCCCAGCAGCGAAATTGATCGCAACAAGAGGATCCGTCTGGATGTAGGCCCAATCGTTTGCGGGGTCCCAAGGGAGTTGGATGACGCCCGTGCTGACACTGAAAAATCCTTCCACGATCTGGAAGGTGGTTTCCCACGAACCATCGGCGGGAAAATCCTCAGGGAAAGGGCGGATGCGTATCCGAGATACCGGATTCTCCGTGGAGGTCTCGACAAAAAGGGCGCGTTCCGAACCCGGGAAAGGATTGGGAGGAGTTGTCGAGGAATCGATCACGACGGCTGTTTTCGACTGGATAAAAACCGGGAATCCCTGGGGTCCGTACGGACTGCCCGAAATCGCCTTCCCTTCCCCGATGAATCCCCAATCCAGTTTCAAGTCTTCCCCCGACGCGCAAAAGGCATTCGTCAAAAGGATGATAGCGGAGCCAAGAACGGCTCGGGATTTAGATTTCATGATTGAGATTTCATCAGCGGGTAAAGAGAACCAAAGTCGTGAGAACCAAAGTCGCAAGCACGCGGGCGATATTCGCACAGTTGAGCATTCATCGAACATCATGTCCAAGTCTTTTTCGGTTGCGCCGGATAATAGGAAAGGCGACTTCGGAACGGAAGGGAACTCGAGGGCTCCTCGCTGAATTGAGTGGGTAAAAGCAGCAGGTTGCGGAGCTTCAGAGTTGAGGCTTTTGCTGGTGCTGAGTGTTGCGGTTCGTGCGGCGAACGGCGTTCTGCGCACCACCGGTGTGCGATTC